>Ga0075428_100005882_pt1 | contig 13627 bp, 12 predicted proteins | sample RhiMetdeltSRZDD2_FD_75291 | JGI IMG/M metagenome (GOLD analysis project Ga0075428, IMG submission 75291) | Populus rhizosphere microbial communities from Tennessee, USA - Rhizosphere MetaG P. deltoides SRZDD2 | ecosystem: Host-associated > Plants > Roots > Rhizosphere > Soil | place: USA...
CCTCGGGGCGGTACACCTGCGGGTGGCCGAGAGCCGGTACCCAGTCGAACACCTGTTGCTCGGCCCAGCGGGTCGTGTCGTAGAACCGGACCGTGCCGTCGTGGCACCCGACTGCGAGGAGCAGGCCGTCCGGGCTGAACGCTGGCGGGCTAATGGAAACCGTGTTCCCATCGGGGGGACGCCGCGCCATCTCCGGCCGGACGCGGGCCTTCACCGCGAGTGTGCCCGCGTCCCAGAGGATCACCTTGTCGATGAGCCGCCCGGCCAGGGTCGATCCGTCCGGCGAGAATGCCAGGTTGAGGATGAACGGCATCACCGGAGTGTCCACACGGACATGGCCGATACGGGCACCGCCTGGAAAGTCCCAGAGACTCAATTCAGCGCGGAGTTGCTCGCCCTCGGGAACCGGGATGGGCAGGGCCAGCCGCCGGCCGTCTGGGGAAAGGGTCAGAGCCTGGGTTGGCACCAGGACATGGTCTGACACCCCCTCAAGCCGCAGGGGGAGGAGCGACCCACTGGCCAGGTCCCACCGGCGCAGCGGGCCGCCGACCTCGAACCCGACCAGTTCCCGGCCGTCCGGGGTGAACGCGAAGAACGGTACCGAGAGACCGGGGAACGCCCGGCAGACGACTCCGCCCGCAGGCAACGGCCAGAGCGCCACCCCGTCGTCCGCACCGGGCACGCCGCCGTGGGCCAGGAACCGGCCGTCGGGGCTGAACGCGATGCATCGGCCGAAGGCGGGCCGGTCGGCCGGGCCGGTGGGGATGTGCCTCGGCGGCGCGGCCGGGGCGAGCAGGTCCCAAACGGGGATCGGGCACGTCGCCAGCGCTGGGGAGGCGGCCAGCCACCGCCCGTCCGGCGATTCCGCCGCGAACCCGATCCAGGTGTCGAGCCCGGTTGCGATCACCAGCACAAGGGACTCCCCCGGCGCAAGCCGGCGGCGGACCTGGGGCTCACGAAGAGTATACGCCCTCGGCACCGAGATCCCCACGGGCCCACTTCCGCACTTGGCGGGAGGTATGTAGACTCGACCCTCGACAGCGTCCGCCGCGACCATGACTAACCCGAACGACTACGCCCAGCCCGACCTGCAACCGTCGGGGCTGCCGTCACTGGGACAGCTCGCGGCCTACATCGCGCTGGCGATCCTCGCCGTGGTGGTCGTGGCGGTCTCGTGGTCGCGGTACTGGTAGGCGCAACGCGGCGCGGCTGGCGAGGCGGGCGCGGGAGGCGCAGGAAAGGGGTTTGATACGGTGATAATGCCCAGGATGATCACCACCCGCCTCGTCCTGCCGATACATCGAGCGGGCGACCTGTTCGAGGAACTCGCCGACCCGACGAGCGGGGGCGCAGCCACCCGCAAGCCTGACTGGCACACGTTAGGACTGCCCGCCAATGAGCTACTCTCAACCGACGCCGCCAAGGTCCGGCGGGTTGCCGAGGCCATCGACGGGCGCGGGATCGAGGTGGCGGGCGACGAGGATGAAATCGGGTTGACCGGGCGGGCGGACGTACTGCAACCACTCATTGACGCCGGGGACTTGGAGCGCCTGTACTTGGACGGCGACAAGCTGGACGAGTAATGTGGCCGTGTCCGCCGACGAGCAGCGCGGAGACCGCGGCTGGGAGCCATTCTCCGCCAGCCGATCCGAAGCGAACCGACACCACGTTTTGGTGGTCCGTGTCACATGAGCCCGCCCGCCAGCCGAACCATGTCGTCCACGCTGAAGCCGCAACTAGAGCGGTTGCATACGGAACTTGTCTGGCTTCACACGAGATGGATCAACTACCGGCAGCTCTTGGCCGAAGGGCCGGAACAAGTCGGCTTGCTGAACTGTGTGGCCCCTTCTTTCTTTGGCGTCATTGAGCGCGTCATGCGTGACGATATCGTCATCGGCCTGAGCCGACTTACTGACCGGAAGCGTGTGGCCGGGAAGGACACTCTGACCCTGAGCAGGTTAATTCACGAGTTGCATCCGGCGGACGACCGGACGTTGGCAATACAACTCCGCGGCCGGCTGAAGGAAATCAACGCGAAAATCAAGGACATTCGCACCCATCGGAATCAGCGGGTCGCTCACCTTGACCTGGTGGCCGCAATCCCGGCCGTGTCGGTCGTCTCGCTGGGATTCTCGCGTCAGACGATTTCGGAGGTGCTGACCATGATTGGCGACTTTCTGAACTGCCTACAGGTCTATTTCGGGAACACGCCTACGGGGTTCGACAAAACCTACACGCAGTACGGCGACGCCTCGGTTTTGGTCTCGCAACTTCGCCGTCTGCCCCCTCGCAGGACGAAGTAGGCCGCCCGCGGCGCTTCTCATAGAGGGATGCACCATGCGAGCGCGAACGCTAGTCGGGATACGACTCGCCGGTACGCGGCCGAGCGACCGATCACTTGGCCGGAGTCACACCCGGCCCTCGACGCGCCCGCCGATCTGGCGGCCGACTTCATTTCGAGAACGGCCCGGAACCAACAAACCCCGAGCCCGAACCGCCGGTGCCAAACGTGGCGCGGTCAACGATGATTGTGCCTTTGCGGCCGTCGGTCGCTTCAATGGTGTACGTAACGCCGACAGCGACCGGCACGGCGGTGCCGAAGTGCCCGTCCCACGAACGCCAGCCGTGCGGGTGTGAGTGGATCGTAATGAACGCCGTCACCCCTGACGCGAGAATCTTGTCCCCCTGCTTTACGGTCACCGTGACTTGTTCCATCGCTGCCCCTTTTGGCGCACGCCAACGGATTATCTGCGGCGGGTGTACTACACCCGGCAAAGGTGTTTTAAGGGGTTAATTGGGGGTTACCAACAGATGGGCGGTAGATCCAGAAACGCCATGAGAATACGGCAAATGCGGGGGTTTTCGATGTTCTGACGCAACCGGTCGTAAAGAACTAAAAGTCGTTGCTCTACCGACTGAGCTACGCCTCCGCAATCGGTATCGTAGATTCGTCAGGACAACTTTCCAGGGCGGTTTGGCGGCGCGACGGGCCGGACAGTTCGGTACAATCTCACTCCGTTGCCTTTCGCGCCCCACGGACCTGGCCCCATGCGCGTGACTTTCCGACTCTGTGGCGCCCTGCTCGTCGCCGGGTTCGTGCTCGCCGGCCTCGTTCCTGACACCCACACGTCCGCGGGCCCGGCTGACGAGAAGCGCGTGCCCTGGACGACGTCGAAGATTACCGGCAGCCCAGACCCGCCGCATGCCTACCGCGTCGTCCCCGCATTTCCCAAGCTGAAATTCAAGAACTCCCTGCACATCACGAATGCGCCCGGGAGCGATCGGCTGTTTGTCGTAGAGCAGGGCGGGAAGATCTTTTCATTCCCCAACCGGCAAGATGTGGAAAAGGCCGACCTGGCGATCGACGTGTCGAAAGACTTAACGAGCTGGAAGCCGGGCGGCAAGATCCAAGGCTTCGATGCCGCTTATGGTTTGACATTCCACCCGAAGTTTGCGGAGAACCGGTACTGCTATGTCTGTTACGTCCTGAAAGGAAAGGGCGCTGAACTACCGGATGGCAGTCGAGTCTCGCGGTTCACCGTGACCAAGACGGAGCCGCCGAAGATCGAACCGGCCAGCGAGCAGATCCTGTTCACGTTCCTCGCCGGCGGGCACAATGGCGGCTGCCTGGCCTTCGGGCCGGACGGCTACCTCTACATCTCGACGGGCGATGCCACTTCGCCCAACCCCCCGGACGCGCTCGACACTGGGCAGGATTGCTCCGACTTATTGTCCAGCGTTTTGCGCATTGATGTGGACAAGCAGGACCCCGGCAAGGCTTACGCGGTGCCGAAGGATAACCCCTTCGTCGGCCTCGCGGACGTGCGGCCGGAAATCTGGTCATTCGGCTTCCGTAACCCGTGGAAAATGTCGTTCGACCGCGCGACCGGCGACCTGTGGCTCGGCGACGTCGGCTGGGAATTGTGGGAGATGGTCTACAAGGTCAAGAAGGGCGGCAACTATGGCTGGTCGATCAAGGAAGGTCCGCAATCGGTGAAGCCGGAGGGGAAGATCGGGCCGACGCCGATCCTGCCGCCGACCGTCGCGTTCCCGCACACAGAGGCCGCGTCGATAACTGGCGGGTACGTCTATCGCGGTAAGAAACATAAGGATCTTGTCGGCGCCTACGTGTGCGGAGACTGGATGTCGCGCAAGTACTGGGCAATTCGGGCCGAAGGCGACAAGCCCGCGACGACCATCGAAATTGCTCAGGGATCGCCGAAGGTCGTTTCGTTCGCGGAAGACAACGACGGGGAACTGTACATCCTCGACTACAACGAGACGTCCGCCGGGATCTATGTGCTGGAACTGAACGCGGACGCGTCCAAACCTCGACCACCGTTCCCGACCAGGTTGAGCGAGACGGGACTCTTCGCGGACGTCGTCAAGCAGGTGCCCGCGGCCGGCGTGTACTCATACGCGATCAATGCGGAGCCGTGGGCGGATCACGCGACGGCGCAGCGCCTGGTCGGCTTGCCGGGAACCAGCTCGGCGACGTTTTACCGCCACGACGAGCCGGTACCCGACACCGCGTGGTTCAAGGCCCGCGTCTTCTTCCCAAAGGATGGGGTTCTCGCTCGGACATTCAGCTTGGAAATGCCACACGAGGGCGTTCGCGAAAACTGGCCGGTCGCGACGCGGCGGCTCGAGACGCAAATCCTCCACTTCGACGGCTACGAGTGGCGCGGATATTCGTACCGGTGGAACGACGAGCAGACCGATGCGACACTGGTCCCGGCCGCGGGCCAGGACGTGGAACTGACGGTCAAAGATCCGAAGGCCCCCGGTGGCGTGCGGAAGCAGACTTGGCACTTCCCGAGCCGGACGGAATGCCGGCAGTGTCACAACCCGTGGGCCGGAGAGGTGCTCGGCTTCACCGAGGCGCAGCTCAGCCATTCGAGCAAGGCCGGTGGGTCGCCGGACGAGTTCCGGCGTCTCACCGAACTCGGGATCGTCAAACTCGGTAAGTTGAACTCGGGCGACAAGCCGGCGAAGCCGCTCGTTAACCCGCACGACCAGAGCCAGGAACTCACCGCCCGGGCGCGATCCTATCTCCATGTGAACTGTGCCCACTGCCACCAGTTCGGGGCTGGCGGATCGGTGAATATTGAACTGCGATATGAGACCGCGCCCGAAGCAACGCTGGCCATCGACACGAAGCCCGTGCAGGGTACGTTTTCGATTCCCGAATGCCGCATCATCGCCCCGGGCGACCCGTACCGGTCGATCCTGTACTATCGCATGGCCAAGCAGGGTCGCGGGCGGATGCCGCACATCGGGTCGGAGCTGGTGGACGAAGCGGGCGTACGGTTGATCGGCGAATGGTTGCGGCAGCTCCCACCCAAGTCGGAGGATCGGGCACTGCTCGACAAGTGCTGCAACCCCGATCGCAAATGGAATCCCTCCGAGCGCAAGGCCGCGATCGACAAGTTACTCGCCACGCCCACCGGCGCGCTCATGCTGCAGGAGGCGTGGGATACCAACAAGCTGCCGGATTTCGTGCGGCCGGACGTGCTGGCGGTCGCGGCGACGCGGGACGCGGCGATCCGCGATCTGTTCGAGCGCTTTGTTCCCGATTCGCAAAAGGTCAAGCGACTGGGGACGGTGATTCGCCCCGAGGCGCTGCTGGCGATCAAGGGCGACGTCGCTCGCGGTAAGGAGGTTTTCTTCAAGACCACGGGGCTACAGTGCGCGACGTGCCACACGATCGCGGGGCAGGGGGGTCAGATCGGCCCGGACTTGTCGGACGTCGGCAAGCGTCTGACGAAGCGGCAGATCCTGGAGAGCATCGTCGATCCGTCCAAAGACATCGACCCGAAGTTCGCCGCGTACCAGGTGCAAACCGACGACGAGCGACAGTTGACCGGGCTGGTCGTGGCACGGGACGCAGAGTCACTGACCATTCGCGACGCGCAAGGCAAGGACACCAAGGTGCCGCTGAAGAACGTCGGGGCGCAGATCCCGTCGAAGAAGTCGCTAATGCCCGACCAGTTACTCCGCGACCTGACGGCCGAGCAGGCGGCGGATTTGTTGGCCTATCTGGAGTCGTTGCGCTGAGGCGCCACAATTGCCCGCGAAACCTTTCGATATTCTTCGATCAGCCGCAACCGGATTGGCACTGCGGCCGCGGCCAATTCCCGTTGCTGTCGAACGTAATCTTCTTTCCCGGCCGCGGTTTCGATTGGTATGGGCTCGAACCCATACTCCGCCAGGTCATAGGGGCTGGCCCGCATGTCGAGTTCGCGGGCCTGCCAGGCGAGCAGGAACGCGTCCGCGATCAGCTCGCCAGTGACCCACGGGGCCAGCTTGTAAGTGTAGCGGTACAGGTCCATCGTGACGTGGATGCAGCCGCGCTGGTCGAATTGATCGGTCACGTCGCGAGTCAATTCATACTGGTTCCGCGGCACCGCGGCCGGGGTGAAGAACCGGTACGCGTCGAAGTGCGTGCAGCAGAGTTCTTCCGACTCCACCACGTCGGCAATCGCCGCCGGCGAAAGTCGCAGCGGCGTGCGTTCGTGCCGCACTTGCTCGGCGCGGTAGACCATCGCCCATTCGTGCAGTCCGAAGCAGCCATAAACCGGCGGTCGGGCGGCAATCCCCTCCAGGTAGCCGAGCGCCCAGCGCACGAACGAGCGACGGTGTGCCGGGAACGACGCAGCGGGGAGGAAGAGCCCACCGTGGGTCGGCGTGAATTCAATCCATTCGAGGTCTGCGGGTCGGGCGTTCTCGACGATTGTGTCCGGTCCTGGCGTCCAGCGGAGGAGATGCGCCGGGCGAAATGAGTAGTACTGGAACAGGAAGTCGCGGACCGGGTGCTTTTCGCGGCGCGACATGCGCTCGAGCCGGTCCGCGACGAACGGGTTCAGCCGCTCGACGTGCCGGGCGAGACGGTCCCGCCAGACGGCTTCGGGAAGACGATCCACGATTCGAGGGAAGTCTCGTACAGAATCGTTCAAATATGCCCATGATGCGCCAAATACCGCTCCGCGTCGAGCGCCGCCATGCAGCCGGTGCCGGCCGCGGTCACCGCTTGCCGGTAATAGTCGTCCGCGACATCACCCGCTGCGAACACGGCTTCCACGCTCGTGTACGTTCGGTTCGTCGTCGTCCAGACAATGTACCCCTTCTCGTTCGTTTTCACCTGGCCGTCCAGGAAGGCCGTGTTCGGCGTGTGGCCGATCGCGAGGAACACGCCGGACACTGGTAGGACGCGCAGGTCGCCGGTTTTGTTGTTCCGGACGCGGGCGCCAGTCACGCCGTTTTCCTCATCGCCGAGCACCTCGTCGAGTTCCGTGTTCCAGTGGATATCGATCTTGGAGTTGTCCTTGGCGCGCTGTTGCATGATCTTGCTCGCCCGCAAGGTGTCGCGACGGACGAGCAGGTTCACCTTGCTGCCGAATTTCGAGAGATAGGTCGCCTCCTCGACCGCCGAGTCCCCGCCGCCGACGACCGCGATCCCCTTCTGTCGGAAGCGTGGCAGGGCGCCGTCGCAGACGGCGCACGCGGATACCCCGCGGTTCTTGAAGCTGTCCTCGCTCGGCAGCCCGAGATAATTCGCCCGGGCACCGGTCGCGATAACGGTCGTCCGGGTGCGAACCTGTTCGCCGTCGTGGGTTGTCAGCGTAAAGGGCCGCTTTGAGAAATCCACTTTGACCACGTCCTTGGACACGACCCGCGTGCCGAAGTTCTTCGCCTGCTGCCGCATCAGCTCCATCAGCTCCGGGCCATTGATCCCGTGGTTGGGCTGCGGCTTGTTCGCCATCGCCCAGTACGGCTGGTGCTCCGACGGCAAAGCGGACTTGAGAAACTCGCGCGTGTGGCCGGCCGGCCAGCCGGGGTAATTCTCGACCTCCGTCGTAAGCGACAGCTGTCCGAGCGGAATCGTGCCCTGGAGGCGATTCTTCTCGCTCGTCGGGTCACCTTCGATCACCAGCGGCTTCAGGTTGGCGCGCGAGGCATAAATGGCAGCCGCCCAGCCGGCCGGGCCGCTTCCGATGATAACGACGTTTTCGACAGTCTGATCCATGGTCTTCCCCGGTGTCCGATGTCCTTCGTCTGTCATCCGTTGTAAGAAACATAGGGCCGGCGTCTTGTGTAGCCGTCACGCTCCGCGTGACGAGCCCGGGGCGTGCAGTGGAGCCCGGGCTCGTCACGCGGAGCGTGACGGCTGCGATCAAACCCCCGCGGAGGGCCTAGTCACGGCGATGCTCCGACTCACCGACCTGCGGGAGATCCTGCGCTACATTCCGCAGTTCCGCGACCGTACGTTCGTCATCGCGCTCGACGGGGCCGTCGTCGCCGACGATAACTTCCCGAACCTGCTGCTCGACATCACCCTGCTTCGCTCGTTGCGGATCGGCGTCGCACTCGTGCATGGGGCGGGGATGCAGGTGCGTCAGCTCGCCGCGAAGGAAGGGGTTCGCCTGACCAACAGTGACGGCACCGGTGTGACGGATGCCACCACGTTGCAAATCGGCGTGACGGCCGCCAACCGCGTCACTCACCAGGTCCTGCAAGGGCTGGCCGACAACGACCTTCGCGGCGCGTCGGGAAACTTCATTGTCGCACACCCCGCGGGGATCCTCGGCGGTGTGGACTACCAGTGGACCGGCAAGGTCGAGCGCATTGACACCGTGATGCTCCGCGGACTCTTGTCGCAAGACGTCATCCCGGTCGTGCCGCCGCTCGGTTTCGACGGCGAAGGCCGCACCTTCCGCCTGAACTCGGACGCAGTCGCCGTCGAAATCGCCAAGGCGGTCGAGGCGGTAAAGCTGATCTACCTGGCCGCCCACAAGCCGCCCAAGCTCGACCGGCACACGCTGCGGACCCTGACGACCGACGAAGCCGCCAACGTCCTGAAGAGGAGTCGCGGCGAAATCCGCCCGGCCGAATCGGTCTCCAAGCTGGAGAATGCGGTCAAAGCGTCGCGGGCCGGCATCCCGCGGGTTCACGTCATCGACGGCACCATGCCGGAAGGGCTGCTGACCGAGGTCTTCTCGAACGAAGGCGTCGGCACGCTCGTGCACGCCAACGAGTACCAGTCGATCCGCAAGGCCCAGAAGAAGGACGTCCGGGCCGTGTTCGCACTGGTGCAACGCGGCGTCGAGGCGGACGAGTTGCTCCGGCGAACCCGCGGGGACATCGAGCGGAGCATCGACGACTACTTCGTGTTTGAGGTCGATAAGAACCCGGTCGCTTGCGGGGCGCTTCATTTGTACCCGACTCAGAAAAAGGCGGAGATCGCCAGCATCTACGTCGATCCGCGCCATGAGAACCGGGGGATCGGCGCCAAGTTGCTGAAGTATGCCGAGGATCAGGCCCGCGCCCTGGGCTTCGACACCATCTACTGCCTCTCCACGCAGGCGTTTAACTTTTTCATCAACAAGGGCGGCTTCCAGCCCGGCTCGCCCGATGACCTCCCCCCCGCTCGGCGCGACCTGTACGAACGGAGCGGCCGGAAATCGCAGGTGTTGGTCAAGCCGCTGTAGCGATCCGTTGGAATTCTCCCTTCAGGCGGTCCTTGTTGGAGTTCCGCCTTTAGGCGGTTGGGACGTCCCAACCGCCTAAAGGCGGAACTCCAACAGCACCGGGTCCGGTTATTCCATCTCTGCTCGTCGCACCGCGTTCCACTTCCGGACCGCAGATTCCGTCGCGGTCCGTGTTCCACGTCCCACGTCCGATGGTCCGATAGATGCGCCGCCGCGCTCGCTGCACCAGTTTGGAGGGCCGCGTCGCGGCTCCGGATTCACGGACGAGGGTTGCTCGATGGCCGCGTTCTATGTGTTGCCCCCGCGACCGGTCGTTGGCGAACAGATTGCGCAGGTGGTGCGAGCGTATTTGCCGGGCGTCCGCGTGACCGCCAGCGATTGTGTGCGGTTCCTGGAGCTGATCGCAGAGCGGTCGCGAACGTTCCTCGTCCACCGCGAAGACTTGCCGGAAGGCGAGGACGTGGCGACCGCGCTCCGCGACGGGTTGGGCGCCGGACCGGAGGACCGAATTGTCCAAGTGACGTCGCCACCTCTCAACGGACGACCGCAAGTCCGGATTCTGGCGAGCCCGGTCGCGTGAGTGCCGGGAGCCGTGAGCGGTCAGAACGCGCTTCTGGTCGTTCAGGCCCTCCCGGCGCTCACGCGACCGGGCTCGCCGTTGAATTGTACATACGGCGAACGCACCCCCGCCGGTCGTTGCACCCATCTCTATAATGCCGGCGTGAACTGCCATCCGTACGCCGACCTGGAAACTCATGACCACTGACGATGCCGACAACGGCTGGGACTCGCTGGCCCAAGAGTTCGGCCTGGAAACTCCCGCCCCAGCGCCGAAGGCGGACAAGCCGGCCGCGAAGCCGTCCGCGCGATCTCCGGCGCCCAGGCCCGCTCGCGATCCGCGGCCCGAGATCGAAGGCGAAGCCGACGACTTCGGCGCCGGCGTGACCGAAGAGCGCGCTCACCGCGAGACCCTCTACGACCCCGGCCCTGATGCCGTGGCTGACGACTCCGAGGAGTTCGACGACTCCGCGCCGGAACTGTTCGAGGACGATACGGAAGACACCCCGGCGGCCGCGGAAGGTGCGACGGAAGGCGAAGGTGGCAAGCGCCGCCGTCGCCGGCGCCGCCGCAAGAAAAAGGGCGTGCCCGGCGTGCCGGAGAAGGACGCGGCCGACGCGGCCGAAGCGCCTTCTGTCGCCGAGCCAGAAGTCGAAACCGTCGAAGAGGGTGAGGCCCCGGCCGAAGTGGAAGAAGACGAAGAAGAACCCGCGACGCCGACGGCCGTGGATGAAGAGATGGACGCGGAGGCCGCCGGGCCGCGGCCCGAGTGGCACGTCATGACCTGGATGGAATTGGTGTCCAAGCTGTACCGGCCGAGTTGAGGGGACGATGGACGCGGTCATTGACGTGGTTGGTACCGAAGAACTCCCGGCCATCGTCGAACTGTACAACCAGATCTTCCGGCCGGCCCGCGACATCGAGGCCTTCCGCCGCCGCTACCTCGGTCGGTACAACGTGCTACAGATGCTGGCCACGGTGAAGGACAAGCCGGTCGGTTTTTTCCTCGGGTTCGAACTCAAGCCAACGACGTACTTCGCCTGGTTCTACGGCGTGCACCCCGACTACCGGCGGCACGGCATCGCGACGCAGCTCATGGAAGCGGCGCACGACTGGACCCGCCAGCACGGCTACGAGGTCATGCGCGTCGAGTGCCACAACCACCACCGCCCGCTTTTGCATTTGTCGATCGCCCTCGGGTACGACATCGTGGGCATCCGCTGGGACAGCGACCGGGGCGATAATCTGATCATCTTTGAGAAGAACCTGAACGCGTGAGGCGTCGGCACGACTCGCTTGTTAGCCCGACGCGCAAGCGAGGGTCGGCGTTTCCCTCGCTTGCGCGTCGGGCTAACAAGCGAGCACTTCATGATTCACTTCGAAGGCGACCGCTTCTTTCCACTTGCTCCCGATGTGGTCGCGGCGAAACTCGGCAACGCCGCGTTCCTCGTCGGCTGTCTGCAGAACGTCGAACAGGTCATCGAGGCCACGCCGGACAAGGCGGTGTGGAAGCTGCGGACCGGGTTCTCGTTCCTGAGCACCACGCTGGAGATCGCGCTCGCGGTGACCGGCCGCGAACCGGGCCGGGCGACGTATGAGGCGTTCAGCAAAGGCGTCGGAGCGTCGAGTCGCGTGCTGGCGGCGCTGACGTTTCATTCGGCAGAAGGTGGGACGAAAGTGCATTACACCGCGGATGTCGCCGAGCGGACGGGGTTCCTCAAGATCGTGTCTGCCGGCCTGATCCAGGCCGCGGCCAAGTCGGTGATCGAAGACACCTGGAAGGCGATCGAGGCGAAGCTACGCGCCTGACAGGCGAGCGTCGAGGCATCAGCCCGACGTGTTGGACGTGCCAAGTCCACCACGTCGGGCCGACGCCTCGACGCTCGTCTGGTTGTTACGATCACATCAATTCTGCCGGGCGTGCGGAACTTTCGGAAGATACAATGGCGTCAGACGGGATGAGACCCGGCCTGCCACCCGCCCCACGTTCGCTGAGCCTGCCGATGAAGGACGTCGTCCGCTCCAGTTGCCCGAACTGCCAGCGCCCGCTCAAGATCCCCGCGGAATGGACCGGGAAGTCGGTCCGGTGCAAGCACTGCGGGCAGTCGATGGAAGTTCGGCGCAAGGCTCCGCCGGCGGCCGCCGCGGTGCCCGCCGGACCGCCGCCGCTGCCCGCGGCCCGGCCAGCCGAGCCGGCGCCGAGGCCAACTCGGCAGTCCGTCGCGGCTACGGAAGAACTACCGGAATACACTCCGCCAGTCGTGAGCCCGGCCGCGAGCCTGCCGCCGGTAACGGCCCCGCTCGCAACGCAGGCCCGGCACACCGGTCGCGGACGCTACAAGGGCCCGCGAAATCGCCACTGGCTGAAGTACGCGGTGCTCGGCCTCTTTTTCGCCGGCCTCGCTGGCGGGGCGGTGGCCGTCGCGAAGTACAAGCCCGAGTGGCTGGATTTGTTGCGGGGCGGCCAGCAGCAGGCGAACAACAACGCGGGTCAACCGGGGGACGGGACGACGACCACCACAACGGTCACGGAACCCCCGCCGCCAATCCCCGGCGCGTCGGGGACGTTCCCGCGACGCATGCTCGCCATCAGCATCCACAGCTACCTGTACGCGAACCCGCTGCACAACGGCGAGTCGAACTCGTTGCGGGACGAGGAGAACAAGACCGGGACGGACGCCGCAATCGTCAAGCTCGCGGAGCGCTGGCGGGTGCCGAAGGAACAGCTCTACCACCTGACCGACGCCCCGCTGCGCGACGAACGGCGGCCCAAAGTCGAGGCGAAGAAGACGGTGCCCAAAAAAAAGGGAGCGAAGGGCAAGGACGCCCCGGAAACGGTCCCGCCGAAAACGACCGAGTTCGTCGAGCCGCCGCCGCGGCCCAAGGGGAAGGTTCCCCCGCTCAGAAACGTGATCGAGGGAACGATCACGCATTTCCTGGACACGTCGCGGGCCCAGGACCACATCGTGTTCGTGTTTTGCGGGCATGTCGTGGACAAGATGGGCGAGGTCTACATCGTCCCGCTCGAAGGGGACTTGGACGAGGTCGATTCGCTGATCCCGCTCAAATGGTTCTACGAGAAGCTCGGCGCATCCAAGGCGCAGGAGAAAGTGGTCATCTGGGACGTGTGCCGCTTCCACCCGGGGCGTGGGATCGAACGTCCCCACCCGGGCCCAATGACCGAGGCGATGGAAAAAGCACTACACGACTCACCGGACGGCGTGTCGGTGATCACGACTTGCTCGAAAGACGAGCGCGCGCTGGAAACGGACTATGTCAAGGGCGAACTCAAGGAAGGGCTGCAGGGAAGCCTGTTTTTGAGCCTGTTGCACGAGGCTTCGTACCGGCAAGCACTTTCCCCAGAGAACAAGATCCCGGTTCCCGCCGACCCGCTGCCGGTCCAGCGGATGGTCGATTGGATGGCGGAGAAGCTCGCGGACGTCGTCAAACGCAATTTCGACGGCAAGACTCAATCGGTGAAGGCGACCCTGAAAAAGGGGGAGACCGTTGCCTTCAATCCGGCCGAGCCGATGCCGTCCCGATTCCAGTTCCCGGTCCCGCCGCCGAGTGCCGATCCAAGA
>Ga0075428_100005883_pt1 | contig 13627 bp, 10 predicted proteins | sample RhiMetdeltSRZDD2_FD_75291 | JGI IMG/M metagenome (GOLD analysis project Ga0075428, IMG submission 75291) | Populus rhizosphere microbial communities from Tennessee, USA - Rhizosphere MetaG P. deltoides SRZDD2 | ecosystem: Host-associated > Plants > Roots > Rhizosphere > Soil | place: USA...
CCGCTTTTCAGGTATCACATACGGAAGCGTCTCGGCTAGCGCTTGGTCGAGTTTGACAGGATTTGGCAGCTGAATCAAACGAATGGAGAAATCAAGTGCCGCGAGTCCGTTCACAAAATCCCGACGAAACGGCCAGCCTTTGTACGCCCAGTGGAAGTTGGTCGTACCGATAGAGCGCTCCAGCGCAACGATTTGTTGGTCGAGTTTGTATAAGGCATCATGGTCAGTGATACAAATAAGAGCTACGATACTGTAGCCGTTTTGTCGATGCGTGCCAGATTCGTCGATGGATAGTATCATGTTTGATGATTATACTGCATATTCTTTCAGAAAGAAGCCTGATGTGAAAGCTACCTTCCCCTGTCGCGAGCACCTAGAACATCTTGTCCACACTTACCCGCAGTTTATCCACATGTTTACAGAGAGAGCGTGGTTTTGTGGAAAACTAGCTCACTCCCCTGTCGTGTTTTGTATAATCGTATATGGTTGTGGAAAACTGGACGAGTCTGTATAGTTACAAGTACGAGAAGTTGAGGGGATGTGAAGGGGGAAAGTGTATGCACCACGCGCTGTGGCAAAGTGTTTTGGGAGAGATAGAACTGTCTATTTCGCATGCCAATTTTACCGCGTGGTTCAAGAACACTGAACTGGTGGGCGTGGAGGACGAATCGGTCACGATCGCCGTGCCGAATATTTTTGTGAAACGGCAATTTGAGGCGAAGTTTAACGACCAAGTCCGGGCGACTTTGGCTAAAAACGGCGTCACGGTACCGAAAATAACCTACATGATAAAACTGGAGGGCAAAAAAGCCATCAGCCGCGAGACGACTGCAATGCAGCCAAATGCTCGCGTGGATGAGCTAATAGCTGAGGCGCCACGGGCGGGATCGCAACAGGCGGTTGGTAATAAAGGCGGCTTGAATCCGCGCTATACGTTCGCTAATTTCATTGTGGGCGGCAGCAACGACCTAGCCTACACGGCCTGCCAAGCGGTCGCCGCCACCCCTGGTACGAAGTACAATCCCCTGTTTTTGTACGGTGGCGTGGGCTTGGGTAAAACACACTTGATGCAGGCGGTGGGCAATGAGATTATGAAGAATCGGCCGGAATCGCGGATTTTGTATATTAATACGGAAACGTTCACGAAAGATTTCATTGAGAGTATGCGCTTTAAGAAAAAGGGCTTTTCGGATAAGTACCGCAACGTGGACGTGCTGATTGTCGACGATATGCAATTTATTGCCGGCAAGGAAAAGACTCAGGAAGAATTTTTCCACACGTTTAACGAACTGCACCAGAATAATAAGCAGATTATTATTAGCAGCGACAAACCGCCCAAAAGCATCCCTACTCTGACGGAACGACTACGCAGCCGGTTTGAATGGGGTATGGCCATCGACATTCAGATGCCGGATTTTGAGACGCGCTGTGCGATTGTGCAAACCAAGGCGTCGCAATCGGGTATTGAATTGGGGCGCGAGACGGCCGAGTATTTGGCGAATAACATTAAAACCAATATCCGCGAGCTGGAAGGTGCCTTAAACCAACTGTTGGCCTACGCCGAAATGCGCGGCGTCACGCCAGATATTGCCACGGCCGAAGGAATCTTGGGCAGCGTGCGGCATTCGCGCCCACAATACGTGACGGCCAAACAGATTATCGACAAGACCGCCCGGCACTTCCAGATAGAAGTCAAAGAAATCTGCAGCCCGCGCCGCGACAAGCACATTGTGGTGCCGCGTCAGATTGCCATGTATTTGCTGCGCAGCGAACTGCACCTGAGTTTTCCGAAAATCGCCAGTGAGCTGGGGCGCAAGGACCACACCACAGCCATCCACTCTATCGAAAAAATCCAAAAGGCGGTCAAACTAGATCTGATGGTGCGCGAACAAGTGGCTGAAATTCGGGAGAAATTGTATGCGTAGCGCCTGTGGACAAGCTGTGTACTGGCTGCGGACAGAGCATGGTAAAAGCAGTGGGCGAACATCCACAGGTAGGCCTGCGCTAGCCGCACGAGCCAACGCGGGCAGGGTAAAAGTCGCCGTACTCCACACACTGTCCACTTGGCTATCCCCCGCCTTGTCCCCACGCATATTTGCCCTTCCACCCCTGATTGAACACTATTTGTACCCAGTTTCCACAGCACCTACTATCAACACCACCAAAGGAATTTAAAAGAAAGGTAACAATAATGGAACTCTCTGTAACCCAAGAAAATCTTACCAAAGCACTCAGTAATGTCGGGCGTGTTGCCAGTAGCAAAACCGGCTTGCCTATCCTGAGTAATATTTTGCTACGGACGGACGGCAATCGTTTACTCGTGGCTGCAACGAATTTGGAGATTGCCTCGACGCAGTATGTGGGTGCCAAGATTGTGACGCCCGGAGCGATTACGGTCCCTGCCCGCTTGATGAGTGAATTTGTGGCTAGCCTGCCAAAAGGAACGGTCGATTTGAAGGTGCAGGACAACCACCTGAGCATCGCGTCTGGTACGTACAAATCTGTCATCAACGGCGTGGTGGCCGACGAATTCCCGGAACTGCCGACCATAGACGAAACGTCTTCCGTGAAATACAGCATTAATACAGTTGATTTTAAACAAGCAGTTTCACAGACGATTATCACTAGCAGCAACGACAGTACACGGCCGGTGCTGACGGGTGTGTATTGGCATTCGTTCGAGGGTGCGCTGTATTTGGCGGCGACCGATGGCTACCGGCTGTCGGAGCGCCGGTTGGTGGAAACCACCAGCGAAGTAGCGGCGATTATCCCTACCTCTACCCTACAGGAGGTGCTGCGCACGGTGACTGACGACGTGGCGCAAGTGGAAGTGCTGTTCGACGAAACGCAGGCGCGTTTTCGTGTGGGCGAGTCGGAAATTACCAGCCGGTTGATTGACGGCAACTACCCAGATTACCGCCAGCTTATCCCCAAGGAATCCGAGACGAATATAACGATGGCGACCAGCGATTTCGTACGAACCACCAAAATTGCCGGGTTGTTTGCGCGCGAATCTGGCGGTAGTGTGACGCTAACGGCCGATGCCGAAAAGCAGTCGCTGTCTATTCACTCTATCGCTTCGGAACTAGGCGAAAATACATCCAGCGCGACAGCCGAGGTATCGCATGACGGCCAGGTGACGCTGAATTCGCGTTATTTGGCTGATGCGCTGTCGGCGATAGATGGCGGTACGGCTGAATTTCGATTTAGCGGCAAATTGGCACCGTGTGTGCTAACGGCCAAGGACAATGCGGCTAATTACAAACATATCATTATGCCGTTGAAGAGCTAATATGTCCCGGGTAACGTCGCTGCGAGTTCAACATGTGCGCGCGCATAGCGACTATGCGCTAGAGGTGGCGCCGACGGTGACGGTGATAACCGGGCGCAATGGTAGTGGCAAGACGTCGCTAGTGGAGGCGTTGTATGTGGCGCTACAGGGTTCGTCGTTCAAGGGCAGCGACGCGGATGTATTAGCGCGGGGTGCGGGCTGGTACCGGGTGGATGTGGTGTTCGACGACGGCAGTGCGCGCACCGTGAAGTTCGATTCGTCGCGCACGACCGGCCGCAAACAGTTCATCGTCAACGAAAAAACCCAGTACCGGCTGTCGCCGCAGCACAAATACCCAGTGGTGTTGTTTGAACCGGACGATTTGCGGCTACTAAACGGTTCGCCGGCACGCAGACGGCAGTTTATAGACCGGTTTATATCGCAGCTGGACCCGAAGTACGCCGTGGCTCTGCGGCGCTACGAACGGGCTCTGCGGCAACGAAATGTATTGCTAAAACAGCAGTCCAGTAGCGACGACCTGTTTGCCTGGGACGTGTCGCTGAGCGAGTACGGCGGGTATATTGTGGACAAGCGGCATGAGTTTATAGATAGCCTGCATCGGCAAATCGGCGCGGTCTACCGCACCATCGCGCATACGGACGACACCATTGCCCTGGCCTATTCGCAGCAGCAGACGGCCAATACACAACAGAAACTACTGGCCGACCTGCACGGTTCGGCGCAGCGCGATAGGCTGCTCGGGTTTACGTCTGTCGGCCCACACCGCCACGATGTATTATTTTCCTTCAACAACTCCCCTGCTATGGCTGTGGCCTCGCGCGGCGAGGTGCGTAGCGTGGTGTTGGCGCTGAAATTCCTAGAGGTGACTATTATCGCGGCGATGACCGACAAGCCGCCGATTATTTTGCTGGATGATGTGTTTAGCGAATTGGATCTGGCACGGCAAACCAGTTTGGCGACTGGGATATTTAGAAACCAAACTATTATTACGAGTGCGACGCCTATAAAAGTGGAGCCAGCTAAGTTTGTATATTTATCAGAGCGGGCTATCGATTATTGACAGTTGAGCTAATGACAGGGGGTGGCACATCGGGAAATTCACCCTTAAATATCGTTATTCTTGGCGAAACGACCATTTTCCAGCTGCCGTCAATCTTGTGGCAAATAACCTTCAGGATATCTGCTGTTGATGGATCGGATGGTCTTAACGTAGCTCCATACCATTCACCTTTTAGGTAAAGCTTCTCGCGTGAAATGGTGTATTGGATTTTATCGGTAGCCAGAGGTACTATCTTGTGTATGGAATCTTTTTCTTGTGTCAGGATGTTCTCCAGTTTTGCTTCGGTATAATTAAGATCTGGGGTGGAAAAAGAGTGGGACAAGGACTCAATAGATACATCCTCAGGCTTATCTTCGAAGTCTGGTCGTGAAAAAACAGCTCGGTAACTTCCGTGAGCTATGAAGGCGATTTTTTGTGATTGATTCAGGATCGCAGTTGGTTTATCCGAAGCGCCGTTTTTTTGTTTAGTGTGTAAGCTTAGGGTTGTCCCCTCTTTTGCATCGAATGAGACAAAGGAAAAGTGAGTCAACAGGTAGGCAATAATAGTCAAGGCCAACACGCCTAGGGTGACAAAAAATATTAAGCGTCTGTTCATTGCTACTCCTGATCTCGTGTTTTATATTCAAGGGGTACGAAAAATATTTCGTAATCTGTAGGGTCGTAGCCTTCTCGGCGTATTGCCTCCAGAGCAGCCTGGCGTTCTACGGGACCATATGCTTCAATTCGGACGCCCATAGCACCCTGCTTTTGAGGGTATAATTGCGAGGGCGCTTGGTAGATATCAAAGAGCCTGCCGTAGTAAGGTAACATGTTAATGATGGGATTGTTATTGTACAACAATTCTACACTCTGATCTGCGCCGCGATTGGCTACAAACTCTAAGTTGTATTGTTCACTTTCGGTTGCCATTAGATTTTTAGCAGCTTCTGAGTTGGGTTGTAGAGTGAGGTATGCCTTGCTCTCAGTATTTTGACTCACGGTGAGTGTTGTATCTTGGGAAGTGAAGCCGTCGCGACTGGCAGTTATAGTATGTGTGCCGTTGTTTATTTTTATCTTGTCGCCAGTTTTTTTTGTGCCGAGCAACTCCCCGTCAACGCTAATGGTTACATCTTTGGGCGCGGTGTAGAGCACAATTGCCCCGCCGCCTCGATTCAATAATGTTATGATTGTTCCGATCAATAAGGCAACGGCAATCAAGATGGTTGCAATAATGATTCGATTTTTAGTTGTATTCATGTTATTGACTCCCTTTGAAACGAGCTATGGTGTATGTACCCCGATCGTCATGCAGGAGGCTGCCGTGAGCCGATGGCGGACGTGAATAAAGAGATGCACCTACGGCGGGGTATTTCTTACCACCCTTGGGTGAAATGAACTCGTCTGTGTATATGTACGTGTGACCGGCGATAATCAGGATGTCCCCAGGAATGGGTTGAGTATCGCCTGCTGAGAACTTGGTATATTTGGGACTATTCTCAAGGTATGGTTTTTGTATAGATGTGCCTCGTTTGGGATAGTTCGGATCCACGCCGGAAGAGATCATGACCGTAGCGACGAATGCGCCGCAATCCGTAAAGTATGCCTCTCTAAAATCGCTCGTAATTTTACTCGTCACTTCTACGTAGATGGGCTTTGCTGCGTCGCGTCCATAGCCATATGCACTGCTCGCTGGAAGGTCGACATAGTAATTCCAGGCAAGATTACGGGCAGTTTCTACAATGTTGCCGTTGACCGCGCCCTCGCTCGAGCAGCTACGGTCGGCGCTTGCTTGTGCTGCTGGTGGAGAGCCTTTAAATTCATTGTATGTCTCGCGTGCATGTTGTCGGCGTAAATCCAAGTGAGGTACGCCTGGCCGTTCATATACTCTCATCCACGTTTCAGCTGCTTCTTCTGGGGTTGTTTCCTTGAGTGTCGCTTCCCATCCCCGCTTTTCACTACCGCCTGGTTTGCCATTCCATGGCTGACCTTTGCCAACTTCCCAGAGTATAAATTCAAGCTGCACTCTTAGGTCAAACCAATCCTTTTTTTGAAATGCTGCAAACTCACGCAGACCGTCTGCCCCCTTCCATCTATCGCCTGTCCATTGAACTATACCAAACCCGCCAAATTCGGTGTTGGGCGGTTTGATTTCCTGGGCTTTAGGGTTGAGGTTGACGTCGCCACTCTCAACTATAAGGTTGCCAACTACCCCGGAGGCTTGTTCTAGATTCATTCCCGCGCCCATCAGTACGGAGAGGGTCATTTGTTTGTTTGTTCCGTTTATTCCCCCTATCGTCCTGACGCAAGAACGAGAGTCGGGGTCGTAGAAGAGGATCTCATTACTGGAACGGAATAGCTCATCGTCAACTGCGGCCATAACCTGCACTCCCTGTGACGCAAGGAGCAATGACACAAACGAGGCGCAAAGGATTTTCTGGCGAATTTTTAGTGCTTTCAATGATTTCACATTATTCTCCAATGGGTGGGTTATCCATGATTTCATCGTTGCCGTTGTCTATATATCCTAGGCGGAACATCTTGTTTTCTAGCGTCTCACTTGCCTCGCCGTAGCATTCAGGACTCAGCTGCATGTCTTCCTCACCGACATCACCAACGACTTTGTCGCTGCTATTCACGATGCATGTTTGGATGTATTTTTCGTATTTACTACCCGGTATCGGCTTGTCTTGGTCATCTATCTGCCGGCCACCTCGCAACCAATCTCGCACCTGATCCGGGTCTGTCTCTTTCAGCATGGCCACATCGTTAAAGCCGGGGATAAGGTTGCAATCGGGCTGGGTAGCAAGATTGTGGGATTGTTTAAAATCGTCGTCGCAGTATGCCAGCTGTGCATCAATCGAATCATCGGCAAGTACTGGATCATTCATGAACTTGGTGGGGTTGAGGCTAGCGAGAATCGTGGTGGGTAGCGACAGTATGCGTGATGGTGTATTGAGGAAGCCGAGATGAGATAAGAGGGGGTAGTACGCGGCTACAAAGGTGCTACCGGCGGAGTATGGGTCGTTGAGGTCAAAAGGTTTGCTTTGGCTGCGCATGTCGGCTATGTAGGTGGCGGTTGATTCATCGTTAAACTGCTTGTATGCGGCTTTGTAACCGTTTTTTGTGAGAAGTGGCAATCCTCTTTCCATGCCAGTTGCGGCATTTATGCCGGCAAATCCACTACCGGTCGCATCCATAAGTTTAACGCCGTTGGGATTAATTAAGTCTGCGCCGGTCATAGTGCGGGCAATGTACGGAATACCGTACCTATTGAGCATGTATCCCGAGACAAATAAGGCGGCTGGACCTTTTGTGGCAAAGTTGCGCAGTTCATTAGTTGCCGTCCTGCCCGCGTTCTTCAAGCCATCTTTCGTTATTTTAGCGAGAATCTGATCTTTGATGAACTTTTCGGCGGCTAGTTTTAGTCCGCCGCTAAATACCTTCCCTGCACCACTGGTGAGCGCGCCTGATCCTGGGATAAAGCTCGTAAGGCTGAGCGCTCCCTGAACGAAGGGGTTGGTAATAAGGCCACATCCTGTAATGACGACAGCACGACCCCCCAAGGCATTGTCGACTGATTTTAGGGATTGTGACAATATTCGGATAACCTCGTTGCCGTTCGCGCTGGCGGTGAGCGGCTTATCTGGCAGGACGCCGTAGGTGGTGTACCCGAACATGAAGGCATCACCGAAGGCGTCGCCGTACGAATCTGGTGTTTGCATAATGTTCATTAGTTTCGTAACATCCGACGATGAACCGTCACCTGCCATCACCTTGTCTGTGCTAGAAAGCACCAGTGATGCGGCGCGCATATTGTTGACATTTTCGTAAAGGATACTCGTTATTAAACTAATATGGGCAAATTGGTACACATTGCATAGGCCAACCAGGAAGTCAGCGGGATTTAGAAAGCCGAGGGCGGATTTAAGCGCGCTTCCCGATTTGACTTCAGCTAGCGTCATGACTTCGGCCGGATCGCTGGTTAGTTCCGGGATAATATCGCCAGCTGCTGCTGCGGCTTGTAGCTTCGTAACTTCACTGTTAATATCTTCCGCGCTTTCACCCAAGTCGATGGGATTGGGTTTTGCACTGCCATCCGGGTTTGTCCCATGCGCAGGGTCAGCCGTGACGGTCGCCCCTTGGCCGCTAATCGCTTCACTGAACTTCTTACGCGTTTCCTTGTCGTTGTTTTCTTCGCCCAGATCTGGGTTTGAGACTAGCTTTTTCTTCGCCCGGATATCCTTGGAGATTTTATCGTTGAACGACCAAAACCTGGCAGCAAAAACTGATCTACTGAGTGTTCGAAGCTCAACCTCGGAGGCCGTTCGAAGTCCCTTTCGGTAAGTGGCTGCATCAAAACGCTTGCCACTTGCTGTCACTAGGGTTCTACCGCCTGTATAGTATCCGGCGAAATTCTTCGTAACCGGGTTGCCGTCGGCATCGAGCATCTGCGCGCCCTGTATGGTTAGCCGGTCGTATTGGCGTTGCGTGAGACCCTTGTACTTGCATGACGGCGCCTTAATGCGGCAGGTTGCCGAGGTGCCAAACATGCGCTTCTCTAGGTTAAGATACCCGCGCTCTTCCACGACAGAGCTTATTGATTCGAGTTTATTGACGACGTTAGCTTTTAACTGCATCAAAGCTGTATTGGATAGCAACCCAAAGCCGCCGACGCCAGTAAGTAGTAGGCTGATAATAGCAAACAAGGGACCCTTCTGCGCGAGGTCGCCTCTAAAGCTGCGCTTTACCTTCTTCTCCCCTGGAACATAATTGATACTTCCGGGACTGTTTGCTTCCTGTTCTTTGACTTGGTCGATATTCTTGCTTGGAGTCTCGTCTGCAGTATGTTTGTCGTCATTGGCCGAGCTGGGAGCATGCGCGGAGTCTTCCAGCTTCTTAAGGTTATCCGCACGCGAGGCTTGGTTGCCTGTTGCATCGTTGAACCGACGGTTATAGTCCTCCTGGGAAGGGTTATGTGCTTCGTCTTGTTCTTGTCTGGTATCTGGGGTTTCTAAATCGACTGCCATAGTTCATCTCACCTAATACTCACCAGGATTTAAATATCCGCCATTTGCTGTTGCCTGCTGTTGCGACTGTTGAACGGCGGCCGGCGTGGTGCTGATTAGCCCCTGCTCTGTCTGGCTGGCGACAATCTGGATATGAACGTGGTTTTGGCCGGCGAAAAACAATCCCTGCCCTACTGGGAAATTAGCCAGGCGTTTGCGCTCTTCTTCGGTCAGTTTGAATACATCCGACAGCACATCGACGGCGCTGGAAGATTGCTTCAGTAGCAGCTGCATAGACGAGTTAGCCACGATGGCTCGCCCCATTTTGCTTCCCATGAAATCTTCGACGTCTTGCGTGATGGTGGTTAGACCCAGTGAATATTTCCGGGCGCGTTTCGCCAGGCTAAACAGGAAATTAGCTGAATCGTCATATTTCATCAGCTGCCAGGCCTCGTCGACTATCAGCATGCGTTTGCGTTGGTCGGTGCGGGTGATGTTCCAGATGTGGCTAAGGACGATATACATGGCAACGGGCCGCAACTCGTCTTCCAAATCGCGAATATTAAACACGACCATGTGATTGTTGATATCGATATTGGACTGCTGGCTAAAAATACCCGCGAAAGTACCGGTGGTGTATTTGCGTAGCCGCTGCGCCAAGGCCGGGCCGGTGCCACCCATGTGCAGCAACGTGTCGTAAAGGTCGGCGATGGTGGGTGGTGTAGAATTATGCGTCAACGGATCGCTGGTGATGCCCGCGCGGGCGTAGGTGTCTATCAGGCCTTGGTCGAGGTCGGCTTCCTCGGCTGGCGTCAGTGCCGACATTAACTGGCCGGCGGCCGTGGATTGGCTGCCGCCTAGCATCAGGCGGAAAAGGCCGTGCAGGGTTACGAGGTTGGCGCGCAGCGCGTCTGTGGCCTCGTCGCTATCTATAACTCGTGGCAAATCGAATGGGTTGATGCGCGTGTCGGCATTGAGGCTCAAGCGGATGTAGCTGCCACCCACGGCGTCGGAAAGTTTTTGGTATTCATTTTCCGGGTCGATAATCAGGACATCGCTGCCAATCATCATGCTACGTAGCGCCTCTAATTTCACCGTGAAGGATTTACCAGCACCGGACTTGGCGAACACCACCATATTGGCATTTTCCAGACTAAAACGATCAAAGATAACGAGGCCGTTATTGTGCATATTAATGCCGTACAGCACGCCCTTTTCCTGCGTCAGGTCGGCACTGGTGAACGGAAAGCTCGTGCTAATAGCGCCGGTGTTCATGTTGCGGCGAATCTGCAGCTGGTCGGTCATTTGCGGAATCGTACTGTTTAGTCCCTGCTCTTGCTGGCTGCTGGCGACCTTGCTAAATATCAGCTGCTGGCCAAAGAGAGTTTCAATCTTGTGCTGCACAAAACTCAGCTCGTCCAGGCTGTCGGCGTACAAAGTGACATACAGGCCAAAACGGAAGAATCGTTCGGCGCCTACCTGCAACTGGTCGCGAAGCTCTTCGGCGTCCTGCAGCGCCGCCTCGAGGCCAGGGTCGCGCGTGCGACCCTTCTCGCTGTTGATGGACATCGTTGCCTCTAGTTGAGTTACTTTTTTGCGCAAGTTGGTCAGCACCACCTGGCTTTCCACGGGGTAAATATACATGCTAATATCCAGCACTTCGTCGATGTTAATCAACGAACTCAGCCAGCCAGTGTAGATTTGCCGAGGGTAACCGTACAGGTAAATAGTGCGGCCGTATTTGGTGCCCAGGCGGAAATAGCTGGCGTGGATCTCGATGCTACTAGGGGCAATGAGGTCACGCAGGGTGGTCATGCCGCGTAGGAAAGCTTGTTCTACCTCTGCCTGTTCGCGCGCACGCTGCTGGGCAGCAATATCGATAGGGTCAATCTTTTTCTTGGCCATATTACATGCCTCCTTCTTGCAAGTGCGGCCGCGGGGCTTCGCCGGCGCCTTTTTGCACGTAAGTACTGGTGACATCTTCGAAATTCCCTAGAGGTTCGCGCACGGCCGTATCGGGGTTGTACACGTTATAATACAATTCGCCCAGTTCCTTGGTGTTCAATTGAACGCTCTTCACGCCAATCTGAAAGAGGCCGCTGGTGACGGAATCAACTCGGTTTTTTATCTCATCTTTGGCTTTGTCATACGTGACCTTATCTATTTTCGTCGCCGTCGTTTGTGGTTTGGAAAACAGTTTGCTAAAAATACTGCGACTTTGCTCGATGACGTTGGTAATATCCCCACTAGGGTAAAATGGCACAATCACAAAGAAACTTTTGTCCATAATGTTCGCCTCTTGGGACAAGACGTCAATGAAATTGATGTAGTCATCCATCAGCACGTTCAGTAGCATATTGTCTTGTGACCGGCGAATGTTGACCAAGCGGTCGATGTACGGGCCGATGTCGACGCGTTGCGAGCGGATGAAGATCTGCACCGGGAAGTACAGTGCGTTCAGGAAATTTTGATAGCTAAACTCGACCCCTTCCCGCTCGCGTGAGCTCATGAGGTCGAAGTTGATGGATTTACAAGCAATCACCGCGCGGAAACTGCCATCGCTCATGACAGCCATGCCGTCACGGATTTCTGATATGAGCAGGCTATTTTGAGTGGTGTTGGGTGATTGGGTAGGTTTGGGCTGGCCGTTCACGACGGCGCCCGGAGCGCGCTGATCGGCAACAGGCGCAACGACGTCTGTAGGGCCTACTGGTGCTGGAGCCGGTTGTTGATTGTTTGGCGGCACGTCCACTTCCCTTCGCTAAGTTGTTTATCTTGAGTATTAGCGCAACGATATAACCACTTCTTCATCCGGGAGGCTCTCTTCTCGCTGATGAATACGCTTGGCTTCACGCGCAATTGTCTCAATAGATAAATCTGAGTTGTTTGCAAGGCTTATTATACCAGGTGTCACGATAGTTTCGCTAGTGGTTGCGGGCTGAATTGTTGGCGCCGGGGCAACCGTTGGTGGAGTGGCCGCAACTGGTGCTGGTGCGGGCGTTGGCTGGGTGCCTAGCGGGTTAATAACCGCTTGGTGAATAGCTGTGGGGTACGGGTTGTACGTGACGTGCGGATCTGGCGGTAGTACCGGTTGCGGTGCTGGCGTGGGGACAGGCTCTGTGCGAGCTGTCACGGGTACGCTCGGGGCTTGGCGCATGCTTGCAACTGCGGCCTGATGACGCTGGGCATCGGCTTGGGAAATCATGGCGTCAAAAGAGTGAGCAAGGCCGCTGCTCGTATCCAATACATCCTCGGTTTGCTGAGCTGCGTAATATGCGTCGTTTTGCATTGCGCTATCGGGTGTTGGTATGCCGACACCGCGCACCGCCCAACCCTCCGTGTCTACGATATTAGCCAGGTACGACAGGCGCTGTTCAGCCTCGCCCTGGGACAATTCTTTCGTGCGGTGAATCTCTACTTCCTTCGGCGCGGTAATTTCTACCAGCGACTGTATGCCATCGGGCTGCCACAGGCGTTTGTGTGGTTTTAGGTAAAAAGACACCAGCGCCGCTAGGTACACCTCCATTGGCTGGTCTTTGCGTAGTGGTAGTGCCAGCGCGCCAAACAGCACAATGATGGGTAGTGGAACAATAACTAGTCCGATGAACAGCTGTGCCAATCCCCATGCCAACGCAATGCCGATGATTGCAATGACGAGGTAAATAAACTGTCGAAAGCTAAACGGGCCAATCAGTTTGTCGTCGGCTTCAACGTCTTGGGGTACTTTGTAGACTGCCATGTCTTAAGTATAGCAGCTTGTTAGGATTGTTAGCATGAACTATTTAAGGGCGGCGAGTGCGTCAACAGATGGAGCATTCTTGCTAATTTGACCAGAGTATCTCGAGTTGCTTTGTGCCTGCTTGGCATTTTCTTTAATTCTTTTATTATTGGTGGTGATTTTTGGATCGGCTGCAACCCCTGCAACGAACGAGAGCTCTTCCTTGTCGCCATTGGCGATGTTATTGACGGAGTAGGTGTTATTGTCAATTGCTGCTGCCGCAAGATCTTTGCTGCTCTTGGCGCTAACAACGAAGCGTTTACCGGTTTTCTCGTCGATGCTAGTGGTACCGTGCTGTCGTATGTCTGAAATAGCCCCCTGTCCAACGTAAAGCGGTCTTTCCTTTGAACTCAATAGACTGTCTGCGAACGATTCCCGCGTCCTTTCGTCCATCGAACCGACACTATCTAGGAGTTGATTGACGCCTGGAATGTCGTGTGCATTAACAACATTTTGCATCGCTGCCTTGCGCACGGCGTCATTGCTTCCGTCGATTCCTTCAGCCGTACCCC
>Ga0075428_100005891_pt1 | contig 13621 bp, 8 predicted proteins | sample RhiMetdeltSRZDD2_FD_75291 | JGI IMG/M metagenome (GOLD analysis project Ga0075428, IMG submission 75291) | Populus rhizosphere microbial communities from Tennessee, USA - Rhizosphere MetaG P. deltoides SRZDD2 | ecosystem: Host-associated > Plants > Roots > Rhizosphere > Soil | place: USA...
GACTTGAGCCACGATGTTGTTGTAGAGCTCCTTCCAGTCGTGCGGCACCATGAACATGTCCAATCCCGCAAGGAGCGCCTGCGGACAATTGGAGTTCGTACAGCCCGGAATTTGCGCGTGTCCGTTCCAGTCGCTGACGATGAATCCGTCGAAGCCCATGCGGCCGCGCAATACATCGGTGAGAAGCGCGCGATTGCCGTGCATCTCCACGCCGTGCCAGCTGTTCTGCGAAACCATTACGGCCTGAACATTCGATTGAATCGCGCCCACATATCCGGCGCCATGAATGTCGCGCAGTTCGGCTTCCGTGGCGATGTTGTCGCCCTGGTCTTTGCCTTGTTCCGTGCCGCCATCGCCGAGAAAATGTTTGGCCGTGGCGATCACGTTTCCGGAGCTCTGCAATCCCGCGATGAATTTCGCCGCCGCGGCACTTACGATCTGCGGATCTTCTGAATATGTTTCGTAAGTGCGTCCCCAACGAACGTCACGGGTCACCGCCACCACCGGAGAAAAGCTCCAGTTGATTCCCGTGACGCTCATCTCCACGGCGGTGATCTCACCGATGCGCTGGATCAGTTCGTAATTGCGCGTCGCGCCGAGGTTGATGTTTTGAGGAAAGATCGTCGCGCCGATGATCGTCGTGTGGCCATGAACCGCGTCGGAGCCCCACAGGATGGGGATGGCCTGTTTGCCGCCGGATCGATCGATGGACGCTGCGTAGAACGCATCCGACAACGCGAGCCAATCGGTTGCCTTCGCCGAGCGCGGGTCCGCGATCCAACCGCCGCCGCCGTTCAGAACCGCGCCGAGGTGATAGGTCTTGACGTCTTCCGGCTTGACGTGCGTGATCGCACCCTGGATGACCTGACCTGCTTTTTCCTCGAGCGACATGCGGCTGAGGATGGCGTCGACGCGGCGCTCGAGGCGCGCGTCGCGCGCCGGTTTCCGCTGCGCGACGGGCCACGTCTCCGGGTGCACCACGGGCGCTGGCGTCTCGCCATGCAGGGGTGCGACAAACAAGAGGAAGGACCACAGCGCCACGCTGCGCGGCGCGAACCTCATCGTGATACGCATGCCGAGGATTGTAGTTGACTTTCAGCGTTTGTTGAACTAAAACGTTTTAGCAAACGCAAACCAGGAGGTCGACGCATATGCGGTCCACGATGCTCACAGGACTCATTGCCGTGTTGTTGTGCTGGGGCCCGGCCTTGTCGGCGCAATCGGCCGAGACCCAAACGAACCCGCCGGCGAACCAACAAGACCCGCAAAATCAGTCGGGTGAGGTGCAGCCGGTCACCGAGGAGATCACCGTCGTCGGCATCGGCGAATCGCTGCGCGAGGCGGTGAAGGTCAAGCACGAATCCGCCGCGATCGTCGACGCCATCGTCGCGAAGGACGTGGACAAGTTGCCCGATCGAAATCTCGCCGAGGCGGTGCAGCGCGTCCCCGGCGTGGTCATCAATCGCGAGTTCGGGGAAGGGGAGCGCGTCTCGTTGCGCGGCGTGGCGCCGAACCTCGTCCACACGACGGTGAACGGTCATAACGTCGCGGTCGCCGACTGGTTCGTGCTCGAGCAGTTGGCTGCGACGCGCAGCTTCAATTACCTGCTCCTCCCTTCGGAGCTCATCGGCCTGCTCACGGTTTACAAGAGCCCGACCGCGGAGCTCGATGAGGGCGGCATCGGCGGCACGATTGACGTCAAGACGCGAAAGCCGCTCGATTTGAAACCGCTCGCCATCACCGGATCGGTGCAGGACTCGTACACGGAGAATTCCAGCTCGAACGATCCCAATGTCTCCGCTCTCGTCAGTTGGAAAAACTCCGCGGAAACCTTCGGCATTCTCTTCTCCGGCGTCTTCGACAAGCGCGAGATCCGCCGCGACGGCGTCGAGGTCCTCGGATACTTTCCGCAAGCCGGAACCGGAACGCTGGTCCCGGCGCTCATCGGCTCCGCGCTGTTCCGGCAGGAGCGCGAGCGCAAGGCGTTCAATGCGGAGCTCCAGTTCCGGCCCACTCAGCGGCTCGAGTTGAACGTCAATGGCTTCTGGTCGCGATTCGGCGCGGACAACATCAATCAGAATTACCTCGCGTGGGCGTCGCAAGCGTTAGGCGGCGGCGGCACGTTGACCGACGCGACCATCGTGGGCGGTACCGCCGTCGCGGGCGTCATCTCGTCCGCATCCAACGGCACGTCAGGTCGTGGTGTCGTCTTCGATGCCATCGATCGCAAGGCATTTGCGAAGACCTGGTATGGCGACGTCGACGCGACCTACACACCGAATGATTCGTGGATCGTGCATTTCGACGTGGGCCGCACGAAGGCGGACGGCGACACCGACGCACAGCCGTTCGTCGAGTTCGGCGCACCGGGCTCGTTCCGCTACGACCTGCGCGGAAGCACGCCGCAAGTGCAGTTCCTCAACATCGATCCGCGAAACCCGCAGCAGATGGAGTTCGACTTCGCATCGCTGCACCACATCACCAATGACGATAGCGAGACCTACTCGTATCTCGACGCGGAACGGGTTCTCAATAACGCCGGCGCGGTGAAGTCGGTCAAGTTCGGCGTCAAGTACACCGACCATGAGCGCGACACCGATTTTCAGGCGACGACTTACGGTGGCTTCTTCCTGCCGCTGTTGGCCAACGGCTGCGGCGGCCATCAATGCACCGCCGCCGATTTCGCTGCCGGCCTAACGCCCAGCAACTTCCTCGGCGATATCTCCATACCCGGAACGCTGACCAGCTACTGGTCGGTCGACCGGAACCGCGTCCAGGAGATTCTGTTCAACAGCTTCAATGGAACGCGGATCCCCAACCCGCCCGAAGTGTTCTCCGTCCAGGAGAAGGTCACGGGAGGATTCGCCATGGCGAATCTGAAGTGGAGCAACTGGAAGGGGAATGCCGGTCTGCGCGTCGTGCGAACGGAGCAGACGTCGACGGGCAACATCGTCGGCGGTGCGGGTGAGATCCAGAACGCGTTCGGGAACTTCACTCATGTGTCGGCGGACCGCAGTTACACGGACATCCTGCCGAGCGTCAATTTCGCGCGCGATCTCAGCGATCGGTTGGTTCTGCGCGTCGCCGCGGCGCGTACGATGGCGCGGCCGGATTTCACGGATGTGTCGCCGCGCGTGACGCTCAATCCGGGCGCCCTGACCGGACAGGGCGGCGATCCGGAGATCGATCCGTTCCGTGCGAATCAGGCCGATCTCTCGCTCGAGTGGTATCACGGAGACGATGAGATCGTGTCCGGCGCGCTGTTCTTCAAGGACATTCAGTCGTTCATTACCGACAGGCCGGTGCAGCAGGCGCATCTGATCCAGACCGACAATCCCAATACGTCGCTCTGCACTGCCGCGTTCACGACCGAGTTCCCGAATCGATACAGTTGCCAGTTCACGATCAACCAGCGCGTCAACGGCGGCGGCGGGACGGTGAAGGGATTGGAAGTCAACGTGCTGCAGAAGCTCTTCGGAGGGTTCGGTTTCACGGGCAATTACACCTACTCCGATGCCGAAGCCGACGATGCCGGTCTCGAGATTCCGGGGAACTCCGAGCATTCCGGCAACCTGGTGGGCTTCTTCGAGAACGAGCGCTTCGCCGCGCGTCTCGCGTACAGCTACCGCTCCGAGTTTTTCGTGACCTTCGACCGTTCGACGCGATTGAATCAGGATGCCCTGAAATCGCTGGACGCCTCGGTGGCCTTCAACCTGTTCCGCGGTCTTTCCCTAACGCTGGATGGCGTCAACCTCACGGACGAGAAGATCGTGCAGTTCGCATCCGATCGATTCCGCCCGCGCGCGGTCTATGACAACGGCCGCTACTACTTCATCGGATTCCGGTTCCAGAGCTGAGCTCTAACAAAAGCGCCGCTCCGTCTCAGGACGGAGCGGCGCTCGGCACACCGCGACACATTGACGGTAGTATTCCGTTCATGGCTCGCCGGTCTCGCTCCGCTCGTCTCCTCTTCCTCGCCATAGTGCTGTGCTCGTCTGTCTCCGCACTTGCGACTCCTGCCGATCGTGCGCGCGAGGTCATCGACGACCTTTTGGCGCGCCGGTTCTCCGACGCATCTGCCGACGTCGGCGCGTTCGAGCGGGTCATGACGCGTTATGTCTGCGTGATGCCGCTCGATACGCGCGCGGCCGGCGTGATGGAGAGCGGAGATCGCGTCATTGTGGATGTGGTGGTGACCGCAACCGCGGTTCTGCCCATGACGCACGCCTCGACTGAATTTCCGCGCAATTGGCGGGTGGAGCTGCGCCGCGACGGCGAAACGTGGCGCGTCGCCGCCGTCCGCTCCGCGGAGAGCGATCTCGCCGACGCATTGGCGCATTCCGATCCCGGGACGCAGCACGCTCTCCTGCTCGATTGCGGTGCCTGGGTTTCCGCCGAGCTCGTCGAGCAGCTCGTGCAGCAGGGGCTCGCCATCGGACGGCTGGGGCAATTCGAACGTGAAGAGCGCCTGGGAGCGCTCGCTCTGCAGATCGCCGAGGAGCTCGGAGACTCGCGGGGGAGCGGACGTGTGCACTGGCTGCTCGGGCGCGCGAGAGACTCGCAGGGAGCGTACGACGATGCGTTCGTGCATTACGAGAAAGCTCACGATCTCGCCGTCGCATCGGGCGATCGCGAGACCGAAGGCCGCGCGCTCGTGGGGCGCGGCTTCGTGTTCATCCATCGCTACGAATTCGCAAAAGCCGTGGAGCCGGTCCAGAAGGGACTGGAGATTGCGCTCTCGGTCGGCGATCACCTGATCGCGGACAACGCGTACTTGGCCATGTCCGAGATCCACAATCAGTCGGGCCGGTACATCGATGCGCTTCGCGACCTCGATCGCGCACGCGAACACGCGGAGCTGGCCGGGGACAGCGTCGTCGTTGCCGCGGCGACGGCGAACGCAGGAATCTTGTTCAGCACCATGAACAATGACGATCTCGCGCGTGAGCGTCTCCTCCAGGGCATCGAGCTCTATCGCAAGATCGGAAACGTTCGCGGGGAGATGCGCAATCTGCGCAATCTCGCCGAAGTGGAAGCCTCGGCCGGAAATACCAATGCCGCAGCAGAAGCGCTCGATCGCGTCGAGGACTATCTGAAGACGAATCCGAACGAACGCCTCTCCGCGTTCGCCGCCGTGACGCGGGCCAAGATCGCACAAAGGCGCAAGGACCTCGCGACGGCCGACCGCGAGGCGCTGCGCGCCTTGGCTCTTGCCGAGAAAATCAAGAACCCCTATCTCGCCGCCATGGTGACGAACGGGCTTTCGGAAATCCGATTCGAGCAAAAGAAATATGACGAGGCTGCGGACCTGGCCGCAAAAGCGCTCGAACTATCGCGGGCGACCGGCTCCATGGTGGGGGTCGACCAGTACATGCAGGTGAATGCGGCGCGGGCGTATCGGAAGCTCGGCAAGACCGAGGACGCCCTGCGGGCATTACAGACCGCAGTCGAAGAGATCGAGGCGCAACTGCCCAATGTCCCGGGAACGGAGGAAGATCAACACGCCTTCTATTCCAATAAGACGGCCCCGTATTACGAGCTCTTTGCGTTATTCGTCGACCGGCAAGAGCCCGAGCGCGCGCTCGACTGGGTCGAGCGCTCCCGTGCCCGTTCGCTCGTGGACTTTCTCGGCCGCCAGAGAGTCTCGGCGGACCGCAACATCCTTTCGGCGGACGAGCGCAAGGCGGAATCGGCGCTCGAACAAGACATCGTGGTGATCAATCGGAAGCTGCTCGAGCTGCGAACCGATCCGGCGAACCAGGAGAGTCAGCTCGCAGAGGTCGAACGAGAGCTTCGCGAGAAACGGCGTGCCCTGCAGACCTTCACGACCGAATTGCGCATCAAACATCCCGAGCTCCTGCTCACGCGGGGAGCGTTGCCGCGTCCGACCCTCGCGGAGACACAGAAGCTGATTCCCGACGACGGTGCGATCGTCGAGTACATTGCGATGAGCGACGCCATTTGGGTGGTCGTGCTGACCCGGACCGGTGCTCCGCGTATTGTGCGAATCGACGTCGACTATGACGATTTGCAACAGCGCGTCAAGAAGTTTGCGAGCCGGATTGCGCAGCGCGATCTCACGGTCGATGCCGAATCGAGGAAGCTCTATGAATTGCTCTTCGGTCCCATCGAGTCGCTGGTCGGTGCGAAAGCGATGCTGTGCGTCATTCCCGATGCGGATCTCTGGCATCTGCCGTTTTATGCGCTCGTCGCTCCCGACGGACGGTATCTGATCGAGCGCACGGCGGTCTTCTATGCGCCGTCGCGCTCGTTCCTGGCCTGGTATGCGGAGCATTCCGCGACATCGACGGATCGCGCGGGATTGCTGGTTCTCGCGAATCCCAGGCTGGCCGAAGGCACCACGAAGATGGCGCGCGCGATCCAGCGCGACGAATCGCTGGGCCCTCTGCCGAATGCCGAGCATGAAGCGCATCGGCTCGAGGAGATGTATCGCGGCGCCACGGTCGTGACCGGAGAGCGGGCAACCGAGGAGTTTCTCAAACGCAATGCGGCGCGTTATCGAATCATTCACCTCGCTACGCACGCGGTGTTCGACGACACGTTTCCTCTCTATTCACACATGCTCCTGGCCACGGGCAGAGGCTCGGGAGAAGACGGCGTGCTGGAAGCGCGCGAGATCATGAACCTCGATCTCGACGCGGATCTCGTCGTTCTGTCGAGCTGCGAGACCGGCCGCGGCCGCGTCCGCGGCGGCGAAGGGCTGATCGGCATGTCGTGGGCTCTTTTGGTCGCGGGTTGTCCGACTGCGGTCGTGAGCCAGTGGAAAGTCGGATCGGCCGGCACCGCCGACCTGATGATCGAGTTTCATCGCCGTCTCTCGCGTGTGCCCGCAAACGATCGCCGCACTGCGGCCGCCCGCGCCATGCGCGAAACGCAGCTCGCACACATGCGCAACCCGCAGTACAAGCACCCATACGACTGGTCCGCCTTCGTGGTCATCGGCAGCGGGTGGTAAGGTTTTTCGTGTTGGCGGTTGGCAGTTGGCGGTTGGCGGGAGACCGACAACTGCCAACCGCCAACCGCCAACCCAAAAAGTTGTTAGGCGCGCGCCGCCGCGGGGCGCCAGAAGAAGTATGAGAGAGCCCACAGCACACCGGTGGCCGCTGCCCAGCTCCACACCGCTGGGGGATCGCCCTTTGCGAAGTGGGCGATCAGCGCTGAGCCGAGGGTGATGGCGAAGCCGGCATAAGCCCATTCCTTCAGCCTCGCCGGCACCGGCGCAAGCAGCAAGATCACGCCGAGGAACTTGGCCCAGGAGAGCTCGACGCGGAAGTAGTCGGGGAAGCCGAGGTGAGTGAACATCTCCGCCACCTGCGGCAGGCGCAATTGCGCGTACGCGGTGAAGGCCATCTGCAGGCAGAAGAGCACAGTGGCGATCCAATAGAAAATAGTCCGCACTTTGGACGTGGTGTTGGCGGCAACGATGGCCGGATTCTGCAGGGTCGACTCCATGGTGTTTCCTCCTACGCGGTCTCAGTATTGAATTGTTTTGCGTACGCGGCATGCAATTGCTGCCAGCCGCCGACGTGCAGTGCGTCGCTGCCGACGATTCGTCCGATGGGCTCACCGGCGAGATGGTGATCGAGCACATCGAAGCAGATGTGCCAGCCCGCGGCGCCCATCGCGATGTAGCGGCGATCGATGTTGTGCCAGAGCGTGAGCCGCGTGCCCCCGCCTAACATCGGCTCCAGTTCCCAGCGGAGGTCCTGGCCGCCCCAGCTGAATTCGAGCACCCTGGGGGCGTCGGCTCGCTTCACCTGCGCCTCGGTGACATGCGGCGCCGGCGCGCCCGCCGTCGTGAGCATTGCGGTGCCGACCGTGCCGAGGCTCCGGTCCGCATCGAAGGGAGCCCACTCGCGGAGATGCTCGGGCTCCGTGAGCGCCTTCCACACTTTCGCGGGAGGGTGACGAAGATCGCGGACGAGCACGAGCGTCCACTTCTCTCCGTCTTTTTCGATGTGCGCCCCGCTGGCCGGACCCGGTTCGTATTGCGCGTGTTCGGTCATCTAACTTCTCCTTTTCCTGGTTTTTCTTTTTGGTGGTGTCGGTTCATCCATTTGGTCGAGATGGCGCTCGAGCGCGTCGACATGCGCGGACCAGAACTCCCGGAACGGAGCCAGCCACGCATCGACCGCCTGAAATGGCTCCGGCTTGAGCCGGTAGAGACGTCGCTGCGCATCCACCGTGGCCTCCACGAATCCCGCCTCCCGCAGCACGCGCAGATGCTTCGACACGGTCGGCTGCGGCATCCGAAGACGGCGCTCGATCTCGCCGACCGACTGCTCCGACGCAACCAGCAGGCTCAGGATCGCGCGCCGGTTCGGCTCGGCGATGATTTCGAAGACGGATTCCACGCGCCTAATATGCTCTATGCAGCATATACTTGTAAAGGCATATTCAGCATCCACGTAGATACGACGACCTCTCGCCTGTGGCTGCGGTCGTCGCCGCCGAGATCCTTCGTCGTCTCACGCGACTCAGGATGACGGTGTCACGCGCGCGGGTTTTTCTCGAGCGGAAATGGCGCCGGCATTGGCAGTAGATCCGGAATGGAGTCAAATAGACCCGGATGGCTCCTGAGCTGCCCATCACCGAAGTCCTGCGCGCCTGGGAACAAGGGGATGACGGCGCGCTCGAACGGCTCCTGCCGATGGTGTACACCGAGCTGCGGTCGATTGCGGCGCGGCAGCTCCGGTCCGAGCGCGCGGGCCATACGCTGCAACCGACGGCCCTCGCCAACGAGGCGTATCTCCGTCTGCGCGGCCTCGGCGATGTTCCGTGGCACGATCGCGCCCATTTTTTCGCTATCGCATCGAGGATCATGCGTCGCGTCCTGGTCGATCATGCCCGAGCGAATCTGGCGCAGAAGCGCGGCGCCGGCTCGCCCATGGTGCAGCTTCACGACGGTCTCGATCGTGGTCTCAGCGAGGGAGTTGCGCCAGCGATGGATGCCGCGCAGCTCATCGACCTCGATCGCGCGCTCGACCAGCTCTCGGCCGAGGAGCCACGGCTCTCGCGACTGATCGAGCTGCGTTTCTTCGGCGGTCTCGGCATCGAAGAAGCCTCCGCACTCCTCGGCTGTTCCCCGCGAACGGCGAAACGCGACTGGACCTTCGCACGAGCATGGCTCCTTCACCGATTGAGCGGTGACCAATGAACCGGCCGGAGCGATCGTTCGAGCGACTGCGGGAGCTTTTCGATCGCTTCCTGGAGATGCCATCCGAAGACCGTCAGGCGGAGATCGCTCGCGCGACGCAAGGCGATCCCGCGCTGGAAGCGGAGTTGCGCGCGTTGCTCGACCATGCCGATCGCTCGGCGACGACCTTCGACAACGCCACGCAGCTGTTCACGGGCTGGACCGAGCCGCCGCTGCCGGTCATCACGGGCTATCGCTTGCATCGCCGCATCGGCAGCGGCGGCAGCGCCACGGTGTATCTCGCGGATCAGGAGCGCGCCGATTTCACTCGCACCGTCGCGCTGAAGGTCATCGACCGCATCGTGGACGCTGCTTCTTTGCGGCCCATGCGCGAAGAGCAGCGTATTCTCGCGCGCCTCGAACATGCGGGCATCGCGCGTCTGTACGACGCGGGAGTGACTTCCCTCGGCCAGCCGTATCTGGCGATGGAGCACGTCGAAGGAACATCGATCGTCGAGCATTGCCGCGCGCGCCTCCTGTCGATCCGTCAGCGCATCGAGCTGTTTCTCTCGGTGCTCGATGCCGTCCGCTATGCGCACGAGCAAGGGATCGTGCATCGAGACCTCAAGCCGGCGAACATCCTCGTGTCCGCGCGGGGCGAGGCGAAGCTGCTCGACTTCGGCATCGCCAAGCTGGTGGCGCCCGGCGACGAGGACAAGACGCTCACGCTGAATCGCGCGATGACTCCGGCGTACGCCAGTCCGGAACAGAGGCGTGGCGGCCGCATCACGCCGGCATCCGACATCTACTCGTTAGGCATCGTCTTGTACGAGCTGCTCGCGAACACGATTCCGTTTCGGATCGAGACCACGATTTACGAGTCCGATCCGGAGCCGCCGTCCTTGGTTTTCGACGGCGACCGGCGATGGCGCAAGACGCTGCGGGGCGATCTCGATGCCGTGGTGCTCAAGGCTCTGCGCCACGATCCCGAGGATCGTTACGCATCGGCCGAAGGCTTGGCGGACGATCTGCGCCGCGTGCTCGCGGGTCGTCCGGTTGCGGCACGAAGCGACGATCGCATCTATCGAACCGGCAGGTTCCTTCGCCGTCACCGTGCCATCCTCGCTGCGGTGGCTGCAGCGGTCGTCGTGGCGTTGTCGCTCATCCCGTGGCGCGCATCGAGATCGAGTCTGCCGAATGAGTTGGCGATGTTTTACGATCGCGGTTTTCGCGACGGCGCGGAGAAGCTGGAGCGTTTCGACGGCGCAGCAGCGCGCGACAGTTTTCGCCGCGCGGCCGCTGCATCACGGGGGACGCCGGACGAGGCGATCGCATGGGACGGTGTGGCGCGCGCGGAAAGTGTGCTCGGCGAAGTCGGTCGCGCCGCGGACGCCGCGCGGCGCGCCGGTGCCTCGATCTCCGACGTTGCGAATCTGCCGCGCGATGAGGTGGCGCGAATGCGCGCGGCATCGTACGCGGCGAAGCATGAATGGTCGAAAGCGATCTCCGAATTCGAGGAACTGTTCGCGCGCCAGCCGGAGCGGGTCGACGTCGGCGTTGCGCTCGTGAGCACGCTCGCCGCCGCGGGCCGCACCGCGGCCGCAGACGCCGCGCTCGGGCGGCTGCGGCAATTGGGTTTTGGTGCGAAAGGCGATCCGCGCATCGATCTGGTCGAGGCGGAAGTGGCGCACCAGCTCTCCGAATATCAGCGTGCCGCAGCGGCTGCAGCGCGGGCACGCGCGAGCGCGCAGCAGCTCGCGGCCACTGCGCTCGTTTTGCGCGCGGAACGCCTGCACGCCGAGGCGATCAGCCGTCTCGATCATCGCGAGCAGGCGCGGCGCACGCTCGAATCGCTCATCGAACGCGACACTGCCGCGGGCATGGCTCGCGAGGCCGCCGCGGCGCGGCTCGTGCTCGGCGCGGTGTTTCTCAGGATCGGGACGCGCGAGGAAACGGGCAAGGTGCTCGAAGCTGCGCTGGCCGGCCTGAGCGCGGCGGGCGACGATCGCGGCCGGATCACGGCCCACATCTATCTCGCGTTGCACGAAGGGAAGGAGGATGTTAGGCGGGGACTGGCCCACGCGGCGACGGCCGTCGCGGAGGCGCGCCGCATCGGCGACCGATGGGCGGAGGCGTATGCGCTTTCGCAGCAGATGGTGCTGTTCAGTTGGGCGGAAGACGAGGCTAGTATCGACGCCACCATCCAACCGACGCTGACCGCGCTGCGCGATTCCGGCAATCGCTACATCCTGGTGGTGACGCTCGGGAATTTCGCCCTTCCCGCCATCGAGCGCCTCGATCTCGACGAGGCGGAGGCATACCTCAGTGAGGCCGAGGTGCTGGCGCCGCGGGTGGGCAGCGAATTAGCCCGCGGGATGATCGAGCGCTCGCGCGCCTACCTCGCCGAAACGCGCGGAGATCTCGAACTGGCGCGCGAGTACTACACGTCCGCGCTGGAGAAGGCGCGCGGCACCGGCGTGCCGCTCGCCATCGGAGGCTTTCTTTCGGACATGGCGTGGCTGGAGCTCGCGGCCGACCGTCCGGATGCGGCGGCGTCGCGCGCGCGAGAATCGATCGAGGTGCTGACGTCGGCGGGCGACCTGCGCGAGGCCAGAGAACTGGAGGGCGTGCTGGCCTGGTGCGACGCGCGACGCGGAGACGCCGCCTCTGCGCGACGACGGCTGGAGATTCTGCGCAAGGCAGCCGAAGACGACGACGCGCGATACACGTCTCTCATCGCCGAGGCTCACGTCGCCGCGGCCCTCGGCGACTGGCGGCGCGCAGTGGAGCTTCGCCGCGAAATCGTGCGCATGGCCATGAAGCTGGAAACGCGTGGCGCGGTGATGCAGCAACGAGTCGAGCTGGCGAAGGCGCTCCATGGACTCGGCGATCACCGCGAGGTCGAAAAACTGATCGCCGAGCTCCTGCCCGAAGCGGAACGACTCGGCCTGCGCGGCATCGCGCGCGATCTGCGAAAACTCCTCGCGACCTAACACGCGTGGCCCTCTTTCGCCGCGCTTTGCGCTTAGTGCGGCGAAGGAGGAAATCATGATCGGCATCTCATTCATTCGTCGTAGTGCGCTCACCGTGTTGTGGATCTGCCTCGCTGCGTCGGTCGCGGCGGATTCCAATCATCCCGACCTGGAGACGTCGCAGGTCCTTTCGCTCGACGTGGCCGCGATCGAGCGCGATGCGCAGAGCGGGAACCCGTTCGAGCTCGTGCTCGGCGACACGCGCCTAACAGTCGTGCTCACGCCGGCTCCCATCTGGCCGGAAGAGGGACTGACGATTCTCGAGGTCCGCCGCGACGGCGCGATGACGACACGCGTTGAGAAGGGCAACATCACCTATGCGGGCGAGGTGGTGGGAGACGATCCGGAGAAGAGCGAAGTGCGCTTCACGATCGCCGGAGGCGTTCTGCAAGGTTCGGTGCAATCGAGTGCGGGCTGGTGGTTCATCGAGCCGCTCGCGCGATACGCCAAGACCGACACCGGCCAGTACCTGGTCTACGAGCCTCGCCACGTCAAGATCTCGGGTGACTTCGGCAGCGACGGCGTGAGATCGGATGAGGTGTTCGAGCCGTTCAAGTACACCTGTCCCGAGCTCGACGGCCGGATCCGCGTGGGGATGGTTGCCGATCGCCAATACCTGAACATCCAGGATCCATTCACGTACTGGCAGCGTCAGACCGCGCTCGTGAACGAGATCAGCGGCATCTTCTGGGCCCAGTTCCGAAAGCGTGTCCGGCTGTCACTTTCCATGGCCGACTTCGACGGCACATGGCTGACGTCAACCAACGCCGATACGCTCCTCTTTGAGCTTGACAATGTCGACACCGGGGTGAAGCTGTGGCTTCAGGGCCGGAAGGATCTGTGCAGCGACATCGTGCACCTGACCACAGCGAAGGAATTGGATGGCATCACGCATGGCGTCGCCCACCAGCCGGGACAGACAGGCCTTTCACAACAGGCCGCCGGCAACACGGAGGCTCTCTACTATCGAAACTACATCCTCGCGACACACGAGATCGGCCACAACTTCGACGCCATCCACGGCGAGGCGGACGAGTGGTGCGCGCCGATCCCCAACGATCCATTCCATTGCATCTGGAGACACACACTCGACTGGGAAGCCTTCCTCGTCACGCACATCGCGCGGTTCTCGGACGGCACGATCGAAGCGTGCAACAACAACGAGCAGCGGATGAAGGTCAACATGGCCAGCCGCCATCTGTGGCCGTGAATGAAAAACGCCGCGCCGTCTTGCGACGGCGCGGCGTTGGGTGGTGGCGTATTCGAATCGCTGACCCCCACCGTGTGAATGACGATCCCCGTCCGTGGATATCCTAGTGTAGTGTCTCAATAATCGCTTGGCGTAAATGGGTTGGGCTGAGACAATGGCGTATGCGAAAAGCGCCCGTGATTGTGCTCGACTTGGACGAGCGCAAATACCTCGAAAAGTGCG
>Ga0075428_100005892_pt1 | contig 13620 bp, 12 predicted proteins | sample RhiMetdeltSRZDD2_FD_75291 | JGI IMG/M metagenome (GOLD analysis project Ga0075428, IMG submission 75291) | Populus rhizosphere microbial communities from Tennessee, USA - Rhizosphere MetaG P. deltoides SRZDD2 | ecosystem: Host-associated > Plants > Roots > Rhizosphere > Soil | place: USA...
CGACCGCTGCCCCGCCCTCGGGCGGAGTGTCGCCTTCCAGGACGAAGTCGAAGCCCTCGAGGCCACCGCGTAGCGACGACACGTAGTCCACTGCCGAGGCGAAGACCGATGGGAGCACGTTGCCGTCGCCACCGCCGTACCCGGCGAAGGTGGGCATTGCCCCCTGCCAGCGCGCGGCACGACGCAGCCCGGCGCGGCGCGGCCACTGGCCCGCGCACCACAGCGGCACCAGCCCGTCGAGCTTCGCCAGACCGGCGTCGAGCAGAGCGGCGCGGGCCCGCAGGTCGGGATCCTCGCCGAACTCGGCGTACTCGGCGTCCATCGAGCCGAGCGCGGTGACCAGCGTGACCCGCCCCGGCGCGAGCGCGGACAGCGTGTCGACCTCGCGCGCCACCACGTGGGCGCGCCGGCGCGGCAGAATGCACATCGGGATGAGCCGGATCCGGCTCGTACGCGCCGCGATCGCGGAGACCGTCACGGTCGGGTTGGCCACCCGCCAGTCCCGTTCGTGGAACAGCACGTGGTCCCACAGGTACACCCCGTCCCAACCGTGCTGCTCCGCGGCGACGGCCAGGTCGACCAACGTGACCGGGTCACCGAACTCGCCAACAATGGGCAGCCCCACGGCGTAGGAGACACTCATCCTGCGGAATGATGCCAGAGCTAGGGGGATCAGCCACGCTGGCGGCGCCCGGCTACGATCGCCGGAGCCAGGGGGAGGAGAAAGATGGCGGATGGCCAGATAGTCGTCTCCAGCCTGACCAAACAATTCCGGAAGGTCAGGGCGGTAGACGGCCTGTCGATGACGGTCGAACCGGGTCGCGTGACCGGGTTCCTCGGTCCGAACGGGGCAGGCAAGACTACGACGTTACGAATGATTCTGAATCTGGTCACGCCGACGGCCGGTACGGCTGTCATCGGTGGCCGGCGGTACGCCGACCTGGACCAGCCGCTGCGGCATGTCGGCGCGGTCCTGGAGGCGTCCAGCGCGCACAAGGGCCGTACCGGTCGCAACCACCTGCGCGTGCTCTGCGCCGCGGCCGGCTTCCCGGCGAAGCGGGCGGACGAGGTGCTCGACCTGGTCGGTCTGACCCCGGCGGCCAACCGGAAGTTCAAGGGGTACTCGCTCGGCATGCGGCAGCGGCTCGGGATTGCCGCGGCGATGCTGGGCGACCCGCACGTGCTGATCCTCGACGAGCCGGCGAACGGTCTCGACCCCGAGGGCATCCGCTGGATGCGGGACCTGCTGCGGACACTGGCCGACCAGGGCCGGACGATCCTGGTGTCCAGCCACCTGCTGTCGGAGATGGAGCTGCTCGCCGACGACGTGGTCATCATCGCGGCCGGAAAGCTGATCACCCAAGGTGCCGTGGACACCGTGGTCGGCGGCATGGCGCACGCCTCGCAGGTGCGGGTACGCACGCCCAACGCCGACAAGCTCGTCGCCGAGCTGGGCAGCGGCGCCTCGGTACGGCAGGACAACGGCGCACTGATCGTCACGGGCATCGACGCCCCGACGATCGGCGCGGCCGCCCTGCGAGCCGGGGTGGAGCTGCACGAGTTGGTCACCGAGCGGCCCGACCTCGAGCGGGTGTTCCTGGAGCTGACGGCCGGAAAGGCGGAGATCCGATGACCACGACGTCCTTGGAACGCCCCGCTCCGGCGCAGATCCGGCTCGTCCGCAGCGAGCTGCTCAAGATCCGGACGACCAACGTCTGGTGGATCTTCCTCATCGTCGTCTTCGTGGCGACCGCACTGTCGCTGTGGATCTGGATGGGTACCGGCGCCGGCCAGATCAACGAGGCGGAGGCCGCCGGCAACCAGCCGTTCGTGCCGTCGAACCCGGACGCGACCTCGTTCGAGATCGAGGCGGAGCGCCAGCAGTGGGAGATCTCGCACAGCCTGACCCGCACGCTGGTCTCGGTGGCGGCCAACATCTACACCTCGGGCCAGTTCTTCGGCCTGATGTTCGTGATGCTGCTCGGCGCGATCCTGGTGACGAACGAGTACTTCCACCAGACCGCGACGGCCACCTTCCTCACCACCCCGCGCCGTACCGAAGTCATCATGGGCAAGCTCGGTACCTCGGTGCTCGCCGCCGTGTTCTTCTGGCTCTTCACCACGGTGTTGAGCGTGGCGTCCGGGGCGATCTTCTTCAACTCCATGGGCTACGGGTCCCAGCTCGATCAGTGGCCGGTACAGCGGGCGATCCTCTTCAACGGCTTGGCCTATGCCCTGTGGGGTGTGCTCGGGGTCGGGCTCGGGGTGCTCATCCGCAGCCAGATAGCCGCGACGCTGGTCGGCTCGATCTCGTACGTGATCGGCACCCAGGTCGTCCAGGGCCTCGCGTTCCTGCTCACGTTCCTGCTGAAGGCGACTTGGCCGCTGAAGGTGATGGTGCTGTGGCCGGCTACGGCGTCGGGAGTGATGATCTCGCCCGAGAAGCCGTACCCCGAAGCACCCGACTGGTGGGTCGGCGGTCTGATCCTGCTCGGGTACGGGATCCTCTTCGGCGTGATCGGTACGCTGATCATGCGCAAACGCGACATCTCGTAGCCAACGAGCTCGAACGGGCCGGCGTCGCTGACGCCGGCCCGTTCTTGTGCGCGTAGCCTTGACAAGCACCTTGTTTACCCGTCATCCGTGCGTGAAAGAGGGCGAAAAGCGGCCGTGTCTACACAGCAGACATCGCAGGGCAACCCGCTGGCGGGCTTCGGTCCGAACGAGTGGATCGTCGAGGAGATGTACCAGCGTTACCTCGCCGATCCGCAGGGTGTGGACCCGGCGTGGCACGACTTCTTCGCTGACTACAAACCGTCCGTCGAGCCGGCGGCTCCGAAGCAAGCCGCGATGAAGACCGCTCAGGCGGAGCCCGCGGAGAAGCCGGCTGCCGCCGTACCCCCGAAGCCGGAAGCCAAGCCCACGACGGCCCCGCAACCGGCTGCGTCTGCCCGACCCTCCGCGGCGGGGGCCGGCGCCGGCGCGCCATCCTTCACAGCGACTTCCACCGCGCCCATCCGCGGCGTCGCCGCCGCGATCGTCAAGAACATGGACGCGTCGCTGGCCGTGCCGACCGCGACGAGCGTGCGGGCGGTGCCGGCCAAGCTGCTCGCGGACAACCGCATCGTCATCAACAACCACCTCGCGCGCGGCCGCGGCGGGAAGGTGAGCTTCACCCACCTGATCGGGTACGCGGTGGTCCGCGCGCTCGGCGAGCACCCGGAGATGAACAACGCGTACTCGGTTGTCGCCGACGAAGTCGGCGGAGCGAAGGCTGGCACAGCCGGTAAGCCGATGCTTGTCATTCCCGAGCACGTGAACATCGGGCTCGCGATCGACCTGCAGCGGCCGGACGGCTCGCGGACGCTCGTCGTGCCCAGCATCAAGGCCGCCGAGCAGATGGACTTCCGGCAGTTCTGGCAGGCGTACGAAGACATCGTGCGGCGGGCCCGGCGCAACGAGCTGACGATGGACGACTACGCGGGGACGACGATCTCGCTGACCAACCCGGGCGGCATCGGCACCGTGCACTCGATCCCGCGGCTGATGCCCGGGCAGGGGTGCATCGTCGGGGTGGGCGCGATGGAGTACCCGGCGCCGTACGCGGGGATGTCCGACGAGACGCTCGCCCAATTGGCCGTCAGCAAGATCATTAATCTGACCTCGACGTACGACCACCGCATCGTTCAAGGCGCCCAGTCGGGCGAGTTCCTGAAGGTGATCCACGAACTGCTGCTCGGCGAGGACGGGTTCTACGACGAGATCTTTACGTCGCTGCGGATACCGTACGAGCCGATCCGCTGGGTGCGGGACATCGCCCACACGTCCGAGGGTCAGATCGACAAGACCGCCCGGGTGATCGAGCTGATCCACGCGTACCGGGTGCGCGGTCACCTGATGGCCGACACCGATCCGCTGGAGTTCGAGATCCGCAAGCACCCCGATCTCGACGTACGGGAACACGACCTCACGTTGTGGGACCTCGACCGCTCCTTCCCGGTCGGTGGCTTCGCCGGCAAGGAGAAGATGCGGCTGCGGGACATCCTCGGCGTGCTGCGGGACTCGTACTGCCGCCGGGTCGGCATCGAGTACATGCACATCCAGGACCCCGAGGAACGGCGGTGGATCCAGCAGCGGGTGGAGCAGCGGTACGCCAAGCCGAAGCCCGAAGAGCAGAAGCACATCCTGGGTCGGCTCAACGCCGCCGAGGCGTTCGAGACGTTCCTGCAGACGAAGTACGTTGGCCAGAAGCGCTTCTCGCTCGAGGGCGGGGAGTCGCTGATCCCGCTGCTCGACCGGGTGCTGCAGGCATCCGCCGACGAAGGGCTCGACGAGGTCGTCATCGGCATGGCGCACCGGGGCCGGCTCAACGTGTTGGCGAACATCGTCGGCAAGCCGTACGAGAAGATCTTCTCGGAGTTCGAGGGGCAGATGGACCCGAAGTCCACCCAGGGCTCCGGGGACGTGAAGTACCACCTCGGAATGACCGGCAAGTTCACCACGCCGGACGGTACGTCGTCGACGACGGTGTCGCTCGTCGCCAACCCGTCGCACCTCGAAGCCGTCGACCCGGTGCTCGAGGGCATCGTGCGCGCCAAGCAGGACCGGCTGGACCTGGGCCTCGAGGGGTACACCGTGCTGCCGCTACTGGTGCACGGCGACGCGGCGTTCGCTGGGCAGGGCGTGGTAGCGGAGACGCTGAACCTGTCGCAGCTGCGCGGCTACCGCACCGGCGGGACGGTCCACGTGGTCGTCAACAACCAGGTGGGCTTCACGACCGCCCCGGAGCACTCCCGGTCGTCGCTGTACTCCACCGACGTCGCCCGGATGATCCAGGCGCCGATCTTCCACGTGAACGGCGACGACCCCGAGGCCGTCGTACGCGTCGCGGCGCTGGCCTTCGAGTACCGCCAGGCGTTCAACAAGGACGTCGTCATCGACCTGCTGTGCTACCGCCGGCGCGGGCACAACGAGGGTGACGACCCGTCGATGACGAACCCGCTGATGTACTCGATCATCGACCAGAAGCGGTCGGTCCGGAAGATCTACACCGAGGAGCTGATCGGACGCGGCGACATCAACGTCGACGAGGCCGAGGAACTGCTGCGCGACTACCAGCAGCAACTGGAGACCGTCTTCAAGGCGACCCGGGACGCGGCGTCGTCCGGCGCGCCGCCGCGCGTGGTGCGCTCGCGGGAGCCGCAGCCCGAGCCGGTGGTGGCTACCGCCGTCTCGGCGGACGTGCTGGCGCGTATCGGCGCCGCTCATGTCGAGCTGCCGGATGGCTTCACCCCGCACAAGCGCGTGGTGCAACTGCTCGAGCGGCGGGCCCGGATGGCCGTCGAAGGCGAGGTCGACTGGGGTTTCGGCGAGGTGCTCGCGTTGGGTTCGTTGCTCGCCGAGGGTGTGACGGTACGGCTGTCCGGCCAGGACTCCCGCCGGGGCACGTTCGTCCAGCGGCACGCCGTGGTGGTGGACTCGCGTACCGGTCTCGAGCACCTGCCACTGTCCACTGTGGCTACCTCGGATGCCCGGTTCTTCGTGCAGGACTCGTTGCTGTCGGAGTTCGCGGCGATGGGCTTCGAGTACGGCTACTCGGTGGAGAACGTGGACGCGCTCGTCCTGTGGGAGGCGCAGTTCGGTGATTTCGCCAACGGCGCGCAGTCCATTGTGGACGAGTTCATCTCGTCGGGTGAGGTCAAGTGGGGCCAGCAGTCGTCGGTGACGCTGCTGCTGCCGCACGGCCACGAGGGGCAGGGTCCGGACCACACCTCCGGCCGTCCCGAGCGCTACCTGCAGCTGGCAGCCGAGGACAACATGCGGATCGCGATCCCGTCGACCCCGGCGAACTACTTCCACCTGCTGCGCCGGCAGGCACTGTCGCCCAAGCGCAAGCCGCTCGTCGTCTTCACGCCGAAGTCGTTGCTGCGGCACAAGCTCTGCGTCTCCCCGGTGGCCGACTTCGCCAACGGCGGCTTCCAGCCGGTGATCGCGGACTCCGTCGCCCCCGCCGACGTGCGGCGGGTCCTGCTCTGCAGCGGCAAGATCTACTACGACCTGCTGCAGGCGCGTGCCGAATGGGGCGTGAGCGACACCGCGATCGTGCGGGTCGAGCAGCTGTACCCGTTGCCGGTCGAGGAGATCCGCATGGCGCTGGCGTCGTACCCGGCCGCCGAGGACTTCGCCTGGGTCCAGGAGGAACCGGCCAACCAGGGCGCCTGGTCGTTCATCGCGCTGAACCTGCTCGAGCAACTCGACGGCATGAGCCTGCTGCGGATCTCCCGACCCGCAGCGGCGGCACCGTCTACCGGCTCGACCAAGGTGCACGATGTCGAACAAGCGGCGCTGATCGAAGCCGCGCTCCCCCGCGGGTGAACTCGTGTACTTCACGGATCGCGGGATCGAGGAGCTCGCGGAGCGGCGCGGCGACGAGACGGTGACGGTGGACTGGCTCGCCGAGCGGCTGCGCGACTTTCTCGATCTGCACCCGGAGTTCGAGACGCCGATCGAGCGGTTCGCGACCTGGCTCGCCCGGCTCGACGACGAGGACGAATAGTCGCTTTACAGGATTAATCAAGATCGATACCGTCGGCCGCATGGCTGACCTCATCGTTGATCGTGCGACTCCCGACGACCTCGACGCACTCGTGAGCCTCGTGGCCCAGCTCTTCCGGGAGGATGCCGGTCGACGCGATCCGACGTCCAATGTGGACTGGCCAGCGACCGACGAGGCCCGGCAGTACTACGCCGACCTCGTAGCGGACCCCGGCAGCCTGGTCGCGGTGGCGCGCGACGGTGGCGAGACCGTTGGTTACCTCGTCGGTAAGCTTCGCGAGCCCGACGCCGGTCGCCCCGTCCGGTTCGCGATCCTGGAGAGCATGCTGGTCTCGCAGGCGGCCCGGAACCGGGGCGTCGGTAGCCGGCTCGTCGACGCCTTCTTCGCCTGGGCTCGCGAACGCGCGGCGGAACGCGCCAGCGTGTCGGCGTTCGTCAGCAACGAGGACGCCCAGCGCTTCTACGCCCGTGCGGGCTTCACCGGCCAGACGCTCACGATGTGGGCGCAGGTGTGACATGGCCGACCACGTGCTCGCGAACCGCCGGTACTGGGACGACGTGCTCGGAGAGTGGTTCGGCGCCCGCGCCCGTACGCACTGGGCGGCTACCGAGCCGTTCTGGGGCACGTGGAACATCCCGCAGTCGCAGCTGCCGGTGATTCCCGACGACGTCGCCGGACTGGACACAGTGGAGCTCGGCTGCGGTACCGGCTACGTGTCCGCCTGGCTGGCCCGCCGCGGCGCCCGCCCGGTCGGCGTGGACAACTCGGCGCGCCAACTCGCCACCGCGCGCGCGATGCAAGCCGAATTCGACCTGCCGTACCCGTTGGTGCACGCCGACGCGGAACGGGTACCGCTGCGCGACGGGTGCGCCGACCTGGTGATCAGCGAGTACGGCGCGGCGGCGTGGTGTGACCCGTACCGGTGGATCCCCGAAGCGGCACGGCTGCTGCGCCCGCGCGGCCGGCTGGTGTTCATGGCGGGCTCGACGCTGGCGATGCTCTGCATGCTGGCCGGCGGAACGGTCGGCGATCGCCTCGTCCGGGACCAGTTCGGCCTGAAGGAGATCACCTGGCCGGACAACGAGGGTGTGGTGTTCCAGCTACCGCACGGCGAGCGGATCCGGCTACTGCGCTCGTGCGGCTTGGTCGTGGAGGACCTGATCGAGGTGCGGGCACCGGAGGGTGCGGTCACCGACTACGAGACACCGCTGGACTGGGCGCGGCGTTGGCCGAGCGAGGAGGTCTGGTTCGCGCGCCGGGAATGACGTACTCAGGCCTTCGGTCCTTCGACCAGCCCGGGCAGGCGGGTGAGCAACGCGATGAGCTGACGGCGGGCCTTGGCGTCGTCACTGGGTAGCGCGACCCGCATCCGGATCTCGGCGTACTGGCGTCCGTTACTGTCGCCGACCCGCGTGAGCACTCCCGTACCCGCCCGCGGAAAGGCCACGGTGATGGGGCTTGCCCGATGCTCGCCCAGCCCGCAGTGGTGACCACGGGCGCACCAGTCAGTGTGTCCTGTGTGGACGCTCACGGTGAGCTCCTTTCGGCGGCTGGTTTCAACAGCGGTAGCAGCAGGTCCATGACGAGCGCGGCCCGATCGGAGGCGAAGGACCGCCGCTCCTCCCAGTCGTGCCGGTCGGCGCGGTCGGAGATCCCACGGATCGTGAGCCAGCCCAACAGATTCTGATCGGCATCTACGTCCTCGTAGAAGGCATGACCGACAGCGGCGGCCTCGGTCTCCACGGCCAGTGTCTTCTCGTGATAGCCGCGAAGCCAGCTGGTGATACCCGACTCGCGGTGGGTTATCACCGCGTCGCCGGAGCCGATCGGTCCGCGGTGCACCCGCATCGCACCACCGGGTACCGGTACCGAGTTGTCGTACCGGAGGAAGTACGCGTTCAGCCGCTCCTTGACGAAGGGCGTCATCGGCTGGCTCTGCCCACGCCGGCGCGGCCCCTGCTCGGTCTCCCGCCGGGCGTCGTAGTAGACCACTTGGTCCCCGATGACAACGTCACCGATGGCCACGTCCTCGCGGATTCCGCCGGCGATACCGACCAGGAGCACGACCCGCGGCTGGAATTCGTCCCGCAACCGGTGATAGGCCTCGATCGCGGATCGGGAACCGGGTTCGAGCGTCTGCAGGACGGCGACCCGCAGCTCGCCACCGTGCGCCGGGACGGTGACGACGTACGCGTCCGCGCCACCCGCGAGCGGCACTGGACGAAGATCCGGATACCGCCGCAGCCGCTGCAGCACGGCCCGCATCTCCTCGGTCAGCACGGTGAGGACGCCAACGTCGAACGGGTCGCGGTGGTGGCGCCGCTGTGTGCCGTGCACCTGGCCTATCGCGTTGCCCGCCACAATCACCACGCCGTGGTCCCGGGCCTGCGCCCCGATGTGTTGATCCATCACGACGTCCGGCCGGAGTTCTGGGTGCTCTGATCCGCCTCACCGGTGTTCTGGGTACCGACCGCATCGCCGTCCACGATCACGGTGCCACCGCTCGTCGCGACCGCACCGGCGTTCAGGATCGTGAGGGAACGCTGCCGGTACTCGGCCACATCGACGCCCCTTTCCTCGAGGAAGTCCAGGATCGCCGCGAGCACCCGGCGCTCGATGATGCGGCCGTACTTGACGATGTCCTGTACCTGCATGTGGTCCCGGACATCGGCCGATGCGCCGATCTCCCGGACACCGACACGCGCGCCGTAGTCGTATCCCTTGTGCAGTCTGCCGACGCCTCCACGCGAACGGTCGCCGCAGTACCGGATCAGGTTCGCCGGCGCGGACGCGACGAGAGCCGGAGCGGATCGCATCGCGTGGACCGCGTCCCGGAGCACGGCCTTCACGCCGGTACCACCGACCTCGTCGACGACCCGGAACCGTTCGTCGCACGGCAGCAGGCCGGTGACGTACAACTCGACGTAGAGCACCTTGCCCTGGACGGCGAAGTGCACGTACACCGTGGTGACCAGCTCACCCCGCCACGACACCACCTGGCAGGCGAGGTAGTGGCGCTGCGGTGCGGTCGGGTAGCGGATGATCTCCGCGATCTGATCGGGCGGTGTGTGCGGCCGGAGGTTGCTGATCTCGGTACCGGCCACGAATATCAGCTCGGCGATACCGAGATGCGGTACGCCGAACTCCGGCAACGGATCCCTGGCGATCCGCTCGAGGTCGGCGCGCACGTACGCGCTCAGTTCGCCCGCGGTGAACGGCGGTGCGGGGAACTCCTTGTCCCGCTCCGACATCGGCCCACCGAGCATCTCGGCCAACTCCGGCGGTACGTACTGGACCAGGCGTTGCGTGAAGTCCCACCGGCGCAGGATCTCGCCCGCGCCGACGAACGGCCGGTGACCGGAGTAGACCACGGTGTTGCCGGTCATCTGCGATGCGATGTCCCGCAACCGCTCCGATGCGACGGGTCGGTCCACTGTGGACCCTGGGCGGAGGGAACGCAACCGAATCCGGTTCCAGCAGCGCAGGACCGCCGGCACGAGGAAACAGAGAGTCACGAGGGCGCCGGTAGCTTCCGGCGTCGTGGTTCCGCTGAGCAGGCCGGCGCGCCAGAGGCCGATCGAGGCGACCGCCGTCAACGCCGCGAACCCGACATAGGTCAGGGCGACACCGAACACGCGAGCGGTGACGGCCGCGACGAGGTTCTCCAACCAGAGCCGCCGGAATCCGCGTGTGCCGAGGATGTCGCGGCGAGCGCGGTCCGCGTCGGCATGGCGCATGGTCCGGTCGGCCGCGTCGTACTGCTTCGGCTCGCGCAGGTATTCGAGGGACTCCCGGCCGACGTGCACCGCGGTGACGGTCACGTGGAACAGCAGCAGGGCAAGCAACACGAGAAGGACCGTCATCGGCGACCGCCACAGCGCTGTCAGCAACAGCGTGACGAGGAGTACGTCGCGGACGACCATCACCCGCCGAGCGCGGATGCAGTGACCGAGCACGGTGACGACGTCGAAGCCGTACGACGGCGCGACGATCCGCTTCCGCTGGTAGTAGACCCGCCGGAGCGCGGTGAGGCAGAACTCGTCGTCGAGGTACGCCCCGGCGCTGAGGTGGCGGGTCGCGTTGGTACCTGGGCCGGGAATGGGCTCCACCGAGGGTTCCGCGGCGGTTCTTGCAGAGACATCGATCGGGACGAGGTCAGCCGTAGACAGCATGCGAACCGTCCAGTGGAGAGGGTGGCGGATCAGCCGTTGCGTCGGGCTGGAACGCAACGGCCGCAATGATCGTGTCAATCTGACGTAAAGTCAGGCTATGCCCATAGATTGATCGATGTCAAGCACTGGGCGCGAACTACTCCCCGGCCGCGGACGGCGTGGCCGAACCACCGCCGCCACCCAACGGTGCCCACTTCGCCCAGATGGCGCCGAGTACCAGGCCGGCGGCGACGATGACCGTCACCAGCACACTGGCCAGCGGCAGCAGACCGAACAGCACGATCGTGGCCGCGGCGAAGAGGCCGAACAGCAGCCCGACGAGCGCACCGAGTACCGCCCGGCCGAACCCGGCGCCGCCCGCCGGCCGGCGGCCCAACAGTCCAAGTAGGACGGTGAAGAGCAGCAGGCCGATCAGTGCCACCCAGATCACCGGGCTGTCGAACGGACCGCCCTCGATGACCAGCCCGACCGCGCCCCGGCAGAACGGATCGCCGCCCTCGTTGTGACTCGCCCACAGGTCGAACTCGACATCCGCCGGTACGAGGCTCGGCAGGTTGTAGTCGTACGTCCCCGACTTCTCGACCTCGGTACCCGTCGGTCCCCAGCGGCCCACGGTGATCCCGCCGAACGGGGGCGGCAGCGCCACGTACACCCGCCCGGACACCCGCCGCTCGGCCCCGGCCGTCGGCCCGACGACCTTGCCCGACCAGCGCACCTGGTCCTTGCGCGGGATCTCGATGACGTCCTCGACGTCCAGCGCCCCGGTCTCCTCGGTGAAGTCACCTTCGGTCCACGTCGCGGTACCCGAGCATCGGCCCGACGGGCTGACGGCGTCCGCGGCCACCGGCGTGGCCGCCGGCAGGGCGGACAGCGCACCGACTGCCACGGCGACCAACATCCGCGCGACGGCTGAGAACATGGGCGGTTACCTCCTCGGACACCCCCCGTGCCCGGTGGTACGGCCCCCGCAGCGGCCACGGTAGGACGTCCTCCCGCGACAGCGGATCGGATGATTAGCTCCTTACCCTCCACCGATCCGCCGGCCCGGCTCGGGTGCAACCGAGCGGTTCACTCGTACGTTCCCTCGTTGAAGCCCGACCGGAGGAGATGCATGCGAGATCCGCACAGCTTCGACGAGTTCTACCGGACGACGGCGCCGCGCCTGCTGCGGTACGGGTACGCCGTCACCGGTGACCGCGACGAGGCGCAGGACCTGGTACAGGAGGCGTTCGCCCGGGCCTGGCGACACTGGCGGACGCTGGCCAACCACCCGACACCGGAGCCTTGGGTACGGCTGACCGTCAGCCGACTGGCGACCGACCGGTGGCGGCGGTTGCGCGGTTGGCGGTTGGCCGCCACCCGGGCCGGGCCCGCCCCGTCGTCGGCGCCGCCCAGCGAGAACACAGTGCTGTTGGTGACGGCGCTGCGGGTGCTACCGCCGGCGCACCGCCAAGCGCTCGCGCTCCACTACCTGTTCGACCTGTCCGTGGACGAGATAGCCGAGGAGACGGGGGTCGCCTCCGGCACGGTCAAGTCCTGGTTGTCGCGTGGTCGCGCCCGCCTGGCCACGTTGTTGAGTGACCTGGCCCCCAGCAGCGACTCGGAGGGGCAGCAATGTCACACGACCTGAACGACCTGTACGCGGCGCTCGCCACGGACGCGGACGCTGTTCTGCTTCCCCCGGCGCACAGCTTGCGGCAGGGAGCCGACCGGCGCGCCCGGGTGTTCACGGTGGCGGTCTGCCTGCTGGCGATGGTGATACTCGGTGGCGTGTCGGTGGCCGTGCGACCGTACTTCGCGAAGGTGGCACCGTCGGTGGGCTCGACACCGCCGGCCGAGATACCGGACTTCGCCTTCCTCGTCGTGCCGGCCGACCTGGTCGACGAGGACGACCCGTTGCCTCATGAGGATTCGGAGTTTCCCCGACCGACCGAAACGCCGACGGTGTGCGGCTCGGTCCCCGACATGTCCCTGAAGGCCCTCGAGCGGGCCCAGATCACCACCATCAAGCTGCCCCAGGAGGAGGTGCCAAGCGGCACGGTAGCCCACGAGATCGTCATCTTCCACAACGACGGCGCGGCCAGGTACCTGGCGTGGATGCGGGACCTGCTCCGCTCTGGCTGTCCGGTTGAGGAAGGGACCGTCCCGCGGATCGTCGACGGCGAGCCACGGGGTGACGACTCGATGCTCGTCGAGATCGCGAACAACGGTGAGGTCGAGGGGTACATCTGGATCGTCCGGCTCGGTGACGTGCTCACCTCCATCACGGTGGTGGGGCCCGAGTCCCTCTCGGACCGCGCGGTTGCCGACCGCTTCGCAGACCTGGGGGTGGCGGCCGTCCGCGCCTGGCTCGGCTACTGAGCCAGGCGCGGCCGGCCGCGCCGGTCAGACCCGCGAGGTGTACGTGACGAAGAACTGGTTCGGCGTCGGCACCCCGGCGCCGTTGAAGCAGAACACGTTCCGTACGACGACCGTCGTACCGGAGAAGCCCCAGACCTCCTGCAGGATGCAGTAGTCGGGCGACGGTCCGTACGCGGTCACCTGGACGTCTGTCTGCGCCACACCCACGAGCCCGAACTGCACGAGGTACTGCCCGACACCCGACGAGATGACCGTGTTCGCTCCGCCCTGCGAGTTGTAGTTCGTGGCACCGCCGCCGCCGGTCCACAGGTACGCGATGTTCTTCGGCGGAGCAAGCCCACCGAAGATGGCCCGCTTGTCCTGGAACGTCAGGTCGAACCAGCTGTCGGTCAGCACGTTCGCCTGGTCGTGGCAGTACACGATGATGCTGTAGCCAGCGCCGACGCGGGCGAAGTTCGCCACCTTGCACCGGCGCGGACTGTTCGGGTGTACCGACGTGACCTGCACGTCGCCGGCCAGCCCCACGGCCGC
>Ga0075428_100005893_pt1 | contig 13618 bp, 6 predicted proteins | sample RhiMetdeltSRZDD2_FD_75291 | JGI IMG/M metagenome (GOLD analysis project Ga0075428, IMG submission 75291) | Populus rhizosphere microbial communities from Tennessee, USA - Rhizosphere MetaG P. deltoides SRZDD2 | ecosystem: Host-associated > Plants > Roots > Rhizosphere > Soil | place: USA...
TTGATCACCGGACCTTCCCCGTTTGGCCACCCCGTGTAGTCGACGAGCGCCGGCATCTGCAACTTCGGGTTCGCAGCGATCGTGCCGAGGACGAGCGCGGCGATCGTGCCGATCTTGAGGAAGCTCGAGAGGTAATCGCGAGGACAGAGCAGCAGCCACACCGGCAGGACCGAGGCGAGAAATCCGTAGACGGCGATGGCCAGCGTCACTTGATTCCTCGACAGCGAGAAAATCGGCGCGAGCGTGGCGCTCTCTGGCACGAACTGGCCGACCCACGTGCAAAAAAGCACCGCGGCGCCGCCGACGAGGGACGCCTCGACAATTTTTCCTTTGCGCAGGACGTACATCCAGAGCCCCACGAGGAACGCGATGGGGATGGTGCAGGCGATGGTGAAAGTGCCCCACGAGCTGCCATCGATCCTGCGCACCGAGCCGGACGGAACTTCGAACTTTTTGCCGGCAGGCGGCAGCGGAGTGGCCGCGCCGGCCCCCAGCGGTGCCGCCACTGTGACGGTCTCACTCGTGGCGATCGGGCTCGTGAGCCCGGGGTAGGTCAGGAGGGATGGCCCCGGGATCCGAAAAATCGCTTCGGCTCCCTCCGACGTCACGAGCGCTATGGGCTGCTTCGCCGACGCCTCCTGCGTGATCACCGCGCCGGCAGGGTACGCGTGGTCCTCTCCGCCGAGCGCGTTCACCACGACGAGGCCGAGCCCTGAAAGTGCATTCACGATGATGAACAGAATCGCGAAGCCGCCCGCGATGCCGGCCACCGGTCCGATCTCTTCCCGCGCGATCTCCGCGAGCGAGCGGCCGCCGTGCCGGATGCTCGCGACGAGCACCATGAAGTCCTGCACCGCGCCGCCGATGACCACGCCCAGGACCAACCACGCCATGCCGGGAAAATAGCCGAACTGGCACGCGAGCACGGGGCCGACGAGGGGCCCGGCCCCCGAGATCGCGGCGAAGTGATGCCCGAAAAGCACCCACTTGTTCGTGGGGTGGAAATTCTGATGGTCGTTGTAGAGGTGCGCCGGCGTGATGCGCGTGTCGTCGAGCGCGAGGACCCGCGCCGCGATGAACGCGGAATAGAAGCGGTACCCAATGGCCAGGATGCCGAGCGCGACGAGGAGGATCGGGACCGCGGTCATTCGGGCATGCTACGCCACGAGGGGGGGGTGTCAACCCGCCCACGCGGCGTGACCTCGCCGCGGTACTCGCGTTGCCTTTGTGGCAACTCCGGTTTACACAGGAGCCGGTGCTCGGCGAGAGAATCTGCGGTTTTCTGCAGGATCCGAGCTGGGTTCGTACCGAGCGGCGCTCGCTGGCCCGCGCGTTGCACTCGGTGCAGTCTGTGCACTCGGTGCAGTCTGTGCACTCGGTGCAGTCTGTGCACTCGGTGCACTCAGTGCCGTCGGTCAGCTCCCGGGCTCCGCGATGTCGCGGACGGAAACTCTTCCGGGAACGCATCCGAGAGACAGCGGAAGGAGTAGAAATATGACCTGTCGAGCTTTAGCAGCGACGAGCGTTCTGGTCGCGGCTCGGGTGCTCAGCGGCGGCGCGGTCGCGCGCGCCGGCGACGCCACGGAGTTCCTGCGAGGGGATTTCAACGAAGATCACAAGGTGACGCTCGCGGACGGCCACGCCATCTGCAATTTCCTGTTTCGCGGCGGGCAGCCGTCGGGATGCATGAACACCATGGACGCCGACGACGACGGCCATGGCAACCTCAACGATGCCATCCATGTTCTGCGCTACTCCGTGCACGAGACCACGGTGGCGCCACGCTGCGGGATGCGATCGGTCCGTCCGGAGGGGCGTGACCCCCCGAGCCCGGGCTCGGAGTTTCCTCCGGCGTATCCCGGGCGGCAGCGTCGTGGCTGCTGCCCGCCTCGGTCGGTGGGGGGGGCGAAAGCGCGGGGCCCGCGGCGCGCAGCACGTTCACTTGCGCCTTGTGGAAATCGCGCAGAGTCTTCTGGACCTCGGAGCGCGACTCGAGGACTCGCCGCTGCACGCCGAGCAGCTCGTAGAGGCTGACATCTCCCGCCTGGAGCGCCCGGTCGGTCACTTGCAGGATCCGATCGAGGCCTGGCGCCACGCGGTCGAAGTAGTACCGGAGCTCAGCGTCGAGAGCGTCGAGGTCGGTCCAGGCCGCCTCCAACTCGGCTCGGGCGGAAGCCAGCACCGCCTCGTAATGCCGCCGCCTCTCCTCGCGCTCCGCGAGCTTCGAGGCGATCCCTCCCTGGTTTCGATCGAAAAGTGGCAGCGCGAGCGCGGCGTTCAAGCCGAAAAGATTTTCGCCCCCGTCGCGCTCATAGCTCGGGCCGACCTTGAAGGAAGGCACCTGTTTGCGGCAGGCGATTTCGAGCTCTTTCTCGGCGCCCACGTACGCCTGCTCGGCCGCCAGGAGGTCGGGGCGCCTCTTCCAAAGATCGAGCGCGGCTTCCTGCCGCGTCATCTTCACGGGTGCGTAGGTCAGCGCCGGAGTGGACTCCTCGATGCGCGTCGCGTGGTTGGGAGGGAGGCCAATGGCGCGATTCAGCGTCTGGAGCGCCCGCTTGCGCTCTCCAGCGAGCCGCAGCGCCTGGCGCTCGACGTCCGCGAGGTCCGTCTCCGCGAGGAGCGTGTCGAGAGGCGCCGAAGCACCGGCGTTCTGTCGCTGCCGGGCGCCGGCCAAGATGCGGTCGCGCACTTTGCGCTGGCTCTCCACGATGGCGAGGGCGTCGTCGGCGGAGAGCAGCTCGACGAACGCGAGGCGCACCTCCGAGGCCAGCCGCCACTCTTTCTCGGCGATCTCCCAGCGCACCTCTTCGATGTGGATTCGGGCGCGGTCCTTTTCGAGCCCGCGCCGGAGCAAGAGCTGCGTGAGGTCGATGGCGGCGTCGACTTCGCCCTTCCACACGCTCGCATTGGTCGGCACGAGCCACTTGGTGGAGATCTCTGGATTCGGCAGGATGCCGGCTGCCGTGAGCTGCGCCTCGGCGATGCCGCGCTGCAAGCGGAAGGCGCGGAGCTCGGGGTTGAGCACGACCGCCAGACCAGCGGCTTCCTCCGCGGAGAGGCCGTTCGAATAATCGAACGGCGGCAGAGGGTTCTCCGCGACGCTCGACTCGGCAGCAGCCCGAGTGAGGTTTTCGAGCCGAAGCGCTTCCATCCGGTGCCATTCCTGCTCCGGCTCGAGCGGAACCGGCTCGTACACGGTGCAGCCGACGAGAGGGGCCAGAGCGCAGATGACAATGCGGGATCGCGTCAAGGTCGTTCCTCCAGGTTGGACGAGAGAGGAATCTAACCTATCCGCGGGCTGCCCGCGACGACCCGCTGCAGGGAGCGATGCCCCCTGCGGGCGCTTCCGCCTTACTTCGACTTCTCTTCGCGGGCCTTTTTCTTCTGCGCGTCCAGCTTTGCCGCCGTCTTGTCGCGCAGGGAGTTCGCCGCCTCTTCCGTCTTCAGAGCCGTCGCGACCTCTTTGAAGACCGGTTTCACCGGCTTCGTGTCGTTGAACTTCTTCTTCTGCTTCTGAGCTTCCTTCTTCGCATCCTCGTAAGACTTCATTCCCTTTTTGAAGTCCTCGTTGACCTTTTCGCGCAGCGAAGCTACTTCGGAGGTCTTCACGACCTTCACGTTGTCACCGATCTGAACCACGCTGTACGCCGCCGCGCCGGAGCCCGCCTCTCCTTTGGACCCTTCCGCAGCCTTGGATCCTTTGTCGGAGCCCTTGTCCGAGCTCTTGGGTCCATCGCCAGCGCAAGCCGGTGCGACGGAGAAGGCGATGAGGGCAGTAACGGCGAAGAAAAAATGTTTCATAGTCACAGTGGTCCAGTAGGTGGTGATCTAGTGGATGCCAGATGTCCAGCGAGTCACGCTCTTCGCCGGTGGCCCGCAATATTACGGGGGGAGTCAAGGTCTCCCACCCTTTTTCATCCGCCGTGACAAAATCTTCATGAAACCCGCCGGAGCACCTAACTCTTTACGGCCCCGCCCCGGATGCGGCTCAACCGCAGAAGCATTGGAGGGTCACCTGCAATGGAAACGCCCCCCGAGCTGACGAGCGCGGTGGCTCGAGAGATCTCGCGGGACCACGCGCCGCTCCGCAAGCAGGTCGCCGCGCTGTCCGAGCTCTTCGACCTCTTCACGCGCCGGCGCGAGGGCCTGCGCGGCAGGTCCTACATGGACGTGCCGGCCCTCCGTAACGCGTACCTGCGATACCACCTTCCCCTCAACGTCGCGCGCGCCACCTGGGTGCTCGAGCAAGTCCTCGCCGTCCATCCCAAGCTGGAGGAGCTCGAGTTCGTCCTCGATCTTGGCGCGGGGCCGGCCAGCGCAAGCCTGGCGACTCTCTTCACTCTGCCGCGCAAGCCCGCTCGCGAGTATTTGCTCACCGACCGCAGCCGGTCGGTCCTGCAAGTGGGGCGCGCGCTCCTTCAGAGCTGCGCGCTGCCGGAAGGCCTACACAAGGTGCATACAGCCGTTCGAGCCTTGCTTCCCATTCCGCACATTCCCCGGAAAGCGCTCGTCTGGCTGGCGATGGTTTTCAATGAGGCACAAACGGGCTCGCGAGGCGGTCGCGGTCGCCGCTTCGAGCCGATCCACGTGCTCGACGCCCTGGCGCAGCGCCTTGACTCCCCGAGCGTCGTGATCGTGACGGAGCCGGCTCTGCGGGAGCCCGCGCGTGCGCTTTTGAAGCTTCACGATGCGGCGGTGGCGTCGGGCCGGTGGCGGGTGGTCGCGCCCTGCACCCATCAGCTCTCTTGCCCACTCCTGCGCGCCTCGGGCCGCTCATGGTGTCACTTTCATTTCGCTTGGCAAGCGCCTCCGCTGGTGCGTGAGGTGGCGGACCCACTGCGGCTCGAGCATGCTTTTCCTTCCGTGGCGTTCCTGGCGCTCGAACGAGCTCCTTCCGGCGCCCGGGCTGACACCCCACGGAGCCGCGCCGAGGGCGGTGCCCGCGTCATCGGCGATGTGATGGAATTGGCCGACGGGCGGTGGGGCATCTACGTCTGCCGCAAAGGGCGCCGCGAGCTCCTTGTGCCGGCGCCACCGGGCCTGCGAAGAGGGGATCGGATTCCCGCGAACGATGCTCGGACGGGGAAGTCAGCCGCCCCACCGGGTCTCGGGCGGAAATAGCATCGACGGCGGGCTCGTCACGGCTCCGACGTGGGGGGGCGTATCGACGAAATGGAGCCAGAGCGTGAAGTCCCGGGTCGCCTCGGGCGCCGAAGGATCGTCGAGGAACGTTCGGCTGACTCGGAAGCCTCCCGCGGCGTCGACCTCGATCCGGTCGCTCGTGCGCACGGCGAAGTCGGCGATGGCGAGCGCCGTGCAGCGCTTGGCGTCCATGAAATGAGCCCACCCCTCCGCGGGACCGGCGCCTCGACGGGCCGTCACATAGGGCTCGAGTTTTCCGACCTCCCCTTTCAGCGCCTCCCAGGGTTTCAAGGCGTCCGGTTTCGCCGCGAGGCGGACCGCCTGGCCCCGTTGCAGACTCGCGTAGACGCCTCCGGGAGTGCCGAGATCGACGAGGAGGGGCTCGTTCCCCACGACGAGGTCCAGAGCGACTTCGAGCCCCGCGACGACGCGGCGCGGATCTTGGATCGAGATCTGAGCTCGCACCCAGCTCTTGGCGCGCGGCACTTCGAGGTCCACGGCGCCCCGGATCGGAGAGCCTGACGAAACCTCCTCGCTCCACTCGAGCCGAACGGAGGCGGCGATGGGTCCCCGCTTCAGAATCCGTGCGCTCAACGGGCCGGAGACCTCGTGCAGCGTTCCGTCCTTGAGCCGGAGCTTGAGGCCAGATCCGGACGCGCGCAGAAACTCCTTTTCCGGCGTCTTGACCGACTCGAGCAGCTTCAGGCTGCGTTTGGGGATCGTCCAGTCGAGCGTCCCTCCGTTCGACAAGCGAAAGGAGCTTTCGTCTTCCTCGACGCGCATGCCTCCCGACGGCCGGGATGCATCTTCCTCTGGACCTCCCGCCGGTCGAGGCTCGAGGACGTACCGGCGTGCTTCGAAAGGCAGGAGGTTCGTCTCGAAGTCGACAGTCAGGCGCACGGCCTTTCCGTCCGGCTCGGGCTCCGTGGTGATCTGCGCCTGCACGGGCCCGCGCTCGTCGCGCAGGGTCCAGCGTGATCTCTCGAGGTCCCGGGTCACGCGTGTCGTGGCCGAGACCGGATAGCCGTACCTTCGGATGCCGGCCGTCTCCCGCAATTCGAGGGCAAGCGGCTCCGGCGCCGCTGCCGTCGCGGGGGGCGCTGGCGCGCCGTGAAGCGATGGCAGTGCCGAGGCGAGGGCTAGAAGCGTGCTACGAATCGAAAGTGACAAAGTGCCGCTCGATAGTGTCAAAGTGCCGCTCATCCTACCCGAAAAAGAGCGCGCCGAGGCGGTGCAGCGCCGCGCGCCGGCCTCACTGCGCCGTGCACGCAGGCGTCTCGCAGCCGACCGAGCTCGGTTGGAGGTCCACTTCGCAAGACAACGGCGGCTCGATGGTGCGGCCTCCCCGGAAGAGATAGTCGAGGAGGAAAATCGCGTCCGTCAGGTTGAGGGCGTTGTTCCTGTCGACGTCGCAGGCGCGCTGACACCGCGGCTCGAGGTTGCCCAGGAAGAGGAAGTTCAGCAGGAAGACGGCGTCGGAAAGGTTGACCACGCCGTCGGCATTGCAGTTGCCGCGCGCGAATCGGGCCGCGTCGGACTTCGGCGAGAACGTGCAGACCGAGACGTCGTCGATGAACCAGCCCTGCGTGCCCACGGAGTCGTCGCACAGGAGCCGGAAGCGGATGCGCCGCTCGGGTCCGACGAACTTGTCGAGGGCCACGCTGACACGGTTCATGTCTTGAATCGTCCCGCCGGTCCAGGCCGGCACGGGCCCCGTCGGGAGGCTGATGACCCCGTTGTACTTGCCCGCGAAAATCGCGCTGCCGAGGTCGGCCCACGATGCGCCGCCGTCTTCCGAAATCTCGAGCCGGGCGCCGTCGAAGTTCTCCTCGAGCTCGAATGTATGCCAGAAGGAGAAAACCATACCGGGCACTACGTCGAACGGCGGCGTGACGAGGACGGAATCTTTCGTCAAGCCGGGGTTGGCCCCGTGGAAGGACTTCGTCGGGCTGTGGGAAGAGGCGAACTCCTCAATCCGCCAGTCGTCGAGGCCAAGGAGCGCAGTGTGCGACCAGCCTTCGCGGGGAGGCTCGAAGGAATCCTCAAACGAACACGTGCCGGAGATCGAGAACGACACGCACCCCTCGGTCGAGCTCGTGTTGCCGGCGAGATCGGTCGCCTCGACGCGGGCCAGGACGGGCACGTCGGGGCTTAAATCCTCAAGGACGGCGCGGTGGGCCATGGTCACCGACGGGCTCGGTGCTACGCGTGCGAGCGCGTCGCATCGCTCGCCGTAGTTCACGCGGGACCTCGCCGGCTCGCTCGTCTCCCAGAGCACTTCCGCCGTCGCGAACCCGCCTTCGCCCACGCGGATCCCCGTAATGGTCGGCGGTGTGCAGTCGATCATCGCGCTGCCCTCGACGCTGAGGGCCTGCCCGGAATCGTCGCTCGTATCGACGTACGAGACTGTGATCGCCGCTCCGTCAGCCACCCGCAGAGCGCCTGGAGCGTCCTGCGTCGATGCTTCCACGGACCCGCGGAAGAAACCGGGGCTTGCCTCGGTGAGGAGCACGATCCTGGGGTCCGGCTGGAGCGGCGAGGTCAGCTGGACGAGCTGCGTGGCGGTGCCCACGAGATCGCTGTCAGCGAGAAGGACCGGGATCGTGGAGCTGCAGCCGAAAAGGCTCGCGCCGAAACCCACGAGGGCTGTCTGGCCCACCGAACGCACCACGCGCGCATCGTCGACGAGCCACGAGCCTTCATCGGAGACTCCTTGGGAGGCCCAGCGCAGACGGACGAGGGTCATTGCGCCGCGGAGTGAGTCGAGCCGCACGCGGACCCGCGTGAGCGGACCCAGCCTGCCGCCGCTCCACGCGCGCCGCCCCTGGAGCACGCTCCCGGGCAGCATCAGGGACCTGTAGCCGCCTTCCAGAATGTCTCTGTCCAGGTCTCTCCAGGTCTCTCCGCCGTCCTCCGAGCCTTCGATGACGCCGCCGGACGACCCTTCTCTGAGCTCGAAAGTATGCCAGAACTCGAGCATCCTGCCCTGGGCGGTGGGGAACGGCGGCAGCGTCAGTGACGCCTCCTGCGGCTTGCCTCCCTCGGCAATTCTCCAAACGTGCGTGCCGCTCCGCGCGAGCGGGCTCTCGGCGACGCTCCAGCGGCCTCCGTCGTCCCAGCCGAAGCGGGCCCCCGGCTCGAGAGCGTCTTCAAAAGACACGAACGTCACCCTGGATCGGAAAGACCGGCAGCCGCCGCCGGCGTCATCGATCGTGCTGTTGCCGGCACGGTCCGTGGCGCGTACGCGGAAGAAATAGGTTGTGCCTTCCGAGAGCCCGGGCAGGAGGACTTCGTGGGACTCGCCCAGCGAGTCCGGGATCGACTCCAGAAAATCTCCGCAGCTATCGCCGATCTCGACGACCCCGGTGGTTGGCTCGTCGGTGCTCCAGGCGATCACCGCGGAGTCGACGCCGACGTACACGGCCACGACGTTCAAGATCGAGGGCGGTAGGCAGTCGACGGACGCGATCGCGGTCCGATCGACGGGGGGGCCGCCGCCGCTGTCGTCGATGTAACTCGACCACAAGGCGTCGCCGTCCTTGACGAGGAGCACGCCCGGAGCGTTGGCGACTCCCAGGGCGATCAGCCCTTCGTAGATTCCCGTCCCCGCCAGAGCTTCGGTCAGCTGCAGTTTCTCCGGCAGGATCTCGCTCGTGCTCGCCACGTCGACGGTTATCCCGCTCTGTCCCGAGCGGCCTGCGTCGAGTACCCGCACGAGCACGTTGCCCACGCACGGATACGCGGTGCGATCGAGCGTCAGCCGCGCCTCATCCTTGACGCTTTGCAAGAGCTCGAGGCGATCGAGGTACCAGCCGCCCGCCGCGACGCTCGCGTCCGTGACGGCGCGAAAGCGAATCTGCACCATTTGGCCCGCCCAGTCGGAAATGTCGACGACGACGCGGGTCATGGAGCCCAAAACTCCGCCCGACCATGCCCGCCGGCCGGCCAGCGGGTTGGGAGCTACGAGGGTGCTCTGGTAGCCTCCGCGGCGGATCTGCATGCCGAGGTCCGTCCATTCGCCCTCCGGATCGGAGAGGATCTCGATGACCGCTCCATCGAATCCCGGCTCGAACTCGAACGTGTGCCAGAAAGCGAGGAGGGCTCCCGGCGGCACCGTGAAATGGGGAGAGAACAGGGATGTGTCGCTGAACCTGTCGGCGCCCGGCACGTGCCAGGCGTCGGGCGGGCTTCGAGCCAGGGGCGTTTCTTCGAGGCGCCAGGAGTCTTCTCCCAGCGCTGCGCCGTGCTTCCAGCTGGGGGCGCCGTCGTCGAAATCCTGCCGGTCGAATCGCACCGCGGCGGGGTGGAAGAGCCGGCACTGTCCGCCCGCGTCCTCGACTACGCTGTTCCCCGCCTCGTCGCGCGCCGTGATCTTGTAGCGGTAAGCGATCGATTCGTCGAGCTGCGTCAACGTGACCACGTGGGAAGTGCCGCCCATTCCTGGCGAAGCGCGCAGCGTGGGCGTTCCACAATCGGGGCCCGCAAGGACCTCCGTCTCCGCCGGCTCGCTCGTCTCGAAGGCCAAAGTCACCTCATCGTCGAACACTTCGACCAGCCGTACGCCGGTGATCTGGGGGGCGCGGCAGTCGATCGAGGCGCTGCGCTGGACGGAGGAGGGCCCATCTCCGAGCCCGTTATCCTGGTCCTCGTACTCGACGATCAGCACGTCCCCGTCGGACGCCTGAAGGCCCTCGACGGATCCGTCGAGTCGCACATCGCTCGAGAACGCTCCGCTCTGGGGCAGCGTTTCCGGCAGCGCGACGAAAACGGGTGCCGGGATGGACGGCGTCGAGAGCCGCACGTTCAGAGTGCCCGTACCGACGAGGTCGAGGTCGTCGACCCGCACGTGGACCGTGTCGCCGCAGCGATACACGCTCCGGTCGAGCGCGAGCGTCGCGCGTCGGTTGATGACGCGGCAGACGGCGACGTCGTCGATGAACCAGCCGAAACCGTCGGCGAACGACGAATCGCAGGCCAGCCGGAACCGCAAGCGGCGCGCCGGCCCTGCACAGGAGGTCAGGTCCACGGCGACCTCGGTCATGGCATCGTTCCGCTGCCCCGTCCAAGCCATGCGGTCTCCCAGGGGGTTCCCGCTCACCACGTCGACGTAGCCACCGCGCGTGATGTACGGCCCCAGGTCGGACCATTCGGCGCCGCCATCTTTGGATATTTCGAGCACGGCGCCGTCGTAACCTCGCTCGAGCTGGAAAGTGTGCCAGAACTTGAAAATATCCCCCGCTTCGATGTCGAGCGGTGGAGACACGAGAGAGGCGTCTTTGAACCCGTCGAAACCCGTGGCGTGCCAGGCGTGAGGGGGGCTCCGCGCCCCGGTGAACTCCGCGGGCGCCCAATCGTCGGCCGCTTGGTCGGCGAAATGCGTCCAGCCGTCGACGGGCGCAGGCTCGAGGTCGTCCTGGAAACCGCAGACTGGTGCCGACGTGGAGAAGGAATAGCACAGCCCTCCGCGGTCATCCTCCGTGACGTTGCCCACGGCGTCGGTCGTCCGCAGCGTGAAGAAGTAGCGCGTGCCCGGAGTGAGGCCCGAGAGCTGCACCTCGTGCGACTCGGAGCGCAGCGCCGAGCCTACCTCCGTCGTGGCGAGCGCGCACTCGGAGCCGTAGAGGAGCCGTCCCGCGGCGGGCTCGCTCGAGCTCCACGCGATGGTCGCCGTCGTCTCCGACAAGGCCCCGACGGTGACCCCGCTGATCTCGGGAGCTTTGCAATCGATCTGCGCTATCGCAACGGTCTCTGCCGGCAAGCCGGAGCCGTCGTTGGAGTCGATGTAGCGCACCGTGATCGTCCCGCCGTCCTGGACGAGGAGCTGTCCTGGATTTTTTCCCAGGGAGATCGCGCCGTCGAACACGCCGCTGCCCGGGTTCACCTCGGTCAGCTGGCCGACGACCGGCACGCCGCTCGCCGAGCTGCTCACCACCACCTGGATCGAAGACTCGCCTTTGAGGTCGATGTCAGAAACCACGACGCCCACGATCGCGTCGCAGGAGTACGAGGGACGGCGGAAGCTTGCGACGCCGCGAGAGCTCTGCATCGTCCCGCCGACCACGACGATCGCGAAATCCTGATCGTTGGCGTCGCCCTCCGGGGCGCCGTCGCCGGCGATCCTTGCAGCGCGCACACGCACTTTGACGACCGGTCCAGGACGCTCCAGGAATACGCCTTCGAGGTTGTTGAGGTGATCGGAGTCTCCGCCGGGCGCGGCAAAGCCTTCCACGAAGTGGTTCCCGCGGAACTGAGCTCCTACCGACTCGACCTCGAGGTCGAGATCGTTGATGAGCGCAGGTTGGGCCCCCGGGACGGCGGGCGGGTCGCTCCACGCGAGCGTGACTTTGAGAGGTTTCGTGGCGTCGATCGGGAAAACGATCGTCTCCCAGACGTCGCCGGTGTCGCTGAGGATCGTCGGTTCGTCGAAGTAGAGCGTGCTCGGCACCGCCTGCGTGTCCGGAATGAGCTCGTCGATGGCGATCCGGCCCCAGCCCTGCACGGAGTTCGGCACGTGCGGCACTTGCCGTCCGAAGCCATCGTCTCCGCCGGCGAGGTCGTGCGCCGCCGCGGCCAGCGCGGCACGGACGAGCGCGGGGCTGGGAAGGATGCCATTTTTTTCCAGGCACCATTCGTGAAAGAGCCCCGCGGCTCCCGCCACGAGAGGGCAGCCGTGGCTCGTGCCTGACCCCCGGGCGTACAGCACCTGGCCTTCCGGCCAGAACGGGTCGCACAGGCCCACGCCGTCGTACCCGACGGCAGTCGAGGCCACGCCGATCGCGTGTGTCCCGGGCGCGAGGAGCGCCGGCCCGAGGCGGCCGTCCGCGTTCGGGCCCCGGCTCGAGAACTGGACGACATCGCGGATGGAGTCCGCGTCGAGCGGGCCCAGGCCGCAGCCGTCCACCGTTTCCGTGTCGCAGCTTTCGGCGGCGCCCACGGCGATGACGTTTTTTGCCGACGCGGGGCTGGAGATGCTGGATGTTCCCGGCGGCACGTCGTCGCCTTCATTGCCCGCGGCGAAAATGAAAAGCATCGGCTGGCTTCCGCCTTCGTCGGGCAGCGCATCGCGGACCAGAGCGTCGAATTCCGCGGCCAGCGCGTCGTACTCTCCGAAGACGCTGGCCCCCCAGCTGTTCGAGCTGATGGCGGCGCCGCGCTGCGCGGCCCTGCCCACGAGCTCAGCGAAGCTCCGCGCCCCGGTGTCGAACCGGCCCAGGTTGTTGAAAATCTTTGTGGCGAAAACTTTTCCCGCCGGCGCGACGCCGAGCCCGAGAAGAAACCCGTCGGCGTCGGTCACGCCCGTGGCGGCCCTCCCGACGGCAAGGCTGGCGTTGAGCGAGCCGTGCCCCGCGCGGCAGTCGGCGAGAGGGTCGCTGGTCGCATTGTCGACACCTGCGATCGCTCCCAGCAAATCCGGGTGGGCGGTCCCTGCAAGGCCGCTCGCGTCTCCCTGCTCGATGCCGTCGTCCATGAGGTGGAGGACGATGCCTTGCCCGTTGACGCCTTTTTGCTCGAGCCAGGCCTCATGGCCGGGAGTGATGCAGCGTGCCTCTGGCGAGAAACCTCCAACGGAGATCACGGCAGCGCGCTCGCCTCGCATCTCGATCCGGGGGAAGAGCTCCACACGAAAGAGCGTTGGCCAGCGCGCGGCAGACGCCACAAGCTCGAGCCGGACCGCAGCGCGGACGTGCACGCGGCCCGGCAGCCGTGTCACGTAAATCTCACGGCCTCCTGCTCGAGTGAGCATCCGGCGGAAGGCGGCCGCATCGCCCGTGTCGAAGAGCTCGAAAATGAGATCGACGGCGCCCCGATCGCTGGTCGAGCCGCCCTGGCCCGGGGAAGCAGCGCCGCTGGCGGTGGGAACCGGCGGAAAGCCTGGCCGGGAAGGCTGCGGCGCGGCGCCCGCTCCACCCTCGCGCAGGTGCGTGACGACCATTTCCCGAACTGCAGGCGCCAGCTTGCGAACGATGGGAAAGACGTCCACGCGCTCGACGAACGGCAAAGACCGCAGGACCTCGACGCTCTGCGCCGAGGCCAGCACGATGAACGCCGACTCTGGCACGTACTGGAGGGCTGCGACCCCCGCGGCGCGCAGGGCGTCGATCCAGAGCTCACGCGGCGGCCCCCGCAGGAAAACGACGTGAATCGCAGCGGTTTCAGCCGACGCCGGCGTCTCCACTAGCGCTGGTGGCAGGACCGTCGGTCCGGGGCTAGCGCCGAGGTCGAGACGGAGCTGGGGCGCCCCCGGTCCCGCCGAGAGGCCGGCGGCGGGAACGATGAGCAACGCCGGCAGCAACAGACAATGACCTATCCGAACTGCCGAGTTCACTCGATGGACCCTTCAGAGTGGAGCGCTTCAGGACGACCCAAAAGCCTATTGTAGGCGGCAGGGGAGCAGGCACAAACCCCCGACCTGTCCAAATCTTGGGCCCACAGTCCGTCATCGTTCGGCTGAAGTACGCGACGGCACGTCCGGCCC
>Ga0075428_100005895_pt1 | contig 13617 bp, 10 predicted proteins | sample RhiMetdeltSRZDD2_FD_75291 | JGI IMG/M metagenome (GOLD analysis project Ga0075428, IMG submission 75291) | Populus rhizosphere microbial communities from Tennessee, USA - Rhizosphere MetaG P. deltoides SRZDD2 | ecosystem: Host-associated > Plants > Roots > Rhizosphere > Soil | place: USA...
GCGCTGCGGCAGTTCTACCCGGTCGCGTGGGAGCTCGTCGAACAGGCCGCTCGCACCGGTGAGGAGGGCGGCGCGGTGCGCTCGTGGCTGGGCCGGACCAGTCCGGTGCCACGGGAGCCTCCGCAAGATGGCGCGTCGGCCCGGGCGAGGGGGCGGTTCACCCGCAACTTCGTCGTGCAGGCGACCGCGGCCGAGTGGGCCAACACGCTGCTGGCGACGTTGCGCGGGCTGATCCGCGATTACGAGGCGGAGCTGGTCTTCTTCCAGCACGACGAGGTGCTCGTGCACTGTCCGGCCGGCGGCGCCGACGACGTCGTCACGGCGGTTCACGAGGCCGGGGAACGGGCACGGGCGCTGCTGTTCGGCGAGACCCCGGTGCGCTTCCCGCTCGGAGTGTCCACAGTGGAGTGCTATGCGGACGCCAAGTAGTGGGAATCAGGGGTCCAGCCGCGCCAGCTCGCCACGCAGCCGGTCGGCCTCCGGCAGGTCGAGGTCGACGTAGATGGCCAGCGCCTGGTGCCAGTGATCGCTGGCCTGTTCGGCGTCGCCGGTGTCGAGGGCGGCGTGGGCGATGCCGTCGAGCGCCCGGGCCTCTTCGGGGCGGTCGCCGTTCTCCCGGGCCAGGGTCAGCGCGGTACGGTGCCGGTCGAGCGCCGCGTGGGGTTCCTTGGCGGCGCGCAGGACTTCACCGAGGGCGTTGAGGGATTCGGTTTCCATGAACCGGTCTCCGATGTCGCGGACGACCGTGAGGCTCCGGTCGAGGTGGTGGGCGGCTGCGGGGTAGTCGCCCAGGTGCGCGTGCACCAGGCCGATCTCGCGCAGGGCCACGCCCTCGTTGCAGCGGTCTAGCACTTCGCGGCCGATGGCCAGGCCGCGGTCGAGGTTGTCGAGCGCTTCGCGGTACGACCCGAGGCCCTGGCACGCCTCGCCGAGGCCGACCAGCGAGTGGCCTTCGAGCCGGCGGTCGCCGATCTCCCGAGCGGCGAGCACGGCTTCCTGCCAGTGCTCGGCCGCTTCGGCGTACCGGCCGAGCCGGCCGTAGAGGCTGCCGAGGTTGATCAGTAGCCGGATCTCGCCGTGCCGTGGACCGGTCTCCCGGCAGATCACGCGGACCCGTTGGTAGCGGTCGAGTGCCTCGGTGAACCGGCCCAGGCTCTCGTAGACCAGGCCGAGGTTGCCGACGGCGCGCATCTCGCCGATCCGGTCACCGGTGGCCCGGTGGCCGGTGGCCGCCTGCTGCAGGTGTTCGATCGCGTCGTGCGGCCGGCCGAGCCGCCAGTGCGTCAGGCCCAGGTTGGTCTGCGCGCTGGCCCGGCCCGGGTGGCCGTCGACCGTGGCGCGTACCGCGCTGGCGTGCACGGCCAGCGCCGCGGCGGGGTAGCCGTCGAGGTACCGGAACAGGATCTGGGACAGGCCGAGGCTGTGGTCGGGCCAGCCGTGTCCGGCGGCGTGGGTGCCGACCGCGACCAGGTTGGCCCGTTCCCGGTCCAGCCAGGCCCGCGCGGTCTCCGGCGCGCCGAGCGGCGGGGACGGGCCGGTCGGCGACGGGATGCGCGGGCGGATGTCGCGCTCCTCGGGGTAGGCCGTGTCCACCGCGACGGCGGCGGTACGCAGGTAGTGGTCCATCAGTCGGGTCACCGCCACGCGCGTCGCCTCCGCGGTCACGTCCGTGTGCGCTCGTTCGGCGGCGTACGCGCGCAGCAGGTCGTGCATGCCGTACCGGTCCGGACCGTGCGGCTCGACCAGGTGGGCCCGGGCCAGCTCGTCGATCGTGCGCCGGGTCCGGTCGAGATCGGTACCGACCAGCGCGGCGAACGCGTACGGGTCGATGTCGTGGCCGGGATGCAGGCCCAGCAGGCTGAACGCGGTGACCACCGGCGGTGGCAGGTGCCGGCACGACCACGACAGCACCGCGCGGATCGCGGTGTGCGGATCGCCGCCGGTATCCAGCAGATCCAGCCGCCGGCGCTGGTCCCGCAGGTCGTTCGCCAGATCGGCCAGGCGGGTCGTCGGCCGCGCCACCGCCAGCTCGGCGGCTACCCGCAGCGCCAGCGGCAGCCGGGCGCAGCGGTCGGCCAGCGTCGCCGCCCCCGCCCGCTCGGCGTCGACCCGCTCGCCGACGAGGGTACGCAGCAACGCCACCGCCTCGTCCCGGGACAGCGCGTCGAGGTCGATGCGCCGGGCACCGTCGCGCGCCACGAGCCCGGCCAGATCGCTGCGGCTGGTCACCACCACCAGGCACGACGGTGAACCGGGCAGCAACGGGCGTACCTGTTCGGCGGTGTGCGCGTTGTCCAGTAACACCAACATCCGGCGGCCGGCCAGCAGCGTGCGGTACCGGCTGGCCCGCCCGGCCAGATCCAACGGCAGGTCCGGACCGCTGACGCCGAGGCTGCCCAGCACCGAGGCGAGCGCGTCCTCCGGCGTCATCGGCGCTCCGGGGTGGTAGCCGCACAGGTCGACGTACAGCTGCCCGTCGGTGAACCGGTCGGCCACCCGGTGCGCCCAGTGCACGGCCAACGCCGTCTTACCGACGCCGGCGGTACCGGACACCGCGGTGACGACCACCGCCGTACCGTGCTCGGCGTTACCGACCAGCGCGTCCAGCTCGGCCAGGGCCGAGTCGCGGCCAGTGAACCCGTACACATCCGCCGGCAGCTCGCGCGGGACGGTGGTCCGCGGTTCGACGCGCGCCGGCTCGCCGCCGTTGCGCGAATCCTGTTCGAAGGCGTGCTCGACAACGGCGAACCGCGGCCGCCAGAATTCCTCGACCCCGATGGACAGCGAGATGCGCCCGGCGCGCCCGTGCTCGCGGGCGTAGCTGACGAAGCTCGCGATCAGGTCGTTGATTACCTGCCAGTCCGGCGGCTGGCGGATCCGGCCGTTGAGGATGTTGCCCACCTGGCTCTTGCCGAGTCCCACCCGCGCGCTGAGGATGCGCAGCGTCGGGCCTCCGGCCTGGGTCCACAGCAGCCGTAGATCCGAGCACATCCGGTTGAGCAGCTGCTGCGGCGCGTCCGTCGCCATGGCCTCCCCTGTCCAGTGGCGTCCAGTGCCCGGACCACTGTGCGTACCGATGAGCAGCCTTGGTGCGCACCGGAGTCCGGTGACGTCCGGCATCGAAGGTTACCAACTTCTCGCTACGTCACCGTGACGCAAGTCGGGTGCCCGACTGTGCGCACCCTGAGGGGAGAAGGGTTCCAATGCGCAGAACGAAGTTCATGTTCGGCGCGAGCTGTGCGGCATTGATGATTGTCATTGCCGCGAGCGCGCCGTCGGCAGGCGGTACGCTGCCCGCGTTCGCCGCCGGCGGGGCGACGACGCCGCTCGCCGCACCACCGAAACCAGATCCGGCCCGCGGCATGGTCTATGCGGGGCTGCAGCAGGCGACGGACGGCGCCTGCAAGACCGCCGGCTTCCTGGTGATTGGGACCAACCTGTGTACCCACGGGCCGGACCCGGCGCCGACCGGCGTCGACATCAAGAAGAGCGCGGCCCCGGTCGCGAACTCCGATCGGTCGATCCAGCTCGCGGAGTGCAACGGCGACGGCTCGAGCGGGTTGCGGACGCAGGTCATCTACGCCCGGTCCTCGGACGTGGCGGACCGGTACGCCGCGTTCCTCGCGTCTTTCCGGACCTGGGCCGAGGGCGCGGACACCATCTACAACGCGAGTGCCGGTGAGACCGGCGGTGCCCGCCGCGTGCGCTTCGTGCACGACGCCGGCTGCAACATCGTCGTGGCGAACGCGGTCATGACGCCGACGGGGGACGACGACTTCGGCGCCACGATCACCGAGCTGCAGGGGCTGGGGTACAACCGCACGGACCGCAAGTACATGATCTTCACGGACGCGTTCGTGTACTGCGGCATCGGTACCTTCAACTGGACCGCCGACCAGTCCGGTCCCGACAACATCAACAACCTGGGACCGAGCTACGGCCGGTCCGACGCGGGTTGCTGGGCCGACACGGTCGTCGCGCACGAGCACATGCACAACCTGGGCGGCGTGCAGCTGTCGGCGCCGTTCACCAGTGCCGGCGCACACTGCGTGGACGAGTGGGACGTCATGTGCTACTCGGACTCGCCGAACTTCCCGACCATGCAGACGCTGTGCCCGGAGACGTCACACGACGCCCGGTTCGACTGCAACCACAACGACTACTACAGCACCAACCCGCCGGTCGGCACGTACCTGCGGGATCACTGGAACGCCGCGGAGAGCCTGTACCTGACGGGTGGTCAGCGGTGGGGGTACGTCTGGGCGGACCAGCCGAGCTCTGCGATAGGCGTGCCGTACACACCGGCCACGTCGTGGAACCGCAACTCGAGCGGCGCGTTCAACACCATCACCCGCAACGGTGTGGGCAACTACACCGTTACGTTCACCAACCTCACCGGCTCCGGTGGCATGGTGAACATCAGCGGGTACGGCTCGTTCAGCACGATGTGCAAGAGCGCCGGCTGGGGTAGCAGCGGGTCCAACCAGGTGGCCTTCGTCCGGTGCTTCACCAACGCCGGCGTAGCCGTGGACGCGTACTTCACCGCCAGCTTCACCGCACCGAAGCAGAACCCGGGCGAGATCGGTTTCGTCTGGGCCAACAACGGGACAGCCGCGGCGTACACGCCGTCGCCGACCTGGCAGTTCAACTCCTTCGGCGCCACCAACACGATCAGCCGGTCCGGCGTCGGCAACTACCTGGTCTACCTGCCGTGGCTGGGTCATTCACCGAACGGGCACGTGAAGGTCAACGGCTACGGCAGCGACTCCAGCAGCTGCCGGGTCGGCTACTGGACCCAGCAGGGTGACGTCCGCATCATCAACGTGCTCTGCCAGACCGCCGCGGGTGTCGCGGTGGACGCCCTCTTCAACCTCACGTACTCCAACAGCATCGGTCTGCTCGGCGTCACCGGAGCGGCGTACGGCTACGTCTGGGCCCACTCGCCCAGCTCGGCCATCGGCGTTCCGTACACCCCCTCGACGCTGTACCAGGCCAACTCCACCGCTGCGGCCAACACCGTCACCCGGTGGGGTACCGGGTACTACGAGGTCACCTTCCCGAACATCGGCCTGAACAACGGCAACGTGCAGGTCACCGCGTACGGCGGCGGCACCAACCGGTGCAACGTCGGCTACTGGTACGCGTCCGGCACGTCGCTGATCGCCGGCGTGTACTGCGGCGACACGGCCGGTGCCGCGGCCGACACCCTCTTCAACGCCAGCTACACCCGCTGACGGTCCCGTCCCGTCGATCGAGGGCAAATGCACGTGGTTCGATATATAAACCACGTGCATTTGCCCTCGAGGGACGGGGGCGGGCGGAAAGCCATGACGTTTCCGTGACGCCGCCATGGATACTCTCCCGTATGCCCCAGGTGCACGCCGAGGTGAGCCGGACCCCAGCGGCGACTGCGCGACCGTCCACTCTGGGCAATCTCGGGTCCACTGTGGACGAAGTGGTCGACCGTCCCGGCGAGTCGCTCGACATCGGGACCCGGGACTATTTCGAGGCGCGACTCGGCTGGGACTTCGGCCGGGTGCGCGTGCACGCCGACGACCGCGCCGCCGGTTCCGCCCTGGCGATGGGCTCGCGCGCCTACGCCATCGGCGGCGCGGTCGTCTTCGGGCAGGACGAGTACCGGCCTCGTTCGCCGGGTGGGCGGGACCTGTTGGCGCACGAACTGGCGCACGTCGTCGAGCAGTCGTCCGGGGCGGCCCCGGCGGATCAGGTCCAGTGCCAGCCGGCGACCATCGACTGGCAGGCCATCGCGGACCGGATGACGCTGTCGGAGTTGTCGGCAGCCGTGGGGCGGTTGCGCGCGCAGGCCGATGCAGGCCCGGAGGCGTCCGCGGTGGGGCTTAGTAACGTCCAGCAGTTGCGCGCGTTCGAGGAGGCCCTCGCCGCCCGGCGGGCCCCGCTGGACGCCGAGGCGCAGGCGGTCGCGGCGGCCCGGCAGGAACAGCGCGGAGCGGGGCTCGTCGGTGGAGTGTTCGAGCGGGGCACCACGGCGGACGCGCTGTTCGCGAGCGGCTTCCTGGCCGGCTGTACCGCGGCCGTACCGCCGGCCGAGCTGACCGCCTTCGAGTCGCAGTTGCGGGAGCGGTTCCCGGAGTTCTACGGCGGCTACCTGGCCGGCCTGCCGGTCGGTCTCTGGCATGGGCTTACCGGTACGGTTCAGGGGCTGTTCATGCTCGCCCAGGCGGCCTACCTCCTGACCCCGCAGGGCATGCGCGACGCGGCGGTCCGGATGGGCATCGCGATCCTGAGCGACCCGGCCGGGTGGTTGGCCGCACGGCGCGCGGAGTACGAGATCGTCAAGGCCATCGCCGAGGCGCTGACCGCGATGGGCAAGGAGTACCAGGCCGACCCGACCGTAGCGTTCGAGTGGTCCAGCGAAGCCGGCATCGCGGTGGGCAACGAGGCCGGGAACCTGCTGACGAAGGAGTTCTTCCGCAAGTCGGTGTACGACAAGGGCAACGTCGTCGGTGACTTCGTCGGCCAGATCGTCTTCGAGATCGTGATGGAACTGGTGCTCGCGGCGTGTACCGAGGGCGTCGGCAACCTCATCCGCGGCCTGGGTGCGGTGGGGCAGGGGGCCCGCGCGACCGGAAAGCTGGGCACGCTGATCCGGGCCGGTCTCGAGGCGTGGCCGGCGTTCCGGCGGGTACTGCGAATCGCGGGCGGGCACCTCGACGAAGCCGCGGAGGTGACGCACGCCGTCACCGAGGCCGTCGACGTGGCCGAGGACCTGGCGGATGTCGCCGGTGTCGAACGGGTCGCCGAGAAGGTGCACGCCCCCGGTGGTGGCGGCGCCCCACCGGGAGGCGGCCAACCTCCAGCCGCCGCGGGCGCGGGTGCACCGCCGCCGAGGCGTCCCGGGCCGACCATCTACGAGGGCGAGGCGGGCATCCACCGCCCCGCGCCCGGGCCAGCGGCGGTGGGCACACCGGCCGTCCCTGGGGTCACCCCGGACGTCTCGGTGGCTCCCCGCGTCGCCGCGCGCGGCGAAGAGGTCGGGCGGCGGTTGGAGAGCCTCCTCGGCCGGCTGGAGGGGCACGGTCTGGATCTCGAAGACGTCACCGGGATCCCGGAGGAGGGCTTCCTCGGCGCCCTCGACGAGTTGCCCGAGGATGAAGCGCTTCGGCTGTTGCGGCAGGCTGAGGACAAGCTCGACACGCACCCATCGCTGACAGAGGGGGCTGCCCGCGGCGCCGGTACCGATCCCGAGCTGGCCCGGGCCGCCGGGGAAGCCCTGTCGCCGCTGGACGCCCCCAAGGGCGAGCCACCGCTCGCGAACGAGGTCAAGGGTGTGTCCGCGGAGTTGCGGCACGCCCGCGAGGTGGTCTCGAAGGATCCCGAACTGGCGAACCGGCTCCGCCCGCCGCGCATTCTCGCTGACATGCGGGAGGCCTTGCGCAAAGGTGTGCCGGGTGCGCTCCGCCGATTCGCGGAGGCATTCCCCGCCGAGGGCGTCCGTCAGGTCTTTCTGCCGATCGGTACCGGCGGGCGGATCATCGACCACATGTACATCGACGGCGCGCGGGTCGTCCTGCGGGAGAGCAAGGACGTCAAGGTCTTCCGGCTGACCAAGAAATACCTGCGGCAGCTCCGCAAGGACCTCGAGGCCCTGCGGCGGTACCCGGAGGCGCGCGTCGAGTGGCGGATCACCGGTGACGTCGACGTCGATGCGATGGACTACCTGAACCAGCTCGTCAAAGACTTTCCTGACGGCTTCTCGTACCGCCTGGACGGACCGTCCTCGTTCTCCCAGGGCCGGTTCGTCCCCGCCCCCGATGTTCCCGTCGTCCCGCGGCGTCGCTGATGGCAATGAGCCGCCTCGTTGGCGCCGAGTTCGGAGCGCTGTTCCGCAGCTTCGAGCACACCGCATTCCGGCTGGAGACGCTGGACCGGTACCACTCGCCCAACGAGACCACGGCGTGGTTCCGGGACTGGTTGTCCACGATTCGCGAAGCCACGGCGGCGGGGCGGCGCTTCACCCGCGTGCGGGTGGTGGGCATGCCGCTGAGCGACTACAGCCGCTCCGGCCTGTTCTGCTCGCGGTACACGAACGCCGCTGGCGAGGACATCCGGTACCTGGAGCGCGACCGGGCCGAGTCGGCGGGACTGCCGCGCCGCGACTACTGGCTGTTCGACTCGCGTACGTTGATCACGATGCACTTCGACGACCAGGAGAACTTCCTCGGCGGCGAGGTCGTCGACGATCCGGCCGAGATTGTCAGGTACAACTACTGGCGCGACGCGGCCAGTCATCTCGCCGTACGACGGGACGACTTCGCCGCCAGCTTCCTCTAGCCGAGGGAGGGAGGTTCAGGCGCGCTGGCGCTCTTCGCGCTGCCGGATCAGCTCCTCGACGGCGCTCGGCAGGGTCGTCTCGAAGTCGATCAGCTTCGCCCAGGTCGGGGTAACGACGATCCGGACCATGCCGTCGTAGAGCGAGCGGACTTCGGTCTCCCACTCCGCCCGTTGCTCCGGTGTCATCTGGTAGCTGCCGTTCATCTGGAGGTATTCGTCCGGGATGCCGTCGACCACGTCGAGCGCGGCCCGACCGCGGACGAGCAGGATCTTCGGCGGGTGTACCTCGGTGTCGATGGTCAGCGCGACGGCCGGGTTGTTCCGCAGGGCCGGCAGCTTCGGTGCGTTCTTCGCGGTGCACATGACGATTTCGGTGCCGTTCCAGGTGAACCCGATCGGGACGGAGCGTGGTGTGCCGTCCTTGGCGACGTAGGCCAACCGGGTCACGTCGCGGGCCAGGAGCTCCTGGCTGGTCGGATGGTTCAGGACCTCGGTGACTTCCTTCGGCTGCACGGTCAGGCTCCCCCTTCCAAACTGTTCGGGCCGGGTACGTCAGCCGTACCCGGCCCGAACGGGCGCCTAACCCTGTCGCGCTACCGCGTGTCCTGCAGCAGACCGAGCTGGCCGAGGAAATCCATCTGGTCGTAGTAGAAGTGGTGCTCGACAATCAGTCCATCTTGGACGGTCGCGATGTCGCAGCCACGTACCCGGATCCGCTTGCCGGTCGGCGGTAGTTGGTCTCCGGTCGGCAAGTGGAGCGTCCCGGTGTTGACGCCGCCGAACCAGCCCTCGTCGATCGCGGTGTTGCCGGCTTCGAGCTCGCGCAGCGGCTCCCAGGCCAGCTCCGAGAAGCCCTCCAGGAACGGCCGCCACCACTCTATGATCTGGTCGCGTCCCGTGACCTCGCCCTGGTCCGGGGTGATGATGACGGCGTTCTCGGCGTAGCACTCGCCGACGGCTTTGAGATCTCCGATGCGTACTGCCGCGTCGGTCACCATGTTCATGACCTCACGTGCCTGTCCCATGGTTCTCCTCCTCGCGATGAGGCGGTTTACACGGATTTGTCCCTATCTTACCCAACGGCCTTGAACGGCGATCATGATATGGAGCAACTTCGGTCGATTCGCGTGTTGCCGAGGGCCAGGTAGGGGACCCGGGGGTAGCCTGAGCGCGTACAGCGCTTGCTGGAAGTTCGGCGAGGGGAGTAGCGCTGGGCACGGTAGCGGGGCTGGTGCTCGCCGCGGGCGGGGGTGTGCGGCTGGGCAGCCCAAAGGCGTTGCTGCGTAGGGACGGCGAACTGCTCGTCGAACGGGCGGTCGCGACCGCGCGGGAGGCGGGTTGTGCGCCCGTCGTGGTGGTGCTCGGTGCGAGCGCCGACCAGGTCATCGAACAGGCCCGCCTGGACGATGCGACCGTGGTGGTCAACAAGGCATGGGCCACCGGTATGGGTTCGTCGTTGCGCACGGGACTGCAGGCGCTCGACGGCAGCGGGGCAGATGCGGCAGTCGTGCTGTTGGTGGACATGCCGGGCATAACAGCCCAGGCGATCCGCCGCGTGGCGGCGCTGCCGTATCCCGGGGCGCTGGTCGTGGCCACGTACGAGGGTCGGCGCGGTCATCCCATCCTGATCGGCAGCGGCCACTGGTCGGGCGTTGCCACGCTGGCCCGATCGGACGTCGGCGCGCGGCCGTACCTGCTGGCCCACAAGGGCGAAGTGATGGAGGTCGGCTGCGACGGCGTGGCCGACAACGGGGACATCGACACCCCCGAGGACGCCGTTCGGTGGGGTGTGGAGATCCCGGGGGAGGTCGCCACGCAGGCGACCTTGGAGTCATAGTGGACCCGTGTTCTCCTCCCCAGAGGCTCTCGGCCAGGCGCTGACCGAGGTCGGGTACCTCGCCGACGACGGTCTGGCTACCGCGGGTTTCCTTGCGCTGCGCCTGCACCGCCCGGTTTTCCTCGAAGGTGAGGCCGGTGTCGGCAAGACGGCCTTCGCGCAGGCGATCGCCACGGCCACCGGTACGCCGCTGATCCGGCTGCAGTGCTACGAAGGGCTGGACGCGGCGCAGGCGCTCTACGACTGGGACTTCGCGCGGCAGATCCTGCACCTGCGCGCGATGGAGGCCAGCGGCGGCGCCAGCGATCCGAAGAGCCTCGAGGCCGGCCTGTACGACCGGCGGTTCCTCGTCGCGCGGCCGCTGCTGCAAGCACTCGAGTCGGCACCGTGCGTGCTGCTCATCGACGAGGTGGACCGCGCCGACGACGAGTTCGAGGCGTACCTGCTCGAGCTGCTCGCCGACTGGGCGGTGACCATTCCGGAGGTCGGCCGGGTCGTGGCGACCACCCCGCCCATCGTCGTGGTCACGTCGAACCGCACCCGCGAGGTGCACGACGCGCTCAAACGCCGCTGCCTCTACCACTGGGTCGACCATCCGGACCAGGCGCGCGAGGTCGCGATCCTGCGGCTGCGCCTGCCGTCGGTCGCCGAAGGGCTGGCCAACCAGGTCGCCGCGGCCACCGCTCGGCTGCGCGAGCTCGACCTGGTCAAGCCGCCCGGAGTGGCCGAGGCCATCGACTGGGCGCAGGCATTGCATGCCCTGGGGGCCACCGCGGTCAACCCGGCGCTCGCCGCCAGCACGCTCGGCGCCGTGCTCAAGGTCCGGGAGGATCTGGACCGGGTACGCCCGAAGCTACCGGTCCTGCTGGAGTCCTAAATGTCAGGTGATCCGCTCGACGCGCTGCTCGGCTTCGTGGCCGGGGCGCGGCGGGCGGGTGTGCCGGCGAGCCCCGATCGGGTACAGGCCTTTGCCCGGGCGCTCTGCGAGGTCGGCGACGTCTACTGGACCGGCCGGCTCACGCTGTGCGGATCGCACGAGGACATCGCGCACTTCGACGCGGCGTACCGGGCCTGGCGGCAGGGCGTCGACGGGGAGCGGCCATCGGTCACCGGGCCGCCGTCGACACCGCGAAAGCTCGTAGTGCCGTTCGGGGTGGACGGCGGTGCCGAAGGCGACGGACGAGGTTCCGACGACGTGGCCGCGTACGCGTCTCGGCACGAGCTGCTGCGGACGCGGGACCTCGCCGAGATGTCCACAGTGGAGCGTGACGAGGTACGCCGGCTGTTGGCTCTGTTGCGGCCCGTCACGCCGTCCCGACCCGGGCGCAGGCGGACCGCGTACCCCCGGGGGGAAGTCGATCCGAAGAGGACGCTGCGCTCGACGTTGCGTGCGCTCGGCGAACCTGCGCGATTGGCGCGCCGGCACCGACGCGACCGGCCGCGGCGCCTCGTGCTGCTGATCGACGTGTCCGGCTCGATGGCACCGTACGCCGATGCGCTGCTGCGCTTCGCACACGCCGCGGTCCGTCACCGTCCACAGTCGACAGAGGTGTTCACGCTCGGGACTCGGCTGACGCGAGTGACCAGGGCGCTGCGCACGAGCGACCCGGAGGCGGCGCTGACCGCGGCCGGCTCGGCGATCCTCGACTGGTCCGGTGGCACCCGGCTCGGCGACGGGTTGGCGGCGTTCGTCACCAGGTACGCCCATCCCGGCCTGGCCCGGCGCGCCACCGTCGTCGTGTTCAGCGACGGTTGGGAACGCGGGGACACCGCACTGCTCGCACAGGCAGCGGCCCGGCTGCGCCGGCTGGTGCACAAGCTCGTCTGGGTGAGCCCGCACCGGGGCAAGCCCGGCTTCGCCCCGACCGCGGGCGGGCTCGTCGCGGTCCTTCCCCACCTGGACGCGCTCGTCGCCGGGCACAGCCTCGCCGCGTTGAGCGAGCTCGTCGATACCCTTCAGGAGAGGTGATCCCCATGCGTGAGGTGCTCGACGATCTGCTCGGCTGGTGGAAGGCGGGGGAACCGGTCGGCATGGCCACGGTGGTGGCGACCTGGCGCAGCGCGCCGCGGCCGGCGGGCGCGACGATGCTGGTGGGCCCGGACGGCACCGCGGTCGGCAGCGTGTCCGGCGGCTGCGTGGAGGCCGCGGTCTACGAGCTGGGCAGCGAGGTGCTGCGGACCGGTGAGCCGGTACTGACCAAGTACGGCGTCAGCGACGACGACGCCTTCGCCGTCGGGCTGACCTGTGGCGGCATCATCGAGCTGTTCGTGGAACGGGTCGACCGCACGTCGTTCCCGCAGCTCGACGAGGTGGCCGCGGCGATCGCCGCGCACGAGCCGGTGGCCGTGGTGACCGCGGTGCGGTCCGCCGATGGAAGATTGGGCCGGCGGATGATCGTGTGGCCGGACCGGCGGGACGGCACGCTCGGTTCGGAGCGGCTGGACGACGCGGCAACCGACGACGTGCGGGGCATGCTGGCGACGGGCCGCACCGGTGAGCTGCGGTACGGGCTGGACGGTGAACGCCGCGGCGACGAGCTGACGCTGTTCGTGGCGTCGTACGCGCCGCCGCCCCGGATGATCGTGTTCGGCGCGATCGACTTCGCCGCGGCGGTCGCGCGGCTGGGTTCGTACCTGGGATTCCGGGTCACGGTCTGCGACGCGCGGCCGGTGTTCGCGACGCCGCGGCGGTTCCCCGACTCGGAGGTGGTCGTCGACTGGCCGCACCGGTACCTGACCAGGGAAATCGAGGCGGGCCGGATCGACGCGCGCACTGTCGTCTGTGTGCTGACCCACGACCCGAAGTTCGACGTACCGGTGCTCGAGGTGGCTCTGGAGCAGGAGCTGGCCTACGTCGGCGCGATGGGCTCCCGCCGTACCCATGACGACCGCCTGGCTCGCCTGCGTGAGGCCGGCGTTCCCGAGGAGCACCTGGCGCGCCTGTCGTCCCCGACCGGCCTGGACCTCGGTGCCCGTACCCCCGAGGAGACCGCCGTCAGCATCGCCGCCGAGATCATCGCCCGGCGCTGGGGCGGCGGCGGCCTTCCACTGTCCACACTAGACGCCCGCATCCACCACGACGTTCTCTCCGCCGATCAAGGAGAAGTGCACACGGTTTGAAGATCGAACCGTGTGCACTAGTCCTAGATCGCGGGTTTAGGCGGCGGGGATGGCGTTCGCCGTGTACGGGGTGTCGGGGGTCGGTGGCGTGGTGAAGCGGGCGTTGGGGAGGTAGAGGCGGTCGCCGAACTTCGCCACCGTCGTCGGTACGTCGAAGCGTGGGTCGGTCAGGATCGTCTGCAGCGTGCCGGACGTGCCGGCGCTGTTCAGCCGGTAGACGGCCACCTGGTTGGACCGGTTCTGGACGACGTAGAGCGTACGGCCGTCGGTGAGCAGGCCGTCGCCGTTGGTGAGGAGGTTGGCACCCAGGTCGACCCGGGTCGTGACGCCGGTGGCCGGGTTGACCC
>Ga0075428_100005897_pt1 | contig 13612 bp, 10 predicted proteins | sample RhiMetdeltSRZDD2_FD_75291 | JGI IMG/M metagenome (GOLD analysis project Ga0075428, IMG submission 75291) | Populus rhizosphere microbial communities from Tennessee, USA - Rhizosphere MetaG P. deltoides SRZDD2 | ecosystem: Host-associated > Plants > Roots > Rhizosphere > Soil | place: USA...
CCCCAAAACAGCAAAGAGCCCAGGCGTCTCCCGAATGTTGCCCTCTCTTGTGGCACCAGGCGATCCTGGCTATCAAGTGTGTAGAGCGGGGTGTGCACGCCCCAGGGGGGAGAGGCCCGCACGCCCCCAAGGGCGCGATAGATATGGTCATCGATGAAGGTATAGATGGCTATCCCCTGGGGTTCAGGCATTTCTTTGGTGAGATCGCGATTCTGCAGCTGAGCTAACATCTGGTTGGGGCCGTATCCAGACACCCCATAATTGTAGGGGCGGTAGTGCGGGGCGTATTGCGCCGCATAAAAGGGCATGGTTTCGTCATCATGGACCCATAAGCCAAACGTCATTGAACACCCGAAGAAGAGGAGAAAATGGCTCCGCTGCTCCGGATGCTCGATGGGCGTGACGCGACGCCCGTAGGCATCCGTGGTATACATCCCCTGGTAGAGGAGAGTACCCTGGAAGGACATGGTGTCAGCAATCTGGGCATCTTTCGGCAACGTGTAGCCCAGGACGGGGTCTGGTATGGCACCGCCTGGATGCCATTGCGCGGGAGGCGCACCGCTCCCTCTCTGCTGCGCTGGGGGAGGGATCCGGACCCAACTGGTTTCCTCGCGCATCGCCTTCTCATACAGATGATTGAGCCCATAGAAGATGCCTTCGGCCCCCATAAGTATGATGACGGTCAAGCCCAGGCCAATGGCGCACGCGACGAGTCTGGGAGAGGTTTGACTGAGGCGCCGGAGCCCATCCCACACAAGCCCATGTGTGCCAAGCCGCATGAGGTAGAGCCCGAGGGCAAGCAACAGCAACTCGAAAAGCCATACGGCTATTCTATTCTGTGGTTCCACCACGCCATCTGGAGAGAGGAGGGCGGTCAAGACCCATTCGTTTCCGAGCAGAGCCCCCCCAAGAAGCAGCACGCCCATGCGTACCAGGGCCTTCTCGCCAGCGGACCGCGACCTCAGAGTCATCGGATAGCTCCTCACTCAGACAGCCTCTACAACTCTTGACTCATGGGGGTAGCGGTTATCAGCCTCTCCCCCTCTCCAGAAACCGATGGTGACACGCGCTGTGGCGCTCTGCAAGAAGGCAAGCGCAGCGCCGCCTCGTGCCCAGATCCTGCCCACCGCGTCAGGCGCGGGGCCCTCCTGCGGTGGGCTTCACCTCAGGACGCGCGGCGTGACAATCAACACGCGTGCGGGGCCGGCGCCCCGCTGCTCCCACTGATACCCGTAGGTGGGAGAAAACGTGATCGCATCGCCTGGACGGAGGACATGCACCACGTCGCTCAGCGTCAGCACGGCCTCCCCCTCCACCAGGAGGGCAAACTGGGCGGGCGCCTGTGCCACGGGAGTGTGCTCGCTGCGTCCCCCTGGCGCTAAGGTCAGCATGATGGGCTCTAGCGTGCCTGCCCCAGGCAAGGGGGCAAGGGCCTCAACCGCGACGCGCGCCCAGGGGCTCAGGAGCGGCGGACGGGTGCTGGCACACACCACCCGCGGGGGCCTGGGCTCCAGGGCAGCGAAAAACGTCCCAAGACTCACCCCCAGGATCCTGGTGAGACGCACCAGCGTCCTGAGGGACGGGGTCGCCTGGCCGCGTTCCACTTGGGAAAGCCAACTGGGAGACAAGCCGCTCTTAGCGGCCAGCGTCCGCACGGAAAGGCCTACACCGCGACGGAGTTGCTGGAGCCAGGCACCCATAGTCACACAGTGCATCGGGGTTCCCCTTGTGCCAGCGGTACATCATCGACTCTTCATCTGTATAGTTTGACTAAACAAATCGCCTCATAATTATTAACACAACGGTGGACTATTTTCCAGGACTCGGCGGCTTGTGTCGGTGCCATGGGCGGGCATGCTCACGGCCTGCCAGCGGAAGGGTAGGCAGGTACGCGGCTCACTAGAGCTTGGCGACACTTACAGAGGACAGACCGCCCTGTGTAGTTTCACTGATCATGGGGGAAAGGATAGTGAGCTATGGGAAGGCGAGGACTCCCCGAGGCGCCCGTCCCCGCGCCCCGGCAACCTCCAGCTCTTGCCTCAGCATGTCGACACGGGGCGCTGAGGACGCCAAGCCCGTGGGCCCTGGAAGGCTCCTGGGCTGAGCCAGGGTTTGGATAATTGCACTACAGGGGGTGAGACTCGGGGTCTTGCTCCGTTTTTATTTTCCCTCTCTTTCCTGTTCAAGGCGGTCAAGCAAAGCCTCATTCGCGGCATTCTGATAATCATTCCAGCCTATCTTTTTATACAGATCATAGATTAGCCCTTCTTGCTCAATTCCTTTTGATTTTGGTAACTCCCTGATAATTTCTTCCAGTAAGGCTTGGCGATTCTTAGAAATAAACCGTTCAATAGCTGCCAATGCGTGAACCCACTCTACATATTCCGCCGGCATTTCCACTGTCATCTAGGGACTTTTTATACTTATATCCCTCTAGTGAGAAACTCTCACTGGGGGGTGGCTAGAGGCCCTGATCACTCTCCTATCTCAGGGCCTCGAACCTCTCCTATTACTTTCTTGGGATTCTCCTTGACACACGTCAAGAGTTTTTCTATGTTGAGATTGGCTCACCCGTCTACGCCTCTTTTTATCTGCCGACAGCTCGGTTAGCTGTGGCGTGAGGGTGGGGCTGACGCGCTGGACCGTGTGGCCCTGGCGCAGCCAGGGCCGTTGCGGGTAGACTTCTCAGAGAGGAGGACACATGATGACCAACCGACATAGCGAAGACTTCTGGCGGGCAGGGCTGTGGGCACTGGTGTGTGTGCTCGGCCTCGTAGGCGCGCAGCTGTTCCAGCACCGCGTCAAGTACGGTGCGGATCCAGATCGTCCCCCTCCCTACTTGCTGTGGGAGCAGCCACCCGCCTTCTGCGAGCGATCACCCGTACAGTCCTCCTGGCTCGTGTCCATGGTAATGCAGGCACGGGAAGCCATCTGCCAGCATCTCTAGCAGGAATATGTTCGGGATAGATGTTGTTGGCGAATCGACTCAATTGCCCTCAAGCGGTTGTTTTATGGTAGATTACCCCTCTCTACGATAAAACTCTAGCCGCGAGGTCCGACCATGTCCCTCAACCCCTGTCCCATTGACCCGGTGCTGCCAGAGACCGCCCGGGTGGCCCGTGCGGCCTTTCCCACAGGCAATCGGTACATGACGAGGCGTGATGAGCTGGGCGTCATCTATCCCCATGACCTCTTTGCCGACCTCTAGCCGCAGGTCGGTCATACAGCGAACCGCCGTGGCGCTTGGCTCTGGTTCCTCTCATGCAGTTCAGTGAGAACCTCACCGACCGCCAAGCAGCCGATGCCGTGCGCGGGCGTATTGACTGGAAGTACGCCCTTGGGCTTGCATTGACCGATCCCGGGTTTGACTTTTCCATCCTGAGCGCATTTCGCACGCGTCTGATGGTCGATGCCGCTGAAGAACGCTTATTGACCATGATGCTCGACCGCTTTACCGACCGCGGTCTTCTCAAAAGTCGCGGGCATCAGCGTACAGATTCGACGCCTAGTGTGGCCGCCGTACGGTCGCTGAACCGCTTAGAAATTGTCGGCGAAACGTTCCACGCTGCCCTGAATGCCCTGGCGCAAGTCGCCCCGGCCTGGTGACGCGCCCACGTCACGGCGGCGTGGTTTCTCCGCTACGGCAAAGCCTTCTCCGATGACCAGCAGCCCAAGGGCAAAGCCGAGCGACAGGAGTTGGCCGACACCATCGGACGCGATGGCCGGCACCTGCTCACCGAGATGTCCCGTGACACCGCCCCTGCCGCTCTCCGAGGGGTTCAGGCTGTCGAGACGTTGCGCCAGGTGTGAGTCCAGCAATTCTATCTGGAGGCGGACGCGTTACACTGGTGCGACATCAAAGATTGTTCCCCCTCCTCCGTGAGGATCGCCTCGCCGTATGACCTGGACTCGCGTTACAGCGAGAAGCGGGGAGCCTACTGGCACGGCTACAAGGTGCATGGGACCGAGACATGTGACGACGACACTCCCCATATCATTACCCACGTGGAAACGACGATGGCCACGGATCAAGATGTCACTGTCGTTGATGCGATTCACCACGCGCTTGCGCCATACCACCGTTTACCCGATGTCCACTTGGTGGATGGCGCCTCCACCTCGGGCGAAAAGCTCGTCACGAGTCAGCACGAGTACCAGATGGACCTCATGGGGCCCATGCGGCAGGATCAAAGCTGGCAGGCGCATGACGCCCAGGCCTTTGCTATTGGCCACTTTCAGATTGATTGGGACCAGGAAAGCGTCGTCTGTCCCATGGGCAAACAGCGTCGGCCCTGGAAACCGTCGAAGGGCCCCCGCGGCACGCCGACCTTGCAAGTCACGTTGTATCGCAAGGATTGTGCGGCGTGTCGTGTGCGGGAGCGATGTACCCGGAGCCCAACCGAAGCCCGCGGTCTGACGCTCCATCCCCAAGCGCAACATCTGGCGCTCCACGCGGCTCGTGAGCGCCAACACACAGAGAGGTTTAAAGAAGACTATAAACGTCGAGCCGGCATCGAAGGGACCCTGTCGCAAGCCGCCTTTGCGTTCGGCATGCGTCGCACAAGGTATCGGGGTCTGCAAAAGACCCATTTTCATCATCTGGCCACCGCGATGGCGATCAATCGTCAGCGCTTCGTGGATTGGGTCTGGGCAATCCCGCCTTCGAAAACGCGCCAGTCACACTTCGCTCGGCTTGAGCTTGCGGCCTGATTCGCCAACAACATCGGGATACGTATCATTTTTCCCTACAGCGTCTCATGTGCTTGTCACGAAAAGGGGTTTCAGTTCTATGGTCCCGGCGGTATCTCCATATTGAGCACGTAGTGCCCCAACCGTTTGATGGGCTCCGATCAGATACGGACTCAGGCGTCGGACCACCTCAGGCGTGACGCACATCCCCTCCTGAGAGTGGCATCTCCTGTCTCCTCAATGGGGTGAGACCGTAGGTTGCTCCTCGCCTGGGCAACCACACGGTAGCGCTTGATTGAGGAGCCTTCCAGATATTATCAAAGCGTGCGTCGCATCAGACACTTGATCCTCGTGCGCAAATTGATGGGCTTGCTTTCGATCTTCTGCGTGTTTCCCTGGCCTGGACTCTGGTCGTGCGGGGCGAGATGACACGTGTAGGCACTCCATGAGGCCGTGTAATATCGCGTGATCCCCAAGGGCTCTATAGCCTGCCACCATCACCTCTGCTCTTGCTTCTTCTGGACGGACGACTACCTCACCTTCCCTGGTGCTTCGGTAGGGGGGCTACTGAGCACGGCGATCAAGTTGTCATAGCTACAGCAGGGCAGGAGAGGCTCGTCTCCCAGGGCGGCTGCATACTGTCACAAATCGAGAAATATACTTGACAACAGTGCGAAGTAACAGGGCGTTTAGACTCTGTTTTAAAAAACTTTTACGCTAGTCGTTTCAGTAACGGACAGATCACACTGAGGGATGCATCCAAATGCTTCGTGTCAGCGTTCTTCTTTTATAAGAACCATTTCAAAAACTCTAGTATCTGTACCCATTGTTATGCGCACGTGCTACAGGGGATCAAGCACGCAAAGCGTGCGGGGTGAGCACACCATAAGCACGAAACGTGTGCCCCCCTGTGGTAGTATGCGCAGTAGCGTACGGCTGATTCCTATGCAAAGCCCTAGATTAGAAGACTCAAAAGAGTTATGACAAGCTGTTGCATGCAGAAGGTATATCAATTCCCTAGCAGAGAGCACCCACCTATATTGAGCTCTTTCTTTTAGAGGAGCAGGCCATGATAAGTCGCCGTTGGCGGCTCCTCTATTGGCGAGCGTCTTCGGCTTGCATTTTGAAGCGGCCCCGTGTAGAGTGACTATAACCTCTTACTCATGGATAACCATGCACGGGCTTGACTACGATAGTCTGAGGCGCGTTTCCGCCAGGACTGCGCCATACTTTTTGTTTCCGAAAACTTCTAGAGAAGGGGGACCACAATGACCGACTCTGCTGACTCGGCGATGCGTCGACCACCGCAGCAAACCCGCGAGACCATACGACGATATCAGCAACGGAGTCTTCAGAAACTGCTCCAGCATGTCTGGGAGCACTCACCGTTTTATCGGGATTACTATGCAAACTGCGGTATAAGACAAAAGGACCTCCCTCATCTTACTGTAAGAGATTTACCTCTGCTCTCCAAACAGATGCTGATGGAAAATTTTGACGCGGCCGTTACTGACCCACAACTTAAAAGAAAGGAATTAGAGCAATGGATTCAAGACAATCCCGATCCCTGTGCAAACTTCCGCAGGGACTTTATCGTCGTATATAGTTCTGGCTCTTCTGGGAAAATTGGTATCTTCGTCTATGATCAAAAAGCCTGGCGAGTCGCCAATAGCACGATGGCCAGCCGTCTGCCTCTCCCGGATACTTCTCCCTCAGAGAAAATAAGAGCTGCTTTTTACCTGGCCTCACATGGTCACTTTGGTGGCGTCTCAACTGCCACGCGTATGCCAAAAGCCCTCTATGATACTTTGATTCTTTCATTACGCGATTTCCGTGCACGTATTGTGGAGCAATTGAACGCCTTTCAACCGCAGCAACTGCATGGCTATTCCAGCAGTGTAGCCGCATTAGCGGAGCTTGCCCTGCAAGGTAAGCTTCACATCCGTCCAAAGAGGATCTTCGTGAGCGGGGATAAACTGACGGAGCATATGGAAAGACAAATCCAGGAGGCATGGAGCGCGCCTATCCATATCCTGTATAGCGCTTCAGAGTCTATATACATTGCCGTGAAGGACGCGGGCCCAGACGAGATGCGGGTCATGGATGACCTGAACATTTTTGAAGTGCTCGACGAGCACAACCGCCCCACATCGTCCGGGGGAGAGGGTCGAGTTGTGCTCACCAACCTGTACAATTACAGTCTGCCGATTCTGCGTTATGAACTGGGTGATTATGTAGTGTTAGGGACAGGGCACTCTGATACATCCTGCACAACCATTCGGGATATTAAGGGCCGAGTGGACGATAGCTTGCGTTTGCCAGTTGTGCTGCATGATGGAAGCCATGCTTCCATTGACCCCATATCTCTAAGCGAGTTTTATGTTTCTGACATGGAGAAAGTGCAATTTGTTTCCCAAGGGCCAGATTATGTGCAGGTCAACTATATTGCCTCAGCGCCTATCGACCAGGCGGTCCGAAGGCAATTCCAGCATTTGCTTGACATGCAGGGCGCCTCGCAAACGAGGTTTGAGGTCCGGCGAGTGCAGCATATGGCGCCTGATCCGCAGACAGGAAGAGTGCTTCTAGTAAAGTTCGAACACACTCAAACACGCCAGTCCTCTGGAGCTAGTGAGGACATACATGGGAAGGAATCCGGGCGTGTCACCCCGCTCAAGCCCTTGGTCACATTCCAGACGGAGACGGTCGAGCGGTCAGTCCCCGAGTCCTTTGAGCAGCAGGCTGCCCAGTATCCTGAACGCATCGCCGTCAAGACCAAAAACTTTACTTGGAGCTATGATGCGCTGAATAAGACTGCGAACCGAGTGGCACGAGCCATCCTGGCACTGCGTGGCGAAGGACAAGAACCTGTCGCGCTCGCCCTTGACCATGATGCCCCTATGATTGCCGCACTGCTCGGGGTTCTGAAGGCAGGCAAGATCTGCGTGCCGCTGGATGTCGCGTATCTCCAGGAAAGGGCTACCTATATCCTGGAGGATTCCCAAGCCACGCTTCTCGTGACCAATGACAAGCATGTTGCCGTGGCATCTGAGTATGCCCAGTGTGTGCAGCACTTGGTCAACATTGACGAGATGGATCCCAATCTTTCCTGTGAAAACCTTGGCCTCTCCATAGCACCACACACCTTTGCTTACATCATTTATACCTCCGGATCAACTGGCAGACCAAAAGGGGTTGTCCAGGACCATCGCAACATCCTCCATAATGCCATGAGGTACAGTCACGGCTGTCGCATCCGCTCAGAAGATAGAGTGACCCTGCTCGCTTCTCTCAGTACGGGCCAGGGCACGCCAACCGCTTTTAGTGCATTGCTCACCGGTGCAACTCTCTATCCGTTCGATATGAAAGAGGAAGGGGTCGCCAGCCTCGGCATCTGGCTGCAGAGGGAAGAAATCAGCGTTTTCATTTCGGCACCGACGGTCTTCCGCCATTTTGTCAGCACCCTGACGGGCATGGAGCAGTTTCCCAAGCTACGCCTCATCAGGTTGGGGGCTGAGCAAATCCTCCCAAGCGATGTGGAACTTTACAAGAAGCATTTTTCCCCAGACTGTATCTTCGGGATATTTTTGTCATCTACGGAGACCGGCAATATCTGTCAGTACTTCATCGACAAAGAAACCGAACTCACCGAGAACATCGTGCCCGTTGGGTATGCGGTGCAGGACATGGAGGTGCTTCTCCTCGACGATGCGGGCCGAGAGGTGCGCATGAACCAAAGTGGTGAAATCGTCGTGAGGAGTCGTTATCTGTCTGCGGGCTACTGGAACAATCTGGCTCTAACCAAGGCTGTTTTCCAGGCCGACCCAGCAGGAGGCGAAGAGAGAATTTACCGAACGGGAGATATGGGCCGGAGGCGTCCGGATGGTTGTCTTGAGCATCTCGGGCGCAAGGACTTGCGCGTGAAGATCCGTGGTTTCGGCGTTGAGCTGGAGGAGGTCGAAGCAGCCCTGCGCCTGCACCATGCCGTGCGAGAAGCGGTCGTCGAAGCTCGGATGGACGCAGCTGAAAACAACTGTTTGATCGCTTATATTGTCCCCCACCAGGATCAAACACTCACGACCACCACACTCCGTACCTTTCTCAGGGCCAAGCTGCCAGACTACATGATGCCTTCTGCGTTTGTTGTGCTCGACAGTATGCCACTCACCCCTATAGGCAAGATAGATCGTCGAGCTCTTCCCGTACCCGACCACATGCAGCCTGAGTTGGCGCAGACCTTCGTGGCCCCACAGAATGCTTTGGAACTCCAACTCACGAAGATGTGGGAACAGTGTCTTGGCATCCAGCCGGTCGGCGTGCAGGACGATTTCTTTGATTTGGGTGGTGACTCGCTGCGCGCTATGCGCTTGGTCGCACACATCGCCAAGGTCGTCGGCAAGCCGCTGCCCCTGGCGACGCTCTTCCAAGCCCCCACGGTCGCCCAATTGGCGGCGCTGCTCCGCCAGGAAGACTGGTCCACGTCCTGGATGTTGTTAGTGCCTATACAACCCAGGGGGGCTAAGCCGCCTTTCTTCTGCGTGCACGGCGGCAGTGGCTTGGCGCACTATCTGGGTCCTGATCAACCGTATTATGGGTTCCAACCACATGGGCTCGATGGCAGGCGGGTGCCCACAACCATCGAGGCGATGGCTGTGGACTACATCAAGGAGATGCGGACTGTACAGTCTGAGGGGCCGTATTTCCTCGGGGGCTACTCTTACGGGGGGTTCGTGGCATTTGAGATGGCCCAGCAGCTGCGACAACAGGGGCAAGAGGTTGCTCTTTTGGTTCTATTTGATTCACCTTCTTTCAGGAGAGCCCCTGAGGCATCCATCGCGGGCTCGGATGCTCCACCATGGTGCTCGGCGTTGACGCGATACCGTATAGAGATCTCTCGGCATTTGATGCACTTGGGGCCCCTGGAGCCTCAAGAGAAAATTATCACCCTTCTGAAGGGTGTGAGATGGCGGCTCAAAGGGAGAATGCAGAGAACTGAAAAAACCATGAAGAAGGTGGTGTGTCAGCTGTGGCTAGCGCTGAGAGGTCGTGTGCCCCTCAGTCTCCGGCACTTTTACTTCTTGGCCTTCGCGAGCCCAGCCATACGAGCGTATGTTCCCCAAGTCTATTCGGGTCGCGTCCTGTTCTTCAAGGCAGCCACACGTGCCGAGGAGCCTCAGGTAGTCTGGGGCAGATGGGTGACAGGAGGCTTGGACATCCGTGAGATGCCTGGAGGACATCTTGCCATACTGCACGATCCGCATGTGCAGGAGATGGTGGCCCAACACTTGACGGAGGCGCTGCACAAGGCCCACGCGGAGGCGGCCTCAACTGAGCACCTCAGTCCGTAGGCCAGTAAAAAAAGAGTCGACACTGAGCGGTATGAACCAAAGCCTCGCTATCTGATGATGATAGACAGATGTATATATCCCCTGATGTCTTGCCCCACGCCTGTGTCATGCCCTTGCCCCGCCTAAGACCGTTCCCTCACCCACAGCGCCATGGTTTCCGCATCCAGTGGGCGTCCGAGCGCCTGAGACTGTTTTGGAGTTGCTCTCTGAGGCCGCCTCCGCTATAACTCCCATATACAGCCGGCGTTGCCTCAGGGGCGTGGTGACGTCTGAGGATTGGTGCATAAGCGAGGACCTCAAATCTCGAGGAGTAAGAGAGGCATTCATGCAGCAGCAATCGATACCCGGTGTGCTCTCCCCACCTCGACGCCGGATGTTTTATGGCTGGTGGATCGTCATTATCGGGTGTCTGCAGGATGCGGTAAAGGGGGGCCTGTTTAATACGGGGTTCAGCCTGTATTTTCTCCCGGTGCTCAATGAACTGCACCTGACTCGAGCCGCGACGTCTCTGCCTTTCTCGTTGGCGAAACTCGAGTCTGCCCTGATTGGCCCAATTGCGGGATATCTCATTGACCGCTTTGATATCCGCGTGATGATGGTCATCGGGACGATGATGGCCGGGCTAGGATTTGTACTCCTGGTCTTTACCCACAGCTATATCACCTTTCTCCTGGTGTTTACCTTTCTCCTGGCCTCGGGCTTTCAGGTGGGCTTCAACCATGCTTCCATGGCAGCCGTGAACAACTGGTTCCTCACCAAACGCGGCCTCGCCATGTCCATCCTGCAAACTGGCCAGGCGATCGGCGGGGTGGTGCTCTTTCCTCTGGTCGCACTCGCTGTCTTAAAGCTGGGCTGGCGCTCTGCAGCACTGCTCTCTGGAGGGGCTATCTTCCTGACCCTTCCTCTGGTGCTGCTGGTCCGACGCTCGCCTGAGAGCATGGGGCTCCTGCCTGACGGCGAGACTGAGCCGCCGCCCTCTGCGGCCGGTGGGGTGGCAAGACACCAACGTCCGCCACGGGCTCTCGTGGAGTTGACCACTAAAGAGGCGCTCAGAAGCTCAGCATTCTGGCTGATAGCTGGCTTCCACAGCTTTCGGAACATTCCTTATGCCGGGGTGACTGTGCACCTTGTTCCCCTCCTGGTCTGGAAGGGGTTTGACGAGTCAACTGCGGCCTTCTTTGTGGGCCTTATGTCCTTCAGTGCGGTCATTATCCGTCCGCTCACGGGGTGGCTGGGCGATCGCTGGTCAAAACAGAAGATTGGGGCTACCGGGGTCATTCTGGGTGGCATGGGTCTCAGCGTGCTCATATTCAGTCGTGGTGGATTCTGGCACATGGTCCTGTTCGTCATCTTGTTCTCGTTCGCTGATGGTATCAACTCGGTGACCTGGGCCCTGCTCGGTGATCTCTTCGGGCGCCAGCATTTTGCTTCGATCCGTGGCTGGGTTGGCATGATCCAGAGTTTTGCCTCCATGCCAGCCGCTGTATTCACCGGCTGGGTCTATGATCACACGCACAGTTATACGTATGCACTGCTGCCTTTCCTGGCTCTCTATGTGCTAGCGGCGCTGTTCTTATGGAAGGTATCGCCCCCTCAACAGCCACGCTGCCCCACAGCTTGACACCGGCGGACGCCATGCCTACACTGCGGAGCATCCGCCCGCGTCGTCCAGCCTTACACCCCACCTCATGGGCCGTGGCCAGGACTCCAGGAGCTTCCCTCTCATCGTCGAGAGAGGAGAGCCACCCTGGGAGAGGGGATAGATCACCGATCCACGCGATAACGCTGCACAAAAGCCTCGTCCACCTCGATACCAAACCCAGGAGTTTCGGGGAGCTCGACCCAGCCCTGGCGCAGAGGCGGGGCCATGGTAGGCAGATAGGCTCCTACCGGGTCGCGCTCCGCCGAAAAGTATTCGGGGTACAGGCCCTGGGGCGTAGAGGCCAGAAGGTGCATGGAGAGCAGTGGTTCTTCATGATGCGCCATCTGCACCCGGTGGCTCGCCGCATGCGCCGCTACCCGCCGCCATTCAGTGACGCCACCGGCCAGCGACATGTCGGTGTTGAGAATATCGACGGCACCACCTTCGACCAAGTCACGGCAACCCCAGCGCTGCATCTCGCTCTGTCCAGCCGTAACCCGGATGCCAGTCGCGGCCCGCACCTCGTGCATGCCGCGCACCTGATCGTACCAGTGCACGGGTTCCTCGAACCAGGCGATGTGGCAGTCAGCCACGCCATGCGCAAAGGTAATGGCGTCCGCGACCGTATAGCCCATGTTCGCATCACAGGCGATGATAAAATCATCCCCGATGGCTTGCCGCACCTCCTGGACGCGCGCAATGTCTTCCTCTGGGGGCCGTCCACCCACTTTAAACTTCACGCCAGCGTAACCGGCTTCGCGATATTCAAACATCTCCTCAATGAGCCCTTCGACCCCCTTCCCCTCTGCATAATATCCGCCAATAATGATGGTTTGCAGCCGGGTCTGCGCTGCCCCCAGGAGGCGAAACACCGGCAGCTCGGCGTGGCGCCCAATGACGTCCCACAAGACCACATCAAGGGCCGAGAGGGCCCGCATCATGGCGTGCCGTCCCGCTGAGACTGTGGTACGTCGAAAATTCTCTTCCCAGAGCGCCGTCACCTCGCTGGCCTGACGTCCCAGCACGCTCGGAAACAGCTCTTCGCGTAAAATGCGGCACACGGCCGCCTGCTCGTCGCGCTCATCCCCGATGTAGATCTGGCCCCGTATGCCCTCAGCCGTCCACACCCGCAGCAGCAGCGTACAGCGGCGGTCCATGGAATACGTACCCCCATAAAATGTGCGTGCGAGTGGTACCTCTAGTGGAATCACCTCGGCCCGTTCAATCCGCATCTGCGCCCTCCTTTTCCGTAGCAGGTAAAATGGCCGATGGACTCAACGACGCCGGATTCCGCGCGCCCCACTTGCCCGCTTCCACGAGCGTGAGAAACTCACTCACCGCCCTGTTAAAAGCATCGGGCTCTTCGATGTTGATGGTATGGCCACTTTTGGGGAGAATCAGCAGTCCAGCCGTGGGAATCATGCGCTTCATGAAGATGCCTGGCTCCAGGCAGGGCTCATCCTCGTCCCCCGTCATAATGAGCGTGGGGACCCGTAAGCGCCGGAGTTGCTCTTCCAACTCGTACACTGAAGGCCGGCGCCCTTGCACCCCCTGCATGGTGCGCGCCGCGCCGATATGGGAATGCTCGGCCAGTTGATCGGCGAATTCCCGCCAGCCTCTGGGATCTTTGTCCTCGAACTGGACGCGGGTAGGCCCCTTGGCGTACACGGCCGCCACAGCGCGCATGCCGTCGCGCTCGAAGCGCTGCGCCACCTGGCCTGAGTCTTGCTGGAAACGCTGGCGTTCACTCGCCACGGAACCGTAGCCACAGCCAGCCACCACGAGGGAGCGTGCCAGGGTAGGATAGCGCAGCCCGAAGTGCAGCACGGCATAGCCCCCCATCGACAGGCCAACAAGGTGTGCCTGTACTATGCCGAGATGGCGCATCAGGCCGGCAATATCGTCGGTGGCCTGCTCCTGGGAGTAGGCGTCGACA
>Ga0075428_100005902_pt1 | contig 13608 bp, 15 predicted proteins | sample RhiMetdeltSRZDD2_FD_75291 | JGI IMG/M metagenome (GOLD analysis project Ga0075428, IMG submission 75291) | Populus rhizosphere microbial communities from Tennessee, USA - Rhizosphere MetaG P. deltoides SRZDD2 | ecosystem: Host-associated > Plants > Roots > Rhizosphere > Soil | place: USA...
CAAGACACCAGAAATGAGGAGGAGTCCACATGAAGACAAGCCAACCGACCAAGAATCCTGTTAAATCAATTGATCCAGTCGTAGTAGCCCATCCTGCCATGGAAGCGGCACTTCCAGCAAATCCTCCAATTATAATATTAGCAGAATTTGACCTCTTTAGCCACATTGTATATATTACAACATAAAAAAATATTCCTAAGGCAATCATAAAGGTAGCTACAGGATTTAAAGCTAACCAAGCAATTACCACCGAAATTATACTAACAGAAAGGCCGTAACTTAAAACAGTCTTCGCAGATAATTTACCTGAGGGAATTGGCCTCGTTGATGTTCGTACCATAGACTTGTCTATGTCTCTATCATAGTAATGGTTTAATGCACTGGAACCCATGGAAGCAAGGGCACCAGCCAGAACTAAAAAACCCACTTGCCAGAAAGAAACATCCCAAGGAATATTAGGGGTACTATCGAATCTAGTTGCACCTAGCAAAGAAGTTATTGCTGTTATTACCAGTACTACTACAATACGAGGTTTTGAAACTTCAATATATGATTTTATATCCACTGCATTGGATCTCCAAAACTGATTTACATATCTTGGATTTATTTTATTCGTTATGACGTTGCTACCTGTTTCATTTCTAAGAAAATTCTAAATTTACCATTTGTTGAAAAGGTTAAAATTATAGCATAATTCTCCAAATTACAAAGCATGGCAGATTGGGATTTGTTAACGCCAGGCATAGGATTAACTTCTATAGGAATTGTAGGTGTATTCGTCTCGCTATCTGGTATTGCAAAAACATTCCTGGATGGGATGCATGCTGTTTCGCTTCTGACGCTTTTAATTGGTCTGATATTTTTAACTCCGGGTATTTTTAAGGACGGGTTCCCTTCTTCTAGGAAAGCTAAACTAGGATCATTTATAACGTTAGGAATCCTAGTTATTATAGGCTTAGTTGGAGCTGTATATTCAAGTGGACAGACACCTACAATATTTGTTTACATTGGGGTCCTAGTACTTGTTTCGGTAACCGCTGTTGCAGTAATTCTTGGAATATATAGAAATAGTTCAAAAGTGAAACTTTATCTTGGCTCATTTGTTGTTGCTGTTATAATTGGTATTGTTTCGTTTTCGACGGTTGGAAATCAGCTCCAGAATCCCGAAGCTGAGTCACAAGAAACAAAGGATGTTACAACAGCTGAATTAAAACCGGTCGCTGAAATCGACATAACCAAACTAGCTAAAGTAGATATTCTTGCTGGTTCCTCAGCCCAAGGGAATCCAGATTTTGATCCTGATATGTTAGTAGTAAAGAAAGATTCTGTGGGTATTAATTGGATAAATCAAGACAATGTACCTCATACAGTAACGAGTTTAAAGGATGATGGGAAATCATTTGACTCATCGATAATAATGGGAAATGCTAATTATACTCTTTTACTTTCAGATCTTAAAGAGAAAGAATACGACTATTTTTGTACGATACATCCCTATATGAAAGGAAAATTCCAATTAGAATAACTTTTTTTATTTGCGATAAGATTTAAATTATTATAGAAATGTATCATAAGTTACATTTTTTCTATAAATATAAAGGACACTTGTGTTCTCAATCTAATGAATAAGGAATTAATATTTTTAAATAAGAGTCATTTGAATTCACTCACAAAATTAGCCATTAATTCGTTACCAAATGAATCTTGCGCATTATTGTTAGGAAAAAGGGCTTATACCAAATCTATTGTTAAATCTATTTTACCAATGAATAACTCATTACATTCTTCGGTTGCATTTAATATTAACCCTGATGATCTATATAATGCATATAATAAAGCTAGAGTACTGGAGCTAGATGTTATTTCAATTTTTCATTCACATCCATCTAATCCTCTTCCTTCCGAAACTGACCAAATTTTTATGTTACTCAATCCTATTATTTGGATAATTTACTCTACTTCTTTGAATAGCTTTAAAGCGTTCATATTTGATAATTTAGACCATCTTAAAGAAATTAGAATACGTTTTATCAAGGACTAATTCTATCTGGATCTCTTGGGTATAATACTACTTCTCTTATATTCATTGACCCAGTTAAACTCATTATCAATCTATCTAATCCTAGACCACATCCGGCGTGGGGAGGCATTCCCCAATCAAACACCTTTAAGTGCTCTGAAAAATCATCTGGTTGAAGGCCCTGGTCTGCTAATCTATTTCTAATTTTATTTGGATCGTGTTGTCGTGAACCACCTGATATTAATTCTAGATAACCAAGTTGCAAGTCAAATGAATCAGAAAGAAAATTGTCATATTCGTTTTCAAGAATATAAAAAGGTTTTAACTTTAGAGGCCACTCAGTTATAAAATAAAAACCTGGATGTAAATCACCTAATTTTCGTAAGGATAAATCTGATAAATCGTCTCCATATACTACATTTTCACCATTTTCTTTTAATTCTTGAATACAGGATTGATAGGTTAGTCTTTCAAATTTTGTCGCTATAGTCTTTTTTATAAATTCACTTGTTTTAAAATCTAGATAACCTAAATTGTTTACACCTATTATAACATTCTTTATTAATCGTTCCATTATCTCCATTATATCAAAATAGTCTAAAAAAGCCCCTTCAATATCTACACTATAAAATTCAGTTAAATGCCTTACAGTATTAGAATTCTCTGCTCTAAAATATGGAGCGATTTCAAATACACGATCCATTGCCAATATCAGTTGTTCCTTATAGAGCTGAGGACTTTGAGCAAGATATGCTTTATTCTTAAAATAATCAAATTCAAATAAATTTGCACCTCCTTCGCTTGCACTTCCAATAATTTTAGGAGTATTGACCTCAAGAAATGCCAACTCTCTTAAAGTTTGTCTTACTATTTCTAATGCATGAGATCTTATAACAAATAATTTAGAAACATTTTCATTCCTTAAGTCTAATGCCCTTGCATTTAATCTCTTATCGATTGCTGACTCTAATCGTCCAGTAGGGTCAATCGGAAGAGGATGTTTAGAATAATATATTTCTACGATCTCTTCTAATTTAAGCTCTACTTTCATCTCTTTTGCTTTGCTTCTTTGTATCGTTCCAGAAAGTATGATAGAGCTCTGTCTAGGTATATCCCTAACTTGTGGAAACTTTTCTGGATCAACTATTACTTGGATTCGACCTGTTATATCTCTCATTACTAAAAATATTATTTTTCCTATATCGCGAATGTCTTCAATCCATCCCGCTACATTTACTTTCTGTCCAATAGTATCTTCTTTTAATTCTTTAGCAAAATTTGTTCTTTTAAACTTCTCTTTCAATTAAATTTATATCTATTGTGGTTTATTTCATTTTTTCCATATTGATCACACTCAATCGATATACTCGATGAGTAATTCTATATTTCTCATTTCTTTTGCAATTTTAGTAATTAAATTGGTATCCATTTTAATATTTTGATTTTTTTTGTTAGAAATAATTATTTTCGTCAGTTTGTTTCCATCAGGAAGCCAAACTAAATTGATGGAAGCAATCTTAACTGGAAATATTAAATTTTCAATAAATCTTCTCTCAGTTGCACCACTTTCAATGAACCAAACACCGTTGTTAAACTCATGTTTTATATAATTTAATAATTCAAAATTCGAACGTAATATACTAATATCTGATGTGGGGAGTATCAGCACCAATCCTTCATCAATTTTGTGGGCTCCTACTAGTACAAATTTATCAATTATATTATTTTTATCCGCTAATCCAGTTAATTTCATCGAAGCCTCAATATCTCCAACAGTCAAGTGACCAGTTTTCAATTTGGATTCACATCTTGAACATAAAATTCCTGTTTTAGCATCAAAAGAACAAATAGGAGTTTTCAACTATTCTCAATCAATAATGCTAATCGGTCCATATATATATAGCTCAAATGCTATAAAAATTGAAAATATATTTATTCAGGGTTGATAAGTTTTAGATTTGTTAAAAAATAAGTTACTTATAAATGATCTAAATGTCTCTTACTTTTTACATAATAAATGTATTAATGCAGTTGACAATGTATCTTTAGAATTAAAATCATGTGAATCACTTGGGATTGCTGGAGAATCGGGATGTGGGAAAAGTACCCTGGTTTCTGCAATAATGAGAAATATATCACCTCCTGGTAAAATAACAAGAGGAAATATTTTTCTCGATGGAGAAGAGATAACCAAGTTATCTGATAAAGAATTTGATTCAAAAATTAGATGGAAGAGAATTTCTATAATTTTTCAAGGAGCCCTTAATTCATTAGATCCTGTATATCCAATAAAATCTCAGATTAAAGATGTATATGAAACCCACGGTCAATTATATGATAATAATAAGGTAATAACAATTCTAGAAAATGTGGGATTAGAGAAATCTGTTTTACAAAAATATCCTCATGAGTTAAGTGGAGGTATGAAACAAAGAGTTGTTATTGCTTTAGCATTATTGCTTGAACCAGATATTATTATTGCTGATGAACCGACTACGGCGTTAGATGTTCTCGTTCAGGCACAAATAATTAAGGTATTGCAAAAGCTTAAGGAAAAAGGAATAAGTATAATTTTAATTTCTCATGATCTTGCTTTAATTTCTGCATTGGTAGACAAAATAGGAATTATGTTCGCAGGAAAAATTATCGAGTTTAACACTACCAAAGAAATTATTTTTTCTCCAAAAAATGAATATACTAAAAAACTAATCTCATCTACTCCTCAACTAAGAGAAAAAGTTCAAAAATAAAAATTTAACGTTAATACCAAAAATCTAAAGGATTTTTGACTTCCAAATTTTAACAATAATTTTTTGTTATAATAGTAGAGATATAGATAAAGACAATCAGATAAAACAACTTGTAAATAATTAATAATTAATTATTAAAAAGAAATTTTATTGAAAATCATGTAGTGATTTCTCTTTATGTTGTATGATTTTTGTATTTAATTCGGATAAATGACTTTCTAATATGTGTAAATTAGCACATTTGTCATGCATAATGCCTATAAGACAAAATTCACATGAGGTCACGAAAGATATATCATCAAATTTTCCTTTACATAAGCTACAATCTTCAGAATCAATATCGTAATCTATCAAAGGTTTTAACCAAGGCTCTCTCCATAATAACTGCATGTCTAAATAATTTGGTTAAACATATATATTATTTTCAATTTTCAATGAGAGAAGCTCTTGAAAGTCTATAAAAATCCAGTTCCTACAGTTGATGCTATTATTCAAAAGTCTTCTTCACTATTACTCGTCAAGCGAAAGAACTATCCTTTTAAAAATCAATTTGCATTACCGGGAGGATTTGTAAATGAAGGAGAAACCATCGAAGATGCTATTGTTAGAGAAGTGTATGAAGAAACATCATTAGAGGTCCATCCGATTGACATTCTAGGGGTATATTCTGACCCAACTAGAGATCCAAGGGGACACATAATGACCGTTGTCTTTATAGTCTTAGTCATTAGAGGAATTCCTACTGCTGGCGATGACGCCCACGAAACTTCATGGATTCCAATAAATAAAATAGATGAAATACAAATTGCATTTGATCACAAACTTTTGATACACGATTACTTAAAATGGAAAAAAGAAGGAGGAACGTATTGGACCAGCAAAAAAAGGTAATAATACAGGTTATCCGAGACATCTAATCTTAGAAATAATGGCAATTTTTATTTTCCTTCCATCCATTTATATTTACTGCTATAATAATAAACAGTATAATGCAATCATCCGAGTTGGAAACGAATAAAATACGTAAAGATTTTCCAATTCTGACTCGCAAAATTAATGGCAAGCCGTTTGTGTATTTCGATAATGCATCAACGACTCAAAAACCGTTATCAGTTATAAATAAAATTGTGGATTATTATTCTTCATATAATTCTAATATACACAGAGCTGTTTATGATATAGCAGAAGAAGCGACGAATGCTTATGAATTAACAAGAAAAAAAGTATGTAAATTTATTAATGCAAATTCTCCTCAAGAAATAATTTTTACTCGCAATGCTACTGAAGCAATAAATTTAGTTTCCTACAGTTGGGGTAGACAGAATATTAAAAAGGGAGATCTTATAATTTTATCAGAACAAGAACACCATAGCAATATTGTTCCTTGGCAAATGTTAGCGAAAGAAAAAAATGCCCAAATAAAATATTTAAGAATTGATGAAACTGGAAATTTAAACTTAAATGAATTAGAATTTTATCTTAATAATAATAACACCAAATTAATTTCTTTATGTCATATGTCTAATGCACTTGGCAATATTATACCAATCAAGAAGATCATAGACTTGGCCCATACTTATAACATACCTGTATTTGTTGATGGTGCTCAGTCTGTTCCTCATTTAACAACAGATGTAGCCTCTCTGGATTGTGACTTCCTCGCTTTTTCCGCTCATAAAATGTTAGGACCCACAGGAGTTGGAATTTTGTATGGGAAAAAAAAAATCTTAGAAGGAATGGACCCATTTATTTGTGGAGGTGATATGATCAAAGAAGTACATAAAGAAAACACATTCTTTAATGATTTACCTTATAAATTTGAAGCAGGTACTCCAAATATAGCTGATGTTATTGGTTTTAGTTCAGCTTTAGAATATCTGAATGAAATAGGGATGGATCATATCAGAAACCATGAAATTGAGTTAACTAAATACGCCTTAGAAAAGATGTCTGAACTTAAACAAATGAAACTATATGGAGATATTAACCTACAAAACCGTGGAGGAATTATATCCTTTAATTTAGGTGATATCCATCCTCATGATTTGGCCACTATTTTAAATGAGCACTCCATTGCAATTCGTTCTGGTCACCATTGTGCCCAAGTGTTAATGGAAAAACTAGATGTATCTGCAACATCCAGGATTAGTTTCTATATTTACAATACGAAAGAGGAGATCAATATCTTTATTAATGCGTTAGGCGAAGCTATTAGACTGTTTCAACTTTGAGTGATGATATTTATAGAGAAATTATTCTAGATCATTATCGAAATCCTAGAAATAAAGGAAAGATTGATAATGCAAATGTTATCATCCACGATAGCAATCCGCTATGTGGTGATCAAATTGATATTTATCTCAATGTAGTAGAGGGACAAATTAAAGATATTAAATTCGATGGCAAGGGATGTGCTATTAGCCAAGCTAGTGCATCTATGCTAACTGAGATGGTTATGAATAAACCTTTGACTACAGCTAAAGATATATCCAAAGATGACGTATTAGAAAATATTGGATTAACTAACTTAGGCCCTGCAAGGATAAAATGTGCCTTACTATCTCTAAAGGTCTTAAAGATGGGAATGGTCAAATATTATTCTGACAAAGAGCCTACTACAGCTGAAGAAATGGAAAAAGATTCTAATCTTTTCTAAAGTTGTTTTAATTTAAACCATAATCTTTTTTTAAAACCTAAATTCTCTTTATGTCAAGTTCTTCATTTTGGAGAGAATTTCCAGTAAAAAAAACTCTGGTACTAGATACATTAGAACAAGTAAAATCTGTCTGTGATATCATGATCCTTGATTACCTTAAATTATTAAGCACTAATGATTTTAGTTATAGAATTCTATTACCAAGAAAAGAAGACAATAATAATTTAGCAAGAAAAATTGGCTATAATCTTCAATCAGAATTTACTTCTCAATTGAGACAACGAAAAATAAAAACAAAGATGAGAGAAATTAGATATATACATGATACAAAACATTTTGGTTGGATTATAATACACTCTGAATATACAAAAAATCCATAAGGATAATTAATTAGGTGTTAAATTTATTTGTTGAAAATCCTTCCTTCAATTTCAATATGTTAACGAGGGCTACTGTAATTATCATGCCGTATAATACTCCTCCTAATATGTCAAAAAAATAATTATAGAGAAGGTATAGCCTACTCAAACCTATCAATATAGGAAAGGTCCATAATAATTTTCCAATCCATGTATTGTTTTTAACAAAATAAAACCAATATCCAATAATTATTATAAAAGCAGTATTCCGTGCAACATGATTTGAGGGAAAGGATAAATTTTGTGCAAATGGCATCATGCTATCTTTTTCAATAGTATAATTGGCAGGAACCTGATATTGCGGAATATATTGTTCGAGAGGTGATGTCCGATTAATTAAGGGTTTAAGATACATTATAGATATAGATAGAACTACAATGGATATTAGAAAAATCAAGCCAATTTTTCTCGTTCTTTTTAATATAGTTAAGATCATTCCTATAATTAACATAGTAAATAAGTCACCGATTGAAGAGACAATAATCATAAACATATCCATAGTAGGATTTCCTCCTAGATGAAAGAAAAAATCAGAGATTAAATTATCAATGTTATTTGTTGCTTTAACAGTAACTAAAAATGATAAAATTATAAATATAACTATTAATAATACAAACCTTTTACTTTTTGGTATCAACCTCTTTTATTCATTTTCACTATCCGCTATTTCAGTTATATAAATAATATGACATCAAGTTATTAAATTTAATAATATTTATCATGTCGAGAATAAAAATACCAAATATAAGATATGAGTTTTTTATATTTTGAGAGCAACATAATTCTTCAACTAGTTTTAACATTTTATATTTATTTTTGTCGCAGAATATAAGTAAAACCAATGCCGGAGGCGGGATTCGAGCCCGCGACCTTTCGATTATGAGTCGAACGCTCTAACCAAGCTGAGCCACTCCGGCAAGCTCAGCAGCGTTTCATTCCTGTTATTTCGAATGTTATATATATTCTATTAATATTTTAATTTCTCAAACTTTTTAAATTAATAACGAATCAAAAATACTGTAGCTTTTCTATTTTTAATATAAATTATATAATAAAAGATTTCAATATTTCAAGTCAAATTATTTATATGATAATTCAATCCATCTAAATTTTCTCTGTAAAGTAGTAGTATAAACCTTTTTCCAATCTAATCCTACGTAGTCTAGCCAAGTTTTCATGATCCTAGGATCAATATAATTTCTTAAAGACGTACCCAAGTTATAATCACGTGTTTCTTTTTGTAGTTTTAACTGATACTGAATTTTCTCCATTCTATGTTTTAGTTTGTTTTTCTGTTTTTCTGTTTTCCAGTTATTAGACAATATATCATTATTTATTTTTTCAATGGCCTCTTCCTTTTTGGTTATCGATTCTGCAAATCTTTCCAATGCCTTTTTACTCGCAGGGTTATTTGGATCAATTCCCTTCTTATGATTACAGGCGATCGCTGCTTTTAGATTTGCAATTTTGGCTACATAAATTTTTTTAGGTTCTGATGATTCTGCATTTACATTAAGAGGTGGATTCTTTAAGGCTTCTTTTACTATTTTTGTTGCGAGATAAGTCCTAAATACTTTTGCAGTTAACCCTGGCACTCTTTTTGTATCTATTTTTCTTAAAAATGCATTAACCTTAGAAGAATTAATATTATCAAAAATTTCACTATTGTGTCCTTTGTCTCTCATAAACAATAGAAGATTATTATATAAGCCTCTTGTGTCCTCTGAATTTATTTCCAACGTTTTTTGCCATGGGACACTATCTTTTCCTAAAAAATTAAGTTCGATAAACTTCTTACCATCTTTTTCTGGAAATTTTAGATGTTCCACTCTCAATGTAGAAGCACCCACAGTATCTGCTTCATCTTTATCTTTTTCATCACCTACTCTCATAGCTAATTTAAGAATCAAATAACAAACTGTTGCTATTTTACGTTGATTTACATCTTTTGACATAATCATTCTGTTTATGATCTCTTTCTGAACCATGTTTGCATATTTTTCGAGGTTTTTAGCTCTGTCGTATTTTTCTTTATCATTATTTTGTCTTAAAAAAGCTGAATCATGTAACCAAACATATTTTCTCTTGTCTGTCAATTTTTCTGTCCAAGTTGCTAACCATGTTGATGAATGATCATGAACTATATTTTTCCATGTCCCCTCAGGAACAGGTACGTCCTCTCCTAAATTCAAAATAACATCTTGAGGAACCACTCTAGGTTTCCATCTTCCCCGAAGTGGATGTAATCCTCTTCCCATGAATAAACCAGGAGGTTCTACTAACCAGTTGGCAACTTCTACTTCTAATCCATCAACAAAGGCCTTTCCATAAAAACTCTTTAGTCTTTCTCTTTCTTGTTTTTTTACATCTAATAATTTCTTCTTTTCTTCTCTACTTAAACTTCGTATTGTTTCTTTCTCTCTTATTTTGTGTTTAATTTCCTCATCAACGAGGATAAAGGCTTCTGAAAAATCAATTTCATTTATATTATTCATATTGTGGAATCTAGTTGGTAATACTTTTTTAAAATCATTCATGAAATTCTTTTGAAAAATAACATCTTTAATATAATGGGTATCTTTCTTTTTAGCCCATGCATAGACTATTTCTTCTTGTTCGCTATTAAGTGCTAATTTTTCATTATTAATCTTAATACTAATTCCTTTTAAAGTGTAATTAGGAGGAAAAGCTACTCCATTATGCTCTAATGTTTTCCATTTATAGGTCTTTTCTACTGTATTTGACATTAATAGATACAAATTTAATGGTCGGCGTTTACTATTGATAAATCTTACCAATAAAATAATTTATCAATTTTCATTAAACATAGATTATAATAAAGAATAATCTATATCAAGATCTTTTGAATCGAAAATGATCCAATTTTATTAATTCTTTATATGACCCAAAATCTTCTGGATTAGATTTATCAAGCATTTCTTCATCAAAAGGATTATCACTTGAGAATGTTTTAATAATTTGATAATCTGATTTTCTTTGAGCTGGTATTTTGCCCATCTTATATATTAAATTTCTGATCATCTTAGGTTTCAATAGCTGGCCGAAGGATGCACCTGCAGATGTTGAAATGCTTTCGTTAATCAATGTTCCACCGAAATCATTAGCACCTGATTCTAACAAGATCTGTCCCATTCTTGGTCCCTCTTTTACCCATGAAACCTGAATATTGTCTATATAGTTATTCAAATAAATTCTTGCAATGGCATGCATTTTTAGTACTTCAACTCCCGTTGGTCCATTTCTAATACCGTCGATAAGATTTCTATTATACATTGGTGCTTCCGAATGAACAAAACTCAATGGGACAAATTCTGTAAACCCTCTAGTTTCTTTTTGTATTTCTTTTAGTATGCTAAGGTGTTTAGTAATATGTGTATAACTTTCTATATGGCCATACATGATAGTAGAAGTTGAATTAATCCCAATGGAATGTGCACATTTAACAACTTTTATCCAGTCTTTGACACTTATTCTTCCTGGGGAAATTTTATCTCTGATTTGTTGGTCCAATATTTCCGCAGCAGTTCCAGGAATACTTCCTAAACCTGCCTCTTTAAGAATTTTTAAATAATCTTGGACTGAATTATTAGATCTTTTGGCCCCATATAGAATTTCTTCAGGTGAAAAAGCATGAATATGAATATTAGGCAGCTCATTTTTAATAGCTTTGCATATATCTACATATAACATGCCGTCCATTTTCGGAGGCAGCCCAGCTTGAATACATACCTCAGTTGCACCCAGTTTTGCTGCCTCCTTTGCTCTTCTTACTATTTCTTCAATAGGTAAAAAATATCCTTCCTCTTCTCTGAAATCTCGACTAAAAGCACAAAATCCACATCTTTTAATGCACACATTTGTGAAATTTATATTTCGATTTATGACATAGGTTACAATTTCTCCTTTTTTTCTTTTACAAAGATGATTAGCAACAAAAGCAATCATATTCAATTCCATTCCCCTAGAATTGAAGAGTTCTATTGTTTCATTTTGATTTATGTTATTTCCATCCAGTACTTTATTCAATATATTCGAAACTACGGGATCTAGATTTTTTATTATGCTATCTAAATTCATCTAAATATCCCTCTTTGACTAGTCCATCAAATCCAATAAAGTTTTCTACATAATTTCTTAATTGAGGGGATATAAAGTCATGTTTGTCTATAAACTCAGGATATACAGGTAACCTTGCCCTAAGTCGTTGAGCCATTGATTCGGTTATATACTGTAACTTTTTTATATTTGGCCACTGAAATTCAGGATTAACATGATCAATTGTTATGGGTGAAATACCTCCCCAATCATTAATTCCTGCACCAATGAATGAACTATAACTTGTGGGAGATAGATTCGGTGGAATTTGAATATTCATTTCAGGCATTATTATTCGTGCAATAGACACTATTTTTAAAAAGTAATCGTTAGTTGGGGAAGGAAAATCTTCCATAGGCGTATTTATTTTGGGCTGAAAATTCTGTAAAATTATCTCTTGGATATTCTTGAATTCCATATTGATAGATTTCAAGAGAAATAAATCATTAATTATTTCTTCTTGGGTTTGCCCGATCCCTATCAATAGCCCAGTGGTCAAAGGTATTTTCATTCTTCCAGCGTTCTTTACTACTTCGATTCTATTAGTAGGTTTTTTACTGGAGGCGAATTCATGTGGCATACCTTTTTCACTCAATCTTTCACTTGAAGATTCGAGCATTACACCGAGACTTACATTATATGTCTTCAATAGATTCATTTCATCTCTAGTAATATTCCCAAGATTAGAATGAGGCAATAAGCCAGTGTCTTTTACAATTTTTTCAGATATATCGACTACATATTCTACCAATGAATTATATCCAAGTTGTTTTAGCCATTCCCTTGCTTCCTTGTATCTATCTTCCGGCCTTTCTCCAGCGACAATCAAAGCTTCAGTACAATGAAATTTTTTTCCAATTTTTGCTAATTTGATTATCTCAGTAGGCTTCATCATAACTGTAGACGATTCGAATGGATTTTTTCTATATGTACAATATGAACAAAAATCTCTACATAGATTAGTGATATTAATAAAGATTTTTCTAGAATAAGTTATAACGTCTTTTTTAAACCTTGTTTTTAATAAGGTGGAAAGTTTCAAAATAGATATAATGTCTTTAGATTCCAAAAGGCAAAGGGCATCATCTTTTGAGATGCTCTTTTTTTCTAGGCATTTTTCAAGAATTTCAGATATTGGACTATCTTTAATAGAAATTGAAATTTCTGAATTCATCACTTTAATATCTATTACTAAAGTAATTTATCTTTAGTTTTTTATAGTATAGGAAACATCATATATTCTATCATTAAAAACTAAAGATATGAGTGAGCCTAATTCTATTAATGATTCCAATACAAAATTTATCGTACCGATAAAATTATCAGATAAAACAATGAAACTAAGCGACGATGTCAAAAATGAATTAAAGAGTATAGGAATGATGGATGAAAAAGGAAAACTTAAATTGAAAGGCGTTAGTCCTAAAATGCTAAAAAGAATGAAAATGGAGTCTGTAGATTGTCCTGTTCTTCAAAGAGAGATATCGTTTATCCCATGTTACGTCTGCAAGAATTTTCATAGTAGAATATCGGGACAAGTGTATTGTCGTGGTGAACCATTATAACAATTAAATTTAGATCAAGGGATTTTTTTGTCAGAATTAAAAGATATAGGAATAACAACTAGCAAAGAAGATGATTTTAGTG
>Ga0075428_100005903_pt1 | contig 13608 bp, 13 predicted proteins | sample RhiMetdeltSRZDD2_FD_75291 | JGI IMG/M metagenome (GOLD analysis project Ga0075428, IMG submission 75291) | Populus rhizosphere microbial communities from Tennessee, USA - Rhizosphere MetaG P. deltoides SRZDD2 | ecosystem: Host-associated > Plants > Roots > Rhizosphere > Soil | place: USA...
CGCGGCCGTCGCCGCCCTGCTCTTCGTGCTCACCGATGCCGAGCGCTTGAATTTGGACCGCCCGCGCATGGAGCGCGACTTGCGCGTGCACGAGGCACTGCGCTACGCCAAGGCCGATCTCTTCGATGCCGCCGTCGGTGAGTACCGGGAGGCGTTGCGGTCCGCGCCGCAGGATCCGGACTTGCGCGACGGTTTCGCGCGCATGCTGGCGCGCGCCGGGCAGGATACCCTGGCGTTGGTGGTCTACCATGATCTCTTGCTGGAAAAGCCGGATTTCGCCCGCGCTTGGTACAACCTCGGCAATATCCTGCGGCGCACCCGGCGACACGCCGAAGCAGTCGTCGCCTACGAGCGCTCGGTGGCACTCGAGCCCTGGCGCGAGTCGGCGTGGAACAACCTCGGGGAATGCTACCGCGTGCTCGGCGACACGCTGGCGGCGGCGCGTGCCTATCGTCAGGCAGTGGCTCTCGTTCCCGGTCACGAGCAGGCGCTCAACAATCTCGGGGCGCTGCGTGCCACGCAGGGCGACGCGACTGCAGCGGAGGCGGGTTTTCGCGCTGCCATCGCCGCCAATCCGCGCTATCTTCCGGCGTGGAGGAATTTGGCGATCCTGCTCACGAACCAGCAACGCCGTGTGGAAGCACGAGACTCCTGGCGCGCCATCTTGGCCCTGGATCCTGGGGACACGCTCGCGAGCCGAGTGCTGAACGAGATCGAGTCGCAGCGGCAGGACTGACGGCGCCCGCCGCCGAAGACACCGACCAGTCGGGCCGGGTGATTGCAGTGAACCTACGGCTCGTGCCGTCTGATGGAGGGATGATGCGTCCAAGCTCGCCCAGCAATCGCCATCGGCTGTGGGTGGCACTCACGCTCGTCTGGTCGTCCACATGCGCACCCGTGCTCCCCGAGCGCAGCAAACCAGGTGGGGCGGCGAGTTGGGCACAGGCGCTCGCCACCGATGCGGCCGTGCGCTGGTCCCGCGATGCGGTTCTGTGTCGAATCACGGGCAACGGCGTCGGCAACGAAGGTTGGCTCCCCGACCGCGGCGGTTCTTGGGTGCTCACCTATGCGAGCGCTGCGTCTCGCAAGGCAGTCGACATCAGCGTCGACACCAACGGTCTGGTGACGACGAACAAACTGCCGGACTCGCTCGCGACACGCTGGCGGCCTCTGCCCTCGAACTGGGACGACAGTCCACGAGCCTGGGCCGCCACACGCGCACACCAGGAAGGAGTGCCGATCAACGCCTTTGACGCCGAGCTGGCCTATGACGCCGAGCCGCAGCGCTATCCCGGTCAACTCGTGTGGCGGATTCGTTTCTTCTTGCAAGGCGGAGGCTACGAATCCCATGTGGTGAGCGCGCAATCGCAGTGGCTCGTGCGCTATTGAACGGCACGGATCACCGCGGCGATGAGCTAGCGTGGTCACGAGAGAGGACGACTGAGGATGGAAAGAAAAAAGGACGCCGCACGAAGCCGGCGTCCGTCGTCCCGATGGGAGGGAGGTGTCGCGGGACGGGAGAAAATCTCGTGACTCGATCAGCGCGCGTACTCGGACAGCGCCGCGCTGTCGGGTGAATTGCGCAGCCTCCAGATCGCGCGATCGCGAATCTGCCGCACGCGTTCGCGCGTGAGACGATAAACTTGCCCGATCTCCTCGAGCGTATGCGGTTCGCTGCCACCCAGGCCGAAGTACAGCTTGAGAATGTCTTCTTCGCGCGTATTCAAGCCTGCCAAGGCATGCTCGATGTCATCATTGCGAGTGGATTCGATGGTCGCATCCTCCGGCCCCGGGGAGGTTTCGTCGGCGAGCGTATCCACCTGGAATTCGTGATCTCGGCCCTCGGAGGGCTCGTCGATCGAGAACTGCGTCGTGGGCATGCTCAGGATCCTCTCCACTTCGGAGATCTTGAGGCCCAAATGCGCGGCGAGCTCCTCGTGCGTCGGCTCGCGCCCATACTGCTGGCTCAGCATCACCGATGCCTTGTTGACCTTGATCAACCGGGCGGACTTGTTGAGCGGCAGGCGCACCGTGCGTGACTGCTCGGCGACGTACTGCAAAATCGCCTGACGAACCCACCAGACGGCGTACGAGATGAAGCGGTAGCCGCGGTCGACGTCGAAGCGGCGAGAGGCGCGGATGAGACCCATGTTCCCCTCGTTCACCAAGTCCTCGAAGGGGACGCCGCCCTTGGAATACTGCTTCGCCACCGAAACCACGAAGCGCAGGTTGCGGCGAACGAGCTCGCTCTGAGCCTGGGTGTCCCCGGCCTTGGCCCGCCGGGCCAGGTCTCTCTCTTCCTCAGGGGTCAGCAGGGTGATCTTGCGGATCTCCCGCAAGTACATCCCGAGGGTGTCTGGTGTGGCGACCTGCTTGGAGGCTTTCATTGGCTCAACCTCTTGCTGGCAGACCATTTGCGGATCGTCTCCCAGGCAATGCAACTGGCGTACCGAAAAACTGACCTTACGGTCCCGCGTCGACCAGAGCTTCTTCCACGGGGGCGTGCAATCTTGAATACACGAAATAGGGGTCGAAAATTCCGTATTGACCCGGATGATGTCCTCTAGAGGAGTCTGTCGAGCCATGGCGGCGATGTCATGGCGACTACAAGGCTGCCAGAAAATGCTTCCCTCTATGCCTGAATGGCATCCCGGTCAAGAGAGGACGGATTTGGCAGGCAGCCGATCGTATCGCGGGGGTACGCCGCGGTGTACCTAAACGCGCATGCGATGAGACGGGAGCCGGGGCTTTTGACGAGGGGGAGCGAAGCCCTGGATGAGTGGGCGCTAGCCTTCGTCGTCCACGTGCACCTTCAAGTGCCCGTCGGCTTCGACCACGGCACCACGCAGGGACGTCTGCTTCGGCTTGGATGGGCGTGCGCCCCAGGCGAGCGACAAGGTGATGTTGTCGCCGCCGCCACCCTTCTTGGCTTCCTCGATGAGCGTGTCGACTCGTTCTTCGGGGCTCGTCTCGTTGCCGAGGATTTCGACGATGCGGTTTTCCTGCACGTAGTTGTGCAGGCCGTCCGTGCAGAGCATGTAGAGCTCGTCGGCCTCCGCCGGCGCGATGACGAAGTCCACTTCGAGCTCTTCGCCGACTCCCATGGCGCGCGTGAGGATGTTGCGCATTCCGGCCAGGTGTGCGTACTCCGGATGCGTGGCGACGACGCTGTGGTCGTGCGTGACCTGCGTCAGCTTGCCGCGCCTGAACGAATAGACGCGACTGTCGCCGACGTGGGCGACGAACACAACGCCTTCGTGCTCCTGGACGACGACCATGGTCGTGCCCATGCCATGGTATTCGGGGTGGCGCGAACCGTACTCGCGCAGCTTGCGATCGGCGGCGAAGACCGACTGCAGCAACGGCACGAATGGCGCGAGCGGTCGCGTCAGGTCAGCGGACGCGTCGACGACGACCTTCTCGTCGTTCCCCTGCGTGATCTGGCGTTGGACCTCTTCCGCCACCATGCGGCTGGCGAGATCGCCGCCAGGATGCCCGCCCATGCCGTCGCAGAGCACGACGAGATCGTGGCTGTCGGCAATGATGAAATAGTCTTCGTTGCGCTTGCGCACGAGGCCGACGTCGGTCTTTGCGACGATCCGCATGCATTCCTCCGACGCCCGTGTCAGCGGAAACGAATCTCGACACCCGCGAAAGCGAGGGAACCAACCAAGGGTGGATGGAGCTTTTGCACGCGAATCAGGATGGTTTCACAGTGCACGATGCGGCGAATCTCCTCGGCGAGCCGGCCGGCAAACCTCTCGAGCAGCGCGAATTCTTCCTCGCGAGACAACCCCTGGACCAGATCGAACACTCGAGAGTAGTCGATGGTGTCGTGAAGGTCATCGGTGCGAGCCGCGCGTGCGAGATCACATTCCATCTCGACATCGACCCGGCAGTCCTGGGGGTCGCGACGCTCTTCAGGCGAGACCCCCACTCGCAGCCTGCACTGGATGCCATTCAGGACGACACGATCCATGTGGCTCCCCGGTTCGTGCCGACGAAGTCCCATTCTAGGCACGCGATGCCCTCCTGTCCACCCGGACGCGCACGCCGGACGCGGATTTGCCCTGACCCGGCAGCGGAAGGGAGAGCCTGCCTGGACGGAGGGCAGGCACGGCTCGGCCCCGAGGCGCACGCGTTACCCGTCTGTCACTCGGACGATTTCTTCGTGAGTTGCTGGGCAACTGCTTGCGTCGCTTGCTTCACCCTTTCGGGATCACCCAAGTAGGTGTGCTGAACGGGTGTCAAGTCGTCGCGCAGCTCGTACACCAGTGGAATACCGGTCGGAATGTTGACGCCGACGATGTCGGCGGGGGAGATCTCGTCGAGGTACATCACCAGGGCGCGCAGACTGTTGCCGTGCGCCGCCACCAAGACCCGCTTCCCGGCGCGCAGCGTGGGGGCGATGCTCTCGTGCCAGTAGGGCAGAAAGCGCGCCACCGTGTCTTGCAGGCACTCGGTATTCGGAAGGCTCTCGGCCGGCAAGTCGGCATAGCGCGGATCGAACCGTGGGTGGCGTGGATCGTCGAAATCGAGACGCGGTGGCTGCACGTCGTAGCTGCGACGCCAGAGCAGTGTTTGCTCCATGCCGTATTTCGCGGCAGTCTCGGCTTTGTCGAGTCCTTGCAACGCACCATAGTGACGCTCGTTCAAACGCCAGGTTCGATGCACGGGGATCCACAGGAGATCCAGCTCGTCGAGCGCGATCCACAACGTGCGCAGCGCACGTTTGAGCACCGAGGTGAATGCGACATCGAAGACGTAGCCTTCCTGGTGCAAGACCTGTCCGGCCTCGCGCGCTTCGAGGACGCCCTTGTCGTTCAAATCGACGTCGGTCCAGCCGGTGAAACGATTCTCGCGGTTCCAAGTGCTTTCGCCGTGGCGCAGCAGGACGAGCTTCATCAGCCACTCCTCTCGCCGGACTCAAGGCACCACGGGTTGCAAGTGCCAGTCGGCAAGGCCCAGATGCGGTCCGAACGGTACCGGGCGTGGCGGGTTCGCCGTATCCGTAGATTGCCAAACATCGTGGAAGAAGACGAGCGGGATGATGTATCCAGTCGCCATGAGCACGGCCTCGGAGGCGCGGGTGCGTCCTTCCAGGAGATCCTTCCATGCCGGCGGGAGCTGCGCACCCAGCACCGGCACCAGCAGGTCGCTCAGGACATGCAGTACACGGGCCGGTTCCTGGAGCCCCGTGTGTCCTTGCGGTGGTGTCCAGCCCAGGACGGCGACATCCCAGGAGCCGCGCAATGGCGTGACGTAAGCTTCGGGAGTTCGGCTGTCGAATGTGACCTCGAAGCCGAGCTGAGACAATTGCACCTGCAAACGTTCGCCGAGCTTGCGCACAGTAGGGTCGGCAGCGGGAACGACGAGACGCAGCGGTCGCCGCGAGGGCGACCAAGGTCCATCGGGCTTGGCGGTGCGGGTGGAACGCAAGGTGGTCGCATCGGGGTACAGCCCGTACGCCGGCTCGCCATCCCCTGCAAGACCCGCGCGCACGAACACCATGGCGTCGAACTCGGCGGCAATGCGCCGTCGGGCTGCAGGGTCGGCGAGAGCGGTGCTGGCCGGGTGGACGAGTGCCAATGCAAGACGCCGGGCGGGGAGGCGCGTGCGCACGACGCCGGTGGCCATGGCCGACGTCGGGTCGATGCGCCGCAAGATCGGCGATTCTTTCGTGGCGGTGCTGCGTCCCGCGGGCAAGGCGAGCACCGTGTTCAGGAACGGGCGGCCGTCGGCGTACTGTTCGAAGGCGGCGCAGCGCAGCGAGTCGGGTTTGGAGAGGGTGATGCGAAAGGGCCCGGTGCCGGTCGGTGGCGACGCCACGCGCGAGATTGCGGCCGCCGGCAAGGACAATCGCGCCGCCAAATCCGGCACGCTGCGCGTGAAGAGCAGCTCCAACTCGGTGGCCGAGAGGACGTGGATGCCCTCGATCTGCTGCGTTTCTCCCGCCGCGAAGTCCGCGAGTCCGATCAAATCTTGCAACATCCAACGATGGGACGAGCGCCGTGGATCCGCAAGGCGCTGCAGCGACTCGGTCACTGCCTGAGCGTCGCATCGGGCGCCGTCATGAAAGCGCGCATCGGTGCGCAGAGTGAATGACCAGCGCGTGGCGTCGTCGTTGTGCACCCAGTGCACCGCGAGTCCGGGCTCGATGAGCTCACTGCCCCGACGCGTGAGGCCTTCGTACAGACAGGCACCGAGAATCGCGCCCTCGTCACCCCACAAATGCACTGGATCCAGGCCGCCTAGATCGGCCGGTCGCAGTGGCAGCTCGAGCTGCAAGGTTCCGCCGTAACGTGTCGTTCGTCCCGCGTCGGCCACGCTCGCAGCCAAGCTCAGGCCAAGGCACGCGGCGATCCATCGGAGCCCGGCGAAATGGGCGCCACGTGCTTCGACACGACGGGCACGCTTCGTGGTTCGATGCATCATGGCTCCCTAGCGCGGCGGACTTTGCGACTGAGGCGCGCCCTGCGCTTCGGTGCGTTCGCCGGGTGTGGCGAGGTAGACGTGCAAGCGCACGCCCTCCAGGTGTTGCTCGGCCGCGACGAGATCGAATAGGCCGTCGCCGTTGAGATCGTAGCTCGCCAAGGCGGTGAGCATGCCGGCGAATGGCTCGCTGCTCCACACGAGGCGCAAGGAACGTTGGTCCAGCTGCGCCGCGAGCAAGCGATCTCTCGAACCGCTGAAGACGGGATCAGTGAGCCAGAAGATGGCACGTGAACCACCACCCGTGCCCGGCTGCACCGTCTTGACGTCGCCGAAGGCACGGAAGGCCTCGAGCTGCGCGCTCGAACGCTGCACTTGCAACGTCCCGTGTCGATCGTTCCACACGAGGTCGAGGGCGTCGTCGCCATCGAGATCGGCGAACACCGGCAGAAAGGCAGGACGCTCGCCACGGCCAGGTGCGGGCCACCAGCGCGACGCGAGCTCCTCGGGTCCGCGTGCGGCCTTCCACAACGCCTCGAGCGCGGGGCGTAATTCGAGGCCGGTCCCGGCGCTCCCGATCAGCGTCAGATGTCCCGCGGCGTCGATGCCCAGGGCACGGGGCCAGCGCTCGTCGCTCAGCAGCCACAAGTCGTGCGCGGCCGGAATCGTCACGCCGCCGGCACGCAGTGTTTCCGCACCGAGCACGAGAACGGATTGCCCGCGGCGAGTCGCGTCGCGCGGTCCGAGCGCGATCGCTTCGGTCGGGTGCAGTCCCGGGTGTCGGAAGGCCAGCAAGCGCACCGAGTCGCGCGACACCGCAACCAACGCGCCGCGCATCGCACCCGCGAGCGCGTTGACGCTCCAAGGAAACACCTGTCGTGACAGCAGTCGGTACCCGGGTGGTGCATCCTCGTCGGGCGCCTCGGCGTCGAACCACGAACGCAGCATCGGGTCGAAATCGACGGAGGCGACCGCGATGTCGACGGCGCGCTCGCGCGCGAACGAATGGCATTCGATTTGGAGCACGAGCTTTTCCGGCGTACGCAGCATCACGGGAAACAGGACTTCGTCGAGGTCCTCTTGTTCGCGCAAGAAGGCCGTGATCGAATGCGATGCATACGCCACCCCCGCAGCGCGCTCGCGCGCCGGGTCGCCGGCGAGCTGCAGGTCCGAGCTCGAGCGCAGCAGCGAACGTAGCTTTTCCCCCACGACTTCGGGGATCACCGCCGGGAGATCCACCAGCGTCGCACAAGGGGCAAGCAGTACACGCACGGGCTCGCCGTGTGCGCGCACGATGTCCGCCTTCTCGGTGCGTTCCCGGCCGGCGCGGGAGATCTCACGGCACTCCACCATCGCCGGGCTCACTTGCGAAACCTGCAGCTGGGCGATCGGACGCGCCTCTCCATGCTTTGCGCCTGGAATCGGACGCAACACGGCGAGGAGCTCACCGAGCTCGGGCGGCTCGCCCTCGGTGGCGACGAAGATGCGGCCGCGCTGACGATCCACCACCCGGCCCAGCGCGCGGGTGTAGCGCCTCTGAATCGTGGTCGCTGCTTGCTGCACCAGTGCGTCGAGGGCGGATGTGCCCGCAGGTGGCGTCTCTTGTGCAGTGCTCAGGACAGGTGCTCCAGCCATGAGGCCGAACAGCAGCCAGTCACGACACCGGGTTCGGAGTCGCATCGCCTCGAATCACCTCGCGGAGTGGCTCGCCCTGTGGTGAAGGCAGATTGCCCCTCAAGAGGAGCACTGAACGTCGCTCGGGTCAACCCCGGCCTCGCCCTCGGACGAAATGCATGGCAAAATGTCGCCTGGAGGTCGAACCGTGGAATCGCGTGTCGGAGTCTTCGATTCGGGCGTGGGCGGTCTGTCGGTATGGCGAGAGATCATCCGCCAGCACCCGGACCTCGACACGATCTATCTCGCCGATCAGGCACACATTCCTTACGGTGCGCACTCCCCCGCGCAGGTCCGGCACTTCGCCACCGGGATGACCCGTTATCTCGTGACGCGAGGTTGTGACGCCATCGTTGTGGCGTGCAACACTGCCTCGGCGGCGGCTCTCACGACGCTGCGATCCGAGTTCCCACAAGTCGTCTTCGTCGGCATGGAGCCCGCGGTCAAACCCGCCGCAGCGATCTCACAACGCAAGATCGTGGGCGTCCTCGGCACGCCAGCCACACTCGCTGGCGAGCTCTTCCTCGGCACGATCGAACGTCACGCTGCGGATGTCGAGGTCGTGCGGCAACCGTGCCCTGGTCTGGTGGATCGAATCGAAGCCGGTGAGATCGACGGACCGGAAACCGAGGCGATGCTGCGCGATTTCTTGCGCCTACCGCTCGCCGCCGGCGCCGACGTTCTCGTTCTGGCCTGCACACATTATCCGCTGATGCAGAAGAGCATCGAAGCACTCGCCGGTCCCGGGGTGCATGTGATCGATCCCGCGCCTGCGGTTGCGCGCCAGCTGGGGCGTTGCATCGAAGGCTTGGGTTCCACCTCCGCATCGGGGGCAGGGGTCCGAACCCCACGTGGGCGTCACGAGTTTCGCACCACGGGTGATGTGCAGCGCTTCGAACGCGTGGCCGGAACCATCTTGGGCCGCCCTGTGATCGCGGCCGGTGTCCGCTGGGAACGGGACGTCCTGGTTGGCGAGCCCGTGCCCGCGCAGAGCCCAGTCCGGGAAAGCTGAAGGGGGCCATCGGCCCCCTTCGGCTTCACGCTCCATCTATTGAGTGCATCATCCTTGAGGATGTCGGATCGGTGCCCGATCGAGTGGGCCCGCGGACCCGGGCTCCTCGTTAGGCCGCGGTCGCCCCGACCTCGACCTCGATCCGGCGGCGCTTCTCTTCGGCGCGTCGCGGCAGGGTGACGTACAAGAGCCCGTTCTCGAGCTTTGCGGTCACGTGTTGCAGGTCCACGCCTTCTCCGAGCGTGAACCGGCGTTCGAAGGGACGGGCGGCGCGACGGCCGTCGTTCACCAACTTCGCGGTCCCTTGGTGAACGGTGCGCGTGGCACGGACGACCATGACGCCCTGATCCAAGGTCAGGGTCAGGTCTTCCTTGCCCACGCCCGGCAGTTCCAGGATCACATGGTAGTTGTCGCCGTCATCCATGATGTCCGCCGCTGGGGTGACGGTCGCGTCCTGGGTCTGTGTTTGTGGTGCGCAGTGCCCCTGCGTCGCCGGGATCCATCGCATGAACATGATTCTCGTCTCCTTGTTTCTTGGCTGAGTCGCGGCGACCATCGCGCCTCTGCGACGCCGTTGCTTACTTCACTTCGACAGGAATCTGCCTGCCTACTTGGGCCTCGACCTTCGGCAAGCTGATGGTCATGACGCCCTTGTCGTACGACGCCTTCACCTTGTCCGACTGCACGCTGTACGGCAGTTGGAGCGTGCGCTGGAACGAGCCGATGCGTCGTTCACGCTTGAGCACCGTGCCGTCCTTGTGCTCGCTCTCCTCTTTGCGTTCGCCGTGCACGGTGAGCAGGTTGCCCTGCAGGTTGATCTCCACCGCCTTGGGATCGACTCCTGGCAGCTCCAACCGGAGCACCAGACGGTCCTTTTCCTCGACCAAGTCCATGGCCGGGTGCCAGTTCTGAGCTGTGCTTTCGAGCGGCCACTCGCCGAACAACTCGCTCACCTGACGATCGAGCCGATCGAAGAACGGATCGATGAAGTAGTCGCTTCTGGGTTGCCACTTGATCAGGGTCATTTGATTTCCTCCCGGAGAAAAGCCGGGCTATGCCCGGATCTTGTTTCGGCGCGCCGCACGTGCCATTTTGGCACTTCAGAGTCATCGCGTCAGCGCCACGCACAACGAGACTGCTACATCCGTGCCAGGGACACGATAAAAGATATAGTATATTGATATTTATTGAGTTATAGATTATTCAGGTCCTGATCTAAAGCTGGTTTACACGTTTTGACATGCTTGCGGCAGTTTGGCTTACTGCCTTTATGGCATGTTTGTTTTCAGTTTCTCTGGGCATGGCGGGTAAGCGGCGGTGGGAAGGCCTGCCAGGGGGCCCCTTCTCCGTCTGGAGGCAACGGGTCGGCCGCGAGCCTGGGTTGGGCTCACTCGGGAGACGACTCGATGGTCCGGTATGCCGCCCCGATGTTGGAGAGCAGGTCGCCGGCGATCAGGCTGCGGGGCGACGAGTCCTTGGTGGCGCAGTCCGCGGCCAAGCCATGCAGGAAGACGGCGAGCATGGCGGCATCGAGACTCGCCAAACCCTGGGCGAGCAAACCTCCGACGATTCCGGTCAGAACGTCCCCGGTTCCAGCTGTTGCGAGCCCGGAGTTGCCGCTGCCATTCACGTGCTTCGTTCCATCGGGGGCGACGACGATCGTAGGACCCCCCTTGGCGACGACGATGACATCATGAGAGCGTGCCGCGCGCTCGGCAGCGGCAACACGATCCGCATCCGCGAGGGAGCCTTCCTGCAACCAACGCGCGAGCTCCCTCGCATGCGGTGTCGCGATGCGCGGCCCGGGATGCGAGGCCTCGGGCAGTGACAGAATTGCTTGCGAATCGACAACGGCGGGCAACCGGGTCTCCGCCAGGAGACGCTGCACCCACGGACGCGACTCTGCGCCGATCCGCATTCCCGAGCCAATGGCCAGCGCGCCGCGACGCGGCGCAAGACCCTGGATCACGTCGAGAATCGACGCATCGCAGTTGCCCTCGTCGTTGTCTCCGCAGGCGTGCACGATGACCTCGCGCAGCATTCCTTCCATCAGGTCGCGAATGGATGCAGGCACCACGAGGTGCACCATGCCGGCACCGCTGCGCAATGCAGCTTCTGCCGCGAGCGCAGCAGCTCCCGGATAACGCCGGCTCCCAGCGACGAGGATCAACTCGCCGCGATCGTACTTGTGGGCGGTGGGCTCTAGCCGTGGCAGGAGCCTTCGAGCCCGTGCCGCGTCGACCCAGTTCCACATTCCTAGTGCTCGAGCGACGACTTCGGCCGGGAAGCCGATGTCGGCCACCACGAGACGCCCGACGCGCTCGCGCCCCGGGTACAAGGCGAGGCCGAGCTTGGGCAGGCCAAAGGTCACCGTCGTGTGCGCGGAGACCGATGTGCCCAGGATGCCTCCCGTGCTCGCATCGACACCGCTCGGGATATCGAGCGCCAGGGTGCGCTTGCTGACCTGGTTCAACAGGTCGACGAGGCCGGCGAGTCGGGATGGGAGCGGGCGGTCGGCGCCCGTGCCGAGCAATGCATCCACGCACAGATCGGCTTTCCCGAGCCGGCGTGCGAACGGCGAACTCGCCGACGCGATTCGATCGGGCAATACGTCGATGGTGGCGCGTGTGCGTCGCAAGCGCCGGAGATTCGTGCGCGCATCGGGGCTCAGTGCCGAAGGTGGGTCGGTGAGGTGAACACCGACTTGCACACCTCGTGTGGCCAGCAGTCGAGCCACGACCAAGCCATCGCCGCCGTTGTTGCCCTTGCCGCACAGGATCTCGACGCGCGCCCCGCGCGCAGGCGAGAGGAGGCCGAGCGCTTCACCCGCAGCCGCCGCGCCAGCGCGTTCCATGAGCACGAGTGCCGGCACCAGCCCGGCATCGATCGTGCGGCGATCGATGGCTTGCATCTCCTGCGCCGTGACCAGCTTCATGCCATCTCCTCGCATGGGTGCGCGGATGTGCGATTGCAGTTCCCCTCTCTGGGCGATGATACTCCCGGCTATGAGCGACAGACCGGACCCGACCCCGGAACAGCACGACCCCGATCTCCGGCACGAGAGCGAAAGCCAGCCGCCGGACGTCCCGAAATTCGTGAGCCAGCCAACTGACGTCCCGAAAATCGGGAGCCAACCGCCGGAGATCCCGAGCCCCGAGGGCTTCTACGATCTCTTTGGCTCTGGGACGTTGCTCCTCCTGTTCACGGGATGTCTCTTGCTGTACTTGCTGCTGCAAGGAGTCCTGTGGGGAGGCAAGCCTGGTGCGGCCGTTTGGGGGCTGGCGGCGGCGCCAGTGGTTGGGATCCTTCTGCCGCTCGCATTGCTCATCCGGTCGCTACAACGTTCGGTGCGCGTCGAGCTCTGGTGGTTCCCTTTGTCGGCACGGCAGGTTGCCGGTGTCGTGCTCGCCATCCTCGGCACTGTTCCCCTGGCCTACGCCCTGGCGGCTCTCAATCTCGAGCTGGTCGTTCCGGATCCGGAATCGGCACAGCTGCTGCAAAACCTCGTGCCGACGGATCTCTCGAGCTTCCTCGCCGGTTTGTTTGCCGTCGTCTTGCTGGCACCGCTTGGCGAGGAAGTCCTGTTCCGTGGCCTGCTTCTCGGCACACTGGGGCGCCACTTACGGCCGGAGGTGGCCGTGCTCGTCGTGGCGGTTCTCTTCGGCATGACCCACTTCGCGCCGTGGGTCATCTTGCCGCTCACGACGCTCGGGTTCGTTCTCGGGATGCTCGTGCTGCTGACGCGGACGCTGACCGCGGCCTGGGTCGGCCACGCGATCTTCAACCTCATCGGTTATCTGGAGCTGGCGCTCACGGGCGATGCACAAACGACGGCGCTCACCGAGTGGTTGCTCCAACCACCGGCACTGGTCGCTGCGCCGATGCTGCTGGCGGCGGCGTACTGGTTGCTGCGAAGCGATGGGAAAATCGACGCAGGCACCGTGTGAACCGGAGCCTGCCGAGAGCGGGAAGGTGAGCTACTTCTGCGATTGGCCGAGAGCACGCCCGAAACTGATCTCCCCGTTGTCGATACGGATGTTGAAGCCGCAAACGGGGTTGTTGCAGACCCAGGCCTTGTACGTGATGGGCGCGCCTTCACGCCCATAGTCGGACAGTGGAAGTAGGACGCCGTCGTCGCACTTCTTGCACGCCGGGAATTCTTGTCTCTCCATCATCAGCCCCAGCCCGAGCGGACAGAACGCTGCTGCTGCCGGAGCCACTCACCTCCCCCTGCGCTCGACCCGACTCCGGGATCGCGTTCAGGATCCTGTCTCTCCCAGAGACGAAGAGCTCATCCCTCAGAGACGAAGAGATCATCCCTGGAAGTTTTGTAATGTGTCAAGTGCAGTGGCGATGAATGGCAGGCCGGAAGTGCGCTCCAGGCGCGGAAATCAGGCCGGCTGGTCGTTTTCCGGCCAAAAACCATCTTCTCCAGACGGCGGTGACTGTCCAGGCAGATCGATTCAGGGTGAACGAGCCCAAAGTAAGGA
>Ga0075428_100005904_pt1 | contig 13608 bp, 13 predicted proteins | sample RhiMetdeltSRZDD2_FD_75291 | JGI IMG/M metagenome (GOLD analysis project Ga0075428, IMG submission 75291) | Populus rhizosphere microbial communities from Tennessee, USA - Rhizosphere MetaG P. deltoides SRZDD2 | ecosystem: Host-associated > Plants > Roots > Rhizosphere > Soil | place: USA...
AAATGCGCCCAGATCGCCCCGTCCCCTCCGGGGTTGCGGCCAGGACGGTCGTCTGCTGCGTTACCCTCCTTGACCATATCGACATATGGCCTTCGTCGGGCGCCTTGCATACGGTCCGTCTTGGCCGCAACGCATCACGCGTCTATTATTGAGATAGGTTCTATCTACGAAGTTATCGACGGACGGAGGAGACGCGAATGCGGCATGGAGCGACAGGGGCGGCAATATTGGCGCTGTGGATCGCCCCCGCGGTCATGGCTGCGCAGGGCGGGGAGTCTGCCCAGAACTATCCCAACCACCCGGTGCGCCTCATCGCCGGTTCCCCGGGCAGCACATCGGACATTTCCGCGCGCTTTATCGCGCACAAGGTTTCCGAGCGCTGGGGACAGCAGATAGTTGTGGACAACCGCGCCGGTGCGGGCGGGATCATCGGCGCGGAGATCGCCGCGAGGGCCGCGCCCGACGGCTACACGCTCATGGTCGGGCATATCGGCACTCATGCGAGTCCCCAGTTCCTCTTCGCCAAGCTCGCCTACGACCCGGCGCGGGACTTCACGCCGATCTCGATGATGACGGACTCGGGCATCGCGCTGGTGGTGCACGCCGCGCTGCCCGCGGCGAACCTGAAGGAGTTCGTCGTCTATTCGAAGGCGCGGCCGGGCACTGTAAATTACGGGTCCGCCGGCATAGGCACGAGCAGCCAGCTCTCCGGCGAGCTGTTCAACCAGATGACCGGGGCGCGCCTCGTGCATATTCCGTACAAGGGAGCGGGGTTCGCGTTGAATGCCGTGGTCGCGAACGAAACGCAGGCGGCCTTTCTCTCGACGACCACGGCGAACGTGCAGATGAAGGCCGGCCGCTTGCGGGCGCTCGCCGTGCTCTCGGAGAAGCGGTTTCCCGCGGCGCCCGATATTCCCAGCGCGCCGGAGGTGGGATTTCCCGGGCTGGACTCGAGTGTCTGGTTCGGCCTGTTCGCCCCCGCGAAGACCCCGAAGGCCATCATCACCAGGATCAACCGGGAGGTTGTCGACAGCCTGAACCTGCCGGAGGCGAAAGCCGCGCTGCTCGCCCAGGGCGCCGTAGCCATGCCCTCGACGCCGGAGGAGTTCGGAGCGTTCGTCAAGCGCGAGGCCGACAAGTGGGGCAAGGTGATCAAGACGGCGGGGATCAAGGCGCAATGAAAATGCTGCGTGGCACTGGCATTCGCGCGACGGCGCATGATGGATTACACTTTGACCCCAGCCCGGCCGGCTGTTCGACCGGGCCGGTTCTGCGGCCGCAGTCGCCTATGTGGAGAGGAGATTCATCGTGCCTATCGGGACAGTAAAGTGGTTCAATAAGACCAAGGGTTACGGGTTCATCCAGCCGGAAGATGGTTCCAAGGACGTGTTCGTCCACATATCGGCCGTGGAGCGCTCCGGCCTGGGGACGCTCAACGAGGGCCAGAAGGTCCAGTTCGAGATGGTCCGTGGCAAGGACGGCAAGACGTCAGCCGACCAGCTGAAGTCCACCTAAGCCGCGGCAGTCGACCGGGACCGGCCCGCGCGGGCCCGCCCGGTTTCTTCTTGTAGGCAATCCGCCGACAGCGCCGGGTGCTGCTGGCCCGGCGGCGGCGACGCGATTGAACGTGCACGGCACGCGCCGCTCCAACGGGCATGTGCCGCCCGCCGCTTTCCAATGCCGGCTCGTTGCCCGGGCTGTCCCGGATATTCCATGCGCGTCAAGGGGCTGCGTCCGCGCCCCCCATGACTTGCCCGCGGTCATTTCACCCCCATATCCAAGCGATGGAATCTCAAGGGAGTTGCGACGGCAATGGCATCTCGTGACCCGACGACCTGGATGTGGGCGGAAGCCTGCCAGTTGATCGAGCAGGCGGAGCGCCTGCAGCGCCAGTTCTTCCGTTTTGGCTCTGCGCAGGCGCGCGCCACGTGGGAGCCGCCGGTGGACGTGTTCGAGGACGAGCGCGAGGTCACGGTCATCGTCGCGCTGCCCGGAGTCTCGCCCGAGTGCGTGGAGGCGAACTGCGACGCGCACGGCCTGCTCGTGCGCGCCGAGCGTCGCATTCCCTTCGACAACGGCTCGTGCGCGATCCGGCGGCTGGAGATTCCCTACGGCTGGTTCGAGCGGCGCATCCCGCTGCCGCCGGTGCCGCTGGAACAGGGAACGCGGGAGTGGGTGGACGGCTGCCTCATCGTGACTTTGCGCAAGCGCTCCAGGTGAAAGGCGAACATGAATACCGAAATCGAGAAGAACAACCCGGTCAAGGCTGACGGCGACCCGAATGTGGTGTCAATCCAGGCCGAGGCTGCGCGCGCCCAGGACGAGCGCAAGGCGCGGCCGCTGCCCGAGGACGCGCTCATCATATTGCCGGTGCGCAACGTCGTTCTCTTCCCCGGCGTCGTGCTCCCGATTACCGTCGGCCGCAGCCGCTCGCGTGCGGCCGCGCAGCACGCAGCCCGGACACAGAAGCCGATCGGCGTCCTCCTGCAGCGTAACAAGGACGTCGAAGAGCCCGGCGCCGACGACCTGTACTGGGTCGGCACCACCGCCAACGTAATGCGTTACGTGACCGGTCCCGACGGCTCGCACCACGTCATATCCCAGGGCGAGCAGCGTTTTCGCGTGCTCCAGTTTCTCGATGGTTGGGAGTTCCCGGTCGCGCGCGTGCAGCGCATCGACGAGCATCCAGCCACTGGCCCCGATCTCGAGGCGCGCGCGCTCTCCCTGAAGCAGCGCGCGGTCGAGATCCTGCGGATGCTGCCCCAGGTGCCCGAAGAGATGGTCGCGGGTATAGAGAACGTCGATTCTCCAGCGCGGCTCGCGGACCTCGTCGCCGGCCTGATGGAAGCGAGCGTCGAGGAGAAGCAGGCGATCCTGGAGACCTTCGATCTCAAGGAACGGCTGGACAAGCTGCTCGAGCATCTCTCGCGCCGCGCGGAAGTGCTGCGCCTGTCCCAGGAGATCAGCGAGCGCACCCGGGAATCGATCGACCAGAAGGGCCGCGAGCACCTGCTGCGCGAGCAGATGCGCTCGATCCAGAAGGAGCTCGGCGACGGCGACGATACCGCTGCCGAGATCGCGGAGCTCGCCAAGAAGATCGACGAGGCGAAGATGCCCGAGGAAGTCGAGAAGCAGGCGCGCAAGGAGTTGAAGCGTCTCGAGCGCATGGCCGACGGCGCCGGCGAGTACTCGATGGTGCGCACCTACCTCGACTGGCTTCTCGAGCTGCCGTGGCAGAACGCGGATGTGGCGGCGATCGACATCGCCGGGGCGCGGCGCGTCCTCGACGCCGACCACTACGGGCTCGACAAGATCAAGAAGCGCATTCTCGAGTACCTGGCGGTGCGCAAGCTGAATCCGTCGGGCAAGAGTCCCATCCTGTGCTTCGTCGGCCCGCCCGGCGTGGGCAAGACCTCGCTCGGCCAGAGCATAGCGAAGGCGACCGGCCGCGAGTTCGTGCGCGTGAGCCTGGGCGGCGTGCACGACGAGGCAGAGATCCGCGGGCACCGGCGCACCTACATCGGCTCACTGCCGGGCAACGTCGTACAGAGCATGCGCAAGGCGGGCACGCGCAACTGCGTCATGATGCTCGACGAGGTGGACAAGCTGGGAGCCGGCGGCTTTCACGGCGACCCGGGCTCGGCGCTGCTGGAAGTGCTCGACCCGGAGCAGAACTCGACGTTCCGCGACAACTACCTCGGGGTGCCCTACGACCTCTCGCGGGTGATGTTCATCTGCACGGCCAACGTGCTCGACACCATACCCGGACCGCTGCGCGACCGGATGGAGATCATCCAGATTCCCGGCTACACGGAGCAGGAGAAGCTCCAGATCGCGCGCCGCTATCTCGTGCAGCGCCAGCTGGAGACGAACGGGTTGAAGGCGGAGCAATGCGAGATCACCGATGATGCGCTGCGGGCGATCATCGGCGACTACACGCGCGAAGCGGGCGTGCGTAACCTCGAGCGCGAGATCGGCACGGTGTTCCGCCACGCCGCCATGAAGATAGCGGAAGGTGTCGCGGATCGCGTCAGGATCGACCAGGGGGATCTCGCGGCGATCCTCGGACCGGTGAAGTTCGAGGCCGAGGTCGCCATGCGCACCTCGGTCGCCGGGGTGGCGACCGGGCTCGCGTGGACCCCCGTGGGCGGGGACATCCTGTTCATCGAGGCCTCGCGCATGCCCGGCAGCGGCAAGCTGATACTGACCGGTCAGCTCGGGGACGTGATGAAGGAGAGCGCGCAGGCTGCGCTGTCACTGGTGAAATCGCGGGCGGCGAGCCTGGGAATAGAGGCGGGGCCGCTGGAGAAATCCGACATCCACGTCCACGTGCCGGCGGGCGCGACGCCCAAGGACGGGCCGAGCGCCGGAGTCGCGATGTTCATGGCGCTCGCGTCGCTCCTCACGCAGCGGCCGGTGAAGAGCGACGTCGCGATGACGGGTGAGATCAGCCTGCGCGGACTGGTGCTGCCGATCGGCGGTGTGAAGGAGAAGGTGCTCGCCGCCATGCGCGCCGGCATCGCGACCGTCATGCTGCCCGCGCGCAACAAGCGGGAGTTCGAGGAAATACCGGCGGAAGCGCGCGAGAAGATGAAATTCGTGTGGCTCGAGCGCGTGGACGATGCGCTGGAAGCGGCGCTGTCGAAGGAGAAGGCGGAGGCGACGGCCTAGGCGGGGCGACCCGGGCCCGCTATTGCCGCGGTATCTTTGCCGTCTCGATGACCGCCTTCCACTTGGCGATCTCCGCGGCGATGTGCTTGCGGAACGCGTCGGGGCCGATGGGGAAGGTGTCCATGCCCATTTCGTGGAAGCGCTGCTTCAGGTCGGGGTTGGCGAGCGCGATATTGATCTCCTTTTCGAGGCGCGCGATGACCGCGCGCGGCGTTTTCGCGGGAACGCCTATGCCGTTCCACGACGTGACCTCGTAGCCCGGCGCGCCGCTCTCCGCGACGGTGGGTATGTTGGACAGGCCGGAGAAGCGATTGCGTGAGCTGACCGCGAGCCCGCGCAGCGCCCCCGATCTCAACTGCCCGACCACTGGCGCCATGAACTCGAAGGCGACCTGGACACTGCCGCCGCGCAGCGAGGTGAGCAGGGCGCCGGTCGTGCTGTGCGGCACAGCCGTGAAGTCGACGCCCGCCATGGATTTGAACAGCTCGGCCGACAGGTGCTGAGTCGCGCCGACGAGCACCGTGCCGGCGTTGAGCTTCCCGGGGTTCGCTTTTGCCTGCGCGATCAGGTCCTTCACCGACTTGAGCGGCGACTCGGGGCTCACCAGCACGACGATGCTGAAAGTGCCGACGCCCCCGACCGGCGCGAAGTCCCTGAGCGTGTCGTAGGGCAGGGACTTGAAGAGGGAGGTGCTGATCGCGTGCGCGTTGTTGAGCAGCAGCATGGTGTGCCCGTCGGGCTCGGACTTCGCGACGATCTCCGTGGCGACGACGCCGCCGGCGCCCGGCCGGTTGTCGATGATGATCTGCTGGCCCATCTGGTCGCTCATCTTCTGCGCGACCACTCTCGCCGTGATGTCGCCGATGCCGCCGGGACCGAACGGGACGAGGAAGCGGATCGGCTTGGCAGGAAACGATTGGCCGATCGCGCTCGGCACCGCAAGAGCAAGCACGAGACCGAGGATGAAGGATTTCACGTCATCCTTCCGCTCATTCTCCCTGAACTACAGGATTCTCCAGCGTGCCGACGCCTTCGATGTCGATCTTCACCCGGTCGCCCGGCTTGAGGAATATCCCGCGCGGGCGCCCGACGCCCGAGGGCGTGCCGGTAGCGATGACGTCGCCGGGGAAAAGCGTGAAGCGGCGACTCAGGTATTCGATCAGTTCGGCGATGTCGAAGATCAAGTCCGAAATCGGCGCGTCCTGCATCTTTTCCTCGCTGACCCACAGCCGGAGCCTGCAGGCGTAGATGTCTGCGACCTGGCTCGCCGGGACGATCCATGGCCCCATGGGCGCGGAGCCGTCGAAGTTCTTGTGCCCGAACCAGTCCACGCCGAAGCGCGGCCAGTCGGGCCGGCGCGAGAGATCACGCGCGGAGAGATCGTTCATGCAGGTGAAGCCGGCGACGTGCTGCATCGCATCGGCGACCTTGATGTTGCGCCCGCGCCGGCCTATGACCACCGCGCATTCGCCCTCCCAGTCCACCTGCTTCGACACGGCGGGAAGCCGGATTTCCTCGCCGGGCCCGATCACGCAATGAGGACCGGACTTGAGAAAGAAGTACGGCTGCGTCGTCGTCTTGTCGACACCACCTTTGCCGTCCTGTGACATTTCCCTGGCGTGATCGTTGTAGTTCGCCCCGGCACAGTAGATCGCGGGGGGATACATGAGCGGCGCCATCAGGCGCACGTCGGCGAGGCAACGAGCTGTTCCGGGCCTCGCTTCCGCCAGCGCAGCGAGCGCGGGTAACGCTTCCTCCCACGCGCCCAGCACCGCGAGCGTGGATGCGGCCCAGGCCTTGCCGGGCAGCGCTTCCTGGAGATCGATGACTGAGTCGCCGCCGGCGAGTATTCCCGGCCGCTGCTCACCGTTCGCCCCTGCATAGTTCAGCAGCTTGAATTCGGCCACAGGCTAGATTCTCGACTTGAGCCAGGCGCAAATCGTCTCCGTGATCTCGGACGCATCCCTTCCCGGCGTGCGGCCCATGTGGCCGCCCTCGGGATAGATGCGCGCTTCCTTGGGGCTGCCGTGCTCCATCAGGAGATAGATGTCCTGTACCGGCGCCTGGTCGTCGAGCTTGCCGTTGACGCCGAGTATCGCCGCAGAGGGTTGGTCGAGCAGGCCCATGTCTTTCAACGACAGCTTCGGCGCGGCCTCGAGGAATTCCTCCAGCGTCTTCACGCCCATCGCGGAGCTGCGCGCCTCGAACAGGCTCGCCGGGCCGAACAGGTAGGTCGACGCGGTCTTGGTAAGGGCGGGTGTAAGCCACTCGCGCTGGAATCCGTAGTGGACGTTGCTGCCGTGGAAGACCGCGGCCTTGACGCGCTTCGCTTCCTTGTACGCGAGCCGCGCCGCCCAGTAGCCGCCGAAGCTGCCGCCCCAGACGCCGATGCGGCTGCCATCGATGTTCGTGCGGCTCAAGAGGTAGTCGATCGCCGCGGAGTAGGTGCGCTCGGCGCGGGGATCGGTGAACTTCAGGGGATGCTCGCCCACGCCCGGCATGTCCACCGTGAAGGTCGCGAGACCGAGGCCGTGCAGGACCGCGTTAGCGTGCTGCCGGTTCTCCTTCCACATGTCCACGCCGCCCCAGTGCATGACGACGGGCGGTTTCGCGACCCCCTTCGGAACCTGGAGGTAGCCGGTCAGCTTCAGCTCGTCGCACGGGTACTCGGCGACTTGCAGCGGCGGATCGAAATATTTCGCCGCCTTGCGGAAGATTCTCAGGGAGTGGCGATAGGCTTCCTTCTTGCCGGGGGTCGTCGCCGCCGGGTAGCGGCCCAGGCTGCAGTAGTTGAAAGCGAGCATGTAGATGTCCGCTATGTCCTTGCCGGCGCCACCCTGCTTCGCGAGCGCATCGGCCTTGCCTTCGTAATCCAGGCCCACAGCGGACCACCGCTCCGCCCAGTGATCCTTGTCGAGGCTGGTCAGTCCTCCCACGATCTTTTCCACGTCGATCTTGCGCACGCCTTCGAACGGACTGTGCTGTCCCGCGCGCCGCAGAACTTCCTTCTTCACCTCGTCGAGCGTGCGCTCACCGGCTTTCGGTGGGGTGTCCATGGTTGGTTCTCCCTGACTGAGAGGTGATGATAGGTGGTGATGGGAAATGGTGATGCGAGATGGTGATGAGTTGCCCGCGTGCCGTCAAGGGATGGCCGTGCCATGCCGCGGTCGTGCTACTGTAGGCCGATGCAGAAAGGCGTCCGTCGATTTTTCCGTGCAGCGGCCGGCACCGCCGTGGCGCTGGCGGCGGCAGTGGCTGGCGCGCAGCAATACCCGGCCGGGCTGGTCAGGGTGATTACGCCGGGCGTCCCATTCGGGCTCACCGACATCACCGCGCGGCTCGTCGCATTGAAGGTTGCCGAACCGCTGGGACAGCAGGTTATCGTGCAGAACCGCACGGAGGCCGACGGTACCGCGGGCACCTCTCTCGTTGCGAGGTCTGCGCCCGACGGCCATACCCTCCTTGTCATCGACGGGAGCCACACGGTCAACGCGCATCTCTTCAGGACCCTGGACTACGATGCGGTCGCGGATTTCGCGCCGGTTTCGCTCCTTGCGCGCACGCCGCTCGCTCTCGTCGTGAACACGCACGTGCCCGCGAAGTCGGTGTCGGGGCTGGTGCAGCTTGCAAGGGCGAGGCCCGGGCTGGTGACCTTCGCGACGACGGGCCCGGGCTCCGCGGCGCGGCTGATGATGGAAACGCTGAAGCTCGATGCGGGCATCGGCGTGACGCCCGCGTCCTACGAAGATGTCGCGCAGGCGCTTGCCGGCATCGCCGGTGGGCGCACCGATGCGATTTTCGTGACCGTGCCGGCCGCGGCGGACCACGTGGCGAGCGGCCGGATCCGCGCGCTGGCGGTCACTTCGGAAGCGCCGAGCCCGGCCCTCCCGGGCGTGCCGGTGATGAAGGGCGCATTCCCGGCGTTCGTCGCCTATTTCTGGGTCGGGATGCTTGCGCCGGCGAAAACACCTTCTGCGATCGTCGCGCGGTTGAATGCCGACGTCGTCAAGGTCCTGCGCTCGGAGGAACTGAAGACCCGGCTCGACGATCTGGGCCTGGAGGCGGTGGGCAGCACGCCCGGTGAATTCGCTCAGTTGCTCAAGCGTGAGGTCGAGCGGTGGGGACGAGTCATTCGAGCGCAGAAGATCACGCTCGAATGACATTGTCCGTACGTGTTTTTGTACCGCACGTTCGAGACATCCGCGAGATCCGGGATGACCGCCGTTTATCCTGCCGCAACATATCAGTGCCATCAAATTTGGAGTGCCGGATGGCTAGGGTACTCGCAGTCGAGCAACTATCCCCGAGAACGCGGGGAAGGTGGAGGTCCTGACTCACAAAACTTGATGCGTTGAGTCAGGACTTGTGATCTACCGTAGGAGCAGACCAGTCCCTGGGGAGGTTCTGCAGAAGTGGTGCACCGTCATTCTTCGCGGGATGCCTTGTTCACGGGTTCCCTAGCGTCTGCCGCGCCCACTCCAGAATGGGCTGCAGCCGCGGCGGCAGGAGCGAGGCGGCTTCGGTGAAATCCACCCATCGCCATTCATCGTGTTCCGGCCGGCCGAGTTCCGCGGAGACAGGCAGCGTGATTCGATCCTGCTCGGTGACGGCCAGGTAGTATCGCGCAACCTTGCCGCCGGCGTAGGGCATGGTTTCCCGGTAGGTGTCACCGAACGCGAAAGCCAGGCTCGAGATCGTGGTTTCCTCCGCCGTCTCGCGGACGGCAGCCGCCTTCGCATCTTCGCCGGGATCGACGACGCCTTTGGGAAAATCCCAGTTGCGGAACGCCCGCAGCACGAGGAGCCGCCAGCCTTCCGTAGTGCGACGGGCCGGTACTATTCCGGCAGACAGAATTTTCGGCATATCCTCCCGGAGTATGCCGGATCTGTTGATTGCCGCCACCCGCTGCGGACGGCGGCGCGCGGTATCCTTTACAATCAACGTTCCGACGGTTATCGGAGGAGCCGGGTCATGCCGCAAGCCGCAGCAAAACCATCCATGAAGATGATCCCCAGGAACAACCTCAAGCGGGACGTGACGCTGAAAACGCTGGAGGAGATGGCGGCGCGGACGAAGAACTGGGGAAGATGGGGGCCCGACGACCAGCTGGGCACCCTGAACCACGTGACCCCGGCAGACATCGTAAGCGCGGCGCGGCTGGTGAAGAAAGGCAGGGCGTTCGCCCTCGGTCTCGACTTCAATTCCAGCGGACCGCAGCGCACCGGGTGGGGCGGGCGCTTCAATCCCATCCATACCATGCTCGCGACCGGCACCGACGCGGTCGCCGGCACGCAGGACGCGGGCAAGATCCGCTACGCCGACGACATGGTGTCGATGCCGCTCCAGTGCGGCACCCAATGGGACGCGCTGGGCCACATCTTTTACGGCGACCGGATGTGGAACGGCTACGACGCGCGGCTCGTGGATTCGACCGGCGCGAAGAAGAACGGTATCCACAAGACGCGCGACCGCATGACGGGGCGCGGGGTGCTGCTCGATATCCCGCGCTTCCTCGGCGGCGACTACCTGGAGGACGGCTACGGGATCAGCAACGCGGAGTTGGACGCGTGCGCGAAAGCGCAGGGCGTTGAAGTGCGGCGCGGCGATTTCGTCATCGTGCGCACGGGCCAGATGGAACATTGCCTGGCGGAGGGCGACTGGGGCGCCTACGCCGCGGGTGATGCTCCGGGGCTGCGTTTCGAGACCGCCGAATGGATACATCGGAAGGAGATCGCCGCGATCTGCTTCGACACCTGGGGCTGCGAGGTGCGTCCCAACGAGAGCACGGAAGCCTTCCAGCCCTGGCACTGGATCGTGATCCCCATGATCGGGATCACGATGGGCGAGATCTTCTACCTGAAGGACCTGGCGGACGATTGCGCGCAGGACCGCGTCTACGAGTTCCTGTTCTGCGGGCCGCCTCTGCCGATCACCGGGGCGGTGGGATCGCCGATCAATCCGCAGGCGATCAAATGAGAAGGTGACCGGTGACCAGTGACCGGTGACCAGTGCCGTGAAGAGCAGGAAGGAAGCGAGTCACGAGTCACGGGTCACGAGTCACTCCTTGGATTTATGAACGAAGGCCTTCCCCTCATCCTGCAGGCGCTCGAATTCGCGTCGCTGAAGCACCGCGACCAGCGCCGCAAGGACGCCGATGCCTCGCCCTACATCAACCACCCGATCGCGCTCGCGAACGTGCTGGCCGGGGAGGGCGGGGTGACGGACGACGTGGTGCTGGTGGCGGCCATATTGCACGATACCCTCGAGGACACGCAGACAACGGCGGCGGAGCTGCGCGAGCATTTCGGCGAGAAGATTGCGGAAGTGGTCGGTGAAGTGACCGACGACAAGAAGCTCCTCAAGGAGGAGCGCAAGCGCCTGCAGATCGAGCACGCGGCGTCGATCAGCCGCGAGGCGAAGCTCGTCAAGCTCGCCGACAAGATCTGCAACGTGCGCGATGTCGCCGACCACCCGCCCGCGAGATGGGACCTCGCGCGCCGGCGCGAGTACTTCGACTGGGCGAAAGCGGTGGTGGACAACATGCGCGGGACGCACACGGACCTGGAGCGGCGGTTCGATGAGGCGTACGCCCTCAAGCCTTGAGGAGAAGTGACCCGTGACCGGTGACCCGTGACTCGTCCTCCTACGGTTTTGCTCGTCCGGTCCAGCTGTCCAAGGTCTACCTGGTTTCTGATCCTGCGTGAAATCTCATGCCTCGCGCGGATTCGGGTCACGAGTCACGAGTCACGAGTCACGCCGTTATGGCAAAGCCCCAGGTAATCGTCGCCGGTGCCGGGCCGGTCGGCCTGCTCGCTGCGCTGGCGCTCGCGAAGCAGGACATCCCGGTGCTCGTGCTCGAGGCGGAGCCCGGTCTGACCATCGACCTCCGCGCGGGCACGTATCATCCGCCCTCGCTCGAGATGATGGCGCCCTACGGCATCACCGAGGAGATGCACAGGACCGCGATCAAAGTGCCGCGCTGGCAGATTCGCGACCGGAACGACGGCGTGGTGGTCGAGTGGGACCTCTCGGTGATCAACGATGTGACCCCGTACCCGTACCGGCTGCATCTCGAGCAGCACCGGTTGACGCCCATCATCCACGACAAGTTGAAAGTCTGTGCAAACGTGGAGGTGCGCTTCTCCCACGCAGTAGCGGACGTCACGCAGACCGCGGACCGCGTGACGGTGACCGCGAACACGCCCGGCGGCCCCGAGCGCTTCGAGGCGGACTGGGTGATCGGCGCCGACGGCGGGAGGAGCGAGGTACGCAAGTGCGCGGGCGTGGCTTTCGAGGGCTACACGTGGCCGGAGCGTTTTCTCGTGGCGAGCACGACCGACGACTATGTCCGTCACGGGTACGCGTTGAACGCGTACGTTTCCGATCCCGAGGAATGGGTCGCGCTCTTCAAGATGCCCGACGACGGCCCGCCGGGGATGTGGCGGGTCATATTTCCCGTTCCAGAGGACGAAGACGAGTCGGCGACGCTCTCGGGGGGGCTGGTGGAGCGGCGGATGCAGCGCTTCCAGCCGCGGCCGGGCGCCTACCCGATCAAGTACAAGAGCATCTACAAGGTGCACCAGCGTGTGGCGAAGGACTTCCGCGTTGGGCGCGTGCTGCTGGCCGGGGACGCCGCGCACCTCAACAATCCCATCGGTGCATTCGGCCTGAACGGCGGTATCCACGACGCTTTCAACCTGACGGAGAAGCTCGCCAGGGTCTGCCGCGGCGAAGCCGACGCGTCGCTCCTCGATCTCTACGTGCGTCAGCGCCGCACCGTCAATCTCGAGTATGTGCAGGAGGCCTCGATCCGGAATTTGAAGCGCCTGAACGAGAAATCGGAGCCGGAGCGCCGGAAGAATTTCGACGAGTTGAGGCGCCAGGCCGCCACGCGGGAGAGCCAGCGCGAGTTCCTGCTCGTCTCCAGCATGATCGCGAGCATACGGCGGGCGAATGCCATCACGTAGAAATGCGTCTCAGATAACGCGTCTCAGATGAAGCGTCTCAGATGCGGCTAAGCGGCTCAGACGGTGACGAGAAACGGAGCGACAAAATGACAGGAGTGGAAGTCATGCGCCGGGTGGTCAGGCTCTCGGCATTTTCGCTGCTGCTTTGGTCGGCGCTTGCGGGTCCCGCCGGCGCGCAGGAGAAGAGCGTTGCGCCGGGCATCAACGAGCGCTTCCTCGAGGGCCGCAACTACGGAGAGTTCGTCGACCAGTTCGAGCGCGAGGGCCGCGAGATCTTCGACCGGCGGCACGACATCCTGAAGGCGGTCGGCCTGAAGCCCGGGATGGCGGTGGCCGACATCGGCGCCGGGTCAGGTCTCTTCACGCAGCTGTTCGCGCGCGAAGTGGGGCCGGGCGGCAAGGTATACGCCCTCGAGATCAACCCGGTCATGGTGACGAGCATCGTGCGGCGCCTGCAGGAGGAGGGCTACCGCAACGTCGAAGGGCAGGTGAGCACGGCGAAGACGGTGCCGGTGCCGCCTGCGTCGCTGGATGTCGCGTTTACGTCGGACGTCTACCATCATTTCGAGTACCCGCAGATCATACTGCGGGCGATCCGCGAGGCGTTGAAGCCCGGCGGTATCTTCATCGTCGTCGATTTCGAGCGCATTCCCGGCGTGAGCAGCCAGCGTATCCTGGAGCACGTGCGCGCAGGCAAGGAGACCGTCATCAAGGAAGTCGAGGCCGAAGGTTTCCGCATGGTGGAGGAGAAGAAGCTCTTGCAGCAGAACTACTTCGTGAGATTCGAGAAGCCGCGGTAGAAAAGGCGTCTCAGGTAGCACGTCGAGGGGCGGAGCAGGGGCCCCGCTTGCGGGGATGCGGCCCGGCCTCGGTCTCCGGAACGGTGGTGCGGGACGGGACGCGGAGCCGCTGCGTCGCATATGCTTCCACTTGCCGGGCCTGCTCGCTGCTCCCGCACCCTGCTGCGCAC
>Ga0075428_100005905_pt1 | contig 13608 bp, 14 predicted proteins | sample RhiMetdeltSRZDD2_FD_75291 | JGI IMG/M metagenome (GOLD analysis project Ga0075428, IMG submission 75291) | Populus rhizosphere microbial communities from Tennessee, USA - Rhizosphere MetaG P. deltoides SRZDD2 | ecosystem: Host-associated > Plants > Roots > Rhizosphere > Soil | place: USA...
AGATTGACGAGCGCGTGGCCGCCCTCGTGATAGGCGGTGGCGAGCTTTTCCTCTTCGGTCATGATCATGGAGCGGCGTTCCGCCCCCATCATCACCTTGTCCTTGCTATCCTCGAACTCGGCCTGCGTCACCAGGCGCTTGTTGCGCCGCGCCGCCAACAGCGCGGCCTCGTTCACCAGGTTGGCGAGGTCGGCACCGGAAAAGCCGGGCGTGCCGCGGGCGATGACCTTGGGATCGACGTCGGGGGCCAACGGGACTTTGCGCATGTGCACACGCAGGATCTTCTCGCGTCCGGCCACGTCGGGATTGGGCACCGTAATCTGCCGGTCGAACCGACCGGGGCGCAGCAACGCCGGATCGAGCACGTCGGGGCGGTTGGTGGCCGCGAGGATAATGATGCCCTCATTGGCCTCAAAGCCGTCCATCTCAACCAGCAGCTGATTGAGGGTCTGCTCGCGCTCGTCGTTGCCGCCGCCGAGGCCAGCGCCACGGTGGCGACCGACCGCGTCGATCTCGTCGATGAAAATAATGCAAGGGGCATTCTTCTTTGCCTGGTCGAACATGTCGCGCACGCGCGAGGCGCCCACGCCCACGAACATCTCGACGAAATCGGAGCCCGAAATCGTGAAGAAGGGTACGTTGGCTTCCCCGGCCACGGCCCGCGCGATCAGCGTCTTGCCGGTCCCAGGGGGCCCGACGAGCAACGCGCCACGCGGAATGCGTCCACCAAGGCGTTGGAATTTTTGCGGATCGCGAAGAAACTCGACAATTTCCTGTAGATCGGACTTGGCCTCGTCGACCCCGGCCACGTCCTCAAACGTCACCCGGCCGTGCCGCTCGGTCAAAAGTTTGGCCTTCGACTTGCCAAACCCCATGGCCCGGCCGCCGCCCGACTGCATTTGGCGCATAAAAAACACCCACACGCCAATCAGGAGCAGCATCGGGAACCAATTCACCAGCACGCCCAGAATGGAGGGCACGTCCTCCTCGGGGGGCTTGGCGGTAATCTTCACGCCTTTTTTGGTCAAGCGCTCGACCAGGTTGGGGTCGTCGGGCGCTACCGTCGTGAAATTGCTGCTCTTGTCGCGGAAAGAACCGGTGATGCGATGCTTGGCGATCGTCACTTCCGACACGCTGCCGCTGTCGACGCCGGCCAGAAATTCCGAATAGCTGATTTCGTTGCCGCGGCGACCTTGGCTCGGATTCTGGAACAGGTTGAAGAGAGCCATCAACAACAGGACGATCACGACCCAGATGGCAAGGTTCCGGAAATTCGAGTTCATCGAGTATCCTTGATGGCCTGGGACGCCAAACCGCCATCGCGATCCCAGCTGTTGCGCGCTGCCGGCATGATCCCCGGGCCCGTGCACTTTAACATAGGGGCCTCTTACTACTTTGCCAAGTTTAGGCTCCCGCCAGCCGCGATTTTGCAGGGGTCTGCCCCGAAATGGGGGAAGGTTGCTGCGCCAACAAGGCGAGCGGGGACGCCGACGCCTATGGGCGGGCAGGACTGCGCGATCTTTGCTCTTGTCCGCCGGCCGGGTCGCCTAAGGCGGCAAAGGTAGCCGAAACCAAGCCACCAACGCAGGGGAAGGCGAGACTTGGGACGGCGAAGAGCGCGGCCTCCTTCCAGAAGCCCGGCAAGGCGCGCAGGGTGTCCGATGGCACGCCGCCGGGCAGCGAAACCTGGCGGCGCAGGGTGGCAAGCCCCGACTGGCCCAGGGCGCGCACGGCGACCGGAAAGCCAAGCTTAGGCCCTGCCGCCACCCAAAAGCGGCCATCCCAGAGCGCCCGTTCGCCGGGCGCCAGGGCGAGTTCCGGCCATGGCCGGCGACCAGGCTCGCGCTCGAGCACAATTGTCCCCCGCCCGGCGCGGATCGCCGTCCGCGCCAAGGTCCACCGCCCCGCGGCGTGGGGGGTGGCGAGCGTTTCGGCGAGCGCCTCCAACTTGGCCAGCGGCACGGGACCGCCGGCCCCTCCCGCCGTAGCGATACCCTTGCCCAACACCCGCACTTGCAGTTCGCTTGGCAGTGCACGCCAGGCGCGGGCATCGAGGCTGATGAACCCGCAGGGGTCGACGCGGTAGCGACCGGCATTGGCCGCGCAAAACTGTGCAAGCGCCCAGTCGAGGGCCGCGCGCGCCCGCTGCAAGCGCCGCGCGCTCAGCGCCAGGCTGGGCCCGGTCAGCCCCAATTGGGTGAAGGTATCGCCAGCCGCGCGCCATCGGCTCCGCTCGAAGATGAGGGCCGCATTGCTCTCATCTTCCAACCAGGGCACGCCGCGCGCCTCAAGGGCGGCCCTGAGCCACGCCTTGGCGACGCCCAGGAGCGGTCGTGCCAGCACGATTTCCCCCTTACCCCGTAGCATCGGGGCCTCGAGCGGCGCCAATGGCGCCATGGCGGCGAGCCCGTCGAGACCGCTGCCGCGCGCCAAGCGCATCAACAGCGTCTCGGCTTGATCGTCGGCGGTGTGGGCGGTCATCAGCACGCTAAGGCCGGTGCCGGCCATGAACTCCACCAGCAAACGGTAGCGCGCGGCGCGCGCGGCCGCCTGCACGCCGGTTTTCGGCTTGGCCCCGGCCCACGGCAAGATGGCGTGGCGAAACCCGAGCCCCGCGGCCATCTGCGCCACCCATTCAGCCTCCGCGCCTGAGCGCTGGCGCAGGCCGTGATCGATGGTGAGCACAAAGATGTCGGCGGGGGATTGTCCGGTCTGCGCCAGCCACTCCGCAAACAGAACCATGAGCGCGGTACTGTCGCTGCCGCCGGAGACGGCGAGCGCCACGCCGGCGGCGGGCTTGCCGATGAGGCTGCCAAACAGGCCATCGAGCTCAGGGCGCGGATCAGGGCGCGGGTTCGAACGATCAACCGAAGTCATGGGCCTCATGCCCGCGAACGAGCCTCTTTGGCGGCCGCCGCCGACAGTTTCGCTGGGCGGCGCCGTCACGGCGAACCGGAGGTGCCGACCGGAAGTCCCAGGGACTTTAGCAAGCGCGGGGCCAAGGCGCGAGCCACGCGCTGGGCGCCAAAGGCGCTCAAATGGTCATCGTCGCTATCGAGCGGGCGTACCCCATCGGCGACCGCACAGGTTGCCCCGTCGCACAACACGGTATGGGGATAGAGCACCAGGGCGCCGCCCGCCGCGGCAACGTCGGCGAGCGTGGCCGGTACCAGCCGCTGGCGGCGCTCGAAGTCACGGCGCCAGACTCGCATGCTGCAGGCAGGCCGGGACTTGCTGGCCCGCGGCTGGCTCACGGACTCACGAGCCGGCGCGCTCAACGTCCACAGGCTCGCGCGATCGGCGCGCAGCAGCAGGCCCAGCCCGACAACGGCGGCGCAGCCGGCAGCAATCGCCGGCATGGCCGCGGCGTTGGGAAGCGCGCTGCCGGCGCGGAACGGCTTTTCGACGAACCGCCACAGGAGCTGGGCCGCAATGAGGACGCCGATTAGAATCCCGACCTGCTCGACGCCGTTCAGCGGTCGGGCCACGCACATGCGCCAAAAGACGATGACCGGCCAATGCAGGAAGATAGATCGCATACGATAGGCGCCCGATCGCTACCAGTCCTCGTCGACAAAAGGCCATGCACCGGGCCTTCGCCGGCGACGCCCGACAGGATGAGGGCAGCGGCGGCCGCAACCGGCCCGAGCATCATCCAGGTCGAGGTTTCCGGTCCGTCCAGGAAGTGCCACGCTGGCGGCGATGCCGCCCAACCCCGCCAGCCCCAGGAGCGTGGGGTGGGGGGACCTTAACCCGGTGCGCCTCCACGCAGGCGATCGGGGCTCCCGCACCGAGCTCCCAGAAGCGCGCCATCGGCATGTAGAAGGACATGGCGTGTGCGGAACAAGCCCACCACCACGCACCAGGCCAGCGACAGGGCCACAAGATAGGCCAGGATGCGCGCCGGAGCGGCGCCAGCGCGCACGACGAGCACGCCCAAGATCAGCGGGAACTCTTCCAAGCTGAGCGACCGGTGTTGAGGAGCGGTCGGTAGTGGGCGGCATCGGCAAAAGGAGTTGGTGCGGTCGTGAAAAAGGACGTTGGCCGCCGATACCAAGCTCGCCAAGGCATTGCCGGCAAACTCCCGCGTCTCGGATGGCGAAAGGATGATCGAGCCGACGAGCAGCGTCCCCAGCAGTCTCAATCAGCGCCGGTAGGATGCGGCGCGCACAACGCAGGTTGAAAGCTTGTAGTGAGAAGCGCTGCTCATCGATCTCGAGCAAAACGCCGCGCGTGATGACGAACCCCGAGATCACGAAAAACACATCGACGCCGACGAAACCGCCTCGGGAGCCCGCAAGGCCCAGATGGAAAGCAAAGATGGCAAGCGCGGCGGGCGCGCGCAGGCCATCGACGTCGGGCCGATAGGCCTCGCGTGCCCACGCCGTATCGCTGCTGAACGCCACGGTCCCCATCACAGGCCGCAGAGCACCTGCGCTGCCCCCGGTGTGCGAAGCTATAGTGCGGCCGTCAGCAACCCGCCTTCTTTTGTTCGGCCTGAGCGCTCGTCTTCACGTGCGGAGGAGCGCTCGGGTACTTGCTCGCCAACTCGTTGAAGGACGAGCAGGCCGCATCCTTCTGTCCCAAGCGTTGCAGCGACATGGCAAGCCTGAGGAGGCTTTCCGGCGCCTTGGCGTTGCGGCCATAGGTCTGGTAGCCCTTGAGGAACGCGCCCGCGGCGGAACGATACTGCCCGCGCACAAACAGGGACTCTCCCAGCCAATACTGGGCATTGCCGGCGAGCGGATCGCTGGGAAAACGCTGCAGGAAATCTTCGAAGGCGGCTTCGGCCGCCCCGTAGTCGCGCTGCAGCAGATACCCATAGGCCGTCTCATAGAGCTGTTTGGGCGCCACATCCCCGTCCGGCGCGGCACCGCCCGGCAGGGGCGCCGCCGCCGCGATCGCTCCGCCAACAGACGGCGCCGCCATCGGCGGCGGTGCGCCGGGTTGGCTCAAGAGCTGATCGATATCGTCGCGCTGACCTTGACCACCGGGCGATACCGTGACCGCGCCGAAGCCTGCACGCCCCGGCGGCGGGGCGCCCGCCTCACCGACACGCGCCCCCTTCGGTGGCTCGGCATTGGCAAAGGTGGAGGAGGGCGCCAAAGCGCCACTGCGGCCGGCCAGGGCGCGCATCTGTTCTTGCAGAGTCTCAAGCTGCGCGGCGAGAGCCTGAAGTTGCGTTTCGAGGCTGTCGAGGCGCCCGGCATCGGCGGCGTTGAGCGCCGCGGCGGCGCCGGCATTGCCGCGCCCGGGCAGGCTCGCGCCGACCGGGGCGGGCGCGCCTTTGGCCAATGACTCCAGGGTGCCAACGACCACCTGCATGTCGACCAGCTGTTCCTCGAGCTGCTCAACGCGCTGGCGCAGCGCCGCCTCCCCCGATTGCCCACCGTCCCGCGGCGCGGCAGCCTTTGGCGTCGGCTGGGGCGCGGGCAGCGGCCGCTGCACGGGGGGGCCCTGTTGGGCGACGACCGGCGCCGTCGCCAACAGTGCGGCTATTGCCGCACCGAACACCGCCGTCGATCCGATGGCATAACGTCTCATGCTGGCTCCCATTGCCCCGCCTCGCATTGAAGCTCCGCCGCCCTCTTCAACACGCCTTCCAGGCAGGAGCAAGACCCCCGCCCAGAACACCCGCCTAACCCCCCGAGAACACCCGCTTAGAACACTTGCTTTTAGAATACTTGCTTTAGAACACTCGCTTTAGAACACTCGCTTTAGAACGCTTGGGCGGAAGATTGGCGCCTTGGTGCCACGGCCGCGTCGGCCTTGCGCGCGGTGCCGGGAGCGGCCGCCGGCGCAGGCGCTCCGGGTCTGACGACCGTCACCGCCCGCCGGTTCTGGGCGGCGCACAGGGAACCCGTGCAGTCGGCAACGGTCTGGTTGCGGCCGAGGGCCGTGACGCGAATGCGATCGGTTGCGACACCAAGCTCGATCAGCCTCTGGCGCACAGCGTCCGCGCGTTGGCGCGACAGGGCCATGTTGTCGTCGCTGGTGCCCGAGTCATCGGCGTGGCCTTCCACGATGATGATGAGCCCGGGCTTGCGCTTGAGCCAATGCGCCTGCGCCTCGATGGCGGCACGCGCGCGCACGCTGAGCTCGGCGCTGCGGTCAGCAAAAAAGACGCGGTCCCCAACGCTCGTGCGGAAGTCGCGGCCGATCCCGGCCGCCGTCACGTCTGGCACACCGAGCTGCATGCGCTCCTCGGCGGACCCCAAAGACGGATACCCAAAGAGTATCGTGCCGGCCAAAATGAAGGCGAGGCCGAGCGCTCGACCGCATGGCATGTGGCGTGTTCCCCCACGCTTGATGCATCACGGCCACACTGCGCCCGCATTGGGGCCAAAATTTGATTAGCAGGTGGCGCGGGCAAGGCCGCCGGGAGGCGCGACCCCCCGGGGGGGTTCGCCGCCAAGCGCCGGCCACGATTGCCTAGGATCGCGCCTCGGCGCGTCCGTTGAGGACCGTCTGGGCTCGCCGGTTCTGCGACCAACAGGAGATGTCGTTGCACACCGCCACCGGACGCTCCTTGCCATAGGAGATCGTGCGGATGCGGCCGGCGTTGATGCCATGGCGGGCCAGGAAGTCGCGCACCGTCTGGGCCCGTCGGGCGCCAAGGGCGATATTGTACTCACGCGTGCCGCGCTCGTCGGCGTGACCCTCGATCGTGATCGAATACTGGGAATATTGCTGCAGCCATCGCGCCTGATTCGTCAGCGTTTGCTGGGCCTCGGGCGACAAATCCGTGCTGTCGGTGGAAAAGTACACGATATCGCCGACATTGACCGCGAAGTCGCGTGAGGATCCCGGCGTTGCCGGGCTGTTGCGCCCGAGTTCGCTCTCGGGCTTGGGGGTATTCGAGCAGGCCGCCAGCAGCAGTGCCACAGCGACGGCCGCCACCACCGGGCCACCCGCTCTGTGCCACTTCGACAGCTGCATGCCGTCCCCCTTGTTTTTGCGGCAAATGGCGTTTCCGCCGCACGCCGATTTCCGATCCGGTTGCAATATCTAGCGAAAGCTTCGTTCAAAAATGTGTCCGCCGCGGCGCCAGCCGGTGAAACGTCGTTCGGCGGCGCAAGACAACTGGGCGCGCTGGGTTTTCCCCGCAATACACAGCTACGCAACCTCTAAAACAACCAGGGCCGTAGCAAGGCAGACAACCTGCCGCGCTACAGCCCCAATCCTGCGATTCGTCTGCCAAAGGGCAGCGATCGCTCCGGCTCAACGAGCGACGTCTTGCACGCTCGCGCCCAGCTTCATCGGTGTATGCTCTACTTCTTTCCGGCATGCGCCGAGAGCGACAGCAGCGATGACAGCTGCGAGAACGATAGCGCCCTTCATGCTTCTTCTCCTAAGGTCTCTTAGAGAGTTGGTGTTAACGCGCTACCTGAGAAACCGGTACATCAGCCCCTAACTTCATGGGGACATGCTCTACCTCGCGGCGGCATGCGCCGAGAGCAACCGCGGCGACAACTGCCGCGAGTACGATCACGCTTTTTACGTTCATGGTCTTCTCTCCTACACGTTCGGCAATCGCATCACTTCGCTACCGGTGCATAACGCTTAGATCAAGAACGCAGCTGCTTTTGCCAAGGTTTTCCACGGTCGTTGATGCGAAAATGCCACTGGATTTGTGGTGCCCAGGACAGACTAGAGGCCCAGTTTGAAGCGCCGAAGTTTGCCCTGATGCAACCGTGCCGCGCTAAGGCCTACAACAACACCAATTTGGTTAAGGTCGCGTAAAGCACCGTTCAGTTTCGCTGGGGCGACCAGGCGGGATCCGAGCTGAAGGCCGGCGTCAGCATTTCGCGCTCGTTGTAGCCGGTAAGATCGATGGAAAAGAGTCGCGGCCCGCCGGCGCCGCGGCCCTCGCGGAAGAACGCCAGCACGCGCCCGTTCGGCGCCCAGGTGGGCCCCTCGTTGTGGTAGCCCTCCGTCAAGGTGCGCTCGCCCGAGCCGTCGGGACGCATCACCCCGATCAGGAAGCTTCCTCCGGATTGCTTGGTGAACGCGATCAGGTCGCCGCGCGGCGACCACACCGGCGTCGAGTAGCGCCCCTCGCCGAAGCTGATGCGGTGTTGCCCGGAGCCGTCGGCATTCATGACATAGAGCTGCTGGGAGCCATCGCGATCCGATTCGAACACGATGCGCCGCCCGTCCGGGCTGTAGCAGGGACCGGTGTCGATCGAAGTGGATTGGGTCAGACGGCGGGACTGGCGCGAGCGCAGGTCCATTTCCACGATCGAAGAGGCGCCGCCCTCGCCGATGCTCATGATGATTCGCTGGCCGTCGGGAGAAAAGCGCGGCGCGAAGGTCATGCCGGGGAAGTTGCCGACCAGTTCGCGTCGTCCGCTTTCCAGATTGAGCAGAAAAACCCGCGGCTGATCGCCGGTGTATTGCAGGAAGGTCACTTCGTGCGAGCTCGGGCTAAAGCGCGGCGTCAACACCAATTCCCGGCCCTGGCTCAAAAGACGCACGTTGGCGCCGTCTTGGTCCATGATGGCCAGGCGTTTGTTGCGGTGATCCTTGGGACCGGTCTCGTCGATGAAGACGATTTGGGTGTCGAAGTAGCCTTTCTCCCCGGTCAAGCGCTCATAGATCTGATCGGCAATCAAATGGGCGAGGCGCCGCCATTCGCCCGACCCAACGGCGAGCCGCTGTCCGGCCAGCTGGCGCCCGGAAAGGACGTCCCAGAGGCGAAATTCGGCAGCCAGCCGGCCGTCGCCCCCACGTCCGGCACGGCCGACCACCAGCGCCTGGGCATTGATGGCACGCCAATCGGAAAAGCGCGGGGTGGCATTGTGGTCGGCCAATCGCTGAATGAACGATTCGCGATTGAGCGGCTGGAACAGGCCCGAGCGCTCGAGGTCGGCAGCCACCACGTTGGAAAGCTCGACGGCAAAGCGCGCATCCTCGCCCGCAAACTCGGGGATCGCGATTGGAATGGGCTTCAGGGTGCCCTGGGTGATGTCGACCTCGAGGGGCCCGCTGCCGCGCTGGGGCGGCGCTTGGAAGCCGCGCTGCTGGGCCTCGGCGGCACCGCCGGCGAGGGCCAGCAGCAGCGACCAGGCCAGCAGCGCCCCGCCCAACCGCGCCAGGCCGACCGACGCCTGCGGCCGCGACCAGCGCCAGCGCCGACGGCCCGTGCGGGCAGCCGCCGTCTTACCCACGACAGGGACGGGGACGGCGGCGGGCGCCGGCCGTGCGGGCGAAGCAGGCATGTCCATCACAAGTGACCTTCCCGTGGGCTCGCTTGGGTGATTCGGTCGGCCGATAGTACGGGTTCGCGGCTAGAACATGTCGCGGGGATCGAAATTGAGAACGATATCCTTCCAGAAGTCGTATTTGGCGGGCGGCAGACTATAGGGCTCGCAAGCCTGCACGGCGCGCACGGCACTGTCCCGTACCGCCAGGAAGTAGGGGGTGTTCTGCGGGTTCATGATCTGCGGCTCGCTCGCCAATCTGCCATCGGGATTGAAGCGCAAGCGCAGCTTGACCTGGGTGTTCTGCGCGGTTTCGCCGCCACCCAGAACGTTCCACTTCGACTGCACGCAGGACTTTATGATTTGCGCCAGAATGGCGAGCTCACTGGCCGAGAGCTGCTGATCGCGCCCCTCCGGGGCCCCCAGCACCGGGCCCTTGTTGAGGGTCTTCGCCTGCTCGTCGAGCGGCACCGAGGGTCGCGGCGCCCCTTTATCCGGCATCTTGTTGAGCAAGGCCGAAATCTTTTCGGCATCGAATTTCTTTTTCGCTTCCGCTTCTTTGCGCCGCTTTTCCTCATCACGCTTCTTCTTCAATTCGGCTTCTTTGCGCCGTTTCTCGTCTTCTTGCTTCTTCAGCTCGGCCTGTTTGCGCTCGTCCTCTTCCTGCCGTCGCTTGTCCTCGGCCTTTTTGGTCTCCTCTTCGAGCTTCTTTTTTTCCTCTTCCAGCTTCTTCTTCTCCTCTTCGACCTGGCGCTTTTCCACCTCGAGTTTCTTTTGCTCCTCGGCCTGACGCTGCTGTTCCTTCAACATCTCCTCGAGTTTTTTTTGCTCCTCGAGCGCCGGCAGCGGCGGCACGGGGGCAGGCTCGGGCGGCACCGCCGCCAGCTTTTCGGCAACCGCATCCTTCGGCGGCTCGGCCTTCGGCGGCTCGGCCTTGGGCGGCTCCGCTTTGGGCTGCGGCTCGGCCTTGGGCGGCTCCGCTTTGGGCGGCGGCTCGGGCTTTGGCTCTTCCTTGGCAGGGGCTGCCGGCTCAGGCGCGGGGGGAGGCGGGGCGGCGGCGACCGGGGTGGGCTTCGGCGCCTCCTTCTTGGCCACGTCCGGCCGCGGGCTTTCCTTGGGTTGGGCCTGTAGCTGCTTGGCCGTCCTCGACCCCAGTCGCAGCTTGGTCACCTCGCCGGGCGTCACAAGGTCGACCACAACCGGCTCCGGTTCGGCCACGTGCAAGGGTGCCAGCGTCTGGATGTTGAGCACCGCCCAGCCGAGAACCGCCGCATGCAGACACAGGGAGATGATCAGCCCGAAGTGCACGCTCCCGTTTCGAACCCCTTGCCAAGCTCTGCTTAAATCTTACCTGCGCCCAGCCGGACCCGGCCCCTGCTCGATGTCCTCCGGTCCGCTGACAAAGGTGAATTTCTTGAAACCACCCTCGCGCACGGCGCTGATCACCTCTGACACGCGCCCGTACACGAGTTGCCGATCGCCGCGGAACAGCACCGGATCATCCTCGCCGCTCTTGGCGGTCGCCTTCAGCTTCACGATCAGCTGGGACACATCCAGCGATTCTTCCGAGGAACCTAGGAAGATTTTGCCTGTGCGATCAACGGTGACGGTCAGCGGATCTTTGTTGAGATTGAGCGATTGTCCCTTCGCCGCTGGCAGGTCGACGGGCAGACCCGATAGCAGCAGTGGTGCCGTGACCATGAAGACGATGAGCAGCACCAGCATGACGTCGACGAATGGCGTGACGTTGATTTCGTGCATGGGTGTGTGACCGCGGGCGCGGCCACGCCGGCCACCCTTGGCTCGTCCGGTCTTGAGACTGACGCCCATTGGCTTTTCCCTTAGGTGCGCACGTCGATTTGGCGCGACACGATCGCGGAGAACTCGTCGGCGAAGGCCTCGAGCCGCTGGCTGAGCGCGGAGGAGTCGGCGGCAAACTTATTGTAAAAGACGACGGCCGGGATCGCCGCCAGCAGTCCCAAGGCCGTGGCAAACAGGGCCTCGGCGATGCCAGGCGCCACCACCGCCAGGTTGGTGTTCTTGGAGACGGCAATGGCCTGGAAGCTCGTCATAATGCCCCACACGGTGCCGAACAGGCCGACGAACGGGGCCGTCGAGCCGACCGTGGCCAGGAACAGCAGGCGGCGGTCGAGCTGCTCCATCTCGCGGCTGATGGTGACGTCCATCACCTTTTCGACGCGGAGCTGGATGCCGCCCAGGGCCCGGATGTTGCCTTCAACCGAACGCTTCCACTCGCGCATGGCGGCCACGAACAGCGACGCCATCGAGAAAGTGCGACCGTGTGCAACGCTGCTATAAAGTTCCTCTAGCGACTGTCCGGACCAGAACATCTGCTCGAATCGGTCGGCCTCGCGCCGGGCGCGGCGAAAGGCGAACACCTTTTCGACAATGATGGCCCAGGCCCACACCGAGGCCGCCAATAAGCCCAGCATCACGACTTTGACGACGGGATGCGCCGTCATAAACAGCTCCAGAAAGGAGAATCCACCGCCTGCAGCCGGCTTCAACATATCAAGGGGATTCATGGTGTTGTCCGTCTCACGTGACCGCTCAGTGCTGTGGCAGGGGCCGAGCGCTCAGGGGTAGCGACAAGTACCATCCGCGGCCGCCAGTGCTGGCGACGCCCCGCCCTCCTTCACATGTCCATTGCGTACCCGTTTCCCGCCCGCCGGACCAGGGGCCATACTGGCGCCCAATGTGACGGGAATTGGGCCCGCCGCGCCAGCACCACGCCGCCGGCGCGCCGGCGCGCGTGCGGGCGCGCCTTAAGCCGGCAAGACCATTTGCGTTTGCATGACGATGGCGCAGAGCTTGCCGGCCTGCGACTTGATGGTCGTCTGCCACACCTGGGTGGTGCGGCCGCGGTGCAGCGGCACCGATTCGGCCGTCACTTCCGTGTCGACCGCGGCTGCACCGAGGAAATTGGTTTTCGATTCGATCGTCGTCGTGCGCGTGTTGGGCGGCAGATTGACGACCGTGCCAATGGCGCCCAGCGTGTCCGCGAGCGCCATGTAAGCGCCGCCGTGGCACAGGCCTCCCGAGGTGCACAGGTCCGGCCGTACCCGCATGCTGGCAACGATTTTATCCTTGCTCGCCTCTAGGATCTTGATGCCCATGAGACCCGGGAACAGGGGCGCCATGTGCTTCTCGAAGTCCTCGGCAGCCAGCATTGCGACGTCTCCTCTTGCGGCTCGTTGCGCCGCGCGCCCCAAGTCTAAGCCCGCGGGTTTTTCGGCTGCAAGGCATCCCGCAGATGCGCCGACAGGCGCAGCGGCTTGCCCGCGGCCGACATCAACACCACCATGACCTCGGCGGTAAACAAAAGTACCGCGCCGCGGCTGATGCGCTGGTCGAGGGTGAGCGTGGCCGCCGTCATCGTCCCCACGCGCGTCGTCACCTCTAGGATCTCATCGATGCGCGCCGGCTTCAAAAATTCGAGCGCCATGCGCCGCACCACAAAGGCCGCGGGCTCGCCGCCGCCGGCACCGGCCAGCAGCGCGCGATGATCGTTGCCAAGCGCCCGCAAAAAATCGGAGCGGCCGCGTTCGCACCAGCGCACGTAGCTGCCGTGATAGACGAGGCCGGAGAAATCCGTGTCCTCGAAATAGACCCGAATGGGCAACACGTGGCGCCGGCCGGCCGTGTCCTGCACGAGGTGACCGGAAATGTCGGGCCAGCGGCCCTCGGCTTCAAGCGGCGACATCGACCAGGACGATCTCCGGCGGCACCCCCATCCGCACCGGCAGAATAGAGCACCCGAGCCCGCCCGAAACGATCAAATGCCGATTGTTTTCGACGATATGCCCGTAGGCGAAACGATTGCCGAAGCGCGAGGGTACCATTGGCGAATAGCCAAATAGCCTCACCTGGCCGCCGTGCGTGTGCCCGCACAGCGTCAGCGCCACGCGGGAGGGCACGCGCGGGAAGATGTCGGGCTCGTGCGCGAGCAAAATGACCGGGGCCGCATCGGTGACCTGCGCCAGCGTACCGGCGAGATCATCGACGCCCTGGAAGCTGCGCCAGGCGCCAGCCCGGCGGCGGCGAACGAAGGCCAGTTGATCGCCGAGGCCAGCCAGCCAAAAGTGCTGCCCGCCCTTGGCCAGCCGCACGACGGCGTTTTCATAGACGGGGATGCCGCTCTTTTCCAAGACGCGCCGGCCGTGTACGGGCCCGGCGAGCTTGCGCTGGGCGGCGAGGTCGTCCCACCAGTCGTGGTTGCCGAGCACGGCATGGACGCCAAGCGGGGCCCGCAGTTGGGCCAGCGCCTTGGCCCAGTCCTGGGGCGCGATGGTACGCGTCTTGAACTTGTGACTGGCGGCAAAGTCGCCGAGCAGCACCACCGTGTCGGCGCCGAGCGCATTGGTGGCCTCGACGATCGCCTCGA
>Ga0075428_100005908_pt1 | contig 13603 bp, 14 predicted proteins | sample RhiMetdeltSRZDD2_FD_75291 | JGI IMG/M metagenome (GOLD analysis project Ga0075428, IMG submission 75291) | Populus rhizosphere microbial communities from Tennessee, USA - Rhizosphere MetaG P. deltoides SRZDD2 | ecosystem: Host-associated > Plants > Roots > Rhizosphere > Soil | place: USA...
GTCGGTCATGAGGCCGAGCTCTGGGAATCGTTTCTTGAGCGCGGCGAGTGCGCGCGGCACCAAGCCTTTCGGATTGAACGCCTCGCGGCCATCGGTGCTTTTCAGCTTCGCATCGATCACCGGAAAAAGCGCGAGCACAGGAACGCCGAGCTTCAGGCACTCCTCGGCCACCGGTAGCAGCTTGTCGACGGTGCAGCGTTCGACCCCGGGCATGGAAGCCACCTTCTCAGTGCGGTTTTTTCCGTCGAGGACGAACACCGGATAAATGAGATCCCCCGGCCCGAGTGTGGTCTCGCGCATCAGCCGCCGCGAGAAATCGTCTCGCCGCATGCGCCGCATCCGAACGCCCGGGAAGCTGCCGTAGACCTTCATTTATTTCGAAATGTTATCCGGGGGAACTTTGCCCGGGGGTCTGGAATCTTACCTTCGGACGAGTTGATCGTCTCCCGCTTCTCCTCCCTGAGCGGGTGCCTTAATCCAAAGGTTAAGGCGTTTTTGCCCCCGGTTTAATCCCCTTTACCGGGGGCTTTTTATTTCCGCGGCCTGCTCGAGCCATTGCTCCAGCAGGTCGCAAGTCTTCTCTACCCCCTGTCGGGTAACGCTCGAGAAAAGAACCGCGTCGCCGAATTCCTTCCGGAGCGCGGTCTGTTCGGCGCGCGTGAGCTTGTCCGCTTTCGACAGCAACACCAGGCGCGGCGTATCCGCGAGATATCGCAGTAACTGTTCATCGAGCGAGGTGAAAGGATGGCGCGCGTCCATCACGACGACGACGCCGGCGAGCGTCGCGCGCGAATCGAGGTAGGCGCCGACGAGCGCCTGCCATTGCGCGCGCACGGCCTGCGGCACGCGCGCAAAGCCGTAGCCGGGCAAGTCGACGAGCCGCGCAACTCCTGCGAGATCGTAGAAGTTGATCGTCTGCGTGCGACCGGGCGTCTTGCTCGTGAACGCGAGCCGCTTGCGGCCGAGGATTGCGTTGATCGCGCTCGATTTGCCGACATTCGAGCGCCCGGCGAACGCGACCTCCGGCGGACCGGGCGGCGGCAGTTCGGCGGCGCGCCCCACCGAGGCGAGGAACTGTGCTTGCGAGAATATTCGAATAGAATCGCGCCTTCGATTCGACCCCGGACCCGCGATGATACGTGCATTGCTCTGCGCAGCTGGCGCGGCCGTCGCGCTCGCCGCCCCGGCGCAAGCGCAGGACGCGAAAGCGCAGACCTTGGCCCAGACCTGCGCCGCCTGCCACGCGGCCGACGGCAACAGCACCGCCCCGGCGAACCCGAAGATCGCCGGGCAGATCGCCGAGTACCTGCACAAGCAGCTCGTCGATTTCAAGCCGCAGGGCGGCAAGAAGCCGGCACGCGAGAGCCCGATCATGCAGCCGATCGCCGCGAACCTCTCGCAGGACGACATGAAGGTGCTCGCCGAGTTCTACGCCGGGCAGCAACTCAGGCCGGCCGCCGCGGGCGACAAGAATCTCGCCGCGCTGGGCCAGAAGCTCTGGCGCGGCGGGAATAGCGCGACCGGAGTTCCCGCCTGCGCCGGCTGCCACGGGCCCACCGGCGCCGGCATCCCGGCGCAGTATCCGCGGCTGGGTGGCCAGTACGCCGACTACATCGCCGCTCAACTGAAGGCGTTCAAGGAAGGCGCCCGCGCCAACGACCCGAACGGCATGATGCGCGGGGTGACGGCGCGCATGACCGAGCGCGAGATGCGCGCGGTGGCGGAATACGCCGCCGGCCTGCGCTAGGGAATAGGTTCTTCGCTGCGGGTGTTTCCAGTCGGATGCGGCGCCGTGCCGCGACTAGAGGAGAGGACACGATGAGGAAGGTTCTTGGAGCGGCGGCAATCGCGCTGGCGCTGGCTGGCATGGCCGGAATCGCCGCCGCGCAGCAGAAGCCCGATGTGCTCGTGAAGCAACGCCAGTCGGCCATGACGCTGATCGGCAAGTACTGGGGCCCGATTGCCGGCATGGCCTCGGGCAAGGTGTCGCCTTACAACGCCGACGTCGTGTCGCGCAATGCCACGTACCTGGAGAATCTCGCGCAGATGCCGTGGGATGGCTTCCACGAGAGCACCAAGGGCGAGAAGAGCCGCGCGCTGCCGGCAGCATGGGAGCAGAAGGCGAAGTTCGACGAGCTCGCCCAGCGCCTCCAATCGGAGACCGCCAAGCTCGGCCAGCTCGCGCGTGCCAAGGACGAAGCCGGTGTGAAGCAGCAATACGCCGCAGTGGGCAAAGTCTGCGGCGCGTGCCACGAGAGCTTCCGCGAGAAGCAGTAAACCCGAGGTGCTCATCCGAAGCCCCGCCCTGGCGGGGCTTTTCTTTCTGCTGTTCTGCGCCGTGTGCTTCGCGCAGGGAGACGCGAAGCGCGGCGAATACCTCGCGAAGGCCGGTGGCTGTCTCGGCTGTCACACCGAGGAGCGCGAGAAGGCGGTGCCCTATGCCGGCGGGCGCGCGCTGAAAACCCCGTTCGGGGTCTTTTACGGTCCGAATATCACGCCGCACCCGCAGGCCGGCATCGGGCGCTGGACCGAAGCGGACTTCGTGCGCGCGATGCGAGAAGGCCGCCGCCCGGACGGCGCGAACTATTACCCCGCGTTTCCCTATACATCGTTTACCCTGATTACCGACTCGGACCTGCGCGATCTCTGGGCGTACTTGCGTGCGCTTGCGCCGAGCGATCGGAAGAGCGAGCCGCACGAGCTGGGTTTTCTCTACCGCTGGCGCTTCCTGCTCACCTTTTGGAAGTGGCTTTTCTTGGACCGCGGACCCTTCGTTCCGGACCCGGCGCAGAATGCGCAGCTGAACCGGGGCCGCTACCTCACGACCGCGCTCGGACACTGCGGCGAGTGCCATACCCCGCGGAACTTCCTCGGGGCTCCGAAACGCAGCCAGTTTCTCGCTGGTGCGAAGGACGTCGCGCCGAACCTGACCCCGACCCGCCTGAAGAAGCGCGGTGATGGGGAGCTGCGCAATTTCCTCACGACCGGCCTCACCGAGGACGGAGACGTTCCGGCGAAGGAAATGGGCGAGGTGATCACGAACACCACGAGCCAGCTAACCCCGGAAGACCTGAACGCGATGATCGCTTTCCTGCGCTCACTGCCGCCATTGCCGGAACCCGGGAAATAGCATGGAATAGGGGTCGCCGAAGCCTTGTTCCCCCTATGAATGAAGCCCAGCGCCTTGTCGACCTGATTCCGCGGCTGCGGCGCTACGCTCGCGCGCTGGTCGGCGACCGTGCTACCGCCGACGACCTGGTCCAGGACACGCTCGAGCGGGCGTGGGCCAAGCTCCACCTCTACCGCCGCGGGACCGATCTGCGGGCCTGGCTTTTCACGGTCATGCATAACGTCCATGTGAACCGGGTGCGCGCGACGCGCCTTACCGATGCGCTCGATGACGAGATGCCTGAGCTAGCGCAACGCCCGCCGCAGGGCGATGCGCTGCTCGTGCGCGATCTCGACCGCGGCATCGCCCGGCTGCCGGCCGAACAGCGCGCGGTCCTGCTCCTGGTGACGCTGGAAGAGATGAGCTACGACGAAGTTGCGCGCACGCTCGGTATCCCGATCGGTACCGTGATGTCGCGGCTTTCGCGAGCGCGCGAGAAGCTGCGGGCGATGATGCTCGGGCACGGCGCGCCGGCCAAGCTGAAAGTCGTGAAGTGAGCGAACCGGTAACCGAAGCAGATCTGCAGGCGTACGCCGACGGCAACCTCCCCGAGGAGCGCCGCGCCGCCGTCGCGTCGTGGCTCGCCGCACACCCGGAGGATGCGGAGCGCATCGAGGCGTACCGCAAGCTCGCCGAGGAGCTGCGCAGCACATATGACAGCGTGCTCGTCGAGCCGGTGCCCGATCGCCTTCGGCGCGCGGCGCGCCCGGCGCAGCTGCGGCGCGCCGCCCGTGTGGCCGTCTGGGTCGCACTCGGCGTTGCGCTCGGTGGAATCGCGAGCTGGCAATTGCATGACTCGCCGCCGACGCCGAGCGTGGATTCGGCCGGGGCCATGGCGCGCCGCGCCGCGGTGGCGCATGCGACCTACGCCCCCGAAGTGCGTCATCCCGTCGAGGTCGGCGCCGATCAGGAAGATCATCTGACCAAGTGGCTTTCCAAGCGTCTGGGCACGCAGCTTCGGCCGCCGAAGCTGGAAGACGTCGGCTACAGCCTGATCGGCGGCCGCCTGCTCCCCGGGGAGAACGGTCCGGTCGCGCACTTCATGTACCAGTGCAACCGCGGCACGCGCGTCACGCTCTACGTGCGCAGCGACATGCAGTCCCAGCGCTCGACCGCCTTCCGCTACTCGCGCGAGGGCAACGTCGACGTGTACTACTGGGTCGACAGCAAGCTCGGCTACGCGGTGTCCTCTGGTGACATCAGCAAGGAGAACCTGCTGAACGTGGCAAACGCCGCCTACCAGCAGCTCAATCCGCCGTAAGCACCGTTTCGGGGCGCCTGCGCGCCCGCTGCACCGGCGCGGTGACGCCGCCGGAAGCGTCGGTCGAATAAACAAGGCCTTACAGACTGGCACGGTTGGTGCGAACCACTGGCGTCCTTTCGCCACGGGAGGCAGCATGTCTCGGTTCGGATGCAACTGCGGCCGGCATCAATCGCAAGGCGAGCACGACGTCGAAGCGCACGCCGTCGAGGAAGCGCTGCTGCGTGCGACAGTGCGCCGGGAACTGCTTTCGCTGATCGGCCGCAGCGCCGCGCTCGCTGCGCTCGCGAGCGTGTTCCCGCTAAGCGCCGCGAAGGAAGCGTTCGCGCAGAGCGCGAAGCCGGAGAAGACCAGGCTCAAGGTCGGCTTCATTCCAATCACCTGCGCCACGCCGATCATCATGGCGCAGCCGATGGGTTTCTACGCGAGGCACGGGCTCGACGTCGAGGTGGTGAAGACGGCCGGCTGGGCCGTGATCCGCGACAAGACCCTCAACAAGGAATACGACGCGGCGCACATGCTCTCGCCCATGCCGCTCGCCATCACGCTCGGCGTGGGCGCGAATGCGGTGCCCTACACCATGCCGGCGGTCGAGAACATCAACGGCCAGGCCATCACGCTCGCGGTGAAGCACAAGGACAAGCGCGATCCCAAGAGCTGGAAGGGCTTCAAGTTCGCCGTGCCGTTCGACTACTCGATGCACAACTACTTGCTTCGCTACTACGTCGCCGAGCACGGCCTCGACCCGGACCGCGACATCCAGATCCGCGCGGTGCCGCCGCCGGAGATGGTGGCGAACCTGCGCGCCGACAACATCGACGGCTTTCTTGCGCCGGATCCGGTGAACCAGCGCGCGGTGTACGACGGCGTCGGCTTCATCCACGTGCTGTCCAAGGAAATCTGGGACGGCCATCCGTGCTGCGCGTTCGCGGCGTCGAAGGAGTTCGTCACCACGATGCCGAACACCTACCAGGCGCTCCTCAAGGCGATCATCGACGCGACCGCGTACGCGCGCAAAGTGGAGAACCGCAAGGAGATCGCGGCGGCGATCGCGCCGGCGAACTACCTCAACCAGCCGGTCACGGTCGTGGAGCAGGTGCTCACCGGCACGTTCGCCGACGGCCTCGGCAACGTGCGCAAGGTGCCCGACCGCATCGATTTCGACCCGTTCCCCTGGCATTCCTTCGCGGTCTGGATCCTCACCCAGATGAAGCGCTGGGGACAGCTCAAGGGCGACGTCGACTACCAGAAGGTCGCGCGCGAGGTGTTCCTCGCCACGGATGCGAGCAGGCTGATGGCCGAGGTCGGGCTCACGCCGCCGAAGTCGACCTACAAGAGCTTCAGCGTGATGGGCCGCGCGTTCGATCCCATGAAGCCGAAGGAATACGTCGACAGCTTCTCCATCAAGCGCGCATGAGGCAGGGACTGCTCGCCGCGGTGATCTCGGCGCTCCTCATGGCGCTCGGCGTCGGCGTCTGGCACCTCGCCACGCTGCCGAAGGGCGGCGCGGCCGGCGGCGATTCGGAGTACGCGAAGCTGGTGGGTGCTCAAAAATCGGCTTTCCCGACCCCGGCTGACGTGGGGCAAAAGCTCGCCGGCCATCTGCGCGATCCCTTCTACGACAGGGGGCCGAACGACAAGGGCATCGGCGTGCAGCTCGCCTATTCGATTGGCCGCGTGCTGCTCGGCTTCGGCCTCGCCGGGGCTCTCGCGGTACCGCTCGGCTTCCTGATCGGCATGTCGCCGGTGGTCTACCGCGCGCTCGACCCGTTCATCCAGGTGCTGAAGCCCATCTCGCCGCTCGCGTGGATGCCGCTCGCGCTCTTCACGCTCAAGGACTCGAACGTCTCGGCGGTGTTCGTGATCTTCGTGTGCTCGATCTGGCCGATGCTCATCAACACCGCGTTCGGCGTGGCGTCGGTGCGCCGCGACTGGCTGAACGTGGCGCGCACGCTGGAAGTGTCGCCGCTGCGCAAGGCGTTCGCCGTGGTTCTTCCGGCGGCAGCGCCGACCATCATGACCGGGATGCGTATCTCGATCGGCATCGCCTGGCTCGTGATCGTGGCGGCCGAGATGCTGGTCGGCGGCACCGGGATCGGCTACTTCGTCTGGAACGAGTGGAACAACCTGTCGATCGCCAACATCCTGTCCGGGATCCTCGCGATCGGCCTGGTCGGCATGCTGCTCGACTTCCTCTTCGCGCGGCTGCAGAAGGCCGTGACCTACGTCGAATGAGCTTCCTCCAGGTCCAGGGACTCGCGAAGCGCTTCAACGACGCAAAGGTCTTCGAAGGCATCGATTTCGAGATGGAGCGCGGCGAGTTCGTCTGCATCATCGGGCACTCGGGCTGCGGCAAGACCACGATCCTCAACGTGCTGGCGGGCCTCGACCGGGCCTCGGAAGGCGTCGTGGTGATGGACGGCCGCGAAGTCGCCGGGCCCTCGCTCGAGCGCGGCGTGGTTTTCCAGGGCCACGCGCTGATGCCCTGGCTCTCGGTGCTCGGCAACATCGCGTTCGCGGTGCGCAGCCGCTGGCCGCACTGGAACCGCATCCAGGTCCAGACCCACTGCCAGAAGTTCATCGACATGGTCGGCCTCACCGGCGCCGAGCACAAGAAGCCGGCGGAGCTTTCCGGCGGCATGAAGCAACGCGTCGGCATCGCGCGCGCGTTCGCCATCCAGCCCAAGATGCTGCTCCTCGACGAGCCGTTCGGCGCGCTCGACGCGCTCACGCGCGGCACCATCCAGGACGAGCTGCTGCGCATCTGCGCCGCTACGCACCAGACGGTGTTCATGATCACGCACGACGTCGACGAGGCGATCCTGCTCGCCGAGCGCATCGTGCTCATGTCGAACGGCCCGAATGCGTGCATCGCCGAGATCGTCGAGAACACCATCGCCAAGCCGCGCGAGCGCCATTCGATCCACCACGACGAGCAGTACTACCGGATCCGCAACCACCTGGTCGACTTCCTCGTCAACCGCTCGAAGCTCTACCAGAGCGGCGAGCTGCGCCGTCCGGCGCAGCCGCCGCACGTGCGCCCCGGCCTGCACGAGGCCGCGCTGGCGAAGATCGTCAACCTCAGGACCTGAAGGAGGAGCAGCGATGAAACGCGACGACGATATTGCCAACCTGATGAAGCCGATGAAGCGCGAGGACGTGACCGATCTCATCGCGTTCCGCAAGATGAAGTCCGGCCTCAAGTGGCCCGAGATCGCGAAGAAGGTCGGCGCTTCCAAGGAATGGACTGCGGCCGCGTGCCTCGGGCAGATGCAGATGACGAAGAAGCAGGCCGAGGCGGTCGGGAAACTCTTCGACCTGCCGGAGGAGGCCGTGCTGCTCCTGCAGACCGTGCCCTACAAGGGCTCGCTGCCGAGCGCGGTGCCGACCGACCCGCTGATCTACCGCTTCTACGAGCTGGTGAACGTGTACGGCACGACCTTCAAGGCGCTCATCCACGAGGAGTTCGGCGACGGCATCATGAGCGCCATCGACTTCGACATGGACCTCACCCGCCTGCCGAACGAGAAGGGCGATCGAGTGAAGATCGTGATGAGCGGGAAGTATCTGCAGTACAAGACTTACTGAAATCGATGGCGGACGAGGGGCCGGTGTCGGCCTTGCACGTCTTCGCCATGTGCTCGAGCGCGTAGCGGTTGTCCGCTTCGTCTTCGGATGCGATGCAGTCGCGCGGCACCACGAGCTTGAAGTCGCGCATGTAGGCGTCCTGCGCGGTGAACAGCACGCAGAAGTTTCCCGCGATGCCGGTGAGAATCAGCGTGCGCGCGTCGAGGTGGGCGAGCAGCACCTCGAGCGTCGTGGAATGGAACCCGGAGTGCTTGGGCTTCAGCACGAAGTAGTCGTGCTCGTCGGGCGCGAGCAGCTCGGCGACCGGCTGGCCGCGCACGCCGTCCTTCAGCACGTGCTCGAGCGTGGCGCGGAAGTCGGAGCGCCATCTTCCGAAATTGTCGTTGCAGTAAATGACCGGCACCCCGGCCTCTTTGGCTCGCTTGCGCAGCGCCGCCGTGGCCTTCGCGGCCTTGAGCGCGTGCGGCAAGAGCTTCGCGCCCGAATCGAATTCCAGATCGTTGATCCAGTCGATGAGAAGCAGCGCGACGGCGCTCTTGTCCGGCGCCGCGCCGTGCAGGTCCCTACTTTTGGACAGAGGCATTGAGCGCGGTGGCGAGCGCGGCGTCGCCGCTGATCAATGCTTTCCAGGCGAGCTCGAGCCCGTTGCGCTTGCCCTTCGGCACGAGCTTCATGCCCGCCGGGTCGATGGTCAGCATGTACGGCTGGCCGTCGATATCGATCTCGCGCTTCAAGGTCTTGTCCAGTTTGGTGGCCATGGGTCAGCTCCGCATGCGCAGGGCACGAAACAGTTTGACGAGCGCGGGCAACTGGTAGTTCGCGTTCAAGCCGCTCGGACTGGGCAGCACCCACACTTTGGCGCCTTCCAAGGGCTCGGGCTGCAGCCCGAGCGTCGCCCGCGGGCGACCGAACGCGCTGCGGTAGGCGCCGAGACCGACAAACGCCACGGCGCGCGGCCGGAAGCGTCGCACTTTCGCCGCGAGCGCCCTCCCCCCTTCGATCAATTCCGCGCTCGAGAGCTCGTTGGCCGCCGCGGTGCCGCGGTTCACCAGATTGGTGAGGCCGTAACCGAGCGCGAGCAGCCGCTCGTTCTCGGAGGGGTGAAAAAGGCGCGGTGTGAATCCGGCGGCGTGCAGCGCCGGCCAGAAGCGATTGCCGGGCCGCGCGAAGTGAAATCCGGTGGCGGCGGAGTACAGGCCCGGGTTGATGCCGCAGAAAAGGACTTTCAGCCCCGGCGCGATGACGTCGCGCAGCCCCTTGCCGGCCGCGGCCTGCAGCTCGGTTCTACTGGGCGGGCCGGACCACGTAGCCGCCGGACTTCTCGTCGGCTTCGAGCTTGATGAGGCCTTTCTTTTCGGCCTCCTCGAGGAGGTCGGAGAAGGCACGGAAGCCATAGTACGACTCGTTGAATCCCGGGTTTCGGCGCTTCAGCGCCTGCTTGACCATCGAGCCCCAGATGCGCTCGTCCGCGTCGCGCTCGGCCATCAGCGCTTCGAGCGTGCTCAGCATCAGGTCGAAGGCCTCCTGCTTCTTGTCGCCGTTGCTCTTGTCGCCGCTCGCCCCTGCGGGCGCGGCTTCGCGCCGCTTCTTCGCCGCGCGGCGCTTCTGCTCGTCGGCGCGCACCAGGTCGTCGTAATAGATGAACTCGTCGCAATTGTTGATGAGCAGGTCCGAGCTCGAGTTCTTTACGCCCACGCCGATCACCGTCTTCGCGTTCTCGCGCAGCTTTGAGACGAGCGGCGAGAAGTCGGAGTCGCCGCTCACGATGACGAAGGTGTCGACGTGCGATTTCGTGTAGCAGAGATCGAGCGCGTCGACCACCATTCGGATGTCGGCCGAGTTCTTGCCCGATTGGCGCACGTGCGGGATCTCGATCAGCTCGAACGACGCGGCGTGCATCGTGGCCTTGAACTCCTTGTAGCGCTCCCAGTCGCAGTACGCCTTCTTCACCACGATCGAACCCTTGGCGAGCAGGCGCTCGAGAACTTTCTCCATGTCGAACTGCGAATAGCGCGCCTCGCGCACGCCGAGAGCGATGTTCTCGAAGTCGCAGAACACGGCAAGACTGCGCGCGTCCGGGCTCGCCACGCTAATCAGCCGTGCCGGAGGCGAACCGAGCGGCGCTGCGGCGCTGACGCCAGTTCTCGACGAGAGAATACCCCGCCGGCACGACGATGAGCGTGAGGAGGGTCGAGGTGATCATGCCGCCGATCACGGCGATCGAAAGCGGCGCGTTAGTCTCCGCGCCGGCGCCCAGACCGATCGCCGCGGGTGCGAGCGCGAGAATGATCGTGAGCGAGGTCATCACGACCGGACGCATGCGCGTCGGGCAGGCGTCGCGCAGCGCCTCGTCGACCTCCAGGCCTTGCTCGCGCCGCTGGTTGGTAAGGTCGACCAGCAGGATCGAGTTCTTCGCCACGAGGCCGATGAGGAGCACCAGGCCGATTCCGGAGTAGATATTGAGGGTGCTCCCGGAAAGCCAGAGCGCGGCGATGCCGCCCACGATGCCGAGCGGCACGGCGAGCATGATGTAGAACGGCTGCAAAAAGCTGTTGAACTGGCTGGCGAGCACCATGAAGAGCAGCGCAAGGGCGAGCGCGAAGGTGAACTGCGTCGCGTTAGCTGTTTTCTCGAGCTGCTCGGCTTCGCCGACGAACACCACGCGATAGCCGATCGGCAGGTTTTGCGCGGCTGCGCGCACTTTCTCCATTGCGGCGCCGAGCGCGATCGTCGGCGAGGCGTAAAAGCTCGCCGAATACTGCAGGTCGAAACGCGCGATCACCGCGGGCCCGAGCGCCTCGCGAAAACGCGCCACCTGGTCCAGGCGCACGAGCTGCCCCTGGCGGTTGCGCAAGTAGATCTTGGCGAGGTCCGCCTGCTGCTGGAACTCTCCGTCCTTCGCCTTCACTCGGATATCGTAGCGCTCGCCGTCGCCGGGATAGTCGTTGTACTTGGCGATGTCGATCCCGCCGGTCAGCATGCTGACCGCGAGCGCGACGTCGCCCGAGGTGAGGTTCAAGCCGGCCGCGCGCAGCCGGTCGGGCTCGAGCACGAGCTGCGGCAAGTCGAGCTGCAGGTCCGTATCCATGCGCCCGATCTGCGGGTCGGCCTGCAGCGTGCGCTGCAGCTCCGCGGCGAGTCGCCCCATTTCCTGCAGGTTCGGCCCCTTCACGACAAACTGCAATGGCTCGGAGCGCTGGCCTTGTACCAGCCCGAAAGCGCGCGGGAAAGCGCGTGCGCCGGCCACCTGCTGCAGGTCGCGCCGAATGGCGTTGATGACCTCGGCCTGAGAGCGCTGACGCTCGCCGCGCGGCTTCATGCGCGCGACCAGGGTGGCCTGGTTCACCTGCTGCGCCGAGCCCAGGCCGATCACGCCGAACTCGGTGACGATCTCGGGATAGCGGAACGCGATCTGCTCTACCTCGCGTAGTTTCGACTCGGTGTACTCGATGGAGGAGCCAAGCGGCGTGCGGATGCCCACCAGGAAGCGGCCCTCGTCGGCCTGCGGCGCGAGCTCGCGCGGCAGCTGCATGAACACCGGAAGCGAGGCCACGAAGCACAGCATCGCGCCGCCAAGCACCAAGCCGCGGTTGCGCAGCGACCAGGCGAGCAGGCGCCGGTACAGGCCGTCCAGGCCATGGAAGAAACGCTCGAGCACCCAGTACACGCGGCCGTGCTTGTCCTTCACATCCAGGTAGCGCGAGCACAGCATCGGCGTGAGGGTGAGCGAGACGAACAGCGACACCAGCACGCCGAAGGTCACCACCACGGCGAACGAGCGCAGGAACTGGCCGAGGATGCCGCTCACGAACACCACCGGCGCAAAGATCGCCACGAGCGAGAAGCTGGCCGCGATGACCGCAAAGGTCACTTCGCGGCTGCCCGTCACCGCCGCCGCCATGGCGCTGGTTTCGCGGTCCTCCTCGCGATGGCGGTAGATGTTCTCGAGCACCACGATCGAGTCGTCCACCACTACGCCGACCAGCAGCAGAAGCGCGAGCAGGGTCACCGAGTTGAAGGTGTAGCCGAAGAAATACATGACCGCGATCGCGCCCATGAGCGATACCGGAATCGAGCAGGCAATGATCACGGTCGAGCGGAAGCTCTTGAGGAAGAGCCACACGATGAGCGCGGCGAGAATAGTGCCCTCGACGAGGTGCTGCTTCAGCGACTCCACCATTGCGCCGATGAACACCTTGTCGTTCTGCACGTAGTGCAGCTCGAGCCCGGGCGGAAGCTGCGGGCGCACGTCCTTTTCGATGCGCTCAAGCACCTTGTCGATGATCGCGACGGTATTGGTGTTCGGCACCTTAACTACGCCGATGCCGACCGCCGGCTTGCCGTTGAAGCGCGCCAGTTGCCGGAAGTCCGCGAGGCCGTCCTCCACCTCGGCGATGTCGCGCAGGCGCACCGGCGCGCCATCCTTGTAGCCGACGATCATCGCGGCAAGGTCGTCGAGCTTGTGGAACTCGAGGTCGAGCTTGAGCAGATGCTCGGTCGAACGACCGACCAGGAACCCGCCGGCCAGCTGCAGATGCTCCCTGCCGAAAGCATCCGAGATGTCTTGGGCGGCGATGCCATAGGCGGCGAGCTTCGCGGGCAGCAGGCTGACGCGAATCACGCGGTCGCGGCGCCCGCCGATGCGGATCTCGCCCACGCCGTCGATCGTTTCGAGCTGCTTCTTGATGACGTTGATCGCGTACTGGTTGAGTTGCTGCTGCGTGCGGTCGCCTTGCAGCGCGGTCCACAGAATGGGTTGAGTGTTCGTCTCGACCTTGGCCACCACGGGCGGGTCGGCGTCCTTCGGCAGCCGGCGCACCACCTGATTCACCTTGGCCTGCACCTCCTGAAAGGCGACATCGATGCGCTTCTCCAGCCCGAACGTGATCACGACGACTGAGGTGCCCGGCGAGGAGGTCGACTGGATATGCTCGATGCCGGGGACGCTGTTGACCGCGGTCTCGATTAGATTGGTGATCGACGCATCGACGATGTCCGGATTGGCGCCGCGCTGCGCGGTGGTGATCGAGATCACCGGAAACTCGATGTAGGGCAGCTTGTCGATGCCCATGCGCTGGTAGGCGATCGCGCCGAACAGCACCAGTACCGCGCTCAGCATGAACGCGAACACGTGCCGGCGGATCGAGAGCTCGGAGAGCGTCATGAGCCGCCCTTCTTCGTGCCTTCTTCGGCAACCGCGCCCGGCTTCGCGCGCACCGTGACGGCGGCGCCGTCGGTGAGGAAGCCGGCACCGTCGGCGGCCACCGTCTCGCCGGCCGACAGGCCCTTCACGACCTGTTGCCAACCGTCTTGGCGCAAACCCGTTTCGACCACGCGCTGGCGCGCGACGCTGCCTTCGATGGCGTAGACCACCTTGCCGGCCGGACGCAGCACCACGCTCTGCTCGGGCACCATCAGCGCGCCGTCCAGCGAACTGGTGACGATTCGAGCGTTGACCGTGCCGCCGCCGCGCATTAGCGTGCCCTCGCCGCGGATCTTGACGATCGCATCGAGCGCGCGGTTGTTCGTGCCCACGGTCGGCTTGATTTCGTCGATCCGGGCCTCCAGTACGCGCTCGGGGGCGG
>Ga0075428_100005909_pt1 | contig 13602 bp, 8 predicted proteins | sample RhiMetdeltSRZDD2_FD_75291 | JGI IMG/M metagenome (GOLD analysis project Ga0075428, IMG submission 75291) | Populus rhizosphere microbial communities from Tennessee, USA - Rhizosphere MetaG P. deltoides SRZDD2 | ecosystem: Host-associated > Plants > Roots > Rhizosphere > Soil | place: USA...
CGGCCAGGCCCGCTTGCCGCGTGGCAGATCGGGCCCGGTGAGGATGAACCCCGAGGGGTCCAGCTCCACGAACCCGGCGAATCCCTCGGTGCGCGGGGCCACGCCGATGAAGACGAAGAGGGCGCCCACGTCGAGCGCCCGCGATCCACCGCTCTCCACGTCGCGCAGGACGATCCGCTCGAGGTGGTCCTTCCCGCAGGCCTCGGTCAGCTCCGCTCCGGTGATGACGTGGATGGTGGCCGTGGCCTCGATACGGTCCACCAGGTACCTCGACATCTTGGGGCTCAGGGATGATGCGCGCACCAGCATGGTGACGGTCCGCGCGTAGCGAGAGAAGTAGAGGGCGGCCTGGCCAGCGGAGTTGGCACCCCCCACGATCGCAATGTCCTGGCCGCGGTGGAGCGCGGCTTCGGACAGCGCCGCGCCGTAGTAGACCCCCGAGCCGACCAGCGGCGCGACTCCGGGGACGTCGAGCTCGCGAACCGCCATGCCGGTGGCGAGCACGAGGGCGTGGCAGGAGACTTCGTGACCGTTGTCGAGCGTGACGATGCGGTAAGGGTCTTCGCGTCGCAATCCCGCCACCGGCTGCCCCACCAGCATCTCGGCGCCGAAGCGCCGGGCCTGGGCCACCGCCCGCTGCGCGAGATCCGCCCCGGTGACGCCGCCGGGGAAGCCCAGGTAGTTCTCGATCATCGAGCTGGTCCCGGCCTGACCGCCGGGGGCGTGCTGCTCCATGAGCACGACGTGCAGACCCTCGGAGGCGGCGTAGACGGCGTTCGCGAGCCCGGCCGGACCGCCGCCGATGATCACCAGGTCGTAGAAGGGTCGGGTCGTCGACGCCTGCATCCCGACCTTGCCGGCCAGCTCGGCAATCCCCGGCGCGACCAGGCTGCTTCCATCCGGAAACAGCACGACCGGCAGGCGGGGCGATTCGCCGGCGATCGACTGGACCATTTCACGCGTGGCGGGGTCGGCTTCGATGTCGATCCACTGATAGGGTACCTGATTGCGGGCCAGGAAGTCCCGCGCGGCGTAGCTCTGTGGCGACCAGCGCGATCCGACGATGCGGATGCCCTCGAAGGGCAGACGCACCCGCGCGGACCACGCCGAGAGCAGATCATCGAGCACCGGGTAGAGCTTCGACTCCGGCGGGTCCCAGGGCTTCATCAGGTAGTGATGGAGCCCGATCTCGTTGATGGCCGCGATCGCGGCGCTGGTGTCGGCGTATGCGGTCAGCAGCATGCGGATCGCCTCGGGGTGGAGCTTGCGCGCCTCGCCGAGGAACTCGATCCCGGTCATCCCCGGCATCCGCTGGTCCACCAGGAAGAGCGCGACGGCCTCGGACCGCCGCTGGAGCGCGCGCGCCGCCTCGAGCGCCTCGGAGCCCGACGCCGCGGTGACGATCCGGTAGCGATCCGCATACTGGCGCCGGAGGTCACGCGCGACCGCGGCCAGCACCTCGCGATCGTCATCCACAGCCAGGATGGCCGGCTTAGCCACCGCTCGAGGGCTCCCGTCCGCCGGCCGGCTGGTGCCGCTTCAGTATTGCCTCGATCTGATCCAGCGAGAAGCCGTTCAGTCCGACGATCCGGGTCGCGGCACGGAACAACGGCGGCACGATGGCCAGCGCCTCGGCCTTGCTCCCGACCTCCACGATCATCCATGCGCTGTGGACGTTGTCCTTGCAGCCCCAGTCGGCATGGGTCAGGAAGTGGGATCCCGACGACAGGAAGACCTGGACCACCCGCGCGCACGCCAGCCCCTCGGGGTCGTGCGGCACTTCGATGAGGAATCTCGGCACGTTGACCTCCCTCGTATGCGGTTCGCTCACGCGGCGGGCAGGATCACGCGGAATTCCGTGTGACCCGGCCGCGATTCGACCTCGATCTGACCATCGTGCTGGCGCACCAGGCGCCGGGCGATGTCCAGGCCGAGTCCCGTACCCTCGCCCTGAGGCTTGGTGGTGAAGAACGGATCGAAGATCCGGCTCATCGCCTCCGCCGGCACCCCGGGTCCGTCGTCCACCACGCGCACGACCACGGAGCGGTCACCTCGCGTCGCGGTGACCTCGACCCGCCCGGACGGCGGCGCCGCGTCGATGGCGTTGTCGATCAGGTTCGCCCACACCTGATTCAGCTCGCCGCCGAACCCCTCGACCTTGGGCAGGTCGTCGGGGACCCGCACGCTGACGGTCACGGACTTCGCCCGCGCCTTCCCCGCCAGCACGGCCATCGTGTCGGCCAGCCCCTGCCCGATGGACACGGGCAGCGGGAGGTTCGTCTGGTCCATGTAGGTAAAGCCCTTGATGGCGGCCACCAGGGAGTGGATGCGCGACGCCGCGGCCTCGACCTCGCCCGACAGGACACGGGTGCGGTGGCTGGCAGCCAGAGAGCGGAGCGCGAACTCGAGCGCGTCGTTGCCGAGCGCGGCGGCCAGCCGGTCCAGGCAATCCAGCGGCAGGGAGGTCTCGGCCAACGCGGACGCCACCTCGCCGCGCAGGCCGTGGGCGGCGAGCCAGCCCGTGATGGCTTCCTCCCGGTCGGCACGCTCCATCGGCGCCAGCGCCTCCCGCGCGGCGATCTCCGCGCACAGCGCGCGCACGCGGGCGATCTCGCCGAGCTGCTCCGCGGTCAGCCGCTGCGCCCCCAGGGCGAGCGCCGAGGCCTCCATCTCGAACAGACGGGCGGAGAGCTCCTTGGCGCTGCGCGCGACCGCCGAGGCGGGATTGTTCAGCTCGTGCGCGAGCCCGGCCGCGAGTCGCCCGAGCGAGAGCATCTTCTCGTCGTGGAGATCGCTCCACGTGAAGCGGCGCGCGCGATCCAGCATGACGTGGACGAGGATCGTGGTGATCTCGTGGCAGCGCACGATCATCTCCGGGAAATGATCGCCGGACACCTCGAGGATCTCGCTCGCCTCCTCGGTGAACGAGTGGCCCGGTGGCGCGGTCACGCGCGAGTACGGCAGGGTGCCGGTCACGTCGCCCCCGCGCCAGGTCATGACCTTGCGGGGACCGGCGCCGCGATCCACCTCGATGGACATCCGCCCGGAGAGCACCACCCAGAGCGATCGCAGGGGCACGTCCATGCTGCCGAGCGTCTCGCCGGCGGCGAACTGTCGCAGGGTGCCGCGGGATGCCAGCCACTCGAGCTGCTCGCGCGGGGCGGATCCGAGCGTGCGATGTGCCGCGAGGCGCTCGACGAGGTCCAGGGCGGTCATGAGGGCACGTCCACCGGCGAGGTCACGCGGCAGGGGCAGATCGGTGGTCACCCATGGTCGCATTCTCCAACGCGCGGCCGCGCGTGGCAAGCCGCACCGCCTACGCCACCCGCACGCGCCGCCTCGCCTGGGCGGGGACCCGCGCCTCCGGTGTGAGCACGCCCTGCAGATTGAGCGGGTCCGTCGCCGCCACCTCGATGCCGTGCCGCGCGTCGGTCTCGGCCGCCTTGCTGTTCACCGTCGCCCCGCCCTCGCCGGTCGCGAGCCTGCCGAGCGCGTGCACCCGGGGGCTCCCACCCAGGCGCCTCAGCCTCCGCATGAGATCGACCGCCTCGGGGAGCGCGTACTGCTCGCCGGCGAAACGCTGAACGAAGCGCCCGCCCCGCACGTCGCCGCGCAGCTCCTGGTGGCGATAGACGCGCACCAGATCGCGCCACGCCACCGGGATCCGCTCGCGCTCGAGCAACCGGCGGAACACCACGCCGTAGCGCGCCAGCAGCTGGCGGGCGACGAACTCCGCCAGGTCGCCGTCCCACGTGTCGCCGGAGCGAGCGCCGCCCGCATCCGCTCCGTCGTCGCGGAACCGCGACCACCGGCCGGCCGGCATCAGCGGCGCCTGCCGCATCACGCCACGACGCCGGCTCGGCGGGGTGATCAGGCGCCGCAGCCCGCCGAACGAATCGCACGTCACGCGCCCGTGTCCGATCAGCTGCGTGAGCCCCATCTCGAAATGGGAGGGGAGCAGCCGTGTGGCGCGCTCGAGCTCCTGGGTGAAGCAGGCGCCGCGCGCCGCCAGCGCATCGAGGATCGTGCGGGCGTAGGTGGACAGCGCCGCGCCGTGCTCAGCCCCGTGGGTGGTCGCAACGCCACCCGCCCCCGTGCCCGGGCGCAGCGCGGCGAGCCTCATCCATGCCTCCAGATCCTCCCTCGGCAGGAGGCAGATCGGCGTCGATCGGATCGGCGAGTCGCCGGCGCTCCACAGGCGCCCCCATACCACCTCGCCGGTGAGGGTCAGCTGATCCAGCCATTCCGTATGCATATCGTGGAGCCGCGCGCGCAGGATGCTCGCTTCCCACTCGGCGGCGGGTGCTTCGAAGCCCGCGAGCTTCCTCACCACCTCGTGCGCGCCGCGCGGGCCCTCCAGCCGGAAGGCGGGGTCGGCGTGCTGCCAGCAGGCGAGGAACCGCCACAGCTCCTGCGCGGTGACGGGCTCGATCTCGCGCCGCAGGCGCTCGAGCGTGTAGCGATGGATGCGGGCGAGCAGGCGGCGGTCGCACCAGGCCTCCCGCCCGCCGATCCGGCAGCGCAGCACCACGCCTTCGGCTTCGAGCATCCGCATCGCCTCGGCGTCGGCCGCCGGGAGCGCGGGCAGGGCGATCGCCGCGTCACCCGTCCGTCCGCCCGCCGCTTCACCGGTGGCTCCGGCCGACAGCACCACCGGGCCGAGCGCCTCGAGCCGCCCGCGCAGCACCGCCTTGGGCTCGCGCGACGATTCGGCCGCGAACCAGCGCGTCACACCCTCGCCCGGAACCGCGACCACGCGGCCCGCTGCCCGCAGCTCGTCGATCCACGGCGTCCAGCCGGAGGATGCCGCCTCGTCCGGGGTGACGTAGCCCATCCAGAGCAGCGACTCGTGCACCTCCTCGGCATTCTCGGGCGCCGGCCACGCCTCCTCGCGCACCCGTGCGACGGCCTCGGGATCGAGCGCTCCCAGCGTATCGGCCAACGCGGGGTCGAGGCTTCGCCGCGCCGTCACCGCCTGGGTGCGGCGCTCCTCGAGCGGCGCGTCGTCGAGGAACGCGTAGGGCGTGGCGTTCAGAATCCCGCGCGCGAACGCGGAGGGCTCGGTGGTGTCCACCGCCACCTTCTCGATGCGGCCGTCCCGCAGGCCGTGGAGGACCTCGATGAACCCCTCCACGTCCATCGCCTCGGTGAGGCAATCCTCGATAGTCTGCCGCACCATCGGGTGCTCCCAGGGCACCGGCATCTCGCCGGGCGGAAGCGTTTCGGGGCAGGCGAGCACCTGGGGGAACGCGCGCACCAGCAGATCCTCGGCCCGCATACGCATCAGCGGCGTCGGCACCCGCTTGCCGCCGCCCTGGGTGCGCGCGAGCAGCAGCGATCGGGTGACGTTCCAGCGCCAGCGGGCGCCGAACATGGGGGCGGCGAGCAGCGCCTGGACCAGGAGGTCGCGGGCGGAGCCGGGATGGAGGTAGTCGAACACCTGGTCGAGCGGGAAGCTGTGCTGGGGCCCGAGCGAGAGGACGATCGCCTCCTCGTTGGCCGCCGCCTGCAGCTCGAAGCCGAACCCGCGGCAGAAGCGTTTCCTCAGCGCCAGTCCCCACGCGCGGTTGATGCGGCCGCCGAACGGGGCGTGAACGACCAGCTGCATGCCGCCCGATTCGTCGAAGAAGCGCTCGAGCACCACCCGGGCGGGCGTCGGGATGGCGCCCAGCGTGCGCGCGCCCTCCATTAGATACTCGCTGAGCTGGGTCGCCGCCGGGCGCGAAAGGCCGACCTCGCCCACCAGCCATTCGGGATCGCGACCGTTCTCGCGCACGCGGGCGATCGCGGCCGAGAGCTCCTGCGTGCGTGCGGGGGCCTCGCCGAACCAGAACGGCACGGTGGGGGGCGCCCCCTGCGCATCGGCCACCCGCACGATGCCGGGCTCGACCTTGAGAATGCGCCACGAAGTGTTGCCGAGCTGGAAGATGTCGCCACCGCTCGACTCGATGGCGAAGTCCTCGTCGAGCGAGCCCACCTGGGTGCCCTCGGGCTCCAGCACCACCTGGTACTGGCCGGTGTCGGGGATCGCGCCGCCGGCGGTGAGCGCGGTGATGCGGGCGCGCCGGGTGGCGCGCAGCCGATGGTGGATCCCGTCGCGGTGGAGGAGGGCAACACGGCCCTCGGTGTGGAGCGCCACCACGGCATCGAAGTCCTCCCGCGCCAGCGCGCGGTAGGGCCACGCGCTCCTCACCGTGGCATGGAGCCGCTCCTCGTCCCAGGTCTCGGGCACGCACGCGGCCACGATCTGCTGGGCCAGGATGTCGAGCGGCTGCCCGGGCTGAGGCGTGCGGTCCAGCTCGCCCTGGCGGATGGCATGGAGCAGGGCGGCGGCGGTGACGAGATCGTCCTCGGTGAGCGGGAACAGGCGTCCTTTGGGCGTGCGCGCGAGGGCATGACCACTCCGGCCGACCCGCTGGAGCAGCGTTGCGATCATCGCCGTGACGCCGGCCTGGATCACGAGATCCACGTCGCCGATGTCGATCCCCAGCTCGAGGCTGCTGGTCGCGACCAAGGCCCGGAGCCGGCCGGCCTTGAGGAGCGCTTCGGCGTCGAGCCGGCGCTCGCGGGCGAGGCTGCCGTGATGGCTGGTCACCTGGCCTTCGCCCAGCACCTCGGTGAGCCGCGCCGCCACCCGCTCGGCGAGCTTGCGAGTGTTGACGAACACCAGCGTCGTCCGGTGCTGGGCGATCAGCTCGGCCATGCGCCGGACGATCTCGTCCCAGGTCTCGTGCGAGCACACGGTTTCGAGCGGTGAATCGGGCAGCTCGATCGCCAGGTCGAGATCGCGCCGGTGGCCGATGTCCACGAGCTCGCACTCGCGCCCGGCCCCCACCAGCAGATGCCCGACGTCGGCGATCGGCTTCTGGGTGGCCGACAGGCCGATGCGCTGGAGCCTCCCCGAGCGCCCGCCCCGCGCCGCCTCGTCTGCCACCAGCGCCTCGAGGCGCTCGACCGAGAGGGCGAGGTGCGCCCCGCGCTTGCTGCCGGCCACCGCGTGGATCTCGTCGAGGATCACGGTCCGCACGGTGCGAAGCATCGCGCGCCCGCTGTCGCTGGTGAGCATGATGTAGAGCGACTCGGGGGTGGTGACCAGGATGTGCGGCGGCTTCCGGCGCATCGCGGTGCGGGCGCTCGCGGAGGTGTCGCCGCTCCGCACCAGCACACGCACCGGTGGGAAGCTGGAGTCCCGCGCCGAGAGCTCGGCGAGCGGGCCCGAGAGGTTCTTCTGGACGTCGTTCCCGAGCGCCCGGAGCGGCGAGACGTAGAGCACCTGCGTCTCGTCCGGCAGCGCGTCACCCTGACGGAGGAGCCCGTCGATCGCCCACAGGAAGGCCGCCAGCGTCTTGCCGGTGCCGGTGGGGGCGGCGATCAGCGTGTGGTGGCCCGAGCGGATCCTGGGCCAGCCCTCGACCTGGGGCGGCGAGGGGGTACCGATGCGCTCGGTGAACCAGCGACGGACGGTGGGGTGGAAGTGCGCGAGGGGCATGGGGGGCAAGGATACGCCCTGGAGGGGTTCGGGTTCATGGGCAAGGTCATCGCACGAGGCAGCTCCTGCCGTGCCAGACGCCCTGGCGGCTGACGAGGCGATGCAGGTAGATGCCTGCCGGGACGGGGCGTCCGTCGGCGTCGCGGCCGTCCCACACGAAGGTGCTCCACGGCGATCCCTCCATGGTCCGGATGATCCGGCCGGTCAGGTCGGCGGTCTCGAGCGTCGCCCTGTCGCCCGGCGCCGAGGGCTCCCCGGGCCTGGAGATCGGTGCGACGATGCGAACCAGCGATCCTGACGGGACGGGCGAGATCGCGAGGGTGTGGCGCGAGGTGGGTGGGCTCGAGTCTCCGACCCCCACCAGGGTTTCGAACGGGTAGTCGAAGACGCTCACCGACACCTGACAGTTCCAGTCGGAGGCCGCGAGCGCGTAGGTCCCCGGCGTGAGGGTCGACACCACCAGCGTGCCGCCTCCCAGGTCGTCGAAATAGGGGGTCTGCAGTGTCTCGACCACGCCGTAGCGAAGGTCGTAGTCCACCTCGAAGGCATGAAGGTCGACCCGCAGCTCGGTTTCCTTCGGGTCCACCAGGTCGTCGAACACGACGTGGTCGAGCTGCTGGGTCTCGCCCTGGTTCTGGTAGCGGCGCAGGGGGGCCGCTGCCCCTTCCTTGACGTAAGCCGAGAGCGGCTGCGTGAGAGCCCAGCGCGCCTCCGCGGCCGGCGAGGACACGCGACTCTCGAACACCACCTCGGCGGGTCGCCAGTCCCAGAAGGGCTGCTGCGGCTCGCGCAGGTTCGTGACCTGGGCGCTCGTCACTCGGACCGTGACGCGGCGCCGCGCGGTGAGGAACGTGGCGGCCTCGGCCCAGGCGCCACGCCAGCTCCTGAGGCCCGGGTGGGTGGCATGGAACACCGTCAGCGTCGGCGGCAGCCCCGCGAACCGGGCCGCGGCGGTCACCGTGTGAAACCGCGCGTCGTCGATCCCCTGGACGCCGTCGTTCGGCTGATACTCCTTGTAGGCGAGCATCGCGCTGCGGAGCGCGGCACTGTTGTAGCGATCGTCGGTCGAGACGACCTGCCCGATCAGGATCCCGGCGTAAGCCGGGTGAGCGGCCTCGGTGCGCGGCGCGTGAAGGTGAGCCTCGATCCATTCGTAGCGCATGTGGTCCAGGTCGATCGGCGTGGGTCCGAGCAGGTCGAGAAGACCCACGAGGTCGTCGTGGCTCGCCGCCCAGTTGCCGGCGACCAGCCCTTCGACCGTGAGCCAGCGTGCGATCCGGCCCTCGCTCGCCAGCCCCTCGACATCCTGCTCGATCACCCACCGCACGATCAGCGAGCCGAAGCTCGCGCTCACGAAGTTGATCTGCTGGGCCCCGGAGCGCTCGAGGATCCGGCGCGCGTGCTTGGCGACGATCAGCGCGTAGCGCGGCACCCCGCCGCCCCAGGCGCTGGTGACCGCGGCGATCTCGGCCACGTCGTCTGCGGAGTAGTAGGAGGGCGCGACGTCGCCATAGTAGTTGGTGCCGGCCACGACGTTGGGCGGCAACGGGCCCGAGGGGTCGTCGGAGGTCGGGAGTCCGGCCAGGGCCGCGATGCTGTCGGCCAGCGGCTCGTGGCGGTCATCGCCATAGACGCCCTGTCGTCCGGCGCCGGCGGGATCGTAGCCCAGCACGTAAAGGGTGGCGGTGCGGTTCGGGTCGTGGGTCGCGGCGGCGGTCGCCACGCGCAGGGCGGTCGCGGCCGCGACGAGGAAGAACACGAGCCGCGCGCGCCGGCACCCGCGGCGCAAGCGGCTGTGGCCCGGCTCCCGTGGGACCGGCCGCGGCCATCCGCTGGCATTCATGACGTCCGCCCTCCGCGCGTACAGGCCGCTGCCGCCCCCTCCGCGCCCCCGAGGAGAAGGCTACAACGGCTTGGCGGGGAGGTGGGATGGTTTTCCAGCGCGAAGCGGCGGGGCGACGAAGCGATTCGTGAGCGCGTTACGTCGCAGCGAGTTCTCCACCTCGATCGGGTCCGACGCTGACGCGTCGACCGAAGGAGGCCGGCTATCGGCCGGCCTCCTCACGGGGATCTCGTCCTCAGAGCGACTTGAGGAACTCGAGCAATGCCGCCCGTTTCGCGGCGGCCAGCCGCTTGAAGCGAGCGACGGCGCCCGCCGCCTCGCCGCCGTGCAGCAGGATGGCCTCCTCGATGGTCTTGGCCTTGCCGTCGTGCAGGAGCACCGTCATGAAGCGCAGGCCCATCAGAGGCTCGGTGCGGAACTCGCCAGGCTCGGCCTCGCCGAGGCAGATGTCGCCCCGTTCGGCGCCCATGTCGTGGAGCAGGAGATCGGTATAGGCCTCGACCGTCTTGTAGCTCAGGGCAGGCACACGATTCCCCCCCGTGGTCAGGCTCGGCACGTGACAGGAGGCACAGCCGATGGCCCCAAATGTGATGCGCCCCAGCTCCCCCTCGCGATCGAGTGGCAGCCGCGCCGGCGGTGCCAGGAATCGCACGAAGTCGTCGGCGCGGTCCGTGTCCTCCGCCCCGAGCTCGGGCTCCGCGACGGGGTCGACGCCCGGCGGAATGGGTTTGCCGCCGATCGATTCCTCGGTCGGCTGACCGGGGTTGGTGATGCCCATCTCGGCCACGAAGGCACCGCGGTTGAATTCGGACAACGCGGGGACGAAGGCCTTGCGTCCGAAACGTCCCAGGCGGCCGTCGACGAAATAGTTGGGGCGTCCCGAAACGCCGTCATGGTCGCGATCCGCGGGGTCGGCAAGCGCCAGGATCGCGCGATCGGGCACGGCGTCGAGCAGGCCGAACCCGAAGATGTCGGGCGTCGTGCGCGTCGCGACGGTGGCTCCCGGGGGCAGCGGCTCGCGATCGATGCCAACCGCGGCCTCGAGCAGGGGTGTGGCGTGCTGCTGGAACACGGGCCCGCCCAGTTCCACCAGCTGATCGCAGAGACCATCGACGCCGACCAGGGCGGCGTGGTCTTCGACCTCGTCACCGGTTCCGCCCACCACCGGGTCCTCGTGGCACTCGCCACAGGCGTCGGCGTTGAACAACGGACCAAGCCCCGTCTCGGGCGTGAACGCGCGCTCGAACACCTCCTTGCCCTGGGCGAAGCGTTCGAGATCCTCGCGGGAGAGCCCGCGCAGCGGATCCCCGAGCTGGGGCGCGGGAGGACAGGCGCCGCCCGCGCCGAGGGTGTTGACCGCGGTGAGGACGACGAGCGCGAGTCCCGCGGCCTTCATGGCTTCACCCCCCGCGGCGCCGCCCGCAGAAGCTCGACCGTCGATGCGTACGTACCGACAGTCGTTTCATGACACTCGACGCGCACAATGCAGCCGCGGGTCAGCGCCGCCGACGACGATTCCGGGGCGGCTCCTTTGACCCTGAGCGGGGCCGGCAGGTGGACGCGATGGATACGGAGGGAGAGTCCGACGCCGGTGACGAGATCGAGCGTGCCGGCGCTCAGGTCCACGGCCTTCACGGTGGCCACGAGCCGCTCCATCCTCGCCGGCCCCTGGGACGCGCCCGGGGCCTCGGCGCCGTGCGCCTCCGGGACCGACCGGGCGAGCGCGCGCAAGGTCAGGGCGAAGGCGGCCAGCGCGACCAGGAGGGCCGCGACCAGCGGCAGCAGCCCCATCCATGCGCGCACGGCCGGGTGGTGTCGAAGGTGCACGCCGAGCGGTTTCATGATTCAGCCTCCCGCGGCCCCGGGTCAGTCACGCGGCCTTACGCGTTCCGCATCTCCGGCTCCTGCAGCAGCACGGCAATCCGCGAGACGAGATCACTCGCCTTCTCGGTGGCCCGCTCGTAGCTGGTCTCGACGTTCGCCGCGAGCGCGTTCAGACGGTCCGGTCCGCCTCCGGTGGCGAACGTCATCTGGTGGTAGTTCATCGCCTCGTCCGCGTGCTGGTTGTAGATGAGCAGCGCCGCATGGAGCTCGACCAGCATCCGCTGGGTTTCGATCGAGTAGAGGTCGAGCCGGTGAAAGTGGGCGTCCAGGAACGGTACTCCGTAGACCCGCAGGGTCAGCGGCGCCCGCGGATCGGGTGCCGGATCCGGCGCCGGGGCCATGACCGGCGACAGCACGTCGGGCTCCACCAGACCCTCGATCGCCTTGATCGCCCGGCTCTGGCCCGCGGCGTGGCCCGAGGTCTTGAGCGTGCTCATGAGCGCTTCGAGCAGCGGCCGCGTGAGGGCGCCGCGCCTTCGGGCGACCTGGATGATTACTAACGCGAGCGCATCCTGAAGCGAGCGCAGCTCGGTCCGCAGCGCGCGGGTGAGGCGATGCTTGGCCGAGCGACGGCGGATCAGGTCGGTGATCGGCGACGACAGGATGCCAAGGCCCCAGCCCGCGACGAGCAGCGCCGTGTCGCGCAGGATGGAGTCAGGCGCCGGAACGCCGGCCCATGGGGTGTTATTCGCGATCCACATTGTTTCTCTCTCGCGGCCGGGTCGTTGCAAGGGAGCCGCGGACCTCCGCCGTTGGGGATTCCAGCAAACGGGTACCGGTTCGTCAGGTGTCGACGGGAGCCCAGATGACGACGCAGAACGCCCGTTCCGGCGTCGGTTCATTGCAGGACGCACGAAGGCGTGCGGGTCGCCCCGGGGCGCGGTGTGGGGTACGACTCGATCCCGTTCGGGGCGGAGCAGCCATTGCTAGACTCGATGGTGATGCCTGCCTCGAGGAAGCGCCCGATCACGCTCGTCATCCTTTTCGCTGCGCTCGCCTACGCGCCGGCCGCGCGCGCGCATCTGCTCGTCACCGAGGTCGGCTACGACACCGTGGACGAGACCAGCCCGACGGCCGAGTTCGTCGAGGTCCTGAACCCGGACGCCGGCGCCATGTCGCTCGCCGATGTCTGGCTGGTGGGTGACGAGGATGCCTACCCCTACCTGGTCAATGGTCCCGTCTCGCCGCTCACGCTAAACAACTTCATCTATCGCTTCCCCGTGATCACGCTGGGGCCGGGCGAGACGGCGGTTGTCTGCCAGGACAGCGATGCGTTCCTCGCCGAGCACTTTCCGGGCAGCGGGCTCGCGGGATTCCTGGCCCAACCCGGTGGCCAGACGCTGCTCGAGGTCACGCAGGACGGGCTGGGGGACGGCGTAGCCGACATGATCCATTGGGGCAGCAGTCCGGCCGGCACCCTCAGCATGGCCAACAACGGGGAGTGTGTGGGGCTGGTGACTTGGGACGGGGCCAGCGATCGGGTGGTGGACCACGACTGGGTCTGCTGGCTCACCACCAACGCCATCCCCAACAAGGACGTCGACTACCCGCTCGGAATCGATGGGCCGGATGCGGACCTCGAATCCACCTTCTTCGTCGAGGATCGCGCCAACGGAATCGCGGCGCCCGACGCGCTGCAGGGGTCCTCGATCCATCGCACCTCCATGACCGAGACCGGCGAGCTCACGACCGGGGGCAACGGTGCGGGAGGCCACGACGAGACCAGCGAGAACTGGTCGACGTGGGAAATCGCCGGGTACAGCCCTGGCCGTTACGACTTCGCCATCGTGGCGGTGCCGATCGAGACCCTCGGGCCGACCATGGACCTGGCGCTGGAGACCTGCGCTCCCAGCCCGTTCGGCCGCGAGGTGCGGCTCGGATTCGTCATGCCGCGCGCGGGCCAGGCGCGACTCACGATCCACGACCTTCAAGGCCGCACGATCGCGACGCTGATGGACGGCCCGGCGGACGCCGGCACGCACCGCGTGAGCTGGGATGGACGCGATCACGCGGGGCGCGAAGCGCAGACCGGCGTCTACTTCGCACGCCTCGAGGGCGCCGGGCAGGTGCGCTGCCGGAGGCTCAGCCGCATCCGGGAGTGATCAGCGCACCTCGGGTCCGAGTCCGATCCGCCCGAGGTATCGCTCGTCACCCGGCCCGTTCAGCCGCCAGTATTCGAGTCGCGTCGTCCCGGTCAGCTCGGCCGAGTCCATCCCCTCGCGGCGGCCGCCGGCGGCGGCGGGCGTCCACGCCCACCGTACGATCCGATGGGGGTGCGAGCGCTCGACGTCGAAGCGCCCCTCGCGACCGTCCTCCGTGCGCACGACGTAGACGTCGGTCGCGAAGCGCCCGGCAGGAACGACGACCGTCTCGGGCCGCACGCGCC
>Ga0075428_100005910_pt1 | contig 13599 bp, 7 predicted proteins | sample RhiMetdeltSRZDD2_FD_75291 | JGI IMG/M metagenome (GOLD analysis project Ga0075428, IMG submission 75291) | Populus rhizosphere microbial communities from Tennessee, USA - Rhizosphere MetaG P. deltoides SRZDD2 | ecosystem: Host-associated > Plants > Roots > Rhizosphere > Soil | place: USA...
TTCCTCCCCGACTTCACGCGCGAAACACGTTTGAAGATTCGCTCAGCGACCTACTTCGAACTGGCACTGTCTGATCTCGCATCTGTGTTGGAGGATCAAAAGACTGTGCATCACGCCTGCGAGGTAGAAACATCATTGATGTTGGTGTTTGCGCCGGACGCGGTGAAGCGCGATCGCTTGCCAGAAGCGTTTGGTGGTGTAGCAGGCCCAAATGCGCATGAGAGACCGCCTACCGTGCCAGCGCGTTTCCGATCCTTCAAGGAATTCACACCAAGTGGCGTCAACGGCGACGCTCGCCGGGCAAGCCGTGAGAAGGGCGAAAGGCTCGTCGCGATCTGCGTAGAAGGCGTTGCTGCGGCATTGCGAAACACGAAAATCTGGGATTGATGTCGCGGTCCCAACTTGTAGCGGAACTGAAATGCGAAGCACTGGTGAGTGCGGCTGATGCTGGAAGTTGAGCGGCTGGCGCTGATCGAGCAAAGTGCTGCTGCAGTCTGCTGATAGGGCCTCACGGGCATCCCTGATGATGTTGGCGAGGCCGGTGCCGTTCCGATAGCGCCTTAAGGGCTGAGCCGAGCTCAACCTGCCGCTTCATTGGGGCCTTGTGCGCGTCGTTCAATGTTAGGAAGACAGGCTTGCCTGAGCCGATGTAGTATAGCCGAGCATGCTGCAACACGTTCAATAGCCACTGGGGCAGACCTGCTAACGAGCATCACAAATAGCGTGGCCTTTAGGAATCCTGCCTGACGATCAGATTATCCACATCCTATAGGAGCATATGCCAGCAGCGATCGGTATGCGAGCAGAGAGCGTGCGCCGGTTGCGGTCACTCAGAACCTGCACCGGCGGCAAAACGCGCCGACTCACGGTGTCATTTGGCGACCAGCAATCCGCGGTGTGTAGAGTGGACGCCTGGCTACTCAACTTCCGCCGTTTGCGCCGCGTGTCGGCAGATCTGGATTGCCGGCCAGATCGCGCGTAAGCGAGCCCCTGCCGCCTTTAGAAGTCATGAGAAGGGAGCGGGGTCGCGCTTTTGCCGGCTCTTAGACATTGCCCGTCGGAGGCCGGATCGCTTTGACGCGCACGCCAGTCAGCGCGTCTCCACGGGCTCCGGATGCCACCCGCTCAAGACTTACTTCAGCAATTCGCCGATGCACGGAAATCGAGTCGGACCTAAACAGCCCGTGCAAACGGCGCCGACGCGATTGCCCGCGGCCGCGATGCCAGCAAGAAATGCGTGCTTGAAAACCGTCACAGAGCCGTTTCAGCTCCGGCGCATCTACTCCATAAGACCTCGGGGGTATTGATTCTCGATGTCGGGATACCAATCGCGCCTGGGAGCCACAATTGGCGTCGCACTCGACGTTCTGCGCGGCACTTTCGGGCATGCGCAATTTCGCGGCCTCCAGGCCGGTGTGATCGGCGAGGTCCTGGCCGGGCGTAGCGCGCTCGCCGTGTTGCCGACCGGCGGCGGAAAGAGCCTCTGCTACCAGATCCCGTCGCTTGTGAGACCAGGCCTCGGTCTGGTGATTTCGCCGCTCATTGCGCTGATGGCCGACCAGGTCGCGGCGTTGCAGCAGCTGGGCATCGCCGCCGAGCGCCTCGATTCAACCACGAGCCTCGCTTCCCGCGAGGATATTTGGCGGCGCATCAACGACACCGCTCTGGACCTGCTTTACGTCTCGCCCGAAGGTCTGATGCAGCCCTCGATGCTGGAACGCCTCACGGACTTGCCGCTCGCTCTAGTCGCGATCGACGAAGCACATTGCGTCAGCCAGTGGGGCCACGACTTTCGTCCGGAATACCGCATGCTCGGCCGCCTCGCCGACATCTTTCCCCGTGCGCCGCGTCTCGCCGTCACCGCCACTGCGGATGCCCGGACGCGCGATGATATCCGCGCCCAACTGCGCCTCCAGGACGCCCGTGAATTCGTCGACAGCTTTGCGCGACCGGAACTTGCCTTGTCGGCCGAGCGCAAGCAGGCGCAGAGCCATGACCGTGTTCTCGAGCTCGTGGCCGAGCGGCCAAAACGGTCCGGGGTGATCTATGTCGGCTCGCGCGACGGCGTCGACAAACTTGCCGAGAAGCTGATCGCAACGCAAGTGCCGGCGCTCGCCTACCACGCCGGCCTCGACAAACACCTGCGCACGGCCCGCCTTGAGCAGTTCCTTGAGGCAGACGCGGCCGTCATGGTGGCCACCATCGCCTTCGGTATGGGCGTCGACAAGCCCGACGTGCGCTACGTGATCCACGCGGATCCGCCCGCATCGATCGAGTCTTATTGGCAGGAGATCGGACGCGCCGGCCGCGACGGCGCCACCGCGGAAGGCATCACGCTTTATTCCGCCTCCGATCTCGCCTGGGCCAGGCGCCGCATCGACGGCCGCGACATCGACGACACGGTCAAATCGGTGCAAATGCGCAAGCTGCGCCAGCTTTACGCCATGCTCGACGGTGCAGGTTGCCGGCCTGCCGCGGTACGCCGATACTTCGGCGAAACCGGCGTGCAGGATTGCGGCGTGTGCGACCTCTGTCTCAATCCACCAGACTCAACCGACGTTACCGAGGCGGCGCAGAAGGCCCTTTCCGCCGTGCATCGCCTGGGTGGACGCTTCGGCCGCGGCCGCGTCGTCGACCACCTGCTAGGCAAGACCAAGAATGCTCTTGTCTCAGAAACGGCGATGTCGACCTACGGCATTGGCCGAGAATTCGGTACCGGCGGCTGGCGTGATCTCATCGACCAGCTATTGTTCGAGGGACTACTGCGTGAAAATCCCAACGACGGCCGGCCGCTGCTCGGCCTAGGCGAGGCCAACGCGGTCCGCGCCGTCTACCGCGGTGAGCGGCGCGTGTCGGTGCGCAAGATGCCGGCGGGCGAACGCTCCGACGGCAACGTCCGTTCTGCCCGCTCGCGCAAGCGCCGCGACGGTGATGGCCCGGCCGTGGATGCGGCCGACGCCGCCCTGTTCGCTGCGCTGCGTGCCTGGCGTCGCGAGCGCGCGAGCGAGCAACACGTCCCGCCCTACGTCATCTTCCACGACGCCACGCTGGCGGACATGGCACGCAAGCGACCGAAGAATTCCGCGGACCTCAAAGACGTGAGCGGCGTCGGGCAAAGCAAACTCCAGCGCTACGGTGCTGCCGTGCTCGAACTGGTGCGTAGGCACTCCGATTCCGGCCATTGGGGTTAGTCGGTCTCTCACGGGCAAAAGCTCGCCGCGGACTAGGCTCCTGAGCAGCCCGTGCGCGCCCGCAGTCGCATTCGCGTCCCGTCCTCACCGTATCACTGTATCTGCTCCGAGCGCCTCGCCTTTCCAGTCCAACCGCTCAGGTCGGCGGTTTGAGCCAACCCGCACGGTAGCGCGTTCCGCTTATCCGCTTGTCGCTTTTAGAGTCGTACAAGACGATTAACCCATCTGCCCCAGCCCGGTTGAGGGCGCAGATACCCTCAGGATGGTCGGCGCCCGATTGCAGATCCTGAACCTTTTCGGGATCCTGTATCTTACCTGTCCGACGCGGCGTCCACTGCAGCAGCCTGAAGGGACTGTCAGCTCCATTGACCGGACCAGCGAGAATCAGAATGCCGCCACCCCATCGTGTCATGTCGCGCACGCCGAGGCCGCCGAGGTCAACGAAGTGCAGTAAAATGCTGGTTTCATCGATGATGAAGTCCCGCGTCATTCCAATCGCCGCAACAAGCGCAATATTGTCGACCACGGGCCCGCGCATGCCGACGTAGACCTTCCGACGAAAGGTCACCAACCCTTCGATATCAAGACCATTCTCCTTGCTGGGCAGATCCATGAACGGTGCAATGTGAGAAATGGAGCCGAGCATGGCGCGCAAGCTTCCCGCGCCATCGTACGGTAGGGCTTTTCCCGGCGCGACGAGACCACCGCCATCCTTACTGAGTTCGACGCTGCCCAACAGCCTGCGGCTTGGGCGCTCGCGGATACGAGGATCAATAACTCTATCGGTCTTGTCGCGTGAGCGCCGGGTCAGCGAATGCGAACCGCAAACCCATAGCCGCCCGTGCGCCACATCGAGAGCTTCGACGTCGGCTTCCAGTTCTTCTTCTGCGCCCGGCAACCCGGGAAACAACTCGTCCAGCTTGAATTGCCGATGCAGGCGATATCCCTGACCGTGGGGCTCCAGGCACTCTACCGTGCGCATCTCATCCGACGCGGTCCACAGGTAGTCACCTGATGCAGCAACGGCAGAAATGTTGGGCAGGGATTTCCGCTTACGGCCGGCGTCCGCGTACTCGAGCCAAATAGTCCCTCGCGACGCCTGCCTCATATCCTCTCGGCCCTCCGCTCCGGGGTTCGGACTAGCACGTGCGGTCAGATCCGTTACGTCCGCTTGAGTCCGGCCGCCTTTAGCGCCGCCGAAATAATGGCCGCAGGATCAACGAAGCGCCCGCCAATTCGTTCCGGTACCGGCAGGCCCGCCGCCTTGAAGGCAGCCTCAATCACCCTGCCTGGGTCCGCGGCCAATCTGACGCCATAAGCATTATCGTCGTTTTGTGCTCGCAGTGGTCCCGCGAGAGCGGGGCTAGGAGGAAGTGCCGGCTTGGCCGCAGTACTCATCGCCGGCTGCATCTGTGCACTTCGTTTACGGGCAGCAGCTTTATCAAGTCCCCAAAACCCGGCGATAAGCACCGTGGAAGATATCCCCGCTTCCAGAAAAAAGGCGCCGGCAATGCCGCAGGCATCGGCCCCCACCGTGGCAAGCGGCATGCCGTGCGCCATGCCCGCGATGCTGTAGGCTTCGAGCCGCGTCTTGCCGCTTGCGTCCGCCCAGATGCGACGGGTATGCGGGCCAATCTGTTCTTCGCCTGTGTGGCGTTCAGGAAGCTTCTGCACATCGAGCCATTGACGCACGATGTGATCAGCATTGGTTGGCCGGACGACGTTGTCGGCGCTCCCATGCCACACTGATATTTTCGGCCACGGACCGCGATGCTTCGAGGCTGTACGAACATGGTCACCCAGCGCGCGTGATGATGGTGCCCGTTCGTTGAACATCGCCTCGAAAGCTTCCTGCACGGATGACGCCGAACCGTAAGGCAGCCCCGCAATAATCGCGCCGCCCGCAAAAATCTCCGGATAGGTCGCCAGCATAACGGATGCCATCGCGCCGCCGGCCGAGAGACCGGTCACGAAGATGCGGCTACGGTCGACGCCATACGTCTCGACAGCTTTGGCAATCATCTCGCGGATCGACAAGGCCTCGCCGCGATCGCGCGCGGTGTCGGCCGGAAGAAACCACGAGAAACAGTTCTTCGGATTGTTCGCCGGCTGCTGCTCAGGCAAGACGAGGATGAAGCCAAGGCGATCGGCAAGATGCGACCACCCCGCGCCGTAGTCATAAGAGTCGGCTGTTTGCGTGCAGCCGTGTAGCGCGACGACGAGGGGTGGCGATGGGTCGACGCTGGCCGGGATGTAGACGTGCATGCGCAAATTCCCGGGGTTGGTCCCAAAGTTCATCACCTCCCGCAGGCGACTTGGTCGGGCAGACGATCTTGAGGACGAGTTTCCCCCCGACGCAGCTTTGAGGCGCTTCTCGAAGAGGTCGCGCAGTGTCCGCAGGCGGGACAACGAGCTGTCGATGCCGGCCATGAAAGGGGCTCCTTTTGCGTTGCAGCAATTCATACCGCATTGCAATATGGACGCTTAGGCCGACAAATCAAGGCGCGTTGGTGATGAACCGCTTTTTGTGCGCCGCCTGGGTCGCATGCGAATGTCCGCCAAGGCCAAGCTTCTTGAACGCATCGAAAAGCTGCGCGAGACGGTCGAGCTTCCATCCGGCAGGATGAAGGCGCGCATGGGTGCGACGCACTTCCTCCTGAAACGGATACCGAAGGTTCCAACTGAGGTGGCGTTACGTGTGCTTGCCTACAATCTCACGCGCGTGAAGAACATGATGGGTCTTGGAGACATCCGTCCCCAGGGCTCAGCTCGGATGGCAGCCAGGCGACTCACTATCAGACGTTCAACGGCAAGGAGAATTCCACACTTGCCTCCGCCACGGTGCGCTTGTGACCCGTCTTGGAACCGAGCTTGGTCAGCGTCTCGCTCACTGCAGCGCCCGCGATTCCATACGCCGCTCAGAACCTCGGGCCGAGGGCGATACAACCGCACCATGTAGTTCCAGCCGTTCATGATTGGCAGGCAATTCGAAACCTTGCCGTCGCATCCGCCGAACTGGACGGCGACGGAACCGTCCCCGCTTTTCTTCGCCCCGGTGCGCCCCGGCCAAAGCGCAGAATGTGACGTCTATCCTTCGGCGGCGGCAGCTGAGCGGGACGGGTTTCGGCCGTTCCTCAGGTGCCGACCGGAGGCGATGCCGTTTTCGCCCGCATGGAAGGGCTCACTGACAACAGTGCAGCGGGCGGTTCGACTGATACGTGATGGTGGCAGAACGTTTAGGTATGGGTCCAAGGCACCTGCTGCGGCTGTTCAACGAGTATCTTGCAGCAAGTCCTACCCAGGTCGCGCGAACGACACGAATTCAGTGGGCAAAGCGGCTCTTGGACGAGACCAAACTTCCAATGTGTGAGATGCGTTTCGCTCGGGGTTCCGCAGCCAACGGCGCTTCAAGCCTGTCTTTGCCGAAGTGTACAGGCAGTCGCCGACCGAAATTCGACGTACGCGTCGCAAGTCCGAGCGGTCGTCCGCTTGATATCTGAAACTGAACAAACTCACAGTTGCGCGCCATAGCCAATATCGTCGGCTTCTTAGGGTAGAGGAGACTAAGACGAGCATGCGCTCGATGCGTGCTCACGACCCGGCTCGGGCCTCGGCAACGCCTATTCGCCTCGCACATCACACGCGGTCCTGATGGTGCAGGGCTTTTGCCGAAGGGCCGAAGCGCTTGCCGAGCATGATAGCGGCTCGTCACCTACTCGGAGGAGGAGATGCCACAGGCCGCTAGCGACCCAGCGCTGGCATGGCGCCGAAGCTAACCGGAAACCGGGAAGAACCCGTCACATGCGAGCATCTGGCTCCGGCCGAGCGGGTGGCCGCGCGAACACAAGCTTCTGGTAGACCAGTCCGATCCCGATTAGCACGGTGCCCAGGCAGATCACTGAGAATGCGCGCCAGAAGCCGCCAATGCCTGTGAGGTCATAGAGAAAGACCTTCAGCACAGACAGCACCACCACCGCGGCCGAGGCCAGTCGAGCCTCCGTCGAGCCGCGCCACAGCCCGTAGAACAGAAATGCAAGGCCGAGCGCCAGCCACGCGACCGAATAGGTCCACACCTCCGGCGCGCTCGTGCTCCGCCAGATCGAGAGGCGCTCCCCCTGAAATGCATGACGCACCTCGAGAGTGGCGTAGCCGAACAGCAGGAATAGGGCCAGCACGGCAGCTCCCGTCACGAACCAGGCTGGACGCTGCGCGGCGCGAGCGATCCGGGCCAGCACGATGGCGGCAAGACCCGGCAACAGGTACGCGAGCAACAACGAGCTGAAGATGAGAGGTCCCTGCACTGGATCCTCGCTGAACAACGGGTTCTGGACCAACCCGAGGCCAATTAGGACCTCGGCGCCGGAGATGACACCGAAGATCAGCGAGGCCGCACGGAACACCGGATTGGCGCGAGCGATATCCAAGCGGATCAGTAACCCCGCAAAGCCAAGGCTCATCAGGGCGAACAGTCCTTGCTCGACATGGCCGGAGGTCGGCGCGAGGGGGTCGCCGCCGTTGAGGGCATGGCGGATCTGAAAGAACACCAGCAGCGCGGCGAACAGCACGCCGAGTGCATCGCAGAGGCGCGCGGCAAGGTCTTCCGCTTCTCGTTTGAGAATGTTCCCGGCGGCGAGAAAGGCGAGGGCCGGCATCCCGTAGCCGAGCAAGAGCCAGTTAAAGATTGGCCAAGTGCCGATGTCGGCACCCATGATGCGTGGGTCCCACGCGACCCGGCCCAGCACTATGATTCCTATTGCAACGACGACGTAGCGGAGCAGCAGTATACGATCGACGACAGCAAAGATCGCTGTTGTGAAGGCCGTTATGGCGAATGCGACCGTGAGATATCCACGCTCGAGCACCATGACGAAGGCGAGCGCCATGGCGGCTGCAACGCTCGAGGCGAACGCTCCGATCACGAGCCCGGTCGCTGCGCCCCTGTCGGCGGCGGCGATTTTGTCGAAACGGTCGGCGACAAGATAGAAAACGGCGGCCAGGAAGACCGCGAACAATGCGAATGAGATCGAGCGGTCGAATTGCGTGACGCGCAAGTATGCAAGCACCAACGCCAACAGCGGCGGCGCCACGGCGGCCAACGCATAGAGTCCCGTCGTCGCTAGCGGCAGGCTTCGGCCGCGCCAGAGCCGAAGTGTTGCCAGCGTTGCAATAGCCGAGGTGGAGAGTGCCGCGAACGCCAGGAAGGCTGAGATGTTGTCCGGCAAGCGAAGAACGCCTTCGAGCGCCGGCGCCAAAAGGCGGGGCTCTGGTAGCGCGGCGAGGCCTGGCCAAACGGCAATCGCACTCAGCGTCACGATGCCCGCGAGAAGACCAGCCGCAGCAGCCGGTGCGCTGCGCCAGGCGGTCAGACCTAGGATCGCTAACGCCACAACCGCAAAGGTGGTCCATTGCTCGTGCGTGCGCGTGGCCGCAAGTGCCAGGATGGCAAGAACCGCCAATGCTGCCAGTGCCAGGGTCGCAATCCAATCTGGTTCGGCGGCGGGATCGGGAGTGGCCAGATGCGGCTCAATGGCCATGAACGCAGCGGCAAGCGCCAACTGCAGACTTACATGCACGAGCAGTGCAAACGCCCACTCACCGGCAGCAACGCTGCTGGCCGGAGCGAGCAGCGCAAAGCCCCAGACTAGCCCGCCGGCAACCGCTGCTGAGGCCAGCCACAGCCAGCGCCGAAGACGTGCCAGCACGTAGGCGGCCGCAGCCACCACCGCGAGATAGAGCACGACAGGCCATGGGTTCGGCTGTTGCGAAGCGATTAGCAACGGCTGCACCAATGCACCGGCGAGGCCGAGGCCGGCCAGTGCGGGACCGTGGAGCGCGGCTGCAAGCATGGTGGCAATGCCGATGCCACCGAGCATAATGAAAGCCGCCGCAGGACCAATAAACTGGTAGAGCGCATGCGCGGCGTAGACGGTGCCAAAGGCGCTAATCGTACCCGCGGCCGTCAGGATTCCCGGGATATGGGCGGCCGGGACAGTTTCTACCGGGGAGGCACGCTCGGTACGGCGGAACCACTCGCCGGCGGCGAGGAGTGCGATCGAGAAGGCGACGCCAAGCACCACGCGTACCCGCGGGCTGAAAATACCCTGCTCGATGGAATAGCGAACGAGGAGCACTCCGCCGAGCGCCAAAGCGAGTCCCCCCACCCAAACGGCCCAGCGCGTGCCGAGCCGCTCCTCTAGCGTAGCCGTAGTTGCCAGAGGCTGTTTGGGTGCCGCGGGAGTTTCTGGCTCAGCGGTAGGTTCGCTTGCGGCGGTCGGTTTCTCGACCGGCGCAGGCTCCTGGGAAGGTGGCCGCTCCGCAAGTACAGTTTCTGCGACCGGGGTCTCGGGCGGCGCAGGTCGCGAAAGGGCGACCTGTGCTTGTAGGCTCCGAAGCTCATCCTGCATCCCGACGAGCCGCGCCTGCAGTGCGGCAATACCTCGCCGTCCGCCTAACGCAGCAATGAGCGCGATTAGCGCCAACAGGATTGCAAGCCCGTCCATGGGACCCATTTCCGCTACATGGATACGTGCATCGTCGCTTGATTTGGCGAGGCAAGTCCGAGACCCTACCCCAAAGAATGCAAAGACGCAGTAGATTGTCAGCCAACTTGCAAATGCGGGTGGATCCGGCGGGAATTGGCTAGCCCACCGTCCCCTGCAACGGAATAACTGTTTGGTGTCAAGGATCGCCTGCAGCACCAATAGTTCGGCGCGGTCGATGTGGTTTCCTGACCCAACAGCCCAGGGGCCTTGTGCCAACTTCATTAGCCGAGCCTGACGCGAGACCGAAGCAATTCGGAGCGGCTGCGGACTCGTTTCATTGTGGCGGACGCCGAGACCGAGGCGTGGCCCGAAAATTCGGACCTCAGCCAGCCGCAGTGGGCCGCGCCATGCCAATTTACGGCGGACATGATGCGTTGACGAGGCGCTCAATCGCTGAAAGGAATATGATTTGCGCCAATACGATCTTCACATTGATAAGGAGTTCCATGCCGATCGACACAGACATCGCCAGCGAGTTTCCAGGCACCATCGGTGGTCCTTATCTCGATACCGCAGCCCGCGGGTTGCTGCCACGCTCGGCACATGCTGCGATCACCGCGTCGCTGGAAAGCGTGCTGATGGGCAAAGCGGAGAAGGACGCCATGTTCGTCACCGTCGAGCGGACGCGCGAACGTTTCGCTAAGCTCATCAACGCGCGCGCTGGCGAAATCGCCATCACCAAAAATATCTCAGAGGGTCTTAACATCATCGCCGCGGCGTTGCCGTGGCGGGCGGGCGACAACGTCGTCGTCTGTCGGGAGCTCGAGCACCCCAACAACATCTTTCCCTGGCTCGGCCTGAAGCGGCAGCTCGGCATCGAGATCCGCGACGTGCCGGCCCGCGCCGGACGGCTCCTGGCCGAGGACGTGATTGCCGCCGTCGACGAGCGCACTCGCATCGTGACGCTGTGCGAGGTGAGCTTCTCGCCGGGGCTCAGGGTAGATCTTGCGCCTATCGGCAAATTCACCCGTGCGCGGGACATCTTCTTCCTGGTGGATGGCGCCCAGACGGCCGGCATCGTGCACATCGACGTTGAGGCCTCTGGCATCGATGGCTTTGCCGTCTCGACCCAGAAGGGGCTGCTTGGTATCTATGGTATGGGCTTGCTTTATTGCCGGCAGAGTTGGGCGGAGCGACTCAATCCCGTCTATCTTGCACGTTTCGGCGTCGATCTCGACGCGACCCACGAGGCCGCCCGCGGGGGTGATGATTTCCGACTGATGCCCGATGCGCGCCGCTTCGATGTCGGCAACTACAATTTCGCAGCCGCCGCCGGAGTTGAGGTCTCGCTTGCTCTCCTCCACCGCATCGGCACCCGCACGGTCGAGGCGCACGCGACGCGGCTTGCGCGCCGCCTCGCCAGCGGCCTTGACCAACTGGGCTTCCCGGTTGCTGCCACCGGCGAAAGCCTTGCGAGCATTGTCTCGATTGGGCGGCACGGCGCGGGCGGTCACGACAGCAGCGACAATCCGCAAACGCAAAAACTCGCGGAGGCGCTAAAGCGGTCCGGGGTGCGGCTTTCGGTCCGCCAAGGCATGGTGCGGCTGTCGTTTCACATTTACAATGACGACAACGACGTCGATCACGTCCTCGAGGTCGCCCGGGGCTTGCAATGAAGCGCGAGCGACCCGACGCTGCCTGCATCGCCCAGAAGGGTCGGTGCCTGGGGCGATTCCATCATGATTAGAACGGCAATTGGCATCTCGGCCGCTTGTTGTATTTGCTCGCGGTCCCCGCCGATCGCGGCGTTGCCGGCCCCACGCTCGACTCCGTCAATGCGCGCGGCAAGCTCGCGTGCGCCGCCAACGGGCTGACTTCTCCTCCCTCGACAGTCGCGGGATAAAGTTGACCGCTGCGCCAATTGGTTCGCACGTAGACACGCTGCACGTCCACACTAAGGTCCTTGACGCCAAGCTTTAGCTCACGGATCTGCTCTCGCTAGCGGTGTGCGGACTAGCTCAGCGCCGAGTTCCGTAGATCGGTGGCGCACGGCTGAACCTAAGCCGGGCGATTGGGGTTACCAATTGAACTTCCACTCTGGAGGACCCCATGTACCTCGCTCGTTTCTCCTACGATGTCTTGCCTGCAAACCGCCAGCGTGCCCTCGACGCCATCCGGCAAGAGCTCGAAGCTGCCCGCAAAGGCGGCCTCGAAGCCCGCATTCTCATACCGCTCACCCGATCCCACAGCGGGGCAGCCCTGCAGTTTGAAGTCGATCTCAAGCGCCTCGATCAGCTAGAGCAATTTCGCCATGAGGGTGTGGGATCCAAGCAGGAGACGAGAAAATGGATGCAGGGGTTCAGCGAGATCCTTCTTGCACCTCCTACCGTGGAGATCTTGCGGGTGGATAAGGCAGGTTCTGCCTAAGAAGAAACAAACCTCTCCGCAAACGCGACGCTAGTGGGTTATGGGCGCGAGCTCCACGGTATACCCGAGCTCCGCCAAGCGCCTAACCAGGCGGTTTTTCTGCCGCTCCTTGCTGCGGGCATCGAAGTGGTTGGGGCCGAGGTCGTGATACAGGGTCCCGTCCTTGAGCATGTGGTAGATGGCGGTGAGTATCGATGCCGCAACGGCCAGGATGGCCTTTTTTGGACCGCGCCGAGCTTTGATGCGGTGGAACTGAGCTTGCAGGTAGCTGCCTTGCGTGCGCGCCGCCGCCCATGCGCACTGCACGAGTGTACTCTTGAGCCAGGGTGAGCCTTTGCGAATGCGGGTCGATCGGCGCTTGCCGGCACTCTCGTCGCTGCGCGGGCAGATGCAAGCCCAGGAGATGAGATTGGCATCGGTGGCAAAGCGGCTCATGTCGATGCCGATCTCGGAGATGATCGTTCGCGCACCGAGGTTCTTCACGCCCGGGATCGAGGTTACTTGTTCGACGGCGGTGCGAAAGGGCGCAATGCCGGCCTCCACCTCCTGGTCGAGCTCGGCGATGGCTGCATCGAGGGCATCGATTTGACCGAGATGCAGCCGTAGCAGAAAGCGGTGGCTCTTTGTGACACGCCCGCGCAGGGCTTCGCGCAAGGTCTCCTGGGAAGCTTTCACGCGATGGTCGGCGAGGCGGGCGAGCTTGGTAGGCTCCTTCTCGCCGGCGATCAACGCTTCGATCATCTTTCGCCCGCTCAGGCCCATGATGTCGGTGATCACCGAGTCCAACTTGATGTTTGCGTCTTCGAGCGTCTTCTGAATGCGCAGGATGTGGCTCGACTTCTCGCGCACGAGCTGCTTGCGCGTACGCAGGAACGTGCGCATCTCTTGCGTTTGAGTGTCGGGCACGAAGCTCGGCCGGATCAGGCCGTGCGCCAACAGGTCAGAGATCCAGTCGCCATCTTTGACGTCGGTCTTGCGACCGGGCACGTTCTTGATATGTGCGGCGTTCGCCAGCACAAGCTCGAAGTCACCGTCGGACAAGATGTGCCACACCGGCTTCCAGTAGACACCGGTCGCTTCCATGGCGATGTGGGTGCACGCGTTCTCGGCCAGCCAATTCGACAGCTCTATCAGGCTAGCCGTCGTCGTCTGAAACGTGCGAGTCTCCTTCACAGCCTTGCCATCGATCACAAGCCGTAGGCAGGCCACCACCGTCTCCTTGTGAACATCGAGACCACAACAACGGGGATGCAGGACTTCCATCAGCTCCTCCTGACACGCCGCCGGCGTGGGGATCCCAGCAAAGGAACTCTAAGAATCGTGCTCCGGGGCCGATGAGGCCCGTGGCGACAGGCTGAGGTGCTCCAGGAACCCCGGGTCCAACTAGCGAACGGGCTTGACTGCACCAAGGGAAAACCGACCTCTATGCCGACGGCGCGGGCGCAGTCTACTCTACCGTTTCATCCCGCTGTAGGTCGGTAAGGCCGGTGGGGAACTAG
>Ga0075428_100005912_pt1 | contig 13598 bp, 9 predicted proteins | sample RhiMetdeltSRZDD2_FD_75291 | JGI IMG/M metagenome (GOLD analysis project Ga0075428, IMG submission 75291) | Populus rhizosphere microbial communities from Tennessee, USA - Rhizosphere MetaG P. deltoides SRZDD2 | ecosystem: Host-associated > Plants > Roots > Rhizosphere > Soil | place: USA...
GCAGCCAAGGCGGTTTTCAGCATGAGAGCGGACTTCCCGGACATGTTCGCGTCGTGCTGCCGATATTCAAGAATTACGTTGCCATGGCAATATACCGGATAATCTCGACTAATTCGGATGTTGAGATCGCAGTCAGCGCAAGCGTCTATGCGGGTATCGAAACCATCAATCGAGTCAAAAATCGCGCGGCGATACATCACAACCCCCGGCGTCCATATATAGTCGCCCCGCAACAGCTCGAGACAATGATCTGTCTCTACGCGAACTTGCTTTGGCGTGGGAAGAGGCGAACCGTCGGATGCAATGAATTGAAGGTGACCGTAGACGAATGCGCATTCCGGATGAGCAGTCAGGCATTCTAAGCCGGCTTGGAGAGCATGGCGCAAAAGGCGGTCGTCGGCATCCAAGAACACCAGATAGCTGCCCTTGCTCGCGCCAACTCCGGCGTTACGAGCGGCAGATAAACCTTGATTTTTCTGCCGGACACAACGGACCTCCCGGTAACGACTAGCAACTTCGAATGTATCATCCGTCGATCCATCGTCCACCACAACAATCTCAAAGAGCGGATAACTCTGACATAAAACGCTGCCAATCGCTTCACTCAGAAATCTTGCCTGGTTATGGCAAGGGATAATGACCGATACTAGAGTTGGCTGGGAATCAAGCATTTGCCCTTGCTATGGCCGTGCTTCGCGTTTAGCAATCATGTGATCTTGCTAGCCCCGTTTAACAGGACGATCGTTCACGTCTCTTCGCCAGAGGGACTCTAGCCAAGCGTGAAAGTAAGGGGGCAGTGTCTGGCGTGCTAGGGATTTTAGTCCTTCTTCCGTCTGCGTCGTCCAACCACGAACTTGTGCCAGCAGACGGTAGAACTCCGGGTGACTATAGCGCCAGCGTTTTTTCCGAAGCGCCTGCCAGACGCCGATATCCGTGACGCCCTTTGCGGATAGGTATCCTTCCAACCAATGAAAGAAAAATAGCCCAGCACTGTATTTTCGCCGTGCCGCATTGGCAACGGAAACGCATGAATCGGCATGCTGCCGATAGCGATCCCAACACTCGCCGGACACGAATACAGGCGTTTGAAGATATACTTTTGACAAAAAGGCTTGATCCTCAAACAACTGGTACGGACCCAGGAAATTTTCTTCGAATCCCCCGACGTTTTGAACTATTTCGCGTCTTAGCAGTATGTCGGAAGGACAAGGCGTAGGGGCCTTCGATTCCAAAAGCAAAGTGAGCAGAGTCGGTGGCTTCACGAGCGTGTTAGGTTGAATACCGAGCTCTAGCACGTAATCAGATTCGGTATTTTCTGCGCTGCCCGTCCAACTATGCCAATACTGACTCCCGCCATAAACCATTCCCGCTTCCGGGTGGGCATGGAGAATTGCCACCTGCTGTTCGAGCTTGTGCGGCAGCCAAACATCGTCCGAATCTAAGAAAGCAATGTGCTTGCCTTGGGAATATCGAATGCCCAAGTTGCGCGAGGCGCTCATGCCCCGATTCTCGTGTCTGTCATGCTCAAGATAACGCACCTTGCCTGACTCATGCTCGATATAGCTTCGTGCAATCTCGGTGCTGCCGTCGGTGGAACCGTCGTCCACCAACAACAGTTCCCAGTTCGCGTAAGTTTGCCTCAATACACTTTCGATCGCTTCTTCAATGAACCTCTCCGCGTTCAAAAAGATAATAGTGACCGACACCAACGGCTTGTCGCTTAGGCACAGATTTGATGAAGACTCAGGCGATACCGGCATATACAAATCGCTATTTCTCACATAGCAGCAGGACGCGCAGCTGTGAGTGAGAAGGCAAAATGGTGATACTGCGAAACCATTTTCGAAGACTCTGCATAAAGCGGTCGAGCGTATACCAAGAAAACCGGTCCGATCCGCCTTGCCACAGCTCGGGATCTTCGCCTGGAACAAACTCCACGACCAGCCATCGCTTCGAAAACAGCGCGAAACCTTGTCCAATCTGTTCAAAATTGAGGTAGCGTTTAAAGACGATCTGATGCACTAATCCTAAGGCCAGGACCATGTCGCATGGGAAGCGCTCAGTAGCCGCGATCGCCCAGTGGCTCGATAAACCGCGAGAGGGAGTAGGATCCGTGAAGTCCATCACCAATGGAAGAATGGGTAGTTTATTGTTCCGAGCGTCATAGTAAAGTTGCGTGACGCGGACCAAATTCGTATCAAATGATACGACCCGGCTACCGAAAGCGGCGGCTTGTTTGCAATACCAGGTCATATCACCGCCAATAGTCAAGACCGAGGCAGGCCGAAGCTCATTGAACAATTTGTGCAGACTGCGTTGCTTTTCCGTCCAGTCATCGTGGAGCAAAGGCGGCGGAATTGGATTGCCTTCATGAACTGATCCTTCGCTGTTCCTGTTAACGGAAGGTAAGCTGATCTTTTCTACCTCACTATTCAATTGCTCTAGAGAGGTTAAATAAGTTTCTTGTCTGCGCGATTCTTTGGGAACCAAGGCCTGCCGGGTATGAACCAGCAGCTTTCGCCACGATTGAAGCAAGCCTTGATTTAAAACCGACGGTGAGTAACTGATCGGTTTGAACATCGAACCAAAACCGAGCGCCGACCGCGTTAACTTTGATACATCTGCTTTTGATACACCGTCAAGTTCGGGTAAAAGACGCCGTGCGATGCGATCCTGCCCATGTGCCATTAGCATTAGAGGATACAGGTAAAACCGGCAAAACTCATCATATCCGTGCCAGGCAGTGTTATCGCTGATAGACACGATGGAAGAGATATCCACATAGACAGGTTTCCATGCATCAAACAAAATGTTCCAAGGATGGGCGTCTTTTAGTGTAAACCCGTATCTTGCAAGTTCCGTAAGCAGCTGTATTTTGGTCAGCGCGGCATCCTTGAGCATTGCCGGGCACCACTCTTCGGGATACGAGGCAAACGGCACATGTCGGTGCGAGACCACCATCTCATAGTCGTCAATCTTCAATGACGTTGGCAGAGTTTCGATGAGAAGCCCGCCGTTAACCAGCCTTTGAATAATACCGTCCCGTAAAAGTTGCCTAAGAGTCGTCGTCCATTCAGAGCGAATCCCACGATATAACTCTCCGCGCCACCAAAACAGCCGTCCTGCGGGATCGCCGAAGGAGTGAGGATGAAAAGTGACCTCATTGTAGGGAATCTGATCGACGCGATTATGGATCGCCGGTGAAACGATTGTATTCATTTATCAAAGCGAACAGACACCCGGGAGTCATCTCCGGGACCGCTGATTTCATAGAGACGATATGCTCCCAATTCTGCGATGATCGGATAACGCTCAAAAAACTCTTTGTTGATTGTAAAGGAGCGATTATTGAATGGCAACGCAGCAATATCCACCGGTTCGATGACGACATACTCAACCCGATAGCGTTTCATCAACGCATGGGCATCGGGTCCACCAGCAAGCATATGTTCCACGTCGGTGGCGCGCGAGCTGTAATCCAAGCCATGTGAAAAAAGATGGTTCGTATTGCCCATTACCGAGCGTCTGCCGGTCAAAAAAACGACCTCATTGTAATAAGGCGCATGAAGAATGAGAGCGCGCGGGTGAGTACGTTTCACAATGGTGTCCGCGAACGCCACGGCATCTCGATCATAAAGTCTTTGCTCCGCCGCGCCCGAAATACCACGCCAAATATCTAGGCTTCCCGCGGCAATCAGTGAGACGAAAAGTACAATGGCCGCCAGGCGAAACAGACCATTTCCTCGCCACAGCCTTGCTAGCAAGAGCGCAATCAATGGCGCCGAAGCAACATACCAAAACAACATGACCTTCAGTCCGTCCCATCTCCAGGGGGCGAGCCTAACCAAATTTGGAACGACGAAGCACAAGGCAAAAGGTAGATAGAACACGAGCAAAGCTCGCGGTGCGATAGGCGTGCGGCCACGCCACAAAATTGTTATGACGAGCAACGGAATAAAAATTCCCGTGTTCATGATCCAAAACCAAAAGAAATTATTCCCGGCCAAATACAATCCCCAGTGCCAAGCAAAAAACTTTCCGGCGCGCATCGCGCTATCCTGGAGCAATAAGAAAACTTGCGGCGCGGCGACGAGCAAGGCGACGGTAAAAAAAGCGCTCCACGCGCGCCACTGCCGAAATAACAGAGTCAGGCAAGCTCCCGTTCCCATGACCACGATGAAGGTATAAGTGTGAATGACCGGCAACAAACCTGCGATTGCGCCAGCGGCGATCATGCGCCGGCGTTGAAAAATTCTGAATCGCTGCAACGTACCGACCGAGCCATATTCGCTGTCGCAGATCGCTTTCCACCAAAGCGTCAAAACGATGACCGAAAGAGGAAGGCCTAGCAATAAGGTTCGTTGCATCGCCAGCAGGTTGAGGATATTGCCCCAGCGATAGATGCCGTCCCACATTACCGTGTAGCCTCGCGGGAGATGCATGAGTAGCGCGAAGAAGTCTTCTTTACGTTGCCCGATGTCGTGCAAAGCCGACAGCCATCCAAACCCGCCGCTGAAGAGGATAAGAACGGGTGATATGAAGGCCGCTAAGGTGTCACGCGTGAGATTCAATGCCCAGTAGTGAAGCAGCCCCACAAGAGCGAGCGCCAGCACAAAGTTTTCCAGAAACATCGAGCCCTGCAGGCTCGCGCCAGCGCGTGCGAAGAGCGCCGCTATGAAGTCTGGAAGAAAGGGGTACGTAAAACGCACACCGGCAAATTCCGGGTGTTCGGGAGGAAAGTTCGTTCCTTGAACAAAACCGGTTATTATCCCTAGGTGAAGGGGCAGGTCACCGCCGTTGTTTTCGATGGTGTAAATCGCACCCGCTCGCTCGAGCATGACCTGATGAAAGAAAAACCATAGCAGAACAGCAAAGACAGAATAGAAACTCAAATAAATGATGACGTGGTTATCGATAGCTCCCCGTGTCGTCAGAGCTACGGTCTCAGTCTTCCCGTGCGGTCGCGCTCTGTACCTTTGTATCGTGAATATGACGACTGGAAAAAGCAGCGTGACCGTGGTGAAAGCTAGACAGAGCGGACCGAGACCGAGAACCGAGGCAAAAATGAACCCGATCGACCCGAGCCCCGCAAAACCTATGCAAGTGCCAGCACAAATCCGCACAGGCCATGGTGTGTTTTCCTCATAGGAATAGGTAATCTGTGTACCGGCCAAGATCGCGGCAAGGGCGATCATGAGCGCAATATACGAATCCATCTCAATGCTGCGTAAGGAAATCGCGCAGTTGCTGACCGACCGTTTTATGAGAGAAGTGGGTTTCCGCTCGGTGCCTGGCACGGTGGCCGAGCTCGCGACCCCAAGCTTCGTCTTCCAGAATACGACCGAGCGCATGGGCCAGCGCCTCGGAGTCTTCCTGCGGCACCACCAGACCACCCGAAAGCTCACCTCCCATTAGGATATCGGGAATTCCTTGGACCTCAGTAGCGACAACCGGGAGGCCACACGCCATCGCCTCGATCACCGATACCGGAAAGCCCTCGTGACGGGACGGGAAAACGTAGACGTCGGCGGCCGAAAGGCAGCGCCCAATCGCATTGCGATCATTCATGAACTCATCCAACCAAAGAACGTCGCTTACCTGCATTTCGGTGATGCGCCGGTGAAATTGCTCCGAATCCTTCCCTGTTCCTACTATCAGCAATCGCAGGTTTCGTTCTATCCCTTGACGGCAAATGTGCTTCCATACTTCCAATAAGATGTCCAGACCCTTCTGCCAGATGGAGACGCGTCCATGCCATACAGCCACTCGAGCGTCCGTTGGAATCCCGAGCGCAGCCCGCGCTTCACCGCGGTCCATGGGTCTCCATATCTGTAGGTCTATCGGGTTGAAAATTTGTTTTACCTTAGCAGGAGAAACCGAGTACCGAGCCTGCACCCTTCGGGCCTCGTCTTGTGTCGCGATGATGAGTCCGGCGCAGGCGCGCAACGCATGAGGGCGTAGATAATGCTCGAGCCTGCCTCTCTGGTAGTCGCCGCCCTGAAAAGTTGCGAACACCGGCAATTCCATCAAGTGTCCCAAGAGAACACTCAGGTCGAAGCGGGGATATTCGTATTCTTGACACAAGATGGCGATGCAGCGCTCACGCCGTATTTCATGGGCAACCCGTCGCAGCGGCGTGGTTACGTAGAGCGCCACTTCCTTCAGTGCGGCTAAAGCCGGAAGCAAAAAGATTCTGCTTGGCAGAATTTCGCCGAAAACTTGCGTGACGGTTCGACCGTAGGGATTAGCCATTTTCCTTCGAATGAGGCGATAAGTCTTTGGAACAGGCAACAGGCAAATCGTTGCTCCGGTGGGGACGTGCATCACGCGCGAGGGAACAGTTACCCCGGACGAAATACATATCAATACCGTTCGCAACCCGACTTGCCGCAGAGCGTCAGCGTAGCCAAACATCCAGCTGCCGGTGAACTCGTTGCAAAAAGTTTCCAGCGAAATTCCGATCGTATCCAAAAAATCTTCCAATACGTTGCCCCACGGTAGGAGGGCAATGGCCGGCGCTTGGGGTGGGGTCCGGCAGAACTCGCGTGCGCCCGAAAGATCCTGCTGCAAGGCGAGCATAATCGTCTCTCGCTCTAATCGGCTTCCACGACCTCGAACTCGCACTGGACAAACCCGTCCGAGTCGGGGGGGCTTCCAAAGCCACCAAATGAATGCTGAACCACGTCGATTTCAAAGGCAGATTGAATATGATCGTACTCACCGCCCGTTGACCTCGATTCTATCGGATTAGCTAGCCACAATCCCGCGACATAGCAGCCAGGATTGAGATGGAGCTTATTGATCCTTAATTTGATTAGGTTGCGCCCTTTTCGTAGCGTTACCGTCTGACCAAGGCAAACGGTATCTGCGTTGACCAGCTTGGTGCCGGAAAGGGAATATAGCGTCACAGCCAGGCTTCCCACCGAACGGCGTTCATCGGATTCAATAGCGAGGCAGAATTCCAGCGGGCCATTCGCATAAGGACGGTAAGCAACTGCTTCATTAAAGCTACTGTACTGAGCCGCCACGAAGCGGGCTTGTCCGCTGCCGGAACGACTCGTCTGAGTCAATTCGATCCATTCGTTGGGCCGCGCTTTATCGACTTGATGAGATAAGTAACGAGCTACGATGCTAGCGGTGTCGCCATTGGCGACCAATTTGCCGTCTTCGATCAGCAAGCATTTAGAACACAACCGTCGGATTGCGTCCATATTGTGGCTCACGAACAAAATGGTTCGGCCGTGTCCCTTAGCAAGATCGTGCATCTTGCCAAGGCATTTCTTTTGGAACTCCACGTCTCCCACCGCCAGAACCTCGTCAATAATCAAAACCTCCGGTTCCAGATGCGCGGCGACAGCAAATGCGAGGCGCACATACATGCCACTAGAATACCGCTTCACGGGTGTATCGATGAACTTCGCCGTCTCCGCGAAATCTACGATGTCGTTAAACTTGCTGGCGATCTCGGTTTTTTTCATTCCTAAAATTGCGCCATTGAGATAAATATTGTCTCGTCCGGTTAGCTCGGGATGAAAGCCGGTGCCCACTTCCAGAAGCGACGCGATCCGGCCGTGAATCTCTGCATAGCCGGTTGTTGGGGTGGTGATGCGCGAAAGGATCTTAAGCAGGGTACTTTTGCCGGCAGCGTTACGCCCAATGACGCCCATCACTTCAGATTCTTGGACTTCGAAGGAGACATCTTTGAGAGCCCAAATGATCTCTGTGCGCCGACGAGGCCGACCGTTACGGCGAAAAACCGTCTTTAGGCCATCGACCAGCTGATCGCGCAAAGTATCAGAGCGAGCTGCGTTGATCTCGTATTGCTTGGAGAGATTCTTTACTCGGATTACACTATCGCTCATCTGTCTGATTGTACTATACACGACAGCCGTCGGAGACGGCATGCCATACCCCTATACACATCGTTTTATCCCAGCTTCTTTACGCCAGGCCGCTCGAGATCGTTGAACATCCAAGCTCAAATTATGGTAGCTGGTTCATCTGCGCTTCTTTCTTGGCCGTCTCCAGAGATTGATCGAGACGTTCGTCTTTCAGGTCAAGGCCCGACGGATGATGCATGCAGCCTATGTCCTTGCTTAGCAATCGGCCCTATGAGGAGGTTGAGCCGTCCGAGCCGGTGATGACGGCTTTTTCATCATGAATTTGCGGTTAGAAAGCTAAACGTCTCCACGCTTGATGCCAACAGCTAGCCGCAAGGAGTATCCGCGGCGCGACATTGAGAAAGAGTTTTTCAAGCGATATTCGCGGCGCCACAAATCCGCACTGTGTCCCTGAGGGGGATAGGCAAAGATCGGTAACCATCAATTGACTTTCTAACACGAGCAAATTTAACCAAGCAACAACCATGCCGATTCAGTAAAAGGGTTTTAGAGAAAAGGAGTGCATTAACGCATGTCCAAAAACTATTTTAGACGGTGTGCGAATCCCTTCTGTGACAAGCAAAGGGAGATAAAGCCGCGGGTAAGCATGGCCGCTATTGCTCGCCGCCATGCCGGATGGACGGCTACGCGCTACGCCGTGTTAAGGCGCTGCTCAACAAAGTGGGCATCGTACGACTCCACGAGGTACTGGGTCAGGCATCACCGGCGCGCGAACGAAATGAGACCTACTTGTTGTAAAACAAAAGGAAAAGAACAGCGCCGACAATGAGAACCACAACTACCACCATAGATTCAGGGTGGGCCATATAAGTGGATATTATCACAACTGGCGAAACACTTCACAATGAATCAAAAACAGCAGCCCGATTCACTTCATCGATAAGCTGGTCAAGAAAAACGAGCTGGGCGAACCCTCACTCTAATCGACCATCAGCGGGAAGTGTTGAGAGTCGCCTTTGACTTCGATCAGGATCGCCGCCTGCCGTGGGATACGATCCTTTACAGCTGCATCAAGAAATCAGGCAAGACCACGCTCAACGGCGCTGTCACTCTGGCGTGGGGATTCACCCAGCTATGACACCGATCGGCGGGATAAATCCCGCTTGGTACCACGTCGCCAATGCGTTTTCGCTTTTCGTCAACGATCGCGCCCATGCCGAACAACGAAGAAATCAAGGTGATCTCAAACTACGATAGGTGACTTATCGGAGACATGCCAAGGATATCCTCGGACGATCCAATCAGCGGCCGACCCAGATGCCGAGCAATCGTTTCGGCGCATCCAAGCAAAGCACGCGGCGTGACTACAATCAGGAATTTGGGTGGAAGCCTGGGCAGCCGTTAGCCGAGGGGGCTGCGCCCGAACAAGCATTTATCGGACAGTGAGCGGTGGTTTTTGGCCAAACATAGCGATTTTTGCACACTGCTCTATTTAGAAATCAGCACCTTAGGTGCGGCATAGCACTTGCGTTTCAGCAAATGACATTCTGCTTTGGAATAACCAAAGGTTTTTCTGATATGAGCCAGCGTGAAATAAAGCTAGTATGGAATAATACCTCTATTGCCGCACCAGCGAAAAATCAAAAACCGAAATGGGAAGAGCGGACTTCAGCGAGTGATGCTCTACTTAAGCTCGTCGGTGGCGGTGGCTCCATTGTCATTGTCTTGGGGTTCGCGTTTTGGCTTGGTGTGCTCAGTAATAGTATCACCGCGCAGAACACATTGTTTACTGAAAAACTGACGACTTTTACGAAACAGCTCGATCGAATTGAAAAGGACTTAGACGGCGTTAAGGAGGCGCAGTATTTCCCGAAGGCAAAAGAAATAGGGATTCCAAATCCTAAAATTAGCTTTGCTCGCGCTCGTGCAACAGAAACGTTCAACGTATCCTACCCCGGAGTAGAGCGGGAGAATCGCCCTCCGATCGACGTTACTTTTCGCATCGAAGAAATTGGCGATAAATTCGTGAAGTTAAAACCGCAAGTTTTTCTACGCCGCGGAGATACCGTTCGGCCCTTACCTGATAAATATCCACTCATTACAGTCCACACTAATAATTCGGTGGAAATCAACTTTTTGGTTGAGGTCGACGATCTGCCGGGCGCAATTTCAGGATTCGCGGGTAAATATGTTGCAGTAGTAATGATAGGACTCCTAGACAAACTCCCGAGGAACTTGGTGTTTGCCAGCCAAAGGCTGGAATCGGAGAGAACGACTTAGAACTGGCACATGCCCCGACCACACCAGCGCCCGAATTTAATCACGCCTGCGGATGCACTTTCACAGTTCCTTTCGCCCAGATTGCGATCGATTATGAGCGAGCAAACCGCAAAAACAATCAGACCGTTATTCATCAGCGGATGTATTCAGCCAGAGAAATTTTCTTCGTCCGCCCCTTGAAGGAGTCGAATGCCCAGCGATGCCAACCAACTCCTTCATACTCCCAAAAATGTTAGGGAGTAGTATACTGTCGTGGCAACGTCAAAATGTCATGTTAACAGCGACGTGAAAATGTCAGGGTGATAATTTTGGGTGATGATTGACGTGTAAGAGCCCGCTTCAAAGAGAAATCCGTCGAACAATCCTTCCGGACTTTCGAAAGCCTATAATCGCTCCGCTTTTATTGATGTCTGTAGCATCGCATTGCCTCGAATAGCAAAAAAGCTCGCCCCGATCTCAATAAATTCCCCTTGGTAGGTCAGCAATCCAGAGACATTTGGAATAAAAGGATTAAATCACCCACCAGATCACCCGCGTTACTAGTGGCTGTGATGATGACAGTCCAAAGTTCGGAAGCAACATCGAGAACGGCGCAATCGGCGTAGCTTGCGACAGTGAAGGGAACGAGAGAAGAACGACGAGGAGGAGTAAGCGTAGCATAGTGACTCCAACCGCATGAATGACCCACCGCTTGTAACCCCCCAGACGGCAGAGATGTCAATGTATTTCTGCGATTTGACTTTTCTTTTCGTTAATGAGATCTATCGCGCCATTACAAACTAGGCAGGTACACCATGGACGTTCTCGGCTTGATTCTCCTGTCTGTCGGCGGGGTTTGTTTTGGGCTAATGATTTTTCTATTGTCGCTCGATCCGCCACCCCGACACCCCGGCGACGGAAAACGGAAGACGCGCGCCAGATCTTGATCACGCCGCTTTCCGCCCAATCAGCCACCGACCGGTAACAATCGTCAGACAGGCAAACGCCGAACCGAGGGCCATACTCACCATGAAGCCGAAGGGCTTGAGCCATCGCGCTACGATGACAACGGCCAATCGGCTAAGTATGCCATTGCTCACCGTCAGCGGGCTCGTTTGCGCATCGAAGCTGCGCCGCGGAGACGGCGTTTTCCCCGCCCTTGGAGACTCGATCTCCAAGCTCAGCCTCGGGGCTAAATTATCTGCTTGCGCAGGAGAGATTCCCGAGGTCGGGTCAGCCTGCTCGGCCACTCTTTCGCCGTCGAACTTACTTGGCCCCACGGCTTGGTTCGTGCTCACTTTGATCTCACCCCTGAACAAATCCGCTTCTTTGCTGTGAGACGTCGTGAACCAAACTGCCATCGCCTTCTGAACGCTGTTGCGAATCATTTGCCCAAAACAAGGTTCACCGATGTGCGAAAATTCTAAAACATTTAACTGTTCGACACATCTGGCAGCACATAATAGTTGACTTTCTTTCTCGGCCTGCTGTGGTTGCTGCGAGAAATCTAGTGGCCACGGTGAGAGCCGGCGCATCGGCGCTCGTTGAGTCGATCAGCGCTAAATATTTGGGCATTGCGGCCGTTTGCCATTCGGAACCTTTACAGCGTATTTAACGTTGTACGAAAACTCGCTTGACAGTCTTTCCGCCGTTTGCTACGCGACGGGAAGAATGCCGCTCGCTACGTTGAATGCCCGATCGCAACGATTGGAACGGTTGGAACTTTCTTTTAGTGCAAAATCACCGGAGGTCTATAATGAATGACGTCGAACCACGGGGTGCAGTGCATTGGATCGATCATTATGTCGTCGGCACCAACGATATGGGCGCATGGGTAGATTGGGCAGTCAACGCCACAGGCATAACCCGGCGGCCCATCATTGGGCTCACGACCGCCGCGCGGAAAAGAAACATTAAGATCACCAGCTTCTTGTGGTGGGACGGCGGCTCGTGCCGCATCGGAGCATTCCTCCAGCCCGAGATCTACCCGCCGGCCAAAGCTCTCGGCGAGGATCTGCCGCGCTGCGGCTTTTATATCCGGCCAGAGGATATCGACATGCACTTGCGCCGGCTCGATCAGCACAAGATTTCGCACAGTGGCGCAATCCGCACGGCTGCCGATGGCGACGACGGCACGATCATTTATTTCGCCGATCCGGACGGGAACCAATATGAGTTCTGGGCACCCTCGCGGATGCCGGAAGGCGCCATGGAGATCGCCACGAAAGAAAAAGTCGGGCGCATCAGCCACTGTGTCTATGGCGCGCGCGACCTTGGAAGAACCGCCGCCTTCTTCGAAAAATATTGCGGCATCAGTCCGGAGCAAAATTCTAAAACAGCCGAGGGAACACTGATTTTACGTTTGCGCGCGGGCGGCCGGCTAGTTTACAAGTTGGTCGACAAGGTCGATGAGCGCGTATCCGGACATGGAACTTGGTGGGACATGCACACAGCACTGACGGTTCGCCAGGATGAATTCCTACCCAACTATCGTCGCATGTGGGATGGCATTCCCGAAGAAGCAGGCTATAAGGCCGATCTGAATCTTTCCCTAGAGCAACAAGAGGCGCTGCCGGCGCGCACCGGTCTGCACCGAAGTCCTGTCGGCATCAGGTGGAAAGAAATATGCGACCGCGGGGATGAGTTCTACGACTGGGATTGTCACTCCTTTCATTTCATGGGCGGCAAAGCATTAAAAGCCGACGGCTCGATGACGCTCTACGAGGCTATCGAGCAAGAAAAATATCTCGTCGCGCTCGCCGATTCTCTGCAAAAAGGCGCGCAACCCGACTTGATGAAAGGACTTGGCAACGAAAATCCGTTCAAGCCTCGCGAAAACTAATTTACGTGGATAGATTCAGGCTGGTCAAAAAGGTTCAGTTGCGAGGCGTGCGAAGATCGATGAGCGGAGGCGTACTCTTGTACGTTGACGTGAAATCGGTTGAGCGCAACGAAGCAAATGAGCCTTTTTCAACAGCCTGAAAAGGAGCATCATCATGGCCGAGCACATTCACGGACCGCTTTACTACGAACGAATGGGACGCACGGGACCGGTAATCGCCTTTATTCATCCCAACCCCATGGACAATGCGTGCTGGATTTTTCAAATGGCGCATTTGTCGACCTGGTATCGCTGCATCGCCATCGACATTCCGGGATACGGGCGCTCGCCCGAGGCCGACGCCGGCCTGACGATGAACGACATGGCCGAGGCCTGTTGGGAAGCGATCGACGACGCGGCGCCCGGCGAAAAAGCGATTCTGGTCGGCTGTTCGGTCGGCTCCTCGCTCGCCCCCCACATGTACCACCTTCGTCCTAACAGAACCGCGGCGCTCGTGTTGTCGGGCACCGGTTACAATCCGAACAAGGAATTCACCAAAGGGAGGATCGATAACTACACGGCCAATGGCATCGACTATCGCTGGGCTTACACGTTCGAAGACCTAAGCGCGGCGTTTCGCACCACTCCACTGGCGCACTTCTTTGCCAACCTTTTCA
>Ga0075428_100005913_pt1 | contig 13598 bp, 12 predicted proteins | sample RhiMetdeltSRZDD2_FD_75291 | JGI IMG/M metagenome (GOLD analysis project Ga0075428, IMG submission 75291) | Populus rhizosphere microbial communities from Tennessee, USA - Rhizosphere MetaG P. deltoides SRZDD2 | ecosystem: Host-associated > Plants > Roots > Rhizosphere > Soil | place: USA...
CAGCGGCGCCTGGCTACACGGGTGCGCCGCCGGATCTGCTCGATGCGAGCCCCGACCGCGTTTCCGTAATGCTCGACTGGAACCCGAGCGAATTCTCGCGCCTGCGCGCTCAGATCTCCTGGGACGACGCGCGCAATGCGGCAACCGACGAGCAGTTCTTCCTGCAGTACATCTACTCGCTGGGCGTGCACGGCGCCCACAAGTTCTAGGGGATCCACCATGAGCAGTATCTCTCGCACGCTGTGCCTGATGGCGGCACTTGCCATCACCGGGTCCGCTCACGCGGCCGTCAGGATTCTTGCAACCACCGCCGACTGGGGCGCGCTCGCGAGCGAGCTCGGCGGTGACAAGGTCGACGTCTACACCGCCACCAATGCGCTGCAGGACGTGCACCGCGTCGATGCAAAGCCCAGCCTCGTCGCGCGCGCCCGCAATGCCAACCTCGTGGTCGCCAACGGCGCCGAGCTCGAGGTCGGCTGGTTGCCGGTGCTGCTGCAGGAATCGGGCAATCCGAAGGTCCGGCCCGGAACGCCAGGCTATTTCGAGGCGACGGCTAGTCTGAAGCTGATCGAAGTGCCAACGGCCTTCGACCGCTCGATGGGCGACATCCATCCGCAGGGCAACCCGCACGTCCAGCTCGACCCGCACAACATTGCGATCGTCGCGAAGGCACTCGCTGCGCGACTTGCTGCAATCGATCCCCCAAACGCCGCCTACTATCAGAATCGGGAGTCTGAGTTTCAGACCCGGTGGCAGGCCGCGATCGCGCGCTGGGAGTCGGCGGCGGCACCGCTCACGGATGTGCCCGTCGTGGTCATGCACAAGGACCAGTCGTATCTCTGCCGCTGGCTCGGGCTCAAGCAGCTGGCCTCAATCGAACCCAAGCCGGGCGTGCCACCGAGTGCCGGCCACCTGGCGGGACTCGTGACGACGCTTTCGTCCGCGCCGCCGCGGATGATCCTGCGCAACGCCTACAACGACCCGAAAGCGGCCGACTGGCTCTCGGAGCGCGTGCACGTCCCGGTAGTCACCCTGCCGTTCTCGGTCGGTGGCACGCCTGATGCCAAAGACCTGTACGGGCTCTTCGATGACACGATCAAGCGACTGCTGGCGGTGCTGAAGTGAGCAACTTCGCAGTCGACCTGAGCATCCTGTGGCCGGCGCTGATCGCGGGCCTCCTCGTAATGCTGTCGCACGTGCCGCTCGGGCAACAGGTACTGAAGCGCGGAATCGTGTTCATCGATCTCGCGATCGCACAGGTGGCCGCGCTGGGCGTAATCGCGGCACACACGTTTGGCCACGAGCTGTCGGGCTGGACGACACAGCTCGCCGCAGTCGTCGCGGCCCTCGCGGGCTCGCTGCTGCTAACCTGGACCGAGCGCAGGCGACCGGAGGTTCAGGAAGCGCTGATCGGAATCCTGTTCGTGCTGGCCTCCACGGCGCAGATCCTGCTGCTGGCCAACAACCCGCACGGCGGCGAATACCTCAAGGACCTGCTCGCGGGGCAGATCCTGTGGACCGGAACCGATCAGCTCATTCGGGCCGCCGTGGTGACGGCGGTGTTTCTCGCGGTCTGGTTCCGATGGCGCGAACGCCTCGGGCGGATCGGCTTCTACGTGATCTTCGCGGTGATGGTGACGATGTCGGTGCAGCTCGTCGGCGTGTACCTGGTGTTCACCACGCTGATCGTGCCCGCGGTGGCGACGTATCGCCACGCGACAGCCCGTCAGCTGAGCCTGGGGTACGCGCTTGGTGTTGCGAGCTATGCGCTCGGTCTCGCGATGTCGGTCGTAACTGACCTGCCCTCGAGCGCGGTCATCGTCTGGTGCATGGCACTGCTTGCGATAGCGCTGCACCTGACCGCGCGCAACGGGATCGTTCAGCCGGGCAGCACCTCGTGATAGGCGACCGGCATCCGCCGCACGCCGCGAAGCACGGCGTTCGTCATGGCAGCCTTGCCCTCGCGCAGGCGCAACCCAGGCAACCGGCGCAGGAGAAGCTCGAGCGAAACGCTCATCTCGGCGCGCGCCAGGTGCATCCCGAGACAGGCGTGCGGGCCGACTGAGAAGGTGAGGCTCCGCCGCCGGTCGCGCGCGATGTCGAACCGATCCGGTTCGGCGAACACTTCCGGGTCGCGGTTCGCGGCCCGGATTCCGAACATCACCCAGGAGTTGGGCGGAATTCGCACACCGTCGTAATCGATACCCGACTCGGTGTAGCGCGGCAGGAAGGCCGTCGTGTTGTAGAGCCGCAGACATTCATCGACGACCTTCGGGACGAGCGCGGGCTCGGCCGCAAGCCGCGCCGCGAGCGAGGCGTCGGCGAGCACGTGGTTCATCATGCTGCCTAGCGCGAGATAGGTCGTGTCGGCGCCCGCGGGGAACAGCAGCCGGACGAAGGCGAGCACTTCCTCGTCGGTGAGCCGGTGACCCTCGAACTCCGACGCCGCGATGAGCGAAATGAGGTCCTCGCGAGGCTCGGCGCGCCGCGCGTGGATGATCGGCAGAAAGAAGGCCGTCACCTCGTCACGTGCCCTGAGCGCGAATTCCCGGTCCCACGGGTAACTGAAGAGCCCCTCGATCCACTCGATGAGCTGACGCTCGTTCTCGTTCGGACGCCGAGCAGACCCGTGATCACGAGCACCGGGAGACGGCGCGTGTACTCGGCCACGAGGTCGAGCTCGGTGCGGCCCGCGAAACCGTCGATCAGGCGGTTGGCGATCGGACGCAGCAGCCGCTCGGTGTACCCGCGCACCTTTGACGGAAGGAACGCGTTTGCCAGGAGCGCACGCTTGATGCGGTGCTCGTCCCCGTCGAGACACAGGATGCTCTTGCCCATCACCGGGGAGCTGTGGCGCAGATGCGCGGCGCTGCAGGGGTAGTGCGCGCTGTCCATGAATGCGTCGTACAGCTCCTTGTGACGCAGGATCAGCCAGGCGGGCTGCCCGATGTAGCGGATCCGCACGACGCGCTTGCCCGCGGCCTGCAGACGCGTCATCAGCTCCTCCAGATCCGGGACGTCGGCCGTGCCGAAGTCGATCTCGGGATACGCGTATTCGAGTGCTTCGTCGGTCGCAGTGGCCATGCGTGCCTCCGAAGCTCGAGTCTACCCGGGCGCCGCGCTCCGATCGAAGCGGTAGGCATCCATGGCGAGCGCGCCGCTGTCGATGCTCGCGAGCACCCGGATTGCGCGGGCGCCGGGGCCGGCCGCTCCCCAGGCGACGAAAAGCGGCATGAAATGCTCCTCGGTCGGATGCGCGCGCGTGCCTCCAGGCGCGCGATCGCGGTAGTCGAGGACGGCCTCGCGGTCGTCCGCGGCGATCCGCTCGTTCAGCCACTCGGCGAACCTGGGCACGTAGTCGAGCGCGCGCGGATCATGGCGGCTCGCGAAGAAGTCGCGCAGGTTGTGCGTGACGTGGCCCGAGCCGATCACGAGCACGCCCTCCGCGGCGAGCGGCGCCAGGACCTCGCCCAGCCGCAGGTGATGAGCGGTGCCCAGTGCCGGTTGCACCGAGATCTGAGCCACGGGCACGTCGCGGTCCGGGTACATGTACCGAAGCGGCACCCAGGCGCCGTGATCGATGCCGCGGCAGCCGTCGATCGCGGCCGTGTAGCCGGCCTCGCGCAGGAGCGCCACCGCGCGATTCGCGACCCCCGGCGCGCCCGGTGCGTCGTAGCGGATTCGGTAGAGCTCGTCGGGGAAGCCGCCGAAGTCGTGGATCGTTTCCAGGCGCTCCCGGCCCGTGAGCATCGGCAGGCCGGTCTCCCAGTGCGCGGAGGCGATCAGGATCGCCCGCGGGCGCGGGACCGATGCCGCAAGTGCCCGCCACGCTTCCGCCGCATCACCCGGCTCGATCGCATGCATCGGCGAGCCGTGCGAGATGAAGAACGTCGGAAACGCTTCCATGGGTGTCCGGAAAGATTCCACCGTGTGGATGATCGATTGGTCCTACCAGGGCCGATCGTCCGGGACGTCCCGCTGCGAGCGGGCGCCCCGGATTTCACGGCCCCGAGTCACGTCGCCGTCAGTTGGCGAGCCCCTCGATCTTGAGGGTTGCCTGTACCGCCGGTCGCTTGGCGATGCGCGCCTGGAATTCGGTGAGCGCCGGCCAGGGCTTGAGATCGATCTTGTGATAGTTGCTCCAGTTCAGGATCACGAACAGGTACGCATCGGCGATCGTGAAGGACTGACCCATGAGATAGGGCTGCCTGCCGAGCGTCTGCGCGATGTACCCGAACCGGTTGCTGAGCGCCGCGACGGCGCGCTCACGGACCTCGGGCTCGACCTTCGGATTCCACAGCGGGCCGAATCCCTTGTGAACCTCGGTCGCGATGAACGACAGCCATTCCATCAGCCGGTACCGCTCGACCGAGCCCGTGGGCGGCGCAAGCGCGCCGGGCTTGCGATCGGCGAGGTACTGCAGCAGCACGTTCGCCTCGGTGAGACGGGTTCCGTCGTCGAGCTCGAGCAGCGGCACGTAACCTTTCGGATTGATGGCCCGGTAGTCCGAGCCGTCCGGCAAGGTGTGCGTGGCGAGATCGACCTTGATCGGCGTGTACTTCAGATCGAGCTCCTGCAGGACGATGTGCGGTGCCTGCGAGCAGGCGCCGGGTGTGTAGTAGAGCTTCATGAGCGGGACCTCCATGTGATCTCAGACGGGCGAAGGGCGAGTGCGCCGTCGCCGAGCAGGAACTGCACGACTGCGGCGATGCTCAAAAACAGCGGGTACTCCCACCCGCCGTTCGGAGCGGAGAAGAGCCATCCGTTGCCGGCGTGCGCCCACGTGGCGCCCAGCAGCACCGGAAGGAGCGCGATAGCGACATATCGAGGGTACACCCCAAGTATGAGCATCGCGCCACCGATGAGTTCGGCTGCAAACACCAGATAGCCAGAGGTCGGCGGCAACCCGAGCGAGCCGAAGAACTGCGCCGTGCCGGGCAGGGTGAAAACCACGAACTTGAGAAGCGCGTGAGCGATGAACATGACGCCGAGCGTGACTCGCAGCAGCAGCGTTGCGGCTGCGGCGCGGCGATCTGCGGCTTGTGAGGCGATCATTGGAACGGTGCCTTTCCCGACGATGATGGTGACTGTTGGCTTGACGTCGCTGAGTATCGTTGATGTGAATAGCGGGATAAACTGGCCACGTCGGGAATGTATATTTCTTGAAATGCAATAATCGCGATCTTTATGGACCGTTTTTCGGCCGTAACCGCGTTCGTCCGTGTCGTGGAGCTGGGGAGCTTTGCGCGCGCCGCGGAGCGCCTGGCGATGTCCACTTCGGCGGTCTCGCGCCAGGTCGCGGAGCTGGAAGCGCATCTCGACGCGCGCCTGCTCAACCGCACGACACGTCGGATCTCGCTCACCGAAGCTGGACAGGCGTTCTTCGAGCGGAGCGTCCAGCTGCTCGCCGACCTCGAAGAGGCCGAGAGCGAAATTCGTACTGCCGCGGTGACACCGAAGGGCAGGCTGCGTGTGACCTGCGGCGTGTCGTTCGGCGAGCGCATGCTTGCGCCCGTCATCGCGAAGTTCGGTGCGCGCTACCCGGAGCTCAGCTTCGAGCTCGATCTCTCAGATCGCGTCGTCGACCTGGTCGAGGAGGGCTACGACCTGGCGGTGCGTATCGGCACAGGCGGCCCGCACGGTCTCGTTTCGCGCGTGCTGGGTCATTCGCGGCTCATGTGCTGCGCATCCCCGGCCTACCTCGAGGCACATGGCGTTCCCGGGCATCCACGCGATCTGGCTCGTCACCGTTGCCTCGAGTACTCGTACGTCGCACCGGGCATCGTCTGGAACTTCCGGGACGCAAGCGGCGAGACGCACAATGTCCGGATCGCAGGGCCGGTGCGCGCCAACAGCGGCCGCATGCTGACGGAGCTCGCGGCGCTGGGTATGGGCATCGTGCTCGAGCCCGATTTCATCGTCGAACCCGAGATACAAGCGGGACGGCTGCGCGTGCTGCTGCCGGATTTCGAGCCGCCACGTACGCCGATCGCGGCCGTATATCCGAGCCGGAGGCATCTGTCGTCGAAGGTGCGCGCATTCGTGGACTTCCTCGCGGCGTGCTTCGCGCGTGACGGACCCCACCCCCGCTGACGCGAAGGACGGCGCGGAACCGCGCCTGGCGGCGCCCGCGGTGCGGCGGCTGCTCGGGGCCGTGCTGCCGGTCGTCGTGTTCGCGGTGGCGCTCGGCCTGCTGCATCGCCTGCTGAGCGAGATCCATCTGCGCTCGATCGTCGAAGCATTGCATGCGGTACCGCTCACGAAATGGCTGCTCGCGCTCGCCTGGACGGCGGCCAGCTACCTGGCGCTCACGATCCCGGACGCGCTCGCGGTGCGCGTGCTCGGACGCCCGGTCGGAGCGAGCCGGATCCTGTCTACGGCCCTGATCGCGGCGGCGGTCGGCAACAATCTCGGCGTCGCGGCGCTGTCGGGCGGCTCGGTCCGCTATCGCCTCTACACGGGCGCGGGTCTGTCGGCTACGGACATCGCCTGGCTGGTCGGGTTCTGTTCGGTGACGTTCGCGCTCGGCGCGATGACCCTCGGCGGTCTCTCGCTCAACTTCGAGGCCGGAAGCTCCGCGACGCTGCTCCACATGACCGAGGGTCCTGCACGTGTCGCCGGGCTCGCGCTGCTCGCCGCGGTCGCGGCGTACCTCCTCGTTGCCGCCGTCATGCGAGCGCCCGTCACCCTTGGGCCGTGGTCGCTCGCATTGCCCCGGCTGCCTGTCGCCGCGGCCCAGGTGGTCGCGGGCTGCCTCGATCTGCTGTGCGCCGCCGCAGCGCTCTACGTGCTGCTGCCTGCGGATCACGGCGTGAGCTACGCCGCGTTTGCGGGTCTGTACGTGCTCGCGGTCGCGGCCGGAGCGGCGAGCAACGTGCCGGGGGGGCTCGGCGTGTTCGAGGCCGCGATCGTCGCTCTGATGCCGCAGGTCCCGACGCCCGCGCTGTTGGGCTCGATCCTCGCGTACCGAGCGATCTACTACCTTCTGCCGTTCTCGCTCGCGCTGATCGCTCTCGTCCTGACCGAGGCCCGGGTCCATCGCGCAGGTCTCGAGCGGGTCGGCGAATTCGCACGGAGCTCCATCGCCTTCGTCGCGCCACAGGCGGTGGCCGTGGCGATTTTCATCGCGGGCGCGATGCTCCTGTTCTCGGGGGCACTGCCGCCAGAGCCGGAGCGAATCGCGGGACTCGCGCACCTGGTGCCGCTGACGCTGCTCGAGGCCTCGCACCTCATCGGCAGCGCCGTCGGCGTGCTGCTGCTCCTGGTCGCCCAGGGTCTCTACCGCCGGCTCGACGGCGCCTGGCACGCCGCGATGTGGCTGCTGGCCGCGGGCATCGCGGCTTCCATCCTCAAGGGCTTCGATTACGAGGAGGCCCTGGTGCTGTCCGGGGCGGTCGCAGTGCTCTGGATCGGGCGCGAGCGCTTCGACCGTCCTGCATCGCTCGTTCACTCGCGGTTCTCCTGGAGCTGGATCGCCGCGGTTGCGCTCGCGATCGGCGCGTCCACCTGGGTGGGTCTGTTCGCTTATCGGCACGTGCCGTACCGCGACGATCTCTGGTGGGAGTTCGCGATTCACGGCGACGCGCCACGGATGCTTCGCGCGAGCCTGCTTACCGTGCTGATCGCCGGTGGCGTGGCCCTGTCGCGACTGCTGCAGCCGGCACGGCCCGCGCGCAGCACAGGGTCGCCGATCGACCGGACCGCTGCGGCCGAGATTGCGGCACGGTCGCCGCAGTCGCACGCGCAACTCGTGCTGCTTGGCGACAAGCAGCTCCTGTTCGACGACGCACGCCAGGCGTTCGTGATGTACCAGGTGAGCGGACGGAGCTGGATCGCGATGGGCGACCCGGTCGGTCCCCGCGCCCGGCAGCAGGACCTGGTCTGGCGTTTCAGGGAGCTCTGCGATCGCTACGGGACCTGGCCGGTGTTCTACGAGGTGTCCGAGTCGACGCTGCCAATGTACGTCGACGCGGGACTCGCGTTGTCGAAGCTCGGCGAAGAGGCCCGCGTGCCGCTCGGGGGATTCTCGCTCGAAGGCAGTCGCCGCGCGGCACTTCGTCAGTCGCATAAGCGCGCCACGCGCCAGGGGGCCCGCTTCTCGGTCGTGCTGCCCCCGGAGGTGGCTCCGTTGCTCGATACTCTGCGTAGTGTCTCGGACGACTGGCTTGCGACCAGGCACGTCGCGGAAAAAGGCTTCTCGCTCGGTTTCTTCGACCGCCACTACCTGGAGAGCTGCCCATGCGCGCTCGTCACCTGCGAGGGGCGCGTCGTCGCGTTCGCGAACCTGTGGGCCGGCCTGGACCCCGAGGAATGCTCGGTCGACCTGATGCGTTATACGAGCGATGCGCCGGGCGCGACCATGGACTTCCTGATGATCGAGCTGATGCTGTGGGGGCGGGACCGGGGTTACCGCTACTTCAATCTCGGCATGGCCCCGCTGTCGGGACTCGAGCAGCATCGGCTGGCGCCGCTCTGGCACCGGACCGGCGCGCTCATCTATCGCTACGGAGAGAACTTCTACAACTTCGAGGGGCTGCGCCAGTACAAGGAGAAATTCCAGCCGGAGTGGCGCTCGCGTTACCTCGCGGCACCCGGCGGCGCGGCGCTGCCGCGAATATTGCTCGACGTGTCGCGGCTGGTGTCCGGAGGCGTTCTGCGGACGGTATCGCGGCACGGTGGCGCACGATGAGACTGCTGCTGACGGAGGACGACGTGATGATCGGCGAAGCCGTTCAACGCGGACTCCGCCAGCTCGGCTTCACCGTCGACTGGGTCCGCGACGGCGTGGCAGCGGCGCAGGCGCTCGCCGTCGAGCCCTACGAGGTGCTGCTCCTCGACCTCGGGCTGCCGCGCAAGACCGGTCTTGCACTCCTGGCCGAGCTGCGCGAGCGCGGCGCGACGCTACCCGTGGTCATCCTGACGGCGCGCGACGCGCTCAGCGACCGGGTCGCCGGGCTCGACGCGGGTGCGGACGACTACGTGGTGAAGCCCTTCGAGCTGCCGGAGCTCGCGGCGCGTATCCGAGCGGTGGCACGACGGCACGCCGGGCGTGCGAGCCCGCAGCTCGCGCATCGTGGCGTGACGCTGGACCCCGCCCGGCGCGAGGTGACGAAGGACGGCCAGCCGGTTCAGCTCGCGGCTCGTGAATTCGAGCTGCTGCAGGCGCTCATGGAACATCCGGGACGCGTTCTGTCGCGCGCGCAGCTCGAGGAGAGGCTGTACGGCTGGGGCGAGGAAGTCGAGAGCAACGTCGTCGAAGTGTACGTGCACGCGCTCCGGCGCAAGCTCGGCGCCGGATTCATTCGAACGGTGCGGGGCACCGGTTATCGGCTCACGTCATGAGATCGCTGCGCGCAAACCTGCTCGTGTGGCTGCTCGGCGCGGTGGTCGCCGTCGGGCTCGTGGGCGGATACGTGATCTACCGCAACGCGCTCGCCGAGGCCAACGCGTTCTTCGACTATCACCTGCGCGAGACGGCGCTGCTGCTGCGCGACCAGGCGTTTGGCTTCCGTGCATCACGAGGTCTGCCCGAGGAAGTGCCGCAGTACGACTTCGTCGTGCAGGTGTGGAGCATCACGGGGGAGCGCATCTACCAGTCGAATCCCAGTCTCGTCCTTCCCAGCGTTGCGAAGCTAGGTTTCGAGACCACGGAGACCCCGGACGGGCGGTGGCGGGCGTTCAGCGTCATCGCGCGCGACGTGGTGATCCAGGTGTCGCAGCCGATCGCGGTGCGGGAGACGCGCGCGGCGCGACTCGCCCTGCGAACGCTCGCGCCGTTCGGCGTGCTGATGCCGCTGCTCGCGGTTCTCGTGTGGTGGATCGTCGGTCGCGCGCTCGAGCCGGTGCGTACCGTGACCCGGCGGGTCGCCGCGCGCCGCCCGGGGGCACTCGACCCACTGCCGCAGGCGGATCTGCCCGAGGAAATCCAGCCGCTGGTCAACGCGCTGAACGAGCTGCTGTCGCGTCTCGAGGCCTCGCTCGAGCACGAGCGTGCGTTCATCGCCGATGCGGCGCACGAGCTGCGAACGCCGCTCACCGCACTCGATCTCCAGCTGCAGACCTTCGAGTCGGCCGCCGACGACCCGGCCCGCGCGCGGGCACTCACGGAACTGCGCGCGGGGGTCGAGCGCGCGACGCGCCTCGTCGCGCAGATGCTCTCGCTCGCCCGCGAGCAGCAGGGACCGAGGCCGACCCCCGAGCGCGTGCTCCTCGCGCCGCTCGCCGTCGAGCTGATCGAGGAGATGCTGTCGATCGCCGATCGCAGGCGCATCGATCTCGGTCTCGGCGCCGCGGAGCCGGTTGCGGTGAGCGGTGACCAGGAGGCGTTGCGCACGCTGCTGCGCAACCTGATCGACAACGCCCTTCGGTACACCCCGGAGGGCGGACGCGTGGATGTCTCGGTCCGTCGCGAAGAGACAGCCTCGGGCCGGCGCGCCCTGCTCGAGGTCGTCGACAGCGGCCCCGGCATACCCCGGCAAGAGCATGAACGGGTGTTCGACCGTTTCTACCGCCTCCCTGGAACCACATCCTCCGGCAGCGGGATCGGTCTCGCGCTCGTTCGCGCCATCGTCGAGCGTCACCAGGGACAGGTCGAGCTCGGCCCGGGGCACGACGGCGCGGGACTCATGGTCCGGGTCTCGCTGCCGGCCAGCGACTGAGGCCTCTTAAGCCCGGGTTAAGACTCGCGGCTCAGGATTTGTGTCCACGGCCGGGCAGGTGGCCCGCCGACCAGGAGCGAATCATGAACGCAAGCGAACTCATCCGCCGTCCGATCGCGGCCGCGCTGCTCGGCGCCGGCGCGGTCGCGCTGCCCGCGGGTGCTCTCTATCTGTACGGCGATGCTCCACAGGCCGCCGAAACCGCCGTGCTGCCGTCGGGAACCGCGGCGGCGCCGTCGAGCGCCACTGCCGCGCAGACCGGCCCCGCGACGCTGCCGGACTTTCGCTCGCTCGTGGAGCGCAATGGCGCGAGCGTCGTGAACATCAGCGTCAAGGCAACCGTGCAGACAGCGGCCCAGATGCCCGGGTTCCCGGGCTTCGGGCCCGATGATCCCTTCTCGCAGTTCTTCCGCGGGCTCCCGATGCCGCGTGGCGACATGCCCATGCGTGGCGAGGGCTCGGGGTTCATCGTGAGCCCCGACGGGCTGATCCTCACCAACGCCCACGTCGTCGCGGATGCCGACAAGGTCACCGTCAAGCTTCTCGACCGACGGGAATTCGAGGCGAAGGTGCTCGGCCAGGACGGCAAGACCGACGTCGCGGTTCTCAAGATCGACGCGAAGAATCTCCCGGCCGTGCGTCTCGGTCGGGCGGAGAACCTGCAGGTCGGCGAGTGGGTGGCCGCGATCGGCGCACCGTTCGGATTCGACAACTCCGTGACCGCAGGCATCGTGAGCGCGAAGGGCCGCAGCCTCCCCGATGACACCTACGTCCCCTTCATCCAGACCGACGTGGCAGTCAATCCCGGAAACTCCGGCGGCCCGCTGTTCAACTTGAACGGCGAAGTCGTCGGCATCAACTCGCAGATCTACAGCCGCTCGGGCGGGTACCAGGGGGTCTCGTTCGCGATACCCATCGACATCGCGATGAACGTGAGCCAGCAACTGCAGGCGAACGGCCACGTGACGCGCGGTCGACTTGGCGTCGGCATCCAGGACATGGATCAGGCGCTGGCGTCGACCTTCGGGCTCGAGGCGCCGCACGGGGCGCTCGTGTCGTCGGTGGAGAGCGACGGCCCCGCCGAGAAGGCGGGCGTCAAGGCGGGCGACGTCATTACGTCGTTCGACGGTCACGCCGTCGACACCGCGAGCGAGCTGCCGGCGCTGGTTGCGGCGACGGCGCCGGGCAAGACCGTGCCGGTCGAGGTCTGGCGCGACAAGCGTCCGCAGAAGCTGTCGGTCAAGGTCGCGCAGCTGTCCGAGTCGGAGAGTGTGGCGCAGAACGCTGCCGGGCCCGACGCAGGCCGATTGGGTCTGGCGGTTCGGCCGCTGTCCTCCGAGGAGAAGCACCAGATCGACGTCGACGACGGCCTGGTCGTCGAGGGGGTCGAGGGTGCCGCCGCGGAGGCCGGGATCCGGCCGGGCGACGTGGTGCTGTCCGCCAACGGCAAGACCGTGAGCAGCGTCGAGGACCTGCGTCATGCGGTCGCGGGCTCAAAGGACCATATCGCGCTGCTCGTGCAGCGTGGCGAAGGTCGGCTCTTCGTGCCAGTGGATCTCAGCTGAGGGTGCACGACCGGTCGGCGCGCGCGAGGCACACGGAAGTCGACCAGGGCACAAGGAAGTCGCTCGCTCGCGCCGGCCGGTCGGCGCCCGAGGTGGCGCCGCCGCGTGCGCCGTGTATACTCCGCGCCGGTTTGCCGCCGCGCAGTCCGGTCTGCGCCCGAGGTTCTTCGGTTTCCCTGTCCAGGGATCCTCGCGGGCCCTCCTGCAGACTCCTCGATCGACGCATCCCGCGTCCTCGATCCCGTCATTGAATCAGTGACGCTTCGTCCGGTTCCCGCCCACGCGGGAGAAGCGCTATGGAAATTTCTTTTATGTCCTTTGACCAACTCGGCCTGTCGGCCGAACTTCTGCGCGCGGTTTCCGACCTCGGCTACGACACACCCACGCCGATCCAGCTTGGCGCGATCCCGCCCGTGCTTGCCGGCCGCGACCTGCTTGCCGCTGCCCAAACCGGCACCGGCAAGACCGCCGGTTTCGCGTTGCCGCTGCTGCAGCGCCTGGATGCGGAGAACCCGCATCCGCGTGGCCCCCGTGCGCCCCGGGCGCTGGTGCTCGTGCCCACGCGCGAACTCGCGGCCCAGGTCGGCGAGTCCTTCGACGACTACGGCCGGCACGTACATCAGCGCACGATCCTGATCTTCGGGGGCGTCAGCCCTCGCCCGCAGGTCGATGCGCTCCGGCAGGGGGTGGACATCGTCGTCGCCACACCAGGCCGGCTGCTCGATCACTTCGCCGAGCGCGCCATCGACCTCTCGCAGGTGCGCCATCTCGTGCTCGACGAGGCGGACCGGATGCTCGACATGGGTTTCATCCGCGACATTCGCCGTGTGCTCGCCGCGCTGCCGAAAAAGCGTCAGAACCTGCTCTTCTCGGCGACCTTCTCCGACGAGATCCGAACGCTGGCCACCGGGTTGCTGCATGTCCCGATCACGATCGAAGTCGCCGCGCGGAACGCGCCGGCGGAGCTCGTCGAACATCGCGTGCATCTGGTGGAGCAGGGCGAGAAGCGCGCGGTGCTGAGCCACCTGCTGCGCGAAGTCGCCTCCGAGCAGACGCTGGTATTCACCCGCACCAAGCATGGCGCCAACCGGCTGGCCGACCAGCTCGCGCGCGACGGAATTGAGTGCGCCGCGATCCACGGCAACAAGTCGCAGAGCGCACGCACCCGCGCGCTGGCCGACTTCAAGGAGTTCAAGGTCCAGGTGCTGGTGGCCACCGACATCGCGGCGCGCGGGCTCGACATCGTCGAGCTGCCGCAGGTCGTCAACTACGAGCTGCCTCACGTGCCTGAGGATTACGTCCACCGCATCGGCAGGACGGGTCGCGCAGGTTGCGCGGGGCAGGCGCTGTCGCTGGTGTCGAGCGACGAGCGCGA
>Ga0075428_100005914_pt1 | contig 13597 bp, 28 predicted proteins | sample RhiMetdeltSRZDD2_FD_75291 | JGI IMG/M metagenome (GOLD analysis project Ga0075428, IMG submission 75291) | Populus rhizosphere microbial communities from Tennessee, USA - Rhizosphere MetaG P. deltoides SRZDD2 | ecosystem: Host-associated > Plants > Roots > Rhizosphere > Soil | place: USA...
AATTCCGCGGCTGCGTCCCTGGTCGGGAGGTTATCATTAGAAATCATGATTAATTCCCCCCAGGACGGGCGGCGCGTGCGCTCCTTCGGGTCTAGCAAACTAACGGGGAACAATTCAATCTGGTAAAACATGTAATCGGGTTTCATTTCGTGCGGTCCTTTCGTGCGGCTGGTATTAGTCGGGTAGACTGCCGCAAAGGGAATTATCCCACCGTTAGGTTATTTGGTCAATCCCTGGCTTTTTTCATTCCTGATAATTTTGCAAAGCGCGGGCGGAGCCAGTTCTTATATTTCGGCGGGTAAATTCGTTTAACCGCCTCCCACCGTCCACGGAGCCCAAAGGGAATCGATTCCACGGGTCCGACCCGATACGCGCCCGCGCTTTTAACGGTCCCTGGTCCCTCTGCCTTGATTCGTGGCTCTAAGCCCCAATCTAGAATCATTTGGCATATCCGCGCGGCGGTCTTTTCGGTCGGAGCGATATAACCATCCGTGTTAGCATAGACCGCGCCCAGCCCTATAGCGTCCGAGGCGATAGAGTTTAAAAGGTCACTAATCAATTTAGAGATAGATAGATTCGTGATCGGACTGCCCGCGTTGAATGTAGGAAATTTCCCATCGGGTTTATACGTTAAAACCATCCCAGGACGGGCTACACTCACCAAACAGGACCGCGCTTGTTTATGCTTTGGAAATGGGAAATCATCTGGAGCGCGACCCGCGGAAATCCATTTGTTAGGATAATAGTCTACATCCCAGCCCGCTATGTTAATCACCTCCCAAAAGGTTGCTTTAATGTCGATATAGAATCCCTCTGCAAAGTCCCCAGGCATAGCATAGACCGGGTACGGTTTTAGGGTCCGCTTGATTAATTGAATCTGCTCATGTTTAACTTTGGGTCCGCGTCCATAACTCAAATAGAGATAATCCCGCGCCACCGTGGAGGGCGTTTCCATGAACCGCGCGCCTAACGGTAGTAATGACTCCTCTTTTAATATCCTGGTCTTAGACACCTGGAGGGCATAGGAATAGGACCCCAGGACGGCGCGTTCTTTCAACGTGAACGGGTCTGGGAGTTCTTTAACTATTTGATTCGTCCATATCTGCCCGCGGTTATAGGCGCGTTCCTGGAGGGCTGTCTTAATCGGATTCACGGGTTAGACTCCTTAAGCGTTTAATCATAGCCAATAGTGAGCGGCGTTTATTATTCTCATAACGTGCTAGCCACCACCGCGGCGCAAGGCTGCACCATAGACAAAAATTTTTATAGCGTAACATTAGAGACTCCATTTTTTCAATCCTTATACTTGGCTAACAATTGTTTAACTCGATTCTTTCCTCCCGTTTCGTGGGTCCTGCCTTTCTGCGGTCGCTGTGATCTTTTTCCCAGCCCGACCACATAATACATTCCATTTTTCTCTGCAATGGCGATATAGGTATCACTGGCTACAATCGACTCCCACCATTCCAAAGCATCATCTAATTCCGGGAACCCTTTAATCATGTCAACGTGAGTCGTCTTTTTTAGCTTGTTGAGGTCGGGAAAATAATAGACTCCGTTTTCCATCTGTTGAGGGGTAGTAAGGTATTCCTTTTTTGCGCTTTCCAAGTGGGTCTTAATCTCTGGTCCGTATATGTCCCCGCGGTCTATTTGTTTCTTAAGGCTGGTCCATTTCTGGACAGAGATTCCTAGCTGGTCCGCTATTGCTTTGGGGCTGCGTCCCTGTGCTAATTCCCTGGCTGCGCGCTGCGTGCTTTTCACCGTCCGCTTATCATGGGATAGGGCTCTAATATCAGGGACCGGGATAGAAGAAACATCTATCACGCGGACCCTGCCACCTCCCGCGGCGGGCTGGGTCCTGGCTAGGTCCTGGCGCGCCTCCTGGAGGACTCCCTTTAATTCGGGTCCATAGGCTTTCCCGCTTTGGATCTGTTTTTTAACCGCGGTCCATTTCTGGACGGAGATTCCTAGCTGGTCGGCTACTTCTTTGGGTCTGCGCCCCTCTTGCAATTCCTGCGCGGCGCGCTGCGTGCTTTTCACCGTCCGCTTGTCGCGGGAGGTCTGACGGAAAAACGGGTTTAACTTCCTCACGGAAATTAAACCCTGCGCTAATATGTCTTTAGCGTCTTGGAAAATATTTCGCTTTTTGGCTGCCATGACTCCCCCGCGGCTAGGTCCTGAGTTTTGCTATTTCGGCTGCCTCATCCATAACGGGCTTAAGGGCTGCTAGCTGGTCGCGGTACGAATCCACCGCGGCGCGCATTTTGGGAGTCATGAATAGAGGGGATTCGCTTTCCATTTGTTTAATAACTTTCCCCATCAAATCTATGAGGAATCCCATCCTGCGGAAATAGATTGATAGGGCATTATTCTCATCATGGAGCGCGGCGAGGGCTAGACGTTCGTTGTCCCACTGGTCAAACGCCTCCCGGAGGGTACGGGCGGAACCTCCGGTTAATTCTTCGATTCGTTCCTGGTCGGCGGGACTTAGGACGGTCTTAACTTTTGCGGGCTTAACCTTTCGGGCGGTTTTGCCTTTCGCGGGCTGATCTTTCTTAATGCGTGGCATAGTTGAGTCCTTTCTATTTAATTTTCGGGTAGGATAATTTTACCATCGGACTCCGATTCAAAGGTAGTATAATTGTTCTAATAACCCGGAGGTGAATCTATGACAATTGAAGAACCGACTCCCCCAAAGCCCCAGGACCCGGAACCCGTGAAACCACCCGAACCGGAACCCGTGACCGTAGAACCCCAGGAGGCAAAAAACCCCCTGGAGGAGAAAGTAGACAGGTTAGAAAATGGGATTAATCAACTCCTCGCAAAACAGGACGAACGCGAAAAACGCGAAAGGGCTGGCGCGCGAACTGCAAAGTTTAAAGCCCATCAGGATTCCAAAGGGCGGAGCGTACCGAAACAAGACAAGGAAACTGAGGGAAGCGGGAATACTCGGACCAAAGGAAACGATAGAGGAATACAACGCGAGACTCCCCCAGCCAAACGAACCCGATTCCGATTCCGTCATAAGTCCAAACCTGGAGGGTGATCTACCCCAGGCGGAAACGATAGAACTGGAGCCCCAGGGCGAAACGACACAGGGCGGATTCGGCGGGCTCTTGTCACGGGCGACCCAGGCATTAAAAGACGATTCCCAAAAATTAACAACACAGTCCAAAAAGGTCACACCCAAAGCGCGGGAGGATTTTAGCGTGCTAGTTGTTAGCGTAATTACTCTCCTGGTCGCGGTCGCAAAAGTCCCGGAACAAGTTAAACCGAATGGGGATGAGATTAACTTATTCTCCGAACATTTGAGCGGGATTATGCTGCGCCACCTGCCGATTAATAATAAGCTGTCTGCGGACGCGTTAGACGTGATCGGACTCATAGCAGTAACCGCCTCCTGGTATAGCAGAGTCCATAGTGATCTACGAATCGAGGGACGAACGGAGGCAAAAGAACCCCAGCCCGCCACCCAGCCCCAAGTGCGCAAAAATGGACACGTCCCCCAGACTCCCATCGAAGTGGCAAGCCCGGAGGCGGGGAATTGGCTTAACAATATCGCGGCACGTTCGGAGGGCGCACTATGAATCAGGACCAAATTATTACACGGCTGCGGGCTCTATTCGATTCACTGATGAATGAGTCGGATGCCATCCCCAAAACGTTTAAACCCGTGGCTAGGAATCTGGTAGAGGGGTATCTAAAGAAAGCGGACCCGGAGCAAATCCGGGAAATCATTACCAGAGTCCGCGACGAGGTTATACCGTGGATTCTTGCAGAGGAACCCCAGCCCCAAGCACATTATATTGAGCGTGATCTACCCGACGCGGACCACGACCCGAATCGGAATGGAAGCGAATTTTAAATGATTCGAATCGGGCGTAGTGACCGGGTTTTATTTTTGGGGACTACGGGCGCGGGAAAAACGGTCCTCGCAAAATATTTTCTGGAACGATTAAACCGCGTGATCGTGATCGACCCAAAGCATACATTTCGACTCGAGGGGTATAAACTTAATAAGTCTATGCGACTGCCCGCTTTCTCTAGAGAGTTTAATATGCTAATCCGACCGCGGCGCGATGATGATTCCAAATTGGCAGAACTACTTATTGACGCGTTCAAAAAACGGAACATCACGATTTATACTGATGAGTTGGCAGTCATGGAAGAACGTTACCCGGAGTCTATTTCGGTCCTGCGGGAGATAGCATTAACAGGACGTGAAAAAAACGTAGCACTATGGAACGCGACCCAAAGACCACGGGGAATCCCTCCACTATTCAAAACGGAGGCGGAGGTATTTTTTGTTTTTAGGCTGCAAGACGAGGATGACAGGAAACACATCGCGGGCTATGTCGGGAATGAAGTTAAAGAAAAGATTCCCCATCATCATTTTTGGTATTTCCGCGGCGAAGAAGAATCCCCGCGGTTAATGACCCTGGACATAGACACGGATTCAATCTATCCCGTCTATGAATCTACTTATAGAGAGGAGGTGATTTAAATGCTAGACAAGTTTGGTCGGACTGGACTCTTTCTGGTTTTCCTGCTGATCTTTCTACAGGGCGCGCGGCTGGGTCTAAAGGCTGCGAATCCGTATATCCGCAAAGTGAGTCCGAGTCTGGCTGATACCCTAGCCGCGGTCCCCTAGTCGGCGCGGCGCGTTGCTAATCTATATCGTATCCGTTTTTATCATCGAAAGGAGTCTATCATGTGGGGTGACCCTGGTGTAAGTGAACTGCAACAGATTCAGGAAATGGCTATTGGCTTTCCCTCTGCAAGTGGAGGACAGGCAACCCGGACCCTCCAAAGGAATGGGATGCTTTCCCGGCTGCGCTTTCTCTATAAGGGAAAGCTGAACGTTTCCGCATACACGGGCGCGCCTTCCAAATCCGTGTATGGGGTTATCGGGTCTGGAATCAATCGGTTAAGGGTAGAGGCTAACGGCTCTATTCCGCTGGTTGACTTATCGGGCATTGGGCTGAATGTCTATAATGATGTTCAGAATCAGGACGGCTCTACCTTTGCGCCCGTGGCGTATGATGGGACCCTGGATAATGTCACCGCGGCTGCATCCTTAAAAAAATATGATGCCATCGGCGCGACGGGTGACAAGCTGGTACAAGCACCATTCGAGTTACAATTCGCGCTGCCCGTGAACATCAAACAACAGATAGCGGAACTCGGACTCTGGCTCTTACAGAATCAATCCATTGACGTGGGAATCAATGTGACCTTTAACCCCCTCTATTCCACGGCTGCGAGTCGTAATAGTCCCTGGAGCGGAGGCACATTGACCGCGGCGGGCGTGGCTGCTGATTCTGGTCTGGAGGTAGAACGGGAGTTATATACTATCCCACAAAAACAGGACGAATATCCTGATTTAAGATGGGCTCATCAGGTAGTTGAGTATCGGCGCGAAATCACCGCGGCGGGTCTGCGCTTTGAGGTCCCGCGGTCGGGCGTCCTCCTGCGGGCAATGATTCTGATCTTAGACTCCAATGGTGACCCGGTAGAGACAACAGACATTAACCGCTTGTCATGGGTCTATGGAGCCAATGAGACTCCCATTTCGCGGGCGGGCTGGTCCTACACCCAGGAATTTTTACAGGACTACGGGCATTACCCCATGAAAGGGTTATCGGTCCTGGACTTTTACAAGTTTGGCGGAAAGGGACTCAAATTTGTGAAGGATACCGAATCCCTGGCGAACCTTCGCATAGAAGGGTCATTCCTCACCACGACAAGCGGAACCGCGGTGATTATCCTGGACCGATTCGTTATGGTGAACGGAGGGCGATAATGTTAACCACGATGGGCGGCTTTGCGCCCGTTAGTATTAACGTCCCTGGCTATGCACCCCAGCAGGAGTCAATCGTGCCTGTAGGGGAGGCTGCCACCCAAACCACGGGCGAATCTGTGATCTATAAGATTCCTCCCGCGGTCTGGATTATTGTTTTCCTCCTGGTCGGATATGTCGGGATGCGTTTCATTATGGAGGACTGAGGAGGCAAGCTATGAAAGGGAGTAGCTTTCTCGCGGTCCTGCTAATCATCATTGGCGCGGCAATGATGATAACCGGAGTCCGTGGCACTACCAAAAACGTGCTAAAGGTTATTGCCAAATGAATAACCCGCGATTAACTCTTATGTTGCTTGTCCTCATAGTCTTAGCGGCTATGTGGACAAGCGGACGACTCACCGCGTTAACGGCTGCCATCATGGGAAAGGAGTTAAAACACAAATGAATCAGTTAGGGTTTTATCCAAAGCTGGCGATTGTGATTCTCCTGGCTATTGGGCTGGCTGAAATATACCCGGAGCTAGTTAACGCGGTCCTGTTCTTAATCCTGATCGGTCTATTACTGGGTCACTGGTCGGACTTTTCAGGGCTGGCTAAAATTCTAGGAACCATCAAATAACACGGAGGCTACTATGCGAGGACAAGATATAGTTGCAAGTATGTTTTTCCTGATCTTAACATATTTGCTTGTTGTCAATTGGCGCGGCGCGTCCGCGCTTGTTGTTTCTAGTGGGTCCGCTGTGGTCGGGTTGACTCGAACCCTGCAAGGGCGCGGTTAACTATGACTCGGTCATTCCATTATGAGATTCTGAGTTATCCATATTGGGGAATGGATAGGACCCAGGACCCCAGGCGAATCGCGGGCGGGCTGGTCACGAACATGATAGAGGACCTCCCGGTTAATCAGGAACCATCCAAAACGGATTACAACACGAATTATATAAATGTTGTAATGCGTCCGACCGTCAAACAAGATACGAGTCAAATGGGGACCGCGGGCGATTCCCCCACATGGGGAGTCACGGACCCGACCCGGTTGTATACTGCGCTTTTGGATTCGGTCCCTGACGCGGACCCTCACGCGAAGAAAGGTAAAAAGTCTAATGGACCTTAAACAATCGGCTAGCAATATCGTTGCATGGGCGAAATCCCATCCCTGGCTAGCTGCGGCGATAATTGGAGGAGTCGTCCTGCTGGCATATTGGGCGAGTAAGAATGTGGGGAGCGGGTCCTCTGGAGGTCTGGAGATTGGACCCGGAGAGGACGAGTCCCCATTAGACGCGGGCGGAGGGTCCGCGGGCGGAGGGCTGGCGGACGTGATTAGTCAGTTAGGACAAAGCGCGTCGAGCCCCAGCCCCAGCCCCATCACGTCTAGTCCATCTATGACTCCCGGCTCTATGTGGGAAGATATCGCGGAGATTCCTACATTGTCCGATTCTTTCGGGCTGCCCGCTGGAATTGATTCGCCCGTCTATACCGGGGACGCGGGCGCGCTGGCTAGGACTGGACTCACCGTCCCTAATACCAGCATCCTTCCCGGCGGGCGCGTGGCGTCTAATGCCATCCTGGAGAGTGGGACCTCTGGAGTCCGTCCTGCCCAGCCACTAAAGAAACCCAGGCGCAAGACCCCCGCGGGCGGGGATGGGAATCGGACCCCTGCTATGCTGGTAGGAAAAGGGAGGCATTTCACGGGCTACCATCTCGGAATCTATTATGTGAATGGTTACCCGGTTAGCACGCCCACAAGTATTAATGGAGTCCCCTCCGTGGTTATGCCGGGAGGGCGCGTAGCGTCTACTCAAATATTGGGGCTGGTCCCTGGAACCACCGGAGCGCATGAGACTGGAAGCGTAAGACGACCCAGGCGCGGGAGGTGATCTATGCCCGACGTTCTAACCCCTCAAGAATTGGCGCGGCTGGCATACGACGCGGGATTCCGCGGGCGGGACCTTGTTTATGCCGTGGCAATTGCCATCAGGGAGTCGGGCGGAAACCCCAGGGCATATAACCCGGAAACCGCCGCGGGGACTCAAGCTGGGTCCGGGTCCCGCGGACTGTGGCAAATCTACGGGACTGCTCACCCGCGCTACAATAACGAATCCGCGTTTGACCCTGCCACCAATGCCCGCGCTGCCTATGAAGTCTATAGGGAGGCGGGGAATCGATTTACCCCCTGGTCAACGTGGAATAATGGGAGCGCGTCTAGTTTGGCTATGACCCTAGGTAACCTGACTACCCCACCGCGGCGAGTCGTCCGACCCAGGACGGGCGGAGGGTCTAACCCGACCCAGCCCCAGGTTAACGCCCAGCCCGCGATTGGCAACGGGAGTCACCTGCAAAGCATAGGACATATAACGGGCTATGTCGGAACGGAGGTGACCCCAGCCTCCGCGGTAGAGGCTGCCGCGGATAATATTTTCGAGAGTCTAGGGAATCGGCTGCTAGGGAAAACATCTGACGGGAGGCAGAGGGAGCCCGCAGACGCGGCTGCATATATGGGCGGAGCGGTCCTGATATTTCTGGGGCTCATTTTCCTATTCATCAAATCGGGCGCGGCGGAAAAGACCGTGGAGGTTATCGCGGGCGCGGCGGTCCCTGGTTAGGAGGCATATTATGAATCTGTCTAGTGATAGGCAATACTTCCCACTTTCGGCGCGGTTGAAAATCCCAGCCACCACCACCGCGGAAAATCCCTACGCGGTCACCCTCCAGAGTCAAGCGCGGAACCTGGAATATATCGAAATCACCTTACCCCAGGCTGGAGTCTTACAGGACCTAGGGTTAAGGATACTGGCTAATGATGGGATGATTTACCCGGCGATTGGGTCCGCGACGGATTCAAATTTCGCAAGTGGTAAGGATTCTTATGGAGCTATGCCCACCACCGGGAGTCCGCTGGTCCTGCCGTTTAACCGTAGGCTGTTCGGCGCGCCTTACTCGATTCGATTCGAGTTTTATAATGATGGGGCTGGGACCGTGGCGGTTAATCTGCTGGCTGTTGTGAGCGAATCTATAAACCGCGTTGTGATTCCTGATCGGAAAAAAGACGCGGCGGAGGCGGCGGTTAATGTTCCTTGAATTAGAAATCCCTCCGTCTACACTGGAGCGCGCGCCCGCTAAAAAGTCTTATGATATTGGGCGCGCGCTGGTAAAGGGAATAAAAGTCCATATCCCCCCAGGACATAATTATTTAACTCACCTGGAGATTCTTTCGCAAGGGCGACCCGTCTACAGGAAAGGGGATAGGTATATCACGGGCGACGGGAATGAGTTAACCCTAGAGTCCGCTTTGCTGGAGGGTCCCCCATTTGAATTAACCTTATCGGGCTGGAATGAGGATGACACCTATCCTCATTCGTTTTATCTGGAGGTGATTTAATGCCACGCGGAACCCCTGACGGGAAAGCGGTCACGTATGAGACTGCAAGCCAAATAACGGACCTAGGGAGCCACGCGAATTATTTATGGGGCTTTGCACCAATCGACGGGCGCGGGCGTATGGTATTCCTGGACACGTTTAACAATGGGCTGGGCGCGTGGACGATTGATAATACTAACACTAGCCTAATCCAAAATGACCCCGCGGACGGGCGCGGTTACGCGTTCGTCCCTCCGTATGGAGTCAAATTTGCAACGGGTTCTAGTGGGTCCGCGTTCCTAACGCGTAACCTGATCTTAGGGCGCGGCGGGAATTATGGAATCGAGGCGGCTATCCCTATGCGAGGCGAGAATCCAAAATACAATGTTTTCTTGAATATTCGTCCTTTCAATCTGACAAATAAAATCGCTGGGCTGATCTACGACCCGACCGTTAACCAATGGAAGTTATATACCGCGGCGGGCGATATTAATTTAACGTCAATGCAGGGAAATGGGTCTAACCCCTCACCATATTGGGTGCAAGTTAAAGTTGTGGGGGATTGGAATACTGGAAAATATAAGCGGGCTATTATTGGCGATTCACAATATGACATATCTTCCCATACAATGGTAACGGGCGGAACATCTATTAACGGACTCTCCCAGGCTAGACTCGAAATGTATGGAGTCTCCGGGTCCGTGGCTGGCTTTGTGGGCTATGTCCTGGTTACGAGGGACGAACCGTGAGTCCAATATTTTCGAGTCCTGATCTGTTGAATCCCAAAGATAGATTCTTAAATGACGTATATCCCTACTATAAGGGATTCGAGAATATAGACGGATTCGCAACAAACCACGCGGGGACCGGGAGTCATACCACGGGATTCCCGCGGGCGATTCTTGCAACGGGCGCGACCAATGGAAGTCGGGCGTCATTATCCTCTAGCACTACGCAACTATTGAGCGCGACGAGCCCGCAATACTACACGCGATTCAGAGTCCGAATCTCCACCACCACCGCGGATTTATCTAATTCATTTATGCTGGTCGGATTCCATGTTTCTCCCACCGTCCCGACCCTGGCAGAACGTCAAGTTTGTTTCCGAATCTCTAACGGTAATATCCTGGCTGCGCTGGGAAATCTAACATCAGCCCAGGAAGTTGACACGGACCAAAATTTAATAGCGGGAACCCTGACGGATTTATTTTTTAAACAGATTGGGTCCGTGGTCCAATATTATGTAGATGGAGTCCTGAGGGTAACGTTATCTTCCTTTTTCCCGGATGGAGTCAGCCTGCCATTTGTCTTTTATGTTTCCAATTCCGCGGCGGCTGATAAAAATATGCTTTTGTTTCCAATGATCGTTACGCGTGGCGAACCCTAGAAAGGAGTCAAACAATGGACGAGTCAGTTAGTAGGATTATTTTCACAAAAAGCGGGGAGTCTTATACTGCCGAGGCACTAGCTAGAAAGCTAAAAGGCTCTATAGCGGAATTGGGAGGATCTCCGAATCTGGACGATGATTCCGCGCTGGCTGCGCTGGCTGGCTATGATGAGGCGGAGGAATGGAGCGCCAATATGGACGGGGAATCCTTGCAAGGGTTCATTGACGAATTTTGTGAGGAATGGAATAATCCCACAATTTAATGAGTCATGGTAAAATCCGTTTAATCGTCCTGGTCCTTTCGGGCGATTCCCTTCCAAACGCCGAAACCTGAGGGTTAAGCTATGGACCTCCGTCCGCTAACGGGTATAGCGGGCGGAGGCTTTTTAATATGTTTTTGCCTGTTGTATCCTGGAGCCCATAGGCGTATAATTGGCATACCCGAAATTTAAGAAAGGAGGTCCCCACTATGTCTATTTATTGGGTCTTGATTCCTATCATAGGAGTCTTGTTGCTGGTCCTGGTCCTGGCTATTGCTATAGACTGGAACCGTATTAACTGGTGATCTATCACCGAAAGGAGAAAAATGGAAACCCGAAAGAAACGAATCACCAAAGCGGACGCGGACCGAATCGAGAAAGCTATAAAGAACATCAAAGCCTTAACGGACCTAACCAAAAAATACCCGTCTACCCTGGAATATAGGGATAATGTGGTTATTAGGCTGCGTGTCCTTAAGGTCTTTTATGCCGCGCATACTGGCATGATGGATAATAGTCTGATCTTTCCCTATAGCTTGAAAGAATGGAGGCATACATATAGCGACGCGAAAATGATTTACACCTATGCCCGCAAAATCCACGCGAAAAAAGACCCCGCGGACTCGTTGTGGGAACCGATTCCCGCGGTCCTGGAATTGGCTATAGAGCGGGCTGGCTGGCTGGCTGGCATTGAGTCGGTGATCGTAAAATAATACCCGTCACGCGGTAGGAGTCTCTATGTCCACCGCGCAACGGGCAAACAAATATTACCATAAAGGAGTCTCTAATGAACGATAGATTATTTTTGGTTGTTTGTGTAGTTGCGTTATTTGGCTGCGGGCTGGCTGCTGGCGGGGGAGGGCTGGCGGGCGGGCTGCTGGGAGGGCTGGCGGGCGGAAACCCTCAAGCCTCCTATGTGCCGAATCCTGGAGATTGTATAGTATTACCCCAGGGACAAGACCCGGTGTATGATGCTTTCTATGCTAAAGAAGTTAACCCGGCTAATTGTGAATCGTTTAAGACCCAGGAGGAGGGAAAGAAAGCGGGCGCGGAGGCGGGCGCGATAGAGTCGGAAACCTGGAGGGCTAATATCGGGATGCAAGTCAGCCTCTCATTATTCGGGCTGGTCGCGGTCGGGCTGGTCCTGGTCGGGCTGGCGATTCTACTGAAGAGGTAGACCATGAATGAGACTTACACAATTCTATGCTTATCCGCGGGACTAATCGCGGTCCTGCTGTTTTCTCTTTTTATGGACCTCCGCCAATATATTCGCGGGGGATTCCATGCTCACCCCCATCACTTTTTTTATCCTGCGTTGTTTTTCATCGCGGGCTATGTGATCTATAAGGATGGGGCAATTCCATTGGCGTGGGGATTCGTCTTTTTGGGCGGGCTGGTTTCCGTTTGGATGGTAACCTATAGTCTCCGGGAGGCGTGGACCCGGAGTCGGGAGGCTGATACGGAATATCTAAAGACCTATCATAGAATGAGCCCGGAAGAAAGAGTCGAGCTAGGTTACGCGGTCGCAAAAGATACCGTGAAAATTGAAACGTTCAGACGGAACGCTAACACGGGCGCGCTTGAGTCCATAGCGTATGATTGGCTGCCCACCTCCGCCGCGAAATTTCGTCTATGGGTAGAAGGAGTCATGGAGGGCGCGCCCCTCACGTATGCGAAATGGGGAGGGACTGGGAGATTATTCACCCAGCCCGAATATAAAAGACTCACGGAGAAATTACTAGAGCTAGGGTATATAAAATTCTCTAATGGGAAAACGTCAGATAATGGCTTTGACCCGACCCAGGACGGGTTAAACGCGTTTCAGGATTTTATGAATCCTGGAGAGGTAGAGGAGGCGGAACCGTAGTATAATTTGGGAGTCATGGAGTGCAAGGGTAGCGCGCTGCCCGTGGTCATTAAACCGGGTCCCGCGGCGTGATCGGACCAAAGCCCGCAGAGTTGAGGCTCTAACGGTTAGGCGACATCAGGTTTAAGACCCGGCGCGATTATCAGCCCTCCATGACTTTTATTAATCAGGTAGAGGCGCAACGGAAACGCCTCTACCTTTTTTTTTGATTGGAGCCCATTATGCCAATGCCCGACCCAAACATTATTAGGAAGAGAGTTATTATTATTAGACCCGGAACCAAAACAAGGGAGGCGATTAAAATCACCGTGACCCAGGAAAGTAGAGGGGAGGCGGGCGAAATCCTGAATCCTACAATAGAGTTAAGCGGAACATTTGACTCCGTGATCGAATCAGGACGATTCGCCCAGGACGTAGGAATCGCGTTTATAGTGGCTGCTCATTATCATCAGGAATGGTGCAATTATGTCACCGGCAAAAGATAAGCCCCAGCCCCAGCCAATAGAAAAAACCATCCCAGGACTCGAACCTTCACAAATGGCGGTAGTGATCGAAATATTTAAAAGCATATCGAATCAAAACGCACTTAACGCAAGACTCATTATGGAGTTTATTTCTGACCTAAAACAATACCGGGAAAGTAGAGAAAAACGGGAGGCGGACGGGGAAAGCGGAGTTAATACTACACAACGAGTCGAGCAAAGAGTCGAGGCTGCTTTTAAGAGTCGGCTGGCTTTGCTTTACTGGTTTATTGACCGCGCCGCGCCCGGAGTTGTAATAGCTATTATCCTGGCAATATTAAAGAAGCTGGGACTCTTATAGGGAAAGGAGGTGATTCCAATGGTGACAAAAAGTAAGACGGTATGGTTTAACATCCTGGCGATTCTTGTCATGGCGGCTGGCGCGCTGGGATTCGGGGACTTT
>Ga0075428_100005922_pt1 | contig 13588 bp, 8 predicted proteins | sample RhiMetdeltSRZDD2_FD_75291 | JGI IMG/M metagenome (GOLD analysis project Ga0075428, IMG submission 75291) | Populus rhizosphere microbial communities from Tennessee, USA - Rhizosphere MetaG P. deltoides SRZDD2 | ecosystem: Host-associated > Plants > Roots > Rhizosphere > Soil | place: USA...
CGCGTCGCTCCGCGCGGCACGCGACCCGCAACGCAACGGGCGCGTCTATCGGCTCTCCTTCGTCGCTCGAGAACCGCAATCCGCCCAGTGCAGCGGCGTCGTGTCCGTGTGCGTGCCGGTGACTCGAAAGGGCACTTGTATCGACGATGGCCAGCTCTACGATCCGCAGGGATGCGCGAGCAAGCCATTGCCTGTCGCCACAGCGGAACCAGTGCTCGTGCGCAGCGGAACCGACGGCGGCGTCGAGATCCTGGTGGCGGAATCCAAGGGCGAGGGTGTCCGGGTCGACATCTACGACGTCGGGGGGCGCCGGGTGGCGCAGCTCGACGATCTCGTCCCCCAGAGCGGCGCACGACGGATCCTCTGGGACGGGCGCGATCTCCGGGGCCGTCAGGTTGCGAGTGGCGTCTATCTCGTCCGCGTCCATCTGGACGGCACGGTGTATTCCGCGAAGACCGTTCTCCTGCGCTAACCTGGCGCGGTGCGATGGTCGGGTGCGCACTACGCGACTGCGTCGGGCGCGATGGCTCAGGACATCCTCCGGGATCGACGAAGGAGGTGCCTTCGACGAGAATTGCTAACGAACTCTGACCCCAAGCAAAACGAATAGTGCCGGTTTGGCCGATGGCTCTGTTGGGGCTTGTCCTCGTGGCCACGGGCCCCAGGGCATTCCCTGACTTGGTCTCGACTGCAACCCAAAGCATGGCATTGCCGGATTCGATGTGGGTCCGTGGCCGTGCTGCCATCGTTTGCAGTGTCAGTGGTCCAGAATGATCACCTCACCCGACATCCCCTCCAAGGAGTGGCCATGTCTTCACGCACCGTGATTCTCACCGTCGCTCTGCTGGCGTCCGTCGCGTGTGCCCGGGCCGCGGCGTCCGGGTTCTTCGTACCCACGGCAGGTCCGCTCGGACGGAATGCCGTGGACATTGCCTTGTCGCCCAACGGTGACCTATTCGCCACGACTGACGATCGGTCCGTGAGCCGTCTCATCTCCGCGTCGTCGCGCTGGACCAATCTGCCCGCTCTTCCAGCACCGGTGTCGGCGGTCGAGGTCGCGCCCGACGGCCAGGTCTGGGCCTTCGGCGCCGGCGACCAGTTCGTATCGAGCGACCATGGCCAAACATGGACGCGCCCTGGATCGCTGCCGGCGATCCTGCAAGTCGCGTTCGATGCGACCGGACGAGTATTCGCGGCCACGGGATCGGGATTGTATCGGTCGGCGGATGGTGGCAGGACGTGGACACTCCTCGGGCTCCCTCAGGCCACGATCGAAGCCGTCGAGGTGGCGGCGAACGGTACGGTTTGGGCGGCCGTCGCCTCTGGCCTCTACCACTCCGGCGACGCGGGGGCGACGTGGGCGCAGATGGCGGCGCTGCCGCTACCGGCGACGGCGCTCGCGGCGCACCCGGAGGGTGGAGCCTATGTCGGTCTGGCAAGCCTCGGGTATCCAACCTGCCAATGGGGTGGCCTGTACCGGGCGCACGAGAACGGCGAACTGAGTTTGTTGGGATTTGCCACACAGCGCGTCAACGACATCCTGGTTGGCGACGATGCAAGCACCACGGTTTCTGTGGACACCAGTTGCCATTACGCCATGTCGTGCCCCGGATGCGGCTTCCCGGGCGTGCCGAGCTGCGTCGCCCAGGGGATCTACCAGAGCGCCGACGGTGGGGTCACGTGGTCGCAGCGCCAGCTCTCGACCGAGTCCATCCCGCGCGAGCTCGTGTTGCGTCACGACGGCACTCTGTTCACCGTCACCGTAGGCTTCGGCTGCGACATCTGCGGAACCATTTCCCGGGGCATCTTGATCTCCGCGGATGGGGGAACAGGCTGGTCGGCGCTCCCGGTCGGGCCCGGGAAGAGCACTGCCTCTGCCATCTGGGTCGACACCCCGCCGGGCACGCCGACCGTCTTCGCCGCTGGCCCTCATTCGGTGTACGCTTCCACCAACCACGGGATGGATTGGCTGCTTCTGGCGGACGTGACACCGACCATCTGTGCTCAGATTCTCGGAGCCAGCGTGTTCGCCCGCGACGCTTCCGGCATCGTCTTCGCCTTCGACGGTTGGAATAGGGCGTTCGCCGTCGGGCCAGGAGGCGTGCGGAGCGGCAGCGCGCCCTCCTGCGGATATGATGCTCTCCACGCCGCCACGGTGGTCACCGCAAACGGCTCCCTTCTCGTGGCGTGTCTCGATGGGGTTCATGCTGCACCGGCTGCGGCGGCAGGTGTCTTCGATTGGTCAGCCGGCGTCGGGCCGCGGGACCTGCACTTTCTCGAGGCCGGTCCGTCGCTGCGCGTGGTTGGTTCCGGTTCACCATACGACTCCGGGACCTACCTCTCCGACGATGGCGGCTTCGGATGGACGCAGATCGCTACGGTCGGCGACGGGCCGCTCGTTTTCGCGCCGGATGGACACATGCTCTACGTCGCAACCCAAGCGGCTGGATCGGAGGTGCGGGTCGTTCGCCTGGTGGATGCGGGCGGAACATGGATCGAGTCGCCGATGCCGGCCTTCGGACCGGGCGTCTGGTGGGTTCAGGACCTTCTTCTCGACCCGACGGGAACCCTCTATGCGCTGTCGGACACCGGCGTGGGCGGCCACGTGCTTCGGCTGCAGGCCGACCGGTGGGAAGACCTGGGGGAGATCCCGGACGCCCGTTCGTTCAGCATCGCCGACGACGGGTACCTTTACATCGGAACGTACAACGGCGTCTGGCGCAGCTCCGGCTCGCTCGGACAGGTGACCGCGATCTGGCCTGGCACGGAAGGCCTGACCTCGGTGCGCGCGTTCCCGAACCCCTTCGGTGCGCGGACCTCGATCACGTTCGCTCTGGGGCGGCCGGATCGCGTGCACCTCACCGTCTACGATGTCCGCGGCCGGCTCGTGAGCGTGCTCCTGCGCGGGTCCAGCCTGGAGCGAGGTCCACAAGAAGCCATCTGGGACCCACCCGCCGGTCTTCCGAATGGCGTGTACAGCTACTGCCTGCGCACGTCGCTGGGGGAGCACTCGGGCCGGCTCTTGCTGTTGCGGTGAGCGGTTCCTGAGCGGAGCAACCGGCCGACCCGTTCCGAATCCCAGCGGATCGTCGTGCGCCGAAGGCGATTTCGCGGTGCTCTCGATCGGTCGATACGGAGGATGCCTTGGATTCGGCGCCCCGCAGCTTGGAGACCCTGGTCGCTAAGGCGCCGGCGGGTCCGGTGGTGGTGCTGACGGGCGCTGGCATTTCCGCCGAGAGCGGCATCCCCACGTTCCGTGGTCCCGAGGGTTTCTGGACCGTCGGCTCTCGGGAATACGCGCCACAGGAGATCGCGACGCGCCTGTTCTTCCAGGACCACCCCGAGGAGGTCTGGGCCTGGTACCTGTACCGGCGAAACCTGTGCGCAGCGGCAGAGCCGAATGCGGCGCACCACGCCTTGGTGGAGCTGGAGGAATCCTTGCAGGATCGTTTCGCGCTCGTGACGCAGAACGTCGACGGGTTGCACCGACGCGCCGGAAGCAGCCCGGAACGCACGCTCGAAATCCACGGCAACTTGCACTGGATGCGCTGCGCCTCCTCCTGCGGCCCCGACCTCTGGCCCGTGCCGTTGTCCTTCCAACCCTGCGGACGCTCCGACAGACTCGGTGCCCGCGAGCGGGAGGCGCTGCGCTGCCAGCGCTGCGGCGGTTGGGCGCGGCCGCACGTGCTCTGGTTCGACGAGATCTACGACGAAACTCTCTATCGCCGTGCCCTCGAGACGGCGCGTCGGGCGGCATTCCTTCTCGTCATCGGCACCTCGGGGGCGACGTCGCTGCCGCTCCGGATGGGCGAGATCGCCGCCGACCGGCGAATCCCGATCCTGGACTTGAATCTGGAGCCGAATCCCTTCGCGGCTTGGGCCGCCGAACACGGCCTGCATCTGCCCGCCGCGGCGGCCGCCTCGCTCCCGGGCCTGGTGCAGCGATTGCTGGCAACGCTCCCTCCCGGCCCGCCGCGGCAGCCGCGGACATAGCGGCGCGGGGGCCAGCCTGGCACTGACCGTTCGCGCCGGCCCCTCAACTGCTCCCTGGGGAAACGGCGGCGTTGACGGCGGCGACGCCGTGGACGGAAGCGGCGCCGTTGACGGCGGTGGCGCCAAAGGGCACGATGCGCGCCGGAGGGCGGAGCAACGATGCCAGAGGCGCGGGCGACGCGAATGGTGAAGGTGGACGGCGAGCACCTGGAGCTCGCCGATGTGCGCGCCGTGGCCGCAGGGGCGACGGCGGTGCTCGCGCCGGCGGCGCGGGAACGCTGTGAACGAGCCGCCGAGACGCTGCAACGTGCCGTCGCCGGCGGCGAGGCGCTCTATGGCATCAACACCGGCTTCGGCCCCTTCGCTCGTACCCGCGTCCCCGATGGTGACATCGAGGCCCTGCAGGTCAACCTGATCCGCAGTCATGCGGCCGGCTTCGGCGAACCACTGCCAGTGCCGGTGGTGCGCGCCATGCTGGTGCTGCGCGCCCATTCCCTCACCCGGGGCTATTCCGGCGTCGGGCCGGCGCTGCCCGAAGCGTTGCTCGCTCTCCTCGCGCACAACCTCATCCCCGTCGTCCCGTCCCAGGGTTCCGTGGGAGCGAGCGGCGATCTCATGCCCCTCGCCCACATCGGTCTCGCACTCCTCGGCGAGGGCGAAGTCTTCCACGCCGGCACTCGCAAGCAGGCAGCGGCGGCATTGCAGCAGGAGGGCCTGCGGCCCCATCGCTTCGCCATGAAGGAAGGCCTGGCGCTTGTCAACGGCACGCAGATGATGACGGCTGGCGGGATCCTCGCGAGCAGTGAAGCCCAGCTCGTGCTGCACGCGGCGCAAGTGGGGGCAGCCATGTCGGTGGAGGCCATGCTCGGCAGCGTCGCCGCCTTCGACGCCGGCGTGCAGGCGCTGCGCGGTCACGCCGGACAGATCGCCGTCGGCGCCAACTTGCGCGCCTTGCTGCAGGGGAGCGCCATCGTCGCCAGTCACGCCGACTGCGCCCGGGTGCAGGATGCCTACTCGCTGCGCTGCACGCCGCAGGTTCTCGGCGCCTCCCAGGACGTCCTGCGCTGGGTGGAAGGGGTGTTGCAGATCGAGGCCGATGCGGTGACCGACAACCCTCTCGTCTTCCCCGAGGATGGGCGCGTGATCTCGGGCGGCAACTTCCACGGCCAGCCGCTCGCGCTCGCTCTCGACGCCCTCGGCGTCGCCGTGGCCGAGGTCGCCAGCCTCTCCGAACGCCGGTTGCACCGTCTGCTCCACGATCACGACGTGGAAGCCCTGCCACGCTGCTTGACCCCGCGCCCGGGACTGCAGTCGGGCCTGATGATGCTGCAGTATTTGGCGGCGGCTCTCGTGTCCGAGAACCGGACGGCGTTGCACCCGGCAGCGGCGGACAACGTGGTCACGGGCGGCGGTGTGGAGGACCACAACAGCATGGGGAGCATCGCCGCGGTGCGCTTGCCGCGTCTGTTGCACAACGCCCGCGGCGCCATCGCGGCAGAGCTCATCGCCGCGGCCCAGGCGCTCGAGTTCCATGCGCCGCTCGCTCCGGGTCCGGCGACTGCCGCGGCGTTGCAGGCCGTGCGCCGCTTTGTGCCGCGCCTCGAAGAGGACCGCAGTCTCGCCCCGGACATCGCGGCGCTGGCGGCGACCTCGGCGCTCGAGAACGTCGTCGCAGCGGCCGTGTCGGCCATGAAGGAGCCGCTGGCGCCTTGAGTTTGCCTGGGAACGGTGCGCGGGTTGGATGCGACAGGCTCCACTGGGCGAGGGACGCGACGGGCTGGATGTGACGGATTGACTGGTAGATGCGCTCGTGGTCGAAGGTGCAGCATGAAGCGGGAGGTGGCAACGTGACCGACGTGCGGAGCGCGCCCTACGATCTCGATCGCGCTCTGGCGGAGAAGCGGCTGCGGGCGCCGCGGGGGACGACGCTGGTCTGCAAGGGCTGGCTGCAGGAAGCGGCGCTCCGGATGTTCTGCAACAACCTCGATCCCGAGGTGGCCGAGCGCCCGCAAGACCTCGTCGTCTACGGCGGCATCGGCAAGGCGGCGCGCAACTGGGATTGCGCCCAGGCCATCGTGCGGGAGCTGCGCCGGCTGGAAGCGGACGAGACCTTGATCGTGCAGTCGGGCAAACCCGTCGCCGTCTTCCGCACCCATCCCGATGCGCCGCGCGTGCTGCTCGCCAACTCGAACCTGGTGCCGCGCTGGGCCACCTGGGAGCACTTCCACGAGCTCGATCGCCGCGGCCTCTTCATGTACGGCCAGATGACCGCGGGGAGCTGGATCTACATCGGCACGCAAGGCATTCTGCAGGGAACCTACGAGACCTTCGCGGCCTGCGCGCGGCAGCACTTCGACGGCAGTCTTCAAGGACGCATCGTCCTCACCGGCGGCCTGGGCGGCATGGGGGGCGCGCAGCCGCTCGCGGTGACGATGAACGGCGGCGTCTGCCTGGCCGTGGAGGTCGATCCGGCACGGATCGCCCGGCGTCTCGAGACGCGCTACTGCCAGGTGCAGGAAACGACGGTGGAAGGCGCCTTGGCCCGGGCCGAGCGCGCCCGCGCCAGCGGCGAAGCGCTCTCCATCGCGCTCCAGGGCAATTGCGCCGAGGTCTTGCCCGCTCTCGTGCAGCGCGGCTTCCGCCCCGACATCGTCACCGATCAAACCTCGGCACACGACGAGCTGCACGGTTACGTCCCGCAGGGCCTCGAGGTGCAGGCAGCAGCGTCCTTGCGCCAGCGCGATGCGGCCGAATACATTCGCCGCAGCCTCGCCTCCATGGCGACGCACTGCCGCGCGCTGCTCGACTTCCAGGCCGCCGGCAGCGTCGTCTTCGACTACGGCAACAACTTGCGCGGTCAAGCGCAGAAGGCCGGCGTCGCCGAAGCTTTCGCTTATCCCGGCTTCGTCCCAGCTTACGTGCGCCCGCTCTTCTGCTCGGGCAAGGGTCCATTCCGCTGGGTGGCACTTTCGGGCGATCCTGCCGACATCGCCCGCACCGATCAGCTGGTGCTGGAGCTCTTCCCGGAGGACGAATCCCTCTGCCGGTGGATTCGCCTGGCCTCGGCGCAAGTGGCGGGACAAGGCTTGCCGGCGCGCATCGCCTGGCTCGGCTACGGGCAGCGCGCGCGTTTCGGTCTGGCGCTCAACGATCTCGTCGCCCGCGGCGAGCTGCGCGCTCCCATCGTCATCGGGCGCGATCACCTGGATTCGGGCTCGGTGGCGAGCCCCTACCGTGAGACCGAAGCAATGCGCGACGGCAGCGACGCCGTCGCCGATTGGCCGCTGCTCAACGCCTTGCTCAACGCGGTGAGCGGCGCCACTTGGGTCTCGGTGCATCAAGGCGGCGGCGTCGGCATGGGACTCTCTGTGCACGCCGGAATGGTCATCGTCGCCGACGGCACTCCGCAAGCGGGAGAGCGATTGCGCCGAGTGCTCGATTGTGACCCGGGCATGGGAATTGCTCGACACGCCGACGCCGGTTACCCCGAGGCCTTGAGCGCGGCACACCGGCACGGTTTGCGTCTGCCCATGCTCGGAGACTGAAGCACGGCATGCACACGCGCCCGCCACCGCGTCGACAGCGGCTGTCCACGGCGGGGCCGTGCTCTCGGAGGGCGGCGTGACAGCGGTCGATTTCCTCCTCTTCAACTGCAGCGAGATCGTCTCGCCCATCGGCGAGGGCATGCCGCTGCGTCGCAGCGACCTCGGGCGGCTGCGCCGGGTGGAGAACGCGGCGCTGGTCGCCCGTTCCGGGGCCATCGTGCACTGGGGGCCGGAGCACGAGGTGCTGCACCGCATCGAGAAGCTGCCCGGCTGCGTCGAAGTGGATGCGCAGCAGCGCAGCGTCATCCCGGCCTTCGTGGACCCCCACACCCACGCCGTCTTCGGCTGCGCCCGCGCCGCCGAGTACGCCGCACGCATCGCCGGCACGAGCTACCAGGAGATCGCCGCCGCCGGTGGCGGCATCCATTCGAGCGTCCGCGACGTGCGCGCCCGCAGTGAGGACGAGCTGCTGGCGCTGCTCGTGGAGCGCTTGCGCCGCATGCTGGCCCACGGCACCACGACGGTGGAGATCAAGAGCGGCTATGGCTTGACCCTGGAGGACGAGCTCAAGCTGCTGCGAGTGATCCGCCGCGCCGGGGAGCAAGTTCCCGTACGCGTCGTTCCCACCTTTCTCGGTGCGCACGAGGTGCCCGAGGAGTTCCGGGCCCGGCGCGTGGAGTACGTACGCCTCCTCGTCCACGAGATGCTGCCTCAGGCGGCGCGCCTCGCCGAGTTCAACGACGTCTTCTGCGAACCCTCGGTGTTCACGCTCGAGGAGAGCGCCACGATCCTGGAAGCAGGAGCGCGACTGGGGTTGGCCCCCAAGCTGCACGCGGACGAGTTGGAGCCGTATGGCGGCACCGAGTTGGCCTGCCGTCTGGGCGCGGTGTCGGCGGATCACCTGCTGCGGGTGTCGCCGCCGGGAATCCAAGCGCTCGGGAGCAGCGCCACCGTGGCCGTGCTCCTACCCGGGACGAGCTTCGGGTTGGCGCTCGGAGCCTACGCCCCGGCCCGTGCCTTGGTGGAAGCCGGCGCCGTGGTGGCCTTGGCCACGGACTTCAATCCCGGCTCCAGCCACTGTCCGAGCATGCAAGCGATCTGGTCGCTCGCGTGCTCGCTGTTGCGTTTGACGCCGGCGGAGGCCCTCGTGGCCTGCACTTTGAATGCAGCTGTGGCGATCCGTCGGGGCGGCCAACTGGGGAGCCTGGAGCCGGGGCGGCGTTGCGATTTGGTGGTGACCCACGGCAAAGACTACCGCGAGGTGCCCTATCAGTTCGGGGTCAACAACGCCGCCCTCGTAGTCAGTGAGGGTCGCGTGGTCTGGAGCGACGGCTCGGTCTAAAGAGCGGGGGGCAAGTGTGAACAAGGCCACCGGTTTCCAGCGGCGCGCCCGCGACTTCGCGCAGCGCGAGAACTGGGATGCCGCCCTCGCCGAGCTGCGCCAGGCGATCGCCGCCGACGCCTCGAACCCGATGCTCCACAATCAGATGGGGGACTTGTGCCTGCGCAAGGAGGAAGTGCCGCAGGCATGTGAGCATTTCGAGAAGGCCATCGATCTCTACGCCGCGCTCGGCCTGTACGCCAATGCCGTGGCTCTGTGCCGCAAGGTGATGCGGCTGGCGCCATCGCGCCTGGAGGTGCGCTACCGTCTGGCGCGCCTGCGGCACGAGCAGGGGTTGCAGACCGAAACGACCGCGGCGCTCGCCGACTACCTGGAGCTCCTGCAGGGGCGACGGGAAGGCGACACCCGCATCCTGGAGGAGCGCTGCCGCGAGATCGCCGAGCAGTTCCCGGAAGCAGCCCCCATCGGCAAAATCCTGGAGAAGCTCGAAGAAGCCCGAGCCTTCGCCTGCGCCTTCGAGATCGTGCAGCGCTTCGCCCAACGAGCCGCTGACGCGGGCGATGACGAGGCGGCCCGTCGCTACACGACCAAGATGCGTTCGCTCCGGGTGCTGGTGGAGAAGCGCGGTGGGGTGCTGCCAGGGAAACCCGAGGCACCGGCGGCGCCGGAGCGCCGCGGGGAAACCGCCGCCGCGCCGCGAGCCGCGGCGGAGAGCGGGGCACTCCAGATCGAGGACATCCGCGGCACCATCGCGCGCACCGTCTTCGGCGCCGAGCTGCCGCCCGTGCCCCCGCCGGAAACCGAAGCACCTTCGGCTTCGCGTGTCGAGCCCGGCGACGACCTGCCCGAGATCGCCGCCTCCGGGAAGGGGAGCGAGGCGCAGACGCCGGAGCCGGATCCGGATGCGGTGGCGAGCCGGGCCTACGCGGCGATGGAAGAGGACGAGGCGGAGAGCGCCGTCTTTGCACCGGAAATCGATGCTGATTCCGGGGACGAGGACCAGAGGAGCGTGATCGATCGCGGCGAGGCGGCCTTCGCTCTGGGCGCACCGGTTTCGCCTCCCGATCTGGAGGCGATCGGCAGAGAAGCGGGAGAAGGAATCGGCCCCGAGGCTGCGAGCGGCGGTGCGGCGGAAGAAACCGGCGGGATCGAGTACGAGCTGCCGGAAACCTCGTTCGCTGAGCTCGCCGGTCTCTTCGGCGGAGGCGACGAGCCCACACGCGCCGCGAAGACGGAGTTCACCGACGCACCCGCGGCAGCCGACTTCGCGCCGTCTCCCGCGACTCCGGAATGGACCCAAGACGAGCACCCGGCGGCTTCGGTTCCACCTCCTTCCTTCGGCGCCACCACCTTCGCTCTCGGCTCGGCATCGGCAACGCCGGAGCCCGACGCATCGGACTGGCTGCCCGAACCTCCTGCCGCGACCACCGAGCCGACCCCCTTCGAGCTCCCCGAGCCCGAGCTCGGACCGCCGTCATCCCACACGCCGCAGGAGCTGCGCGAGACCGTCTGGGTTCCCGACGACACCTCCGGTTTCGCGGCGCAGCATCCCCATGAAGGAGGATCGACCCACGAGCTGTCCGAGGTCATCGACACCTTCCGCAAGCAGATGGCTCTCGCGCTCGGCGACGACGCGGCGGCGCGCTACGACCTCGGCGTGGCCTACTACGAGATGGGCCTGTACGACGAGGCCCTGGCCGAATTCGAGGCGGCGCAGGGAAGTGCGGCGTTGCGCGAGCGCAGCCTCGAGATGATGGCGGCATGCATGGCGATGCAGGGCCGTCACGGCGAGATCCTCGAGCTCCTGGCCCCGGTGCTGCACACGCAGGACGATCCGCGGCTCGGCTTGGGTCTTCGCTTCAGCATGGGTGTCGCTTGCGAAGCCCTCGGCCGTCGCGGCGAAGCACGCCGGTACTTCGAAGCGGTGGCGCAGGTCGACAGCTCCTACCGCGATGTGCGCGCCCGCCTGCAGCGCATCTGAGGCATTCGCACCTCCCCGGCTCCTCACGCATCTTCCCACCCTCCCTGGTCGGCGCTATCCTGCCTGGTGCGACGATCTTCGTCCTCGACCCGGGAGTGCGATGGACACACGCGAGCTGATCCACACGGCGCTCCTGGTCTCGGTCTGCGTCGCTCTCGGCTATCTGGTGGCGGTGGTGCCGAACGTGGAGTTGATCAGCGTCGCCATCTTCACCGCGGGTACCTTGAAGGGAGTGCGACGGGGCGCCTTGATCGGAGCTCTCGCCGAAGGGATCTATGCCGGCGTCAACCCCTACGGCGTTTCTCCGTTGCCGCTCCTTCTCTCCCAGATCCTTGGCATGTCGGTGCTCGGGGCGGCGGGGGGCGTCTTCGCCCGCCATCCCGCGCAGGTGCCGGCGGCGCTGCAGGCCGTTCTCGCTGGCGCTTGTGGCTTGGTGCTCACGCTCTTCTACGATGTCCTCACCAACTCGGCGGGCTATCTCCTGGTGCGCGAGACGACGCCCTATCTCGCCTACATGATCGCCGGTCTCAGCTTCCCGTTTCCCCTGGCCCACGCGTTGGGTAACACCATCAGCTTCGCTCTCGTCGTCCCCGGGGTGCGGCGCGCCACCCGGCGCTGGAGCCCGGCATGAGGGGAAGTGGCCCGGGCGTCCTCCTCCTGCGCTGCATCGGCGTCGGTCTCCTGCTCGTGCTGGGCGCCGTGCCGCTCCGAGCGCAGGTGGCACCGCTCTCCACGCCCGACGCCGGAGCAGACGAAACCCTGGAGCGCGAGACGCTCCTCGCCTTCGAACCACTCTCCCTGGAGGACGTGCTGCGTCACCTGGTGGGTGTCGCCATGTCGCGCCGTGGGGCCGTGGGCTCGCTCGAATACACCCACGTCCTCGGGGCGTTGCCCGGGCGCGTCCAGCTCAGCCTGGATGGTATCGATCTGGCGGAACCCGAGCTGGCTTTCCCGCGTCTCTACGCCATCCCGCTCGCGGCGATCGAGCGCATCCAGGTGTTCCGTAGCACCGATCCGGTGCGGATCGAAGTGTGGACGCGGCGCCACACCACCGAGACCGCGGCCACCGAGATCGACCTCGGCCGCGGCGACTTCGAAACGCGCGTTCGACGGCTGCAGCTGCTGCTACCGCCGCGCTGGTGGTGGGTGGGCATGCGCTACGACGAGCTGCTACGGGGCCGGCAGGACTTCCGGCCCACGCCGACCACAGCGGCGCCGGCCTCGATCGGCGATTACGACGGCCGTGGCCGCTCGCTCATCTTCGGCTTCGAGCGCCAGGGCGGCGAGCGCTTGCGGGTGCTGCTGGCCGACGACTTCGACAACGCCCACGGCAGCTACGAAAGCGTCGACGAAATCACCGGAGCCAGTCGCGTTCTGGGCTCGCTGCGCTGGTGGCGGCCGCTGCGCGGTTGGCAGCTGGTGGCGGACGTGACGCAGCAAGCCTGGGAGCGGTCGCGTGGTTTCAGCACCGGTGTGCAGCAGATCACCGAGACCTACGGGCGCGTGGCGGTGGACCTGGAGCACGACGCGCCGGCGGGCCTCGGTGGGGCGCTCCGCCTGCGCGCTGCGGATGTGGACGGCGACCGCGAAGGCGTGGCGCCAGGCCCGGAGAGACGACGTTTCCAGCGCTACGATGGGGAGCTGCACCTCCACTGGCGAGGGACGTTCGCCTGGAACGGCTGGGTGAGCGTGCACCATCGCACCGACCTCAGCACGGAGTGGAGCGCCCGTCTGCACGGCGAGTGGAGCCGCGGTCCCTGGGCGCTCCACGCGCAAGGAGGCCGGGGGGTGAGCTTCGCCGGCTGGGGTGAATCCCTTGCCCCCGGAGACGACGGGGCGCGGCCCGGCACCTTCGCCGCCGGCGGCGTGCGCCGCCAGGGTGAACGCCTCACCCTCTCCCTCACGGGAGCGGCGAAGAGATTCGACCGCAACGGCACCGCGACGGCGCTCCTCTTTCCGCTCCTTGGTTCCGGCCCTACCCATCTGGCCGGAGGTTGCGCCGCCTTGGAGCTCCGGCTGGGCTCGAGCGCCTATCCTGGGGCCTTGCAGGGCCAACTCGCCTGGACGCCGGAAGTGGAAGGCGAGCGCGGCGGCCTGCCGGAGCTGCAAGCAGAAGTCGGCGGACGCGTCGCCGCGGTGCAGCTCTTCCACGGGGATCTGCAGGTGGCGCTTCGGGCTCGCTGGCGCCTCGAGGCGCGCCGCGACTTCACCAGCAGCGTCTCGCTGGCGCCCTACGCCGCCGGGGACGTGCGCCTCGATTTCCGCTTGCTCCAGCGCATGCTGGTCTACTGGGACGTGCAGAACGTCGCCGACACCGCGGTGGAAACCCATCCCGGTGTTCTCCTCCCCGGTCGTACTTCCCTCATCGGCGTGCGCGTGGATCTGTTCGACTGACCGCGTCGACGTGCGCGTGGATCGTTGCGCATCGTTTCGCATCGTTTCTCTTCCCCCGCCGCATCCTCCTGGATCGGAGTTTCAGCGATGTCGTCGCGACAGCGCGGGGCGCTGTGGTTCGTGGCGCTCTGCCTCGGCGGGCGCCTCCTCGATCTCTTCGACCTGCCCTTCGAAGCCCGGCCGCCGTCGGCTCCTCCTCCGGACACGCTGGCGGTCACGGCCACAATGGGCGATACGGTGGCGGGGCCTTCAGGCGCCGGTGAACCCGGCGCGGTAGCCGACACCGGGACGACACCCGCAACCAACACCGCGGCCGCCCGAACGCCGGAGCCC
>Ga0075428_100005923_pt1 | contig 13583 bp, 9 predicted proteins | sample RhiMetdeltSRZDD2_FD_75291 | JGI IMG/M metagenome (GOLD analysis project Ga0075428, IMG submission 75291) | Populus rhizosphere microbial communities from Tennessee, USA - Rhizosphere MetaG P. deltoides SRZDD2 | ecosystem: Host-associated > Plants > Roots > Rhizosphere > Soil | place: USA...
CGCGTCTTCGAGCTGACGCTCCTTGTCGGCGCCCGTGAAGTTCGCAAACGACTTGTCGCCGTAGTAGCCGGGCCGGTAGGCGAGCTCGGCCGACTGATTGCCTGGGACGCTCACCTTGATCCGGCGCAGGCGGCCATCAGTGGCGACGTGCGTGCTGTAGTAGCCGATGATGTAGTAGCTCGTCACCTGCTGCGCGGCCTGCACGATGCCGGCAGAGAGGTCGTTGTAGTCGAGCAGCGCCTTGCCGCCCGTGTCCTTCGCCAGCGCGTAGAGCGTGTCCTGCGACTGCTGGAAGCCGGTCATCATCGACATCGCCATCGAACTGCCGAAGATCGCCCCGCCCCCCGGTGACGCCCTCGTCGCGTCGCCGAGCGGCGCCGTGGCCACCAGGCCGCGTGAGTCGATCGGGTTGATGCTCACGTTGGCGCGCTGCGCGGCGTTGGTCGTCGCGCGCAGCTGCGCCTGGTTGTCGGTGCCGGTCAGCCGCAGGCCGGTGGTGAAGTGGAGCAGCACCTTCTGCTCCGGCAGCGCGCGCAGCATCGTGACCGCCGTCTGCAGCGCCGCCAGGCGGCGATCCGTGTTGAAGACGTTGAACTCCCCGTCGTCCTGTCCGAACGGCGTGCCGCCGTCAGGCGTGTCGGGAATGCCGTCGTTGTCGGCATCGTTGCCGTACAGCATCGTCACGAGCACCTCGCGAAGCGCCGCTTTGTCGTCGGTGAAGTCCTGCTTCACGCGCACGGCGCCGCCCTGGAACGCCATGACGGCGATGACGTCGGACGGGCGCATCAGCGTGTCGATGTACTTCTGCGCGTTGGTGAACGCCCGGATCTGCTCGGCCTGCCCGAGCGACGACATGTCGAAGTAGAAGACGAGCAGCCGGCGGTTCTGATACCGGATATCCCCGGGCGGTGGCGTGGCAATCTGCGCCTGAACGGCGGGAGCGGGACCCGTCGTCGGCCGCGCCGGCACCGTGGGCGGCCTGTCGACCGGGGCCGCCGGCGTCGGGTCAGTGTCGCCCTCGAGACGCTGGTAGACGGCGAACGCCACTTCCTGGGGCTCGTTGTTCTCGGTGATGACGAAGTCCTTGGCTGTCAGCCCTTCGATTGGCTTTCCGTTTTTGTCTTTCACCGTGACGGTGTGGACGATCAGGCGCGTGGCGGCGCGGAAGGTCGCCTGAGGAATTTGCCCGGAAGGCTGCGGCGGCTGCTGCTGCTGGGCGGGCGGCTGCGTGGGCTGCTGTGCGGGCTGCTGCGCCGGGAGGGCGACAGCCGCGAGCGCCGCGAGCGCGATTGAAAGGACAGTTCGTCGCATAGGAAGTCTCTTGGTGCCCCGCTTTGAGGTCTTATCTCGCACTGCCCTCGGCGCCAACAACTCTTGTCACGCGTGTGGCGCCTGCGTGGCGGACGGGGCGGCCCCGCCCGCGGCCACCCGCAAGTGCGCGGTGAAAAAGGCCATCCCCATTAGAACCGCATCCGGACACTCGTCTGAAACTTCCGCATGTCGTTCGTGCTAATCGGCAGGCCGAACTGCGGGCTGTTGAGCGTCATGTTGACGGCGTTGTACGTGACCCGGTTCAACAGGTTCGTCGCGTTCACCTGCCAGTCGAGGTTGACGCGCTGGCTCAAGGGGAACGATCGGGTGATGCCGGCGTTCACCGAGAACTGCATGGGACCGCGTACGGAGTTGCGGGCCGCGTCGCCCCAGTCGCCCGGACCTGGCACGCGATAGGCGAGCGGGTTCAGATAGTAGCCGGGCGGGATGTCGTCCACCGGGAGGCCAGTGAGCGCCGGGCGCACGGTGCCGTTCGTGGCGGTATCCGGAAGCGCCGTCGAGAAGAGCGGTGTCAGCGGCCGGCCGCTGCCAAGAATGATGTTGCCGGTGATCGTCCACCCTCTGACCAGCGCACCCTTGAAACCCTGAAGCATGCCGCCGCCGGCCACGCCGACCCCGGTGGTGTACTGCACCTGGCCACCGAACTGGTGGCGCTGATCGTCGCTCGAGAGGCTGCGCTCGGCATCGAGCTCCAGCCAGTTCTGGGCCGACGTGCCTCTCGTCCCGCTGAACGTCGCGGCGTTGTCGGTGCCCTTGGCCAGCGTGTACTGACCGCTGGCCGTCAGCCCGGCGCGCAGACGGCGGCGCACCTGGAACTGGGCGGAGTTCCTCAGCGAGGTGCCGTTCGACGTCACGAACGCAAAACCAATCGGGCACGTAGGACAGGGATTCACGCCGCCCGGCGCGTACGTGTTCGGCAGGAACTGCTGCACCATGTTCATGCCTCTCTGGCCGAGATACGTGACGTTCGCGGTCAGCGAGTAGGGGAGATCCCGCTGCATCGACGCCTGCCACACGTGGGCGTCGCTCACACGAAAGTCGGGATCGATCGCGTACGTGTTCTGCGTGATCGTAGGCGAGGGAATGAAGCCGTTGGCCAGCGTCAGCGGCGTCTCGGGACTGTTCTGGGCAGCGACGACGTACGACAACGGCGGCTGCTGTGAGAGCGCGCGGGCCAGCGACTGATAGATGCCGTTGTTGCGGTAGATGCCATAGCCCGCCCGCACGATCACCGACGAGCCGAGAAACGGTCGCCAGGCGATGGCCACGCGCGGCTGGATGCCGCTCTTGTCCGGACGCACGAGCGAGCGCGGGAACTCGCGGCCGGTCAGCGAGCCCACCGGCTCGGACGCGGTCACCGGGCTCACGGCGGTGAAGCCTGGCGCGATGTCGAGATTGACCAGACGCCCCTGCGCTTCCGTGTAGGGCGACTCGTATTCCCAGCGCACGCCCACGTTCATCGTCAGCGACGGGCTGAGCCGGAAGTCGTCGGTGAAGTAGGCTGCGTAGGAGTAGCCGAGCAGGTCCTTGTCGGCGTTGCCGTACGCAATCTGGCTGGTGCCAGGCACGCCGAGCATGAAGTCGGCGAGATCCGAGCCCGTGACGGCGCCACCGAAGAAGAAGGTGCCGCGAGGATTCTGCTGCGAGACGAGGTCGTACTGCGTGCGCCGGATCTCGGCTCCCATCGTCAACGAATGCCGGCCATGGCTCCAGAAGAGCTCTCCGGCCGTAGTGTTCGTGTAGGTCTGGCTGAACGAGTAGAGCCCCGAGGACAAGCTCGCGACGCTGGACATCGTGATCGTCGGCGGCCCCCAGTTCTCGGGCGACTGATCGTTGCCGGCGATGCCGGCCACGCCGGATACGTTGATCCGGTTGGCGAAGAAGGGGGTGAGCGTCGACGTCTGGCGGCCGAAGGTGTTGCGCAGCCGCAGCAGCTTCAGCGGCGAGATCCGGTGCGTGTACGCCACAGTGATGTCGAACCCGGAGTTCAGCGTGTGGTCTTCGAAGGCGAACAGGCTGGTCGTGTCGGACTTGCTCCGCTGGTATTGCACCGCGCCGGAGATCTGATTTCGCGGGTTGAACGAGTAGTTGTTCACGTTGGCGGTGAACGCATCGCGCACCGTCGTCGTCGGACTGGCGAACTGATAGTTGAAGCGGTTCGCGGTCTCGATGTTGGGCTGGGGGTAGAGCGCGAGCAGCGACGCGGCCTCGGGGCTGATGCGATCCTGAGGGATCACGTTGTCGGCGAAGGGCAGCCCCGTTTCAGGGTCCTTGATCGTGACCTCGCGGCCGAGCGTGTCTCGTGTCTGTGAGAAATCGCCGGTTCGCTCGAGCGGGGTTGGCATCAGCGCGGATGACGTGGTCGCGCTCTGATCGGTGCTCCGCTGATACGAGATGGTGAAGAAGGGGCCGTTGCGAATGAGTTTCGGAATGCGCAGCGGGCCGCCGAACGTCCCCGACACGTTCAGGTTGTGGTACTGCGGTGAGCTCACGAGCGGTGCGCCAAAGGTGTACGGGCTGGCGTCCCAGGCGGAATTGCGCGTGTTCAGCCCGAAGCTGTAGTTGTACCTGGGGCCGCCGAGGACCCGGCGCGCGTTCCCGAACGCGCCCGATTGCGCGAACGGCGTGGCGGCGCCGTTGTTGACGCTCCCGTTGATCAGAAACCCGTCCGTGGCACCGAAGGCCGGATTCTGCGGTGGCTCCTCGACCGGCGCTGAGGCGGCCGCTGTCGCAGCGGGAGCCCCTGCCGCGGGCGCAGCCGCGGCGCTCCCTGCGGCCCGCTGGAACGTGCCTGGCGTCGCGGCGGGGCGGGCCGGCGTGTTGGACCGTGCCGTTGAATTACTCCGGGAAGCCTGCCCAACAGCTGGTGAAGCCGGCGCTGCCGACGGTGGCGGCAGCGGCGGCAGATCGCGCGTGATGTCGGCGTACGACTGGAGCGCCAGCTCCCATGTGGCCGCGGGGCCGTCTGGCGCCACCGTCACGTCGCGAGTGACCGGCGTAAAGCCCGGCATTTCCACGCGAACGGCCCAGACGCCATCCGCGAGATCGGGAAGCCGGTAGTTCCCCTGCTGGTCGGTGGACGTGACGACCTTCTTGTCGCCTTGCGTGGCGGTGACCGTCGCGCCGGGCACCGGCACACCGATCGCCGTCACCTGTCCGGAATGCTCCGCCGCGGCCAAGCTCAGCCCGGCGAGCAGGGCGACGATCAGCACCAGGCCAATGCTGTTGGTCTCACGTCGCCGCTTCCACATGGTCGAGGCCACTTAGGTCAGCCCTGCCTGCATCCCTGCACCTCACCGAGATAATACGCATCCCGGCCCTGGAGGTTGCAGGTCGCTCTCAATCTTCCGTGGGTTGTTCCGCCCGATCGATGACCAGCACTTCCACCGACTCGCGGCGGGAGTCGAGCTTCAGCCCGAGCTGCTCCTGCACGGCCGAGAATATCGACGGCATTTCCGCGGCTGCCGCCGCGTCCTTGGCCTGGGCCTCGGGCGGTGCCACCGGCGGAGGGCCGCCGAACAGCGCGCCGCTGCCAGGCTCGCGGGCAAACTCCACGCTCACGGCATAGTCGCCCTTGAGGCCGGTGCGATCCACGACCGGCCGGCCCGCCGACTGCGACAGCAGGTTTGCCAGTTGTGTGGTGGTCATGCCGCCGCTCTCCGCCTTCATCGTTCCCGGCCCGGCCATCATCATCGTCTGGCACTGGGGCGCCGGCTCTCCTGGCTTGGGCGGCGCCGGCAGTGACGCCGGTCCCCCGCCTCGTTGTGCCTGCTGCATCTGGTCGGCGCGGAACTTCTCGCAGTCAACACCGGCCGGACGCATCTTCGGCCCGAGCTTTCCGTCGCCGCGCGCCAGCACGAGCGCGAGCACCGGGAGCTCACGCATTTCGGTATGTGCGACGAACTTGAACCGCCCCGCGAGCAGATTCTGCACCATCGCTCGCACTTGCTCGGCGGCCGGCGTGCCCTCGACCGTGGCGGTGACGTTGAAGCGATCGCTCTGCAGCCAGGCCGGGCCGCCGATGATCTGCCCCTGCATCTGGTACTCCGGATAGGCATTCCGAATCAGCATGAACAACGTCACGTTCTCGGCCATCCACCTGCTGCCCTGCAGTCCCCCGAGCCGCACCATCATCGGGCCGGCGCCAGGCGCCGCGGCGCGCTTGACGCTGGCAACCTCGAAGGCGGTGGCAGATGACGGGGCACTCTGCGACAACGCAGCCAGCGGCGCTGTGCGGGCGCCGGCCAGCAGGATGGCGCCTCCCGCCGCCGCGAAGGCCAGGCGTGCGATTCGGCTGTTGCTCATCGGGGATCCGTTCTCCGGTCGGTGACCGTGCGTCGAATGCTTTGACTCGTATTTGTTGCCGGCGGTTGGCTGCGGGCCATGCGCCTCGCTCCACCTATCAAGGTCGATGCCGTGTGGATGAGACCGATCGGTCGAGCGCCCGGACGCGCCTGTCCGAGGGCGGGATTTTTACGTCCACGGCCGGACAGCTGGAAGGGCCGCTACCCAACGCTGAAGGGCGAGAGCCCAAAGCCCAGAGCCACAAGCCATCCTCGGAGGCGCTTGATCTAATTGTCGCGGTGGATGGCTAAAGTTCCAAGGAAAGAAACGATCGACAGGGCTGGCACCCTGTCGATCATCTCTGCGCTCACGTCAGTTTGCGGGTCCTCCCGTGCGCGGGCCAGGACCGCCCGTCCTCGCTGCTCCGCCGCCGGCGGGCGCGCCGAGGCCGCCCGCCCCCGCGCCCCGGCCGCCGCCGCCCCCGCCACGGCCGCCTTCCTGGAGGGTATAGTCGGGCGGGATCATGAAGAGATCGAGCGGCTGCTCCTGACGGACGACGTTCGTCAGTCGATATTCGACGTCGCCGGTGCGCGGATCGTGGTGGTGCGACCGGATGAGCAGCTTCAGATCCGGCGACTCCCACCGCTCGTCGGTGATCTCGATTGCCCGGTCGTTGCCGATCTGGCCGGCCGGAATGACACTCTTGGTCCTGCGGCCGACGGCATTCACGCCCTCGATCAGTCGCGTGCCCAGCGATTCTTCAGGCTGGCTCACCGGGCGCGCACCGTCCGTCGCTCCGGCTCGCACGCGCCGCTGTGAGTCCGACGCCGTGAGCACGTCGGTCAGTTGCAAATTGAGCGTTGCCACGTAGGCGCGCGTGCCGTTATCGGCAGCCGTGCCGTTGAGCCACACGACCGGCCCCGACGACCGGGACACCTGCCGGGCCGTCCGAGTCGAAGGGTCGAGCGTGAATGCGAAGGCGTCACCGGGATCCGGGTCGATTGTGATCGCGGTCCGCGATTCGCCGGTTGGATTGAGCGCGGCGAGCCCGAGGATCGTCTGCTCGCGGCGCACGCGTCCGGCGTTGTCGCGATAGAACCGGGCGTTCGTGCTCTGCTCGATGCGCGTGCCGTCGCCGAGCACCTGGGTCACCGTCGTGACGGCATCGGCGGCGAACGGCGCGTTGGTGACGACCGGTCCGGAGAACGGATCGTCGGCGACCGCGGCCGCCGGCGCGGCCGTCGCTGGCGGAAGCCCCGCCCGGCCACCCTGACCGCCCGCCCCGCCACTGCGGGCGCCGCCGCGGGCCTGGGCGGCCATGTCTGTAGTCAACGCTGCGCAGAGGCAGGCTGCGATGCCGCAGAGTGCGGCGTAACGACCAGGCGTCATGGCACTACTCCTTCTGAATGTCGTCCACGCCGGGACGAACGAATCGAACGGCTCGCGCGAGGCCATCTACGCCGACAACTACGTCGGCGAGCACGGCGTCGTGATGCCGAGAGTTCACGAGGTCGACCGGATCGAGGCCGAATGCCGAGGCCGCCGACCTCGGCACCTCGAGCCGTACGATGCGGCCATCGGTGATGGGTACGTTGCTGTACGCGAGCGGAAAGAAGTCGCTCGCCACCACGATCGGCCGTTCCGCCTGGACGCTGCTGTCTCCGGCTGGCAGGACCGCTCCCTGCCGCCCTGGCAACTGCGCAATCAACGCGGCGACGACGGCAACCAGTGCCGTTGCGGCGAGCGCCCGCTCCCAGCGCCAGCCGTCCTCCGGCTGGGTGCCGAGCGATGGCGTCGACCGAAGCGCCTCCCGCTCGGCGCGCACGAGAACTGCCGTTCGAAACGCCCCCAGCACGCTCCAGGAGCGCTCGATCTCTGTCCGGCAGTGAGGGCACTCGTGCACGTGGCGCTGCTCTTCGATCGTGGACTGACCGGCGATGGCGCGGCAGATCTGGTCTTCCGACAGGTGACGACTCATCGCGAGCTCCCCACACGCTTTCGAATGGCACGCACCGCTCTGAAGAGATGGACGTTCACCGCGTTGCTCGTGAGCCCCGTGGCGCTGGCGATGTCGGCGATCTCCATGTCTTCGACGAAGCGGAGCACGAACACCGTCCGCTGGCGCGCCGAAAGGTTGCGGCTGGCATCCCACACGGCCTGCACCTGCTCGTGAATCAACGCGCGCTGTTCCGGCGTCAGGCCGGGATCCGGCAGGAAGTCGGCGATCGCCGAGCTGTCGACAGCGAAGCGCTCGGCCCGCTTCCAGAACCGCAGCCGCCGGCTGCGCATATGATCGCGGACCACGTTGGCCGCAATCCGCACCAGCCACGTGTGCACGCTGGCGTCGCCGCGAAAGCGCATCCGGCTTCGATACGCATTCCAGAAGCACTCCTGCGTCAACGTCTCGGCGAGGCCGCTGTCGTGCACCGACGCGAGGACGAATCGCAGAATCCGCGGCCAGTACCGATGCAGGACCTGGTCGAAGTCCGCGATCTCCGTCGCCCGATTCTCGATGCCGGCGGTGATGAACCCGGATGCGGCGGACGGCTCCATGCACCGGTATAGACGGGGATTCTTGGTGCGACTTAACACGGGCTTCAGGCTCCAGACTCCAGGCTCCGGGCTCCCGGCTCGGGCTTACAGGCTTTGGACTCTGGGCTCTGGGCTTTGGGCGGCCCCCGCCTTTGCCGCTTCGCGGCTACGGCGAGGCAGGCTGAGAACGATCCGAGCGATCCGAACGATCCGAACGTATACTGAGCCGGAATGACCCGGCGGCTCGGCGTCGCATCGTTGTTCGTCGTCGTCCTCGCCTTCGCCGGCGCCTCCGCCGGTCCGGCTGCCCCAGTCGAATCGCGTCGTCTGATCGCATCGTTCGCGTGGCTGCGCGCCGAGCCGGCCGATGTTCGTGTCCGGCCCGTGACGCCACGCGTCAGCGTGCTGCAGCCGCGGTCTCCTGCAAGGCTCCTGTCCCTCGAGCCGCTCGCCCGCACGACGGCGGTCGACCGCCGGCTGTTCCAGCGCCCACCACCAGACACGACCGCGCAAGCCTGATTCTTCGTTGCGTTGACCATCGAGTGCAGAGGGAAGGCGTCCGCCTGCCTGCCCCGGCATTCGACTCAGATCAGGAGGAGTGCCGATGCGTGCCTGGTGGCGTTCTCTGTTTGCGGCGCGGAAATTGTCTGCGGTGCAGGAGATCGAAGAGGTCTCGAAGCTGCGCGTGGAATTCGCACGGCTTGAAGACGATGCGCTGAAAGGGACGGCGAGGACGGCGACGCGCCTGTCGGAGGTCGTGGCCGTCACGGCGGTCGTTGCGTCACGCGTGCTGGGACTGCAGATGTTCGACGTGCAGCTCGAAGGTGCGCTCGCCCTGGCGCACGGACGAATCGTCGAGATGCAGACCGGCGAGGGAAAGACGCTTGCGGCCGTCCCCGCGGTGGCCTGGCACGCGCGCTCCGGACAAGGTGTGCACGTGCTGACCGCCAACGATTACCTCGCGCGTCGCGACGCCGCGTGGATGGGCGACGTCTACCGCTGGCTGGGGTTGTCGGTGGGCGCGATCCAGCAGGATCAGAACGCGGAAGAACGGCGGGCTGCCTATCGATCCGACGTGACGTACGCGTCTGCGAACGAGCTGGGCTTCGACTACCTGCGTGACGGCCTCGCCTTTCATCCGCACGAGCAGGTGCTCAGGCCGTTCGCCGCGGCGGTCATCGACGAAGCCGATTCCATCCTGCTCGACGAGGCGCGGATTCCGCTGGTCATCGCCGGCGGCGCTGTCGAGCCGTCTCCCGTCGCCATCGATGCTGATCGTGTGGTTCGCCGTCTGGTGTCCGGCCTGCACTTCAGCGTCGATCAGCCCGCCAGGAACGTCTCGCTCACGCAGGCGGGCGTCACCGAGGTCGAGCGCCTGCTTCCGTGTGCCAATCTCTACGCGGCGGAACACCTGGTTGTGATGACCGCCGTTCAGGATGCGCTGCACGCCCATACGCTGCTGCATCGTGACGTCGACTATCTCGTGCAGGACTCGTCCGTCCTCTCCGTCGACGAGCTCAAGGGCCGCGTCGTGCGCGACCGGCGATGGCCCGCGGGACTGCAAACGGCGCTCGAGCTGAAGGAACGCGTCACCACGCATCGCCAGGGCCGGATTCTCGGATCGATCACGATGGAGAACCTGATTGGACTCTACCCGCTGGTCTGCGGCATGACCGGGACCGCGGCGGCGCAGTCCACGGAGTTCCGCGAGCTCTATGGTCTCGAGGTGGCCGTCATCCCGACGAATCGTCCAGTGATTCGCGTCGACCACGCCGACCGGATGTTCGTGTCGAAGGCAGAGAAGGAATCAGCGGTGCTGGACGAGATTCGGCTCGTGCATCAGTCGGGTCGTCCGGTGCTGGTCGGGACGTCGTCGGTGGGGGAGTCCGAACGCTTGAGCGCGCGCCTGACCGACGTCCCGCATTACGTGCTGAACGCCAGGAACGAGGAGGCCGAGGCCGCGATCATCGCCGGTGCCGGCGAAGCCCGCGCCGTGACGATTTCGACCAACATGGCGGGGCGCGGCGTGGACATCCGGCTGGGACCTGGGGTCGCTGCGCTTGGCGGCCTCCACGTGATGGGCACCAACCGTCACGAGAGTCGCCGAATCGACAATCAGCTGCGGGGTCGGTCCGGACGTCAGGGTGACCCTGGCAGCTCACGATTCTACGTCTCGAGCGAGGACCCGCTGCTGCTGAAGTACCGCGACGAACGCGGGGTCGACCTGTCGTCCGCCGATCACCTGCAGCGCATGGCCGAGGGACAAAGCCTCGACTGTCGCCTTTTTCTCCGCAAGTACGAAACGGTGATCGAGGGCCAGCGACAGGAGATCGCCCGTCGTCGGCAGGCGGTGCTCACGGGCGAGCGGTCGTGCAGCTCGGAACTGGAGCGGCTGGTGACGCTCGAGGCAATTGACGATTTGTGGTCGGACTACCTGGCCGCGGTCAGCGAGCTGCGCGCCAGCACGATCTGGGTGTCGCTCGGGGGCGGCAACCCGTTTCGCGATTATCTGTTCAGAGTGCACGCCATGTTCAAGGAGCTGGCGCGGACGATAGGCGGAGAGGTTACGGCCCGTCTGGAACAGGCGCTGGCTCATGGCGTCGAGCCGCGACGGCGGGGTGCGACGTGGACGTATCTGACGACGGACGAGCCATTCGGAACGATGACGGAGCGGCTGATGCGCAGGCTGGCGATGATGCTGTGGGTCGTCGGCCGTGGCTGAGGTCACGAGGCGTGTAGCGTTCAACCATTCCGCGCGCCTGCCGATTACCGACCCATGCGCGGCGGTGAGGCCTTCGAAGAGGTTCTCGACCAGCACATTCAGGGACTGGAGGCCGACCGCCGCGTCACGTTCACCCCCTCGCGCTGCAGCACTGCGACCGCCTACGGCTTCTTCTTTTTACCGTCACCGCTTCGCGGCTACGGTCCGCCTTTGCGGCTGCGCGGCGATGGCCCGACAGGCCTTCGCACCCCGGCACCCTCGCACCTTCGCACCCCCGCACCCTCGCACCTTCGCACCCCCGCACCTTCGCGCGTCTTGTCTGGAGACGAACGCCACGCGCTTGGCGAGCTGATTGCGCTCGGCGCCGCCCTCCACGACGGCTTCACGCTCCGTGAGCTGCGAAGCGCCTTTCGTGCCCTCGCCCGCAGATATCACCCGGACCGCCACGCCAACTCCAGCGGCGACGAGAAGGCGCGCCTCGCGGAGATCTTCTCGAGGGTCTGCGACAGTTACCAGGTCCTGGCGCGAATCTGATCAGACGGTTGCTTTCCTGGCGCGCGTGAACTCGACGAACTCCCACGAGAGGCGCCCATCCGCGGTCGCCGTGCAGAGCAGGTAGCCTTCGTCCAGGCTGCCGTCATGGTTGTCACGCATGCGCGAGCAGCAGGCGTTGGTCAGGAGCGGCGTGTCGCCAAGACGCTTCTCGATGCGGGCATGGTAGTGCCCGGTGAACGCGCCGCGCAGGTTGAGCGTCGACACGCGTGACAGCAGGTCCGCCGCGTTCAGCGGCACGAGATTGACGCCGCTGGCGAGCGGAAAGTGGGTGAACAGCACCGTCGGCCGCGCTCGATCGAGTGTTGGCAGCGTCGCGTCGACCCAAGCCAGCGTCGTCTCGCTGATGCGCGTGTTCTGGAACTTCTCAGCCTCGGTCGAATCCAGCCCGATGAACTGCCAGTCCTTGTGGCGGAAGGTGTAGTTGAGACGCCCGGGAAAGAAGTCCGAGTAGATGCGCGTCGTCTTTTCGACGTCGTTGTCGTGGTTGCCGGGCACGGTGTAAACGGGAACGCGCAGCGCTGCAAAGGCATCGCGTACCGCCATGAAGCTCTCGGGGCGCCCGGTATCGGCGAGGTCGCCGACAATCAAGCAAAGGTCGATGGCGCCGTGAGACGACATCTGCGCGACCAGGCTGCGGAAGAAGGGATCGCACTCCGGCGTCGCATGGTGCAGATCGTTGACGACGATGAAGCGGAAGGCGCCGGCCTGGGCCAGGGCGCGCGCGCCACGCGCCCACCAGGCAGCGGCGCCGACCGGCACGGCCCGCAGCAGCTGGCGTCGTGAGAGCCGCGGATGATGATTCGGATCGACCGGCATGTTGGAACCCCTCGCGAGTCCAATCGGAGGAGCGGCGCAGGAATGATAGCCGATATGATTCGGGACGCGGTCCGGCTACAGCCGGACGCTACGGACGTAACGTCGCACGCGTGAACATCTCCAACGATCGCTTTCCACGGGTCGAGGCCTGGGCGCTGGCGCTCTTCGGTGTCCTCTTCGTTGCGGCCGCGTGGCTCTACGTTGCCAAGGTTTCCGGCAAGATGCCGGATCTCGACGTCTACCTGCGTGCCGGCGCGCGCGCGGCGGCGGCGGAGCCGCTCTACCGAGCCGAGGACGAGCACTTCCAGTTCAAGTACCTGCCGGCGTTCGCGCTGCTCGTTTCTCCACTGAGCGCCATCGATGCCCCCGCCGCGCGAGCGCTCTGGTTCGCACTGTCGGTCGCGTGTCTCGGAGGATTGCTCTACATGAGCGTGCGATTGCCTGCGACAGCTGTCGTCCGTTCGGTACCTCTTGCCGCCGTGAAGCCAGGATGGGTGCTCGCTGCGGTCGCCGTGGTTGTGCTGGGGAAGTTCTACGCGCGCGAGCTGGTGCTGGGACAGGTCAACCTGATGTTTGCGGCGGCGATCGCCGCGGCGCTGCTGGCTCTCGAGCGTGGCCGCGAAGGCCAGGCGGGCGTGCTGATCGCACTGGGCATCGTGCTGAAGCCGTACGGGGCGCTGTTTCTTCCCTGGCTCCTGGCGCGCCGTCGTTCGGCATCGGCGATTGCGGCCTTCACCGGACTCGCCGTGGCGCTGCTGGCGCCCTCGGCGCTCTACGGGGTCACCGGGAACATCGCGCTCCACCGCGAGTGGTGGAGTACGGTGCTGACGACGACGGCGCCGAACCTGTCCAACCCGGACAACGTCTCCTGGCTGGCGATGTACGCACGGTGGTTCGGCGATGGCGCAGGTCCGTGGCCGCTGGCACTGCTCCTCGTCACTGTGGTGTGCGGCATTGGTCTGGCGGCCTGGGTCTGGAGCCGGCGACGGCACGTCGCATTCCCCGAGGGGCTCGAGGGCGCGCTGCTGCTGGTCGTGATCCCGTTCCTCTCACCGCAAGGTTGGGACTACGTGCTGCTCCTGGCCACGCCGGCGGTGGTCTATGTCGTCGCCTGCGAAGTTCGACTGCCGCCCGTTGTGAGGTGGATCACGTTCGCTGCCCTGGTCACGATCGGGACCACGATCTACGACCTCATGGGACGGACTGCCTATCACGCGTTCATGAACGCCTCGGGGATCACGCTGTGCTTCTTCGTGGTGATCGCGGCGCTGCTGGTGCTCAGATGGCGCGCAGTGGCGTGAGGCGGAATCTTTCGCAGCGCGGATCTTTAGATCCGCGGGAT
>Ga0075428_100005924_pt1 | contig 13583 bp, 17 predicted proteins | sample RhiMetdeltSRZDD2_FD_75291 | JGI IMG/M metagenome (GOLD analysis project Ga0075428, IMG submission 75291) | Populus rhizosphere microbial communities from Tennessee, USA - Rhizosphere MetaG P. deltoides SRZDD2 | ecosystem: Host-associated > Plants > Roots > Rhizosphere > Soil | place: USA...
CCCCGGTGGTTCCTGCGATGTCCGTGTTCAGCAGGACCAGGACGAGAGCTGTCAGTGGCACGGCTGCCGCGGCCCACCCCGGAGACAGACCTCTTCGTACCGGCGCCGCGGCAACGAGCCGGCGGATCCGGCGCATCAGGACGCCGTCGGTGGCAGCCAGGCCGAGAACCGGGGGGTCGCTGCGAAGCGTCTCCAGATCCGCAAGCGCCTCCGCATAGAGAACCCGATCGCCGCACACGCTGACGGCGAGGTCGTCGCAGGCGTGTTCGCGTTCCGCCCGAATCTGCTTCGAGATCCACCAACAAGCGGGGTGGTAGAAGAGCAGGATTTCCGCCGCGGTCTGGACAATGTTCGCGAGGTAGTCGTGGCGGCGCACATGTGCCAGCTCGTGAGCGATCACCGCCTCCAGCTGGGCGACAGTCAATCCACTGACCACACTTGCCGGGATGAGAATGATCGGACGAATCCACCCCACGAGCATCGGCACCTGCACGACGGCCGACTGAACGACCCCCACGGGCTTGCTGATCCGCAGGCGTCCGGCCATTGCGCGCACGCGCTCCGGCCATAATCCGTTGAGCGGTTCGTTGGCAGCCCGGCGGATACGGGCGACCCATAGCCAGCCGAATACGAGGCGGATGCACAGCCCCAGAACTCCAACGAACCACAGCGGAACAGCCGCGCGTGACCAGGACTCGAGGCGTTCAATCCACGGCCGGCGTACGGCCGGGCCCGGGGCCACCTCCGCCGCGGGAAAAGATGACACGCTCGCCGGAGTCAAGCTGTCGAATCGCGCTGGGCCGGAAGGGATCATAAGAGCCGCGGGCTGACTGGTTGCGACTGGATTCGCAGATCCGATCGCCGTGGTCAGCCACGCGAGCGTGAAAGACGCGAGGCCGAGGCACGCCACGGCGTATCGAAGACTCGCGGAGGATCCCTGAAGTGCCCGAAGCGCCACCGCCGTGAGAATGCCGAGAAGGGCGCCCTGCCACAGCGAATGCAGGATGGCGGATCCGACTGCGTCGACGGCCAGCTGAATACTGAACATCTCAGTCACGGCTTCTTCTCCCTGGCGCGCGCCAGCAGGCGACGAATCTCGCGCAATTCCTCCGGCGAGGCCTTCTTTGCCGCGAGCGCCTGCATCACCAGCTTCGACATGGATCCCCCGAATGCCCGCTCGATCAGATCTCTCAAGAGCTGGCGCTGCGTGCCCTCTTCGCCGAGGCTCGCGGTGTAGACGTGCTGGATCCCGAGAGTCTCCCGGGTGGTGAGGCCCTTCTCCGTCATGATCTGCAGCAGCTTGAGGGCCGTGGTGTACCCGAGCGCGCGATCCTGTGACAGCACGTCATGGATCTGACGGACGGTACAGGGGCCTTTTTCCCAGAGCACTCGAAGGATGGCGAGTTCGGCGTCGGTCGGCCTGCGGCGGGGCGGCGGCATGCCGCGGATATTACCTACGACGTGTTTCGTACGTCAACGAAGATCTTCGTAGGGGGGCGATTCACCCCACCGGGGTCAACGGCGGCTTCCCTTCCAGCACGGCAATGGCGTTGCTCACAGCCAGGTCGGCCATCGCAGTGCGTGTTTCCGTCGTCGCGCTGCCAAGATGGGGCGCGAGCACCACATTCTCGAAAGCCAGCAGGTCGGGGTGCACTTCGGGCTCCCGTTCGTAGACGTCGAGCGCGGCGCCTGAAATGAGCCGGTTCTTCAACGCCCACCCGAGCGCGGCTTCGTCCACGACGGGACCACGTGTCGTGTTGATCAGGTAGGCCGATCGTTTCATGCGGGCGAGCTCGGGCTGGCCGATCAGGTGGCGCGTCTCCGCCGTCAGCGGCACGTGCAGCGAGACGACATCCGAGGTGGAGAGCAGGCGATCCAGCGGCATCCCCGCCGACGAACGGGAGGTGTGCTCGATCGTCATGCCGAAGGCCGCGGCGCGCTCCGCAACCGCCCTGCCGATGCGGCCCCATCCGACGATGCCCAGCTGCCGGCCGCGCAGCTGCATGCCGAGCAGCTGATCGAAGGCCCAGCCCTTCCAGTCGCCGCGGCGCAGCATGCGCTCGCCTTCGCCAAGCCGCCGCGTCACGGCGAGGATCAGGGCAAGCGTCAGATCGGCGGTGGCGTCGGTGAGCACGTCGGGCGTGTTGGTGACGATGATCCCACGCTCCCGCGCCGCGGCGACATCCACGTTGTTGTAGCCGACGGCAACGTTGGCAATGACCCGCAGATCGGTGCCCGCTTCGATCACCGCGCGATCGACAGCATCAGTGACCATCGACAGCAGCGCCTGTTTGCCGGCCACCCGGCGCACCAGTTCGTCGTGCGAGGCAGCGCCGGTCGCGTCGATACGGTCGACGTCGCAGGCACTCTCGAGACGCGCCATGACCGACGCGGGCAGCTTGCGGGTAAGGAGGACGGGAGGCTTAATGGCCGTAGGACTTGCAGTAGCCGCAGTGATTGCACATCACGGCCGGCTCGATGAGGCAGGGCCCGTCGGTGTCAGCGCCCGCGGGCAGCGTGAACATGCCGTGGCTCGCATGCAGGTGAAAAAACGCCGGGGCTGGCGGCGGAGCAGGCCTCGAGGGCTGGCCAGCGTGGCGCGCGATCGCGTCGCGTACGAGTTGCCGCAATTCCTGTTCTGTCACGGGACCCGGCCTTCGCCGCCTCGTCGGGGCGCGAAGCGACCCGACAAGCCAGTGCTGGCCAAGCGGTCCGCGGCCGCGGACCGCTTCGGCGAGGCAGGCACGTCCACGGTATCAATGATTCCTATCACCGCGGCATCCACCGGCGCCAGCTTGCGGCCAAGCGCCTCGCCCGCGGCGCGTCCTTCCATGACGATCAGGACCTTTTCGTGGACGCCGGCGCCCAGGGCGTCGACGGCCAGCACCGCGGTGCCGCGCGGCTGATCATCGAGCGTCAACGGCTGAACCAGCAGGAGCTTGGCGCCCTCGAATTTCGGGTGCTTCTGCGTGGCGACGACGGTGCCGATGACGCGACCTATCTGCATCGCTCCTACCCGAGGTCCCAGTGGTCCACGATGCCGACGATCCCGGCGTCCGCAGGGACTTCGGTCGGGTAGAACGGAAAGCTGGCCTCCTTGCCGCGGACGAAGAACACCGTTTCGCCAATGCCGGCGCCCACCGAATCGACCGCGACCAGCGTGCGGCCCGTGTCCGAGCCGTCGGCGGCAATCGGCTGCAGGACGAGCAGCGGGATGGCGCCGAGGTTCCCGTCCTTGCGCGTGGCGACGACGTCGCCAATCACTCTGGCCAGCTGCATGTCAGTCGCCTGCGGCCACTTCGATGGTGTCGATGATGCCGACGACAGCGGCGTCCACCGGGCAATCCTTCATGCCCGCGGCCATGCGCGCGGAGCTGCCGCTGACGATGAGCACGGTCTCGCCGACGCCGGCGTCCACCGTGTCGACGGCGACGAGGTAATTGCCTTCTGCTTTGCCGTGGGGGTCCATCGGGCGGGCGACGAGCAGCTTGTTGCTGACGAGCCGCGGGTCCTTCCGTGTGGCGACCACGGTCCCGACGATACGGGCCAGGATCATCGGGGCCGGTTCCTCCGCTACCTGTCAGGCCTTGCCGACGGTGGCCTTGCCGATGGGCAGCGCGTCCTCGAGGTTGGCGTGGGGGCGCGGAATGACGTGCACCGAAACCAGCTCGCCGACGCGCCGCGCCGCGGCGGCGCCGGCATCGGTGGCCGCCTTCACGGCCGCGACGTCGCCGCGCACGATGGCGGTAACGTACCCGGCACCGATCTTCTCCCAGCCGACCAGCGTGACCTTCGCCGCCTTGACCATGGCGTCGGCCGCCTCGATCATGGCGACCAGCCCCTTGGTCTCGACCATTCCCAGCGCCTCTCCCATTTCGGTGCCTCGCTAATCTTTAAGGGTCCTCACAGCATCGGCGATCAGCGCCGTGAGTTCGCCGTATGTTAGCCGAATTTCTCCATCCCTGCTCGCGCGTTTGAGCGCGAGCGAGACGTCGGGCACGAGCCGATCGGTGCTGGATTCTGGAGCTTCGAGCACCTGGCACACCACCTGATCGCGGCCCGACTCCGATGGATCGGCGCAGAGCGGCGCCGGCGCCGGAATGCCGTAGATCCCGCGCAGCCCCTGCAGGCGTTCGACTTCTTCGCGCGAGATCAGGTTTTCGCGTCCGAGCAGGCGCGCGACGAGGCTGATCTTGGCGAAGTGCTCGATCGTTTCCATCTTGTAATACGCGCTCATGACGTCGGGCCCGCACGTGACGGCGCCATGATTGGCGAGCAGCATCCCGTCGTGCGCTTTGATGTACTTGCGCACGGCGTCGGGAAGTTCACTCGTCGAGGGCGTGCCGTACTCGGCGATCGGAATGCTGCCGAGCGTGGTAATGACCTCGGCGAGCACGGCCCGCGTCAGCGGGATGCCCGCCACCGCGAAGCCGGTCGCGAGCGGCGGGTGCGCATGGACGACGCCGCCGACATCGGGCCGATTACGATAGATCTCGAGGTGCATCGGCAACTCGGTCGAAGGGTCGCGCTCACCCGAGATCTTCCTGCCGTCGTAGTCCACCACCACCATCATGTCGGGCGTCATGAACCCCTTCGAGACGCTCTTGGGGGTGGTGATGAGCCGTCGATCGTCGAGGCGGGCGCTGATGTTGCCGTCGTTCGACGCAATGTAGGCGCGCGCGTAGAGCCGGCGACCGGCTTCGACGATGTCCGCGCGAATCTGTTCCTCGACCCTGGTCATCACTGTCGTCCCTGGTACTCGTGCAGACACCGTTCAGAACAGAAGTAATGCGTCGTCCCGGCGGCATTCACCGACAGCGCGGCGCGCGGAGGCACGTATGTGCCGCACACGGGATCCCGTACCAGCTTGACGGCCGGCACCTGCCCCCGACGCCCGCCCGCCGACCCGCGCGACCCCTCGATGATGCTGTCGACGAGCTTCCAGAACGCGCGGGCCACCAGGATGAAGAGGACCGCGAGGAGCAGGAAACGGATCACACGGGCGCCTGGTTCAACTGCCCGGGGCGCCCGCCGGAGGCGTCGCGCCATGCCCGGCCGCGGTGATGCCTTCGAGGGCACGCTGCGCGGCCTGGGCTTCGGGGCTACCGGGTGGTGCGAGCTCGACGACCTGCTTCCAGGCTGCCTGCGCTCCGGCCAGATCCTGCTTGCCAAAGGCGAGCACGATCCCCTGGTTCAGCAGCGTCTTCGTGTGCTTTGGATTGAGCTTGAGCGACTGCGAGAACTGCTGCAGCGCCCGGTCGGTCTGGCCCGTGTAGTACAGGCTCACGCCAAGGTCCGTGCTCGCATCCGGATTCGACGGGTCGATCCGGAGACTCTCCTCGTACCACTTGATCGCGTCAGCGTAGCGCTCGGCGTCGAAGTAAGTGTTCCCGAGCTGTACCGCGGCGCCCGCATTCTTTGGATCGTTCTTGATCACCGTCATCAGCGACTGGACGCGCGCCTCGTCGAGCGGCGGCGCCTGCGGCTGGCCGGCCGCCGCCCCCTGGGCCGGTGCGCTGGCGGGGGCGGGCGCGGCCGAGAAGCGGCCCCCTGCCTGCTGTACGCCGATCACCCACCCGAGGATGACGCCGAAACACATGCCGGCTATCGCAAAGACGATGGAGTCTGCGCGCATCAGTTACTGGTGTGCCTTCCTGAAATCACTTTCGGCCGCTCCGCTCCACCCCACCGCGCACAAACCGCGCGGCGGGGACCCCGGGTTGTCGCGGCCGAAGAATCGCGCTCGACAGCTTGTTGTAACTACTACTCAAACAGTCCGGACGGCCCACTAGATCTTATTTCAGCCCAGCGTCAGCTGGAACCATTCCACGAGCGACCGGACCATATCGACATCGCGCTGCAGCAGCAGGGTGCCGTGTCCGGGAATCGTCGACCATCGCTGTTCCCGGGGACCCGCCGCGCCCTGCGCCAGCTCGCGGACGGACCTCGCGGCGTAGGGATCCTGCAGGCTGGCCATGAGCAGCGCGGGCCGGGCGCCGTACACCCGCATGGATTCCTCGATGCGCACGCCGCGATAGTCCAGCGACGGCGACACGAGCGCGATCGCGCGAATAGAGGGATCTGCCGCAGCCGCCACCGCGGCCAGGTTCGCGCCGAGGGAGGCGCCGGCAATCCCGATCGAGCCAGGGCGCACGTCCGCCGGCCGGCTCGCGAGAAAGGCGACAGCGGCGCCGATGTCCCGGTGCCACCCGACAAGCGCCTCCGCTTCGGCCGGCAGGGACGAGCCGGGCAGATCAATCGCCAGAGCGCTGATGCGCGCATCGACCAGCCGCTGGGCGACCACCTGCCAGTCGTCGCGCGAACGCCCGAGCATGGGCACCAGCACCACGGCGGGAGCGGGGTGAAGGTCCGCCTCGAGCAACAGGCCCGTCAACGTGCGGCCATCGGCCGCACGGTAATTCACGAGCCGTCCCGCGGCATTCACCGGGGGCTGCGTGAGGACCAGTCCCAACGCCCAAGCCCCAACTCCCAAGGACCACATCCGAGCTCCCAGCGACAACCGGCGCCGTTTGGGAGTTGGGACTTGGGCGTTGGGAGCTGGCAAGGAAGACGTCATGACGAGAGCACGCAGAGGTACTCATGGACGCTCTGAGCAAGGCCGACGAACAGCGCGTGGCTGATCAGCGCATGTCCGATCGAGACTTCGTCGAGGTAGGGGAGCGAGCGGAACAGCACGAGATTGTCGAGATCAAGGTCGTGGCCGGCGTTGACGCCCAGACCGAGCGCATGCGCCAGCTCCGCGGCTCGCGCGTACATCGCGAATGACTGCTGGCCCTCGTCGCTTCCGCGCTCGAACGCGCGGGCGAACGGCTCCGTGTAGAGCTCGACACGATCCGCGCCGACGTCCGCCGCCCAGCGGATGGGAGCGTCTTCGGGATCGACGAAGATGCTGACCCGGATTCCCGCGCGCCGAAGATTCTCCACCACCCCGGCGATTGCGGCGCGAGGCGTCCTGGGGTCCCAGCCGGCCTGACTCGTGATCTCGCCCGGCTTGACCGGGACGAGCGTGCATTGATCCGGCTTCACGGCATGCACCAGCTCGAGCAGGTCCGGCCGCGGATCACCTTCGATGTTGTATTCGACGTCCGGTTTCGTGCGTTCGAGGGTACGGGCGACGTCGTGAACGTCGGCGGACGTAATATGCCGCGCGTCCGCCCGCGGATGGACGGTTATGCCGTGGACGCCCGCCCGAAGGCAGACATAGACCGCATCGAGCACCGACGGCACCTGCCCGCCGCGCGAGTTCCTGATCGTGGCAACCTTGTTGACGTTGACGGAGAGCTTGATCACATCAAAACCCAACTCCCAAACTCCAACTCCCAAAGAACATCGGAACACTTGGGAGTTGGGAATTCGTCATTGGGACTTTACGTTTTGTTTGACGGCGTCGACGATTTCCTGGCCCCACTGCCGGATTTCCGCCTCGTCGCGTCCTTCGAGCATGACCCGAAGGAGCGGTTCGGTGCCCGAGTACCGAACCAGCAACCGCCCGTGGCCAGACAGCTTCGACTCGACCGCCGACATGACCGACGCCACCTCCGGGATGGTCTGCAGGTCCACCTTCCGCTCCACACGCACGTTCAGCAGCACCTGCGGATATGTCGTCAGCTCGGAGGCCAGGTCGGCGAGCTCGCGTCCGGTAGCCGCCATCGTTCGCAGCACGTTCAGGGATGTGGCGAGGCCGTCGCCGGTGAAGAGATATTCCGCGAAGATGACGTGGCCCGACTGCTCGCCACCGAGCGACAGACCGCGCTTCAGCATCTCCTCCATCACGTACTTGTCGCCGACGGCGCAGCGGACCAGGTCGATGCCGGCCTCGCGCAGCGCGATCTCCAGCCCGATATTGCTCATCACGGTCGCGACGACGGCGTTGCCTTGAAGGCGCCCCTCCGCCTTCATCTGCTTCGCGCACATCAGCATCACCGCGTCGCCATCGACGACGCGGCCGGCGGCATCGACAAAGATCGCGCGATCGCCGTCGCCGTCGTACGCGATTCCCATCCGGAAGCCGCCCTCGACGACCGTCCGTGCGAGGAGCTCCGGGGCCGTCGATCCGCATCCCAGGTTGATGTTCCGGCCGTCCGGCGCGCAGCCGATGCATTTCGCGTCGAAGCCAAGCTGTTTGAAGAGCGCCGGCGCGACGGTGGTAGTCGCACCATTGGCACAATCGACGACAATACGCTCCGAATTGTGGCGTTCGTGCGGGCGAAGAATCGCCAGTAGATGGGAGATGTAATCCGAGCGGTAATCGATTTCTTCCACGGTCCCGCTGAAGCCGGACACTACGCCACCGGCACTGTCGTAGTGTCCGGCTTCAGCCGGACCGTCGGACAACGTCCCCATGATCGACTCGACCTGATCCTCGAGCCGCTCGGTAAACTTCTCGCCCGTGCCGGAAAATACCTTGATGCCGTTGTCGGCGAACGGATTATGAGAGGCGGAGATCACGACACCAGCCGTGTATCCCATGCGGGGCGTGAGGTAGGCGATCGCCGGAGTCGGAATGACACCCGCGCTCGTCAGCGTGCCGCCCTGGCTCGTCATGCCGGCAGCAAGCTCACGCTCGATCCATTCGCCCGACTCGCGGGTGTCGCGCCCCGCGAGGAAGCGGACACCCGTCGAACCGTGGCCCAGCGCGCGACTGAGCGCCGCGCCCAGCCGCCGGATCGTGGGAATGTCGAGGGGGTACTCGCCCGCCTTCCCGCGGACCCCATCCGTGCCAAACAACCGACCCACTGTTGATCGTTTCCTTTCCGGCTATCGAATACGGACCCGCACGTGCGGCGGTTCGATCTTGATGATCCCCACCCGGGCCGGCGGGACGACGCGCACCGGCAGCTGGAACAGGCCAGGACCGAGGCCCTCGATGTCGATCGACGCTTCGAAATCCTCGATCCGCGACCCGCGCGTGTCGCGCGGACCGCGCACGAACACGGTGACCTCGCCTGGAATCATGTCGAGCGATCCATGCTCGGGGCGACGGATAGGAACGCCGGCGATGGCCCACTCGACCGGCGCGCCGACGATGTTCACGGTCACCTGCGTGCTGCCCGGCTCCTGCAGCCGAACCGAGGGGTCGGTAACGCCGATGTTCACCATGTCGGTCACCGACTCCGTCGCGCCGGCAATCGACACCGACTCGGTAATCGCCGCTGTGAGTCGACCCACCGCGCCCCTCGGGCCCACGACCTCGACCGTCGCCGGATCGGACTTCACGGTGCCCACGATATAGCCGTCAGCCGGTTCGCCTTCAACACCCGGCACAATCGGGACGACCTTCGTCGCCGACGGCTCGAATGCGATCGACACGTTGGACGGCGAGATCTGAACGACCTCGATGCCGAACGGCGCGCGGACGTCGGTCCCGGTCAGGTGGAAGAGCCGCTGTCCGGGCCTCGCCGTGCGGAGGTCGAGCACTGCCACCAGCTCGCCGGTCGCCACGCGGCTCAGGGCGCCCGAGGAGCCGCGCACACGCACATCGACCACGGTTGGCGGTTCGCCGACCAGCTCGAGCTGCGCCGGCAGGTTGGTGAATTCCAGGGGAATGCGCAGCGCCCGCTCGACTATCTGCTCACCCGAGACGACGAGCCAGAGCAGCGCCGCAAGCGCAAGCGACAGGATCTTCAGGCCGATGTGCCGGAAGCCACGAAGCGCCATCAGTCCAGCGCCGTCCGGGCCATGGCGCGCGACAGCCGCATCCGTCGGCGCCGCGCGATGAGCGATCGAAGCTCCGTGCGGAGCGACTCCGTGGACACGCCCCGCTGAAGATCGCCCCCCAGCACGAGAGAAATGCTGCCGGTTTCCTCCGACACGACGATGGCCACCGCATCGTTTTCTTCGGTCAGCCCGAGCGCCGCGCGGTGCCGGGTGCCGAGCTCGCGGCTGACGCGGGGGTTGACCATCAGCGGCAAAAAGCACGCCGCCGCGGCCACGCGATCGCCCTGGATGATGACGGCGCCGTCGTGAAGCGGTGAGGAGGGGTGGAAGATGCTGGCCAGCAGGTCGTAGGTGACCATCGCGTCGAGCGGAATCCCGCCCTCGATGTAATTGCGCAGGCCGATCTGGCGTTCGACGACGATGATGGCACCAATGCGGCGCGAGGCCAGGTTCGTCGCCGTCACCACCAGTTCCTCGATCGTTTCATCCGTGCTCTGGACGCGCTCGAAGTAGCGGAAGATCGGTGCGCGCCCGAAGTGCGCCATCGCGCGGCGGATGTCCGACTGGAACAGCACGATGATCGCGAACACCACGTAGGTGGCGAGGTTCCGGATCACCCAGTTGACCGTTTCGAGCTGGAGCCACCGCGACAGGAAGAAGAGTCCGATCAGAAAGCCCCCGCTCAGCGCCATCTGCACCGCGCGCGTGCCCCGGATGAGGAGCAGCAGCTCGTAGACGAGGAACGAGACGAGCGCGATGTCGAGCAGATCCCACCACGCGATCGTGGGGCGCCGGAGGAGTTCGGTGAGCCATTCCACGTCAGTTCACGAATGATAGCGCCGAATCTCGTCGGCCACCCGCACCACCTGCACCATCTCGCGCACCGCATGAACACGCACGATATGCGCGCCGGCCAGCACGGCGGCGGCCGCCGCCGCGGCGGTCGCCCAATCGCGATCGCCGGCGGCCACCTGACCTGCGAGCGGCCTGGCCAGAAAGGATTTGCGCGACGGTCCGACCAGGAGCGGACGACCCAGCTCGGCGAACTCGTCGAGCCTGGCCAGCGCTTCATAGCTGTGCGGCGCCTCTTTGGCAAAGCCGAGCCCGGGATCGAGAATGATGCGCTCCGCCGCAACGCCCGCTTTTGCCGCGAACGCCATGCTTTCGCGCAGCTCGTCGAGGATCTCGGCGACGACGTCGTGATACGACGCCTGCTGGTACATGTCCTTCGATCGCCCGCGGGTGTGCATCAACACAAGGGGCGCGCGATGACGTGCGGCCACGTCCGCAAGGTCCGGCTCGTAGCGCAGTCCGCTGACATCGTTCACGATCGACGCGCCCGCAGCGAGCGCAGCGGCCGCGGTCGTCGCTTTGTAAGTGTCAATCGACAGCGGGATGCGAACGCGCGCCGCCAGTCCCTCGATGACCGGCAGTACCCGGCGTTGTTCCTCGGCTTCGTCGAGCGCGGCGGCGCCGGGGCGCGTCGACTCCCCTCCGATATCGATCAGGTCGGCGCCTTCATCGACCATGCGGACGCCGGCGTCGATTGCCGCGGCGCCATCGAACAGGCGGCCGCCGTCGGAGAACGAATCCGGCGTGACGTTGATCACGCCCATGATCAGCGTGCGGTCGCCGAGCGACAGGCTGCCGCCGCCCGGCAGGGGAATAGCGAATCTGCGGCGTGAGGACATGATGCCGGAGACCTGAAGGTCTCCGTCTACCGGTAGCCGGAGGCCTTGAGGCCTCCGGTCATTCCTGAGTGACTGGACGAGGCGGCAGCGGCGGAACGATTGACGGCCGCTCTTTTTCCTTGGCCACCTTCGGCTCGCGCGGCGGCACGGCCGAACCGGCCGCCGGCACGAACTCGTCGAGCGCGAGTCCCGCGGCGATCCGGCGCACCTGGTCGGCATCGAGCGTTTCGCGGGCCAGCAGCGCGTCGGCCATGTCGAGCAGCTTCTGCTTGTGTTCGAGCAGCACGTTCTGTGCGCGCGTGTAGTTATCGGTGACGAATTTCTTCACTTCCTGGTCGATGCGGAGCGCCGTGTCCTCGCTGTAGTCCTGGTGCTGCGCGATCTCGCGGCCGAGGAAGATCTGCTCTTCCTTCTTGCCGAAGGTCAGCGGTCCAAGCGTTTCGCTCATGCCCCACTCGCACACCATGCGGCGCGCGAGCTCGGTGGCGCGATCGAGGTCGTTGCCCGCGCCGGTGGTAATGCTGCCGATGGTGATCTCCTCGGCGATGCGGCCGCCGAGCAGAATCGCAATCTGATCTTCCAGGTATTCGCGCGAGTAGTTGTGCTTCTCGTCGAGCGGCAGCTGCTGCGTCAGGCCGAGCGCCATGCCGCGCGGGATGATGGTCACCTTGTGAATCGGATCCGCCTGCGGCAGCATCACGGTAAGCAGCGCATGTCCCGCCTCGTGAATGGCGGTGATCCGCTTCTCCCCTTCGCTGATGATCATCGAGCGCCGCTCGGCGCCCATCAGCACCTTGTCCTTGGCAAACTCGAAGTCGAGCATGCGGACGACCTTCTGGTTGAAGCGCGCCGCGTTCAGCGCCGCCTCGTTCACCAGGTTCGCCAGATCCGCGCCCGAGAAGCCCGACGAGCCGCGCGCCAGCACCGCCACGTCCACGTCGTCGGACATCGGGATCTTCTTGGTGTGTACTCCAAGGATTCCCTCCCGCCCTTTCACGTCCGGACGGTTGACGACGATGCGGCGGTCGAAGCGGCCCGGCCGGAGGAGCGCCGGGTCGAGGACGTCGGGGCGGTTCGTCGCCGCCACCAGGATGACGCCTTCGTTCGACTCGAACCCGTCCATCTCGACGAGGAGCTGGTTCAGCGTCTGCTCGCGCTCGTCGTGGCCGCCGCCGAGGCCCGCGCCGCGGTGACGGCCGACGGCGTCGATTTCGTCGATGAAAACAATGCACGGGGCGTTCTTCTTGCCCTGCTCGAACAGATCGCGCACACGCGACGCGCCGACGCCGACGAACATCTCGACGAAGTCGGAACCGCTGATCGAGAAGAACGGCACATTGGCCTCTCCCGCGACGGCGCGCGCGAGCAGCGTCTTGCCGGTTCCGGGCGGCCCCATGAGCAGTACGCCCTTCGGGATGCGGCCGCCGAGCTTCTGGAATTTCTGCGGCTCGCGCAGGAACTCGATGATTTCCTGCAGTTCGTCCTTGGCTTCGTCGACCCCGGCGACGTCCTTGAACGTCACCTTTTTCTGAGCGCTCGAAGACAGTTTCGCCTTGCTCTTGCCGAATGAGAGGGCCTTGTTGCCGCCGCTCTGCATTTGCCGCATGAAGAAGATCCAGAAACCGATCATCAGGAGGATCGGGGCCCACGAGTACAACAGCGCCGCCCACGGGCTCGTCGCCGGCTCCCGGGCCGAGACCACCACGTTGCGCTCGATCAGCTTGTTGGCAAGACCTTCAAATTGCGGCGGTGCGTAGGTGCGGAAATTCTCGCCGGACTTGTCGACGCCCGTGATTTCGTTGCCGGTAATGATGACCCGGTCGATCTGGCCGCCGTCGACCGAGGCCATGAACTCGCTGAAGCTCAGGGGTTTGCTGCTGGCCTGGAACTTCGTGGAAAAGTTCCATACGAGGACCCCAATGACGACCAGCGCCATCCAGAAAACAAGGCTTTTGAGCGTCGAGTTCAACAGTTTCCTCCAGACCCCGTGAAATCAAAGAGTATCACCTTAGACCACCCCCCTGCTGTAGTAAGACCAGCTTCCCGCCCCGAAGTTCCACGCGCGTTCCGGGCACATCCACGCCTCCCTGTGCTCGGTTGAGCAGGGCTGTTACAGCTTCGACGTGTTCGAGGCCGATTTCGCGGTTCCTTCCCGCGGCCCGCAGGGCCTGCAGCAACACCCGGTGGAGTACGGGTACGGGCGTTTCGGCAAGA
>Ga0075428_100005925_pt1 | contig 13583 bp, 11 predicted proteins | sample RhiMetdeltSRZDD2_FD_75291 | JGI IMG/M metagenome (GOLD analysis project Ga0075428, IMG submission 75291) | Populus rhizosphere microbial communities from Tennessee, USA - Rhizosphere MetaG P. deltoides SRZDD2 | ecosystem: Host-associated > Plants > Roots > Rhizosphere > Soil | place: USA...
AGCAGTGCGCGGACGAGTGGCTCGGGCCTCTCAAACGCAATGAAAGTCTCGAGTGTCGAGCAGGTGAAAGGGGCCAGGGACAGGGGCATGTCCAAGGGGTACTGCCTTGGGCGCTGTGGAAACACTGCCCTGCCGAAATACGGGACGCCGCCGATAGCAGCGAGGAGGTTCCAGACCTGCGCCAAATGCAGCATCTCCTGCGAAGCGACGAAGTAGAGCTGGGCTGCCCAGCGCCTGATTCGCTGTACCTCGTGCCACACAAGCCCGTCCGAACCCGACTGCTTGAGGCTAAAGGCTGCGTAGAGGTAAGCGCACGCAAGACTGTGCTCAAGCTCGCACGCGTGGGACAGAAGTGTCAAAAGCTCGGACCTGGTATCAACGCGGGGTGGTATCGGCATCCAGAGACTCTTTCATGTTGAAGCGAGGGCACGATCGAGAAATGAGGCCAAGCGGAGAGCGAGCGCGGCGACCGTGAGGGTTGGATTCGCGGTACCGCTCGTCGGAAACACGCTCGATCCGACGACGAAAAGGTTTGGGTGATCGTGGGACCGGCAGTTGGCATCAACAACTGAGGTCCGAGGGTCGGACCCCATCCGGCATGTCCCCATGATGTGTCCGGCACCAGAGAAGGTACTCTCGTCCGCTTCGAACTTTGCCGCGTCCTCGTAGCCAATTGAGTCGAAGATCCGCTTCATGACAGTCTCGGCATAAAGGTATCCAGCCCGCGAGTAATCATCTGGGCGAAAATGCATCAGGGGAAAGGGAATCCCGTTCTCGTCCTTTACCGACGCTTGCGCGATCCGGTTCGAGGGTCGCGGCAGCACTTCAGCGGAGCAGCTGATGCGGAACAGCGTCTCCGTTTTGCCGCGTAGCGCATCCCGGAAGGCCCTCCCCAGAAGGCCCTTTTCCGCGAGTTCCATGACAGTCGACTCCAGCTTGACCGCCCGTCCCGCGCCATCGTTGCCGAGCGAGAGACGGAATGCCGCCCGCGTGCGGCGGAAGTCTCCGTCGCGGAACGCATCGATACCGGAAGTGGTGGGCGGGCCGCGGAACGGGAACATTGGGGTCCGTGCGCGGATCCATGCGAAACGATTTAGGTGGTCCATCAAGTTGCGGCCGACTTGATCGCTTGAGTTGGCGATCCCGCTGTGGAGGAGGAGACGAGCGGACTCGATCGCGTGTGCCGACAACACGACGAGGCGCGCCGAAGCGAAGGAGCGCGTCTTGTCTTTGCCGACGTATTCTGCACCGGTGATCACTCCCGATTCCGAGTCGGGGATGAGACGGACTACCGTTGTGTTAGCAAGGAGATCCGCCCCATGATCCATGGCCTTCTGAACGTGCAACGATGCGTCGTATTTCGCCTGGATGGGGCACACTGGAACGCAGCTCGAGTTCCCAGCGCAGGCGGGTCTCCCGTCGTAGGGACGTGAGTTGCGCGCTTGCGGCGTGCGCAGGACCTCCAGCCGTACGCCATCGAACGATTTCCCCCGGAGAGCTTCCTCAACCAATAGATCGCTGTAGCTGGGCCAGATTTCCGACATGGGAAATGGTGTGGACCGGTATGCGCCCAAAAGTCCATCCCATTGCTCGTGGCGGCCAGCGACACCCAGCTCGATCTCTGCTTCGGCATACCACTTCTCGAGATCCATGTAGGAGAGCGGCCAGTCAACGCCGACGCCATAGAGAGTGGCCATTTTGAAGTCGGATGGAACGAGTCGGGGAACGTTCCCCAACCAATGCCAGGTGGAGCCCCCCACGGCCCGTTGGTACGTACTTTTGAAGGGGTCATTGGACTGGCGATAGTACGTCCGTCCAGGATCCGTCGCAGCATCGTCCGGGCGCATCGCGGCATTCCATAGCTTCCGATAGGGCGACCCGGGTGTCTTCTCATCGGCCGTGGCATAGGCCTTGACCGCCTCCAGTCGATCAATCACGGGCCCGCTCTCAATTAGCAGCACGCGGTGGCCCTTTCGTCGGAGCCGGTACGTCAGAAGCGCGCCAGCTACGCCGGCTCCAATCACGATCACGTCGTGCGATTCCCCCACGGTCACCTCCTACGAGTTGTCGGGCGTGTAACGCCAGTGACCGAAGTAGCCCCCCGATTGCCCCGGCGGGTGGGCTCCTATCGCCTCCCAGAGGAGCGCGCCGAAATACGGCTCGGGGTCGTCCTCCGGATAGTCGAGCTTACCTTCGACCAGCAGCCCCCCCGTGTACCATAGGACAAGGACAACCGCCGCAACCTGGGCGAGCGGGCTGCCGTTCAGTGCTCGGCGTAACGCCTCTTCCTCGTCAGGTGATCCCTGAGCACTCATCCACACGGTAAGCAATTCATCGAGATCCGTACGCACCTTCGGATCCGAGGAGAGGTGGGCCAAATGGTTGTGGGCCAGGTTCATGTCGAGTTCGGAAACGGCAGTGATGCACCGGGACAGTTCCACAAAGGCGCGCAGCCGAATCGTCTCGTGGCCGCTCGGAAAGTCACCTGTGATCGGCATTTGGTGCATCCTCAGCGTAGCATGTCCGTTTCTTGGAGATGGAGCCGCGCGAGTGCCTGCTCAACCGCGGCATATCGCGCATGTGTCGTCTCGCTGAGATCTTTCACGCCCCCCCAGAAGAGGTCCAGGGCCTTCTTCACCGGCTCTACTTTGGCCACCAAAACAGCTGCGCGTTGAATTGCGAGCAGCGTGACTGGCTTGGGGAGCACGCCGGTATGGACGACCACGGGATCACTGTGGATATTCTGACGCCCAAGGGTCACCAAGTTCTCCGCCGCGTCGGGCTTCTTCTCCGCAAGCATGCGAATGACCCCATCGTGGCCGGCGCCGACATCGGCTTGGCCATCGTAGACGGCCTGGACGGCGAGATCATGCCCCCCCATGAACTCCACGGTGCGGAAAAAGGTGAAGGGGTGGATTCCTGCGTCGTGCAATACGAGTGCAGGGATGAGGAAGTTCGAGGTCGAAAACCGACTCCCATAGGCGATCCGGAGCGTGCCACCACCTTTGCTCGCGAGCTCTTCAAGCGATTCTACGCCAAGGTTCCTATGGCAATACACTTGGCCAAAGTACTCGACACCCTCCTTGCCATCGATCACGCGGTGGGCCACGCACGCCGGAACGATCGCAGGGTTTCTCCAATTTGCAAACACATACGCAACCGGTTTCATCAGGGAAAGCTCAGAACCACCGGCCAGAGTGCGGTCGAACTGGTCCGGGACTTCCAGAGCGGCCGGCACCTCGATTTTGATGACGGAAGAGAAACTTGCGCTGAGGGCTTCGGCCAGTGCGGTAGCGAACACTTGAACCGAGCTGTGAACCTCTTCTTCCGACTTCCCCTGCGTGATATCCGGATAGTAAGTCATCCTGAGCGTGGCCAAAATCTTCCTCCTGTGCCGAGGTAGCCTGACACCGCCGAATAGGTTTGCCCATCCTCTACTCAGTAAACCACAGTTTGATCACGTCGTAGGGGACGGCCACTTTACGCGCGCTGACCACTTCAAAAAGCTGCCACAGCGGCACTGCAGACGGTAATGCGCCTTGGACCAGTTTCTTGCCGTCGCGTTGACGTTTGAGCCAATTGATGAAACTTGCCGCGTTCGGTTTGGCATTCATCCACTTCTGTACACGGCGGAAGAACTTAGGGTAGACGAGGGCACCACTGGCTCCCAACGCATCCTTAGTAGGCACGAAGCCGGTCGTAGTGACGTCCGCAACCCACACGCCCCTCTTAGAATTCCTGGCTGTCTCCCCACCTTGCTGAAATACCAACGCGTGTGCTTCATCAGTGTTCTCGTAGAAGGCGGGGAAGGCCCAGCCCCGTGTAGTCTGCTGGTAGTTGGCGCTCGACCTCAGGACCGTCATGATATCCGCGGCTGATTCAACCCGTCCATGCGAGAACCCCGGGTTACCACGAAATAGATAGGCCAGGGGGCGTTGGTTCCCATCTAGTCCGTGCGTGGCGATCCAGCCGACGACTTTCTTGGGTGTGCCACTGGCTGTAAAATCATCGTCGGCCAGGCCCAGCGCATCCGGATCGAAACCCAAGTGCCTCAGCAGGGCGTTCCGCGAGGCAGCCCCGAGCGGCTGCGCCTTCTCTGGAGAATCGATCGATTGCAGGCGAATGTTGACCGTCCTTTGGCCAGTCGAGTTGACTGGCACGTTCGTTTTGACCGGGCCAGAGGAGTACCTCTTCGAGGCCGCGAACGAAATCGTATCTCCATCAGGCATTTGTTTACCCCGGACAACGAAAAACCCCTTGAGCGTTAGGAATGGGACGCCAGCGGAGTTCCTTAGTGAGCGCTTAGCCATTTCATCTCCATTCTTGTTGCGGCTAATACTATCGCGAGTACTCCAACCGCAACTGGTGAACCGATGCTACCGAACATCTTTTGATCCCCTCTCAACCGGCGCGGAGAAAAAAGAATTCGCAGTGGCACCGCCAACGAGCCACTACCCGATCGACAAAGCCCTCCGCGTTCGACCCTTGTACCACCAGGGGAGGGTGCTGGCAAGGGGAGGACCTCTCCTTCCCGGAGCAGTGGGACGTCGACAGCCAAGGTGAAACCGCACGCGGAGTATTTGACGCTCGGAATCACGTCGAAGATGGCCTTTGGGTGGCGCGGGCGACAGGACTTCATGGTTGCGAGCTGAGAAGTTCATTTCAAGAGCCTTCCGGTAATCTGATGGCAAATGGGTATCGGCATGGAATCGTGCCCAGCGCCCCTTCTTAGACGCGGTGGCGGGCGTTGCGACCAACGGGGGGAAAATCTCTGGCCACGGACCGCCGGAGCAGCATCGGCGCCGGAGCCCGAGATTCCGTAATTTTACGGAGACAGATGTCTCGCACCCCTTGTTAATGTGGAAAATCCTGTAAGCCCTTCAAAGCCGTTTTCGCTGGGGTGTGCGATTTATAACCTCTCGACGTTCCTTGTTTTCAGAGGGCTGCATGCAATGACGTAGCGCCCACCGGGACAGACCGATTGCGACTCCGCGGGAGAGGAGACGCTTTGAGCCACGATGACTTCGGATTTCTTGCCAGACGAGAGTTGCTCGCCCGCTACCAAGACTGGGTTCTCTGGCTACCGAAGCCGGTCAAGGTCCGGATCCTTGTCGTTGCGGACACCCTCCGTGACATTCGATACGTCGTTCGGGCTGGGGATGATGATCGACGTACTTCGAGAGAACGCCCTTGGCTACGCCACCTTCGAGGTGGTACTCGCTCGGCTGGGGCATCGGTTCAGCCTCCGTCGTCGACAACACACCTGGCCCGAGGCGACCTTCCCTACGTTTCGATTCATCCACACCGATGCCAGCGGCCAATGGCCGACCTGGATCCTGGCCGGGAGCGCCCTCGACGTGATCGGACTGAAAGGTGCCCGAGTGTCTGTTCACCTCGTGGCTGTGGGATGAGATCCTTGTGGCGATCCACCCGTGGTGGAAATGGAAGATCCGAGAGAGGGGACCTATCCCCGGTCCCTGGCCGTGTCTGTCGTGCCCGCCTATCGAACTCTTGGAGCGCAACATCCTGGGCTGACTGATCAAGGTCGCCCTGGAGACCCGTGACGACATCCTCCGACAGGCTGGGAAGAGCAAGCCCAGCGCGGAACTGACGGAGAAGTTCGAGCGCCGAATTCGCCAGGAAGGCGTACGGATCGGGTTGCAGGGATGGCAGGAGCAGATGCAAGCCGCAGCGAAGTCGCTCGGCGACACGAGCGCTCTCGTCGAGAAAGCGATGAAGCAGCTCTGTATAGTCGTTTTCTCCTCGGCTCTGAAAGCCTCCGCCGCCGGGACAGACCCTGCGGTGGGGGCCAATTCGTTGCCTCACGGTGCGTCACGTCGGTCGTGCGTGGGAGAGCCGTCGTGTCGGTCTCACTACAGCTTGCGGTGGCTTGCCTCGTCAGTCCTGCGTGAAAAGCCGTCGTAGTCCTATGAGCCATGACCGTCGGCGGCAGTCCTTCACGAGCCAAAGGCGTCCCCGCAAGGTTGCTGCCTTGCACCAAACCAGAATCGGCGACATCGATCCAGTCGGCGCGTCTGGCAGCGACCGCAGGGGGCGAAGAGGGCATCTTCGAAGAAGACGCTGTGAACGGGATATAAGAATGCGTGTGCCTGGTATGTATCTGCGCACAAGAGACATATCCCCGCATCGCACTATTGACATGACATTCCTGGTGACGAACCGACAAATATGGCGAAAGTCCTTCAAGTGCTCTGAGTCCATAGCATTAGCATCTTCTGAGAAGAATCGCGTAGTCCGAGTAGACTCTCGACAGGAGGTCTCGGATGCCCAGAGGATCAGCAGCATCCGGTCTTTACCATTGATCATCTCGCCCGGGCGCCAGCCATGACATCCTGCGGACGCAACGGCGTGCCGGACCGCCGCCGACTCGGCCCTCAGATTTTTTGATTTCTAACAAAATGGGATTCTTAGAAAGAATGGCTTGCAGTTCGCGCGCGCAAGACGTAGCTTCACGACAAAGTAAGGGCATGTACGGCCTGAGTGAGCGTCCGCCCCAACCGTCCATGGCAGAGTCCGACGCGCCCCTGTCTTTAGCAGCGCATCAAAAGGAGAAGTGATGAAGCGTACCGCCTACGCGGTGTTGGTCGTGCTTGGTCTGGCGACCGCGGTCAATGCACAGGTAGGTCCGGGTAGTCTTGGTATCTACGCGGATCCAGGTGGGACCGTGTCGTGTGCGAACCTCCCACCGTTCACAGCGACCGTACTCTATGTTGTCGCCACAACCAGTGGATTGACCTCTGCAGGACTCGCGGGAGCCGAGTTCCGAGTCGAGGTAACGAATCCCACTGGGTGGTATCTCTCATATTCCTACTCACCGCCTTCTGGCGGCATCGTTCTCGGTAGTCCGCTCGACACGGATCCGGATCCGGATGCTGGCGGCGGGGTAACGATCGGGTTTTCGTCGTGCGAGCCCCCGTCGTCAACCGGCAAGATCACTTTCGGTACAATCACCGTGTTCAACACTGGAACCGGGAGCTCCACAAGTCTGGTAGTCCGTCGCCACTCGACGCCAACGAACCCAACCTACCCCTGCCCGCTGTTCGTCGCTTGCGATGCACCTGTGTTCACGAAGTACTGCACGATGCCAGCCGCGGCAGGCGGTTGCTCGACGTTGACCGTTCCCAAGATCCTTCCTTCGACGGCGGGCGATCCTGTGGTCGCTACCTTCACGCTCAGCCCGGACGCAATCCCGGTGCCGACTGGTACTGCCTTCACCGAGATGATCGATCTAAGCGGATCGGAGCTCTGGGTGATGGGACAGCAGATCACAACGCCGTCGGTTCAGTTTGCCTTCGACGGGTCCTTGCTGCGGATCGGTGGCGTAGTCGTGCCGCTCACACCGGAAACCCCTGTGTTGAGCGACGAGAGACTGATGCAGACATTTGGGAGCGTTCCCTACGTAACTCAGAAAATCGCGGATGGCATTCCTGTTGCTACTGCGGTTACGCTCTTCGAAGCCGAGTGTCATGCAATTACCAAGCGGATTGTAGAGGCTGTCAAGCGAGGTGATACCATGGCGGCGCGGCGAGTGTTGGAGCGGTCGGCGCTAGTGGAATCGTTCCAAATTGCCGGAGATGGGTCTTCATACTCGGCGCGGTACCGCGGCCTCGTCATTGACCATGTAGTCAATGGTGATCTTAGGGCATCGGCTGGACCAGTAGCAGAAAAGCCGTTAGCACAGGTCGCACACGGCTATCTAACCCCCCTTGAGAATGCCGCAGCACGCGGACAACTGATCATGGTGACTGCTGGTGCGGTCTTCGCATGGGGCGGGGAAGCAGAGATGGCTGTGGTCCGGGCTCAGATTGGGCACGTCCTGGCCGGTGGGAGTTTGGAGACCGTACCTCCTGGCCCGCTGGATCCTAAGCTATTCCACAACCAAGGTCCACTTGGTGAACTGATTGCAGCCGCGAGAAAGGCGGAGAAATGACGCTCGGTCGACTTGTTCTGCGGTTAGCGATTGCAACGATCGGCATTGTGTCAGCAGGTGGGCAGCGGGTGCTCGCGCAAGGCTCTGTTTGTCCAGAGTCGACCGCCCGGAATGCCTTGGCGATTTGGTATCTCCAATGGGACGTGCCCCCACTCCCGGACATTGGCTGCAGCGCATCGGGGGCCTACATGAACGCGTATGGGGGGTTGTTCGACGAATACGAAGCCCATGGGGAGTGGTGGGACGATACGGCGAACTACACTCTCGTGACAGAGACTCCGGCGATCACGATGTATTTCGCCAATACTCAAATGGCCGGCAAAAGTGTCGTTCTTTTCGATACCCATGGAGGTGGCGCGGGCACGTCGACTCCAGGTGCACCTGTTCTGGAGTACCACCCGAATCTAACGTCCGCTTTGGACGCAGCAGCCAACTATCTTCAAATTGGCACTTACGGGCCTAACGAGATAACGACCCAGAGTAGTTCTTTTGGATCTACCTGGCAAGGGGTTGGCCCGACGTCACTTGGAATACGGCAAAAGTTCCGTGTGAATCATCAGAAGGCCTTGATTCTCGGCTTCTGGAGCAACAGCGATGAAACAAGAGATGACTGGGGGCGTGCTGCCTTCATCGGGCACTTTGATAGCCCCGACTGCAATCTGAGTCAAGATGGCACCGTAACGATTTTGAACAGGCTCGCCTGCAAAGCTCCGGGTGGTAACACGGTCCAAGCGTCAACGCTCAATCTCAGCATGGCCATGACATGGGCTGGTGCGGGTGGTTGGGCACTGAGCTGCAACGTTGGCTGCGATAACGGCGTCGCTAGATTCCATGCAGCAGGGGCCTTCGGTGACGAGGTGTGGGGGCTTTTCGATCACCGTAATAGCAAGTCCATAAGGATCCTGGGCTTCAAGTCCCGTGATGACTGGCCGCAACGGGGGACAGTCCTGCGAGAGATCAACCCGCTCCCCGACGGAGGCCACGCTTACGTCGAGAAGGGCTTAGCTGGGCATGGATTCCCATATTTCTGTTGGGTTGAGGAGGACATTTCGGGCAAGTTGTCATGGTCCGAGCCCTTCGCTGTAACCAAGCGCCCTGAGAATTGGGACGAGCTCATGCGCTATGGCAACGAGGTCGTGGAGGAGCAGCAGAGAGTCCCGGAGGGCGAGCCTTCATTCAGAGAGGTGTGGTTTGGCAAGAATGGGGAAGTTCTCAACTCGCCACAGGCTGCGAAGTCCGGGGATGAGGACGAGAGGGTGGCGGCGAACCCATATCCGGGCACGGACGTAGCCCTCTTGGGCATGAACACCGGGGACGGCGGACGGGTTGCCACAGAACTAGCGAACCTCCAAGCGATCGATCCGACCTGGACGGTACGCACGTTCTATAACTCTCCTTACACGACCGTGGCCGTCCAGCAGCAGATAGCAACCGACATTCGCCAAAACAACATCGCTTACAACAACTGGTGCACGGCGCATCCCGGTGAGTGCACGCGCACCTACCCTGAAACTCCCGTGATTGGGCTGATCGGTAGTCCACTTGGTGCTTCGGCCGAGGTTGAGTATGCTACGTTCCCGGATTCCTACGATCACTGCGGGCACGTTGCAGTGGGCCCCTGCATCGATGCAGGGGCTGGTGCAAACATCATCGTCGGGAGTTCGCCGCTTGAGGATTTACCGATCTATCTCATCCCGGCCTCCACACAAAGTGAAGTGGCGAACCTCAAGACTTCCGCTGCTCGCTATGAAGATCCGACAAATCCCTCCCGGGTTCATACTCGGGCGATCTTTCTCGTTGGAGATCGGTACAATGGGGGCATGCAACCGCTACCAGAAATGTCGCTGCAGAACCTCGAGAGCGCATGTGAGGCACAAGGGATCCCCGCGTACAGCTTACGTGCGAGCGGGTATCCTGCAGGGGTATATGCGCCGCGCAAAACAGACTTCGTTGCGGCCGTGAATGCGGGCACGAGCCTGATTGCGGGATGGGGAGGGTCAACAACCAAGGTCCAGTGGCCAGGCGATTTCACGTATGGTCTCAATTGGGAGGCCGAACTCACAACACCGCAGACAATGGTCGCGCTGCTACCCAGTTGCAATACGGCAGCAGAGCAGACGAGCTTTTGGTCCTCAACGTCGACGATCAAGAGAGGACTCTTCGCTTCTCCATCCGGGACAACACTTGCTTTCGCGCTCGGCCACATGAGGGGCGGGTATGACCATCAACACGGTCTCTGGATGGAAATCATCGGTTTGGCGTATGCAGATGCTGCGGTCGGCACGCCGTGGCCGCGGATCATCTTCGATGCCAAGTACCGTGCCGTCGCACAGTATCCATTCCTTGAGGACTACCTGCGGAGCGCGCTCTCGGTCGGAACGATGGTGCGCAAGCAGCCGCAACCGACGACCAGCGACGTAGGTCCAGACGATGCGACTACCGGGTTGCCAGAATCGCTCGGTCTCCGCGTCGTGGGGACTGAGAGCGGATGGCCAACGTTCGAGTTTTCACTCCCACGGGCGGATGATGCGAGCCTCACCGTGTATGATGCGCGCGGCCGCCTGGTAGCAACCATCTACAGTCAGCGGGCAGATGCTGGTCGCTTGCGCGTAACCTGGAACGGAAGGGACAAGCATGGCGAGGTCGTTCGTTCCGGCGTTTATTTCGCCAAGCTGTTGACGAGGGTCAACGGCGTCGCGACCACGAAAACAGTGATCGTTCGGTAGCGACGTAGCGACCAGCACAAAGTGCTTTTTGAAGAGATGACCTCGGTGTGCTAGCAGCGCCGGGGTCATCTCTAGGTCGTCCAGTTCGACGATGGCGTCGGGTGAGATGGGCACATCCTCTTGAAGTCGGAGAAACCGTTCGCGTTCGCCGGTATCTGAGAGCCGCCGGCGTCGCCGGCGGAGAGCCGATGTTCGCGCGTCATCACGACGCGGCCCAACGGCAAGGTTGCGCGGGTCCACGACCGGATACCGGTGAGCCGACACTATCGAAAGCCCAATCTTGCCACATGCAGTTGATGGAGGCGTGTCGGCTGCATCCAATGGAGCTCACCACGAGTCTTAAGGACTGGTAATGGCCCACCAAGCGCAGGGAGTGGATCTCTTTGCCCACAGCCACAGAGCAAGCAACTCCATGCTCGGCGATCGTTCCGGATTGGAGGCCGGGAAGTTGGTGCTGCTGAGCTGCCCGGTGCACCCACACAAGTACCATACCTGACTTCTCAAAAATGAGACGCGTCATTTCCATTCCGCGTCCGGTGGGACCTCGTGATCCTGGCCGACCGCGGCGGCCAACGGTTCCGTCACCAGCAGATCGAGGAGAACGTGCTTGGGATCTGGTTCCAGTATAGCGCCACGCGCGATCCCCAAGTGTGGAATTCGGAAAATGTTCCGGCGAGAATCTAGCGGTGAAGCTCGCGACGGCAGCTTGGTTGTTTGCCTGCCAGGCCATGTAGCGGATACCCGGAGTTCGTTCAGCCGGCCGGGCGTTAGTGAATGCTCTGGGGAGCAGTGACGAAGATCTCCGCACCATCGCCGGGATATTTCTGGTGCGGGCCGGTGACCGCTCCGTTCGACTGCTCCGGGAAGCGCTCGAAAGCGGTCGAAACCTCCCGATGCTGCTGCGAATCATTGGCGACGCCGGGGCGCACGAGTTCGAAGCAGACCTGCGGTCATTCCTGGATCATACCGACCAACAACTTGTGCAAGCCGCGTGCGATGCCCTGAAGTTGTTAGCACTCAAGTCGAAGTAATCCTACGAAACTCAGCAAGAACAAGTGCACCGACTGCCTAACGATGCGAATGTTACAAGTGCACGGAGAACGAACTCCGCAGAGCGAAATGTGAGAAATTGAATCCGGGGGTCGGTGGTTACCCTTCCATCTCACTCCTCAGCAATGCCTCTCGCGACGCATCCTGGGGAACATGGAGTCTGAAGACATGAACGCATCGTCGCTAATAGCGAGTGGTACGCAACATCGTGGTGCTGATAGCGTGCCGACCGTGCTGGGCGCAACGGATATCCGCGAGTTTCAGCGGCTCATCGAGAAGAACTGCGGTGTGTTGCTCACGCACACCGAGGCCTGGAACCGCGCGACCGAGCTCGTCGCGCTGTATCGCATGTTCATCGGCCCCATTCCAGAAGACCCGGCGGTTGCTGGACTTGGAGGAGAATCGACAATCGGGTGAACCGGTTGTAGAATGCGACGTTCTAGGCTTGGGTGGACGGGAGGGGCGTCAGTGGCCTGCATCTGGTGCAAGTCGAGTGCAAACCCGACGTCGGTCGAGCACATCTTCCCGGAGGCCCTGGGGTGTCCTAGAGGGCTTCTCTCACCCAGGGCGAGGTCTGTCGACCTTGCAACAATACTCTCGGACGCCTCGATCGTGCGGTGATCAGCCAGCTGGAACCGTTCGCGTTTGTTGTAGGTGTTCCACGCAAGCGCGGAAAGCCGCCAGTCATCGAGCACCGGAAAAACCTTTGGGGCGACTGTCGACGTGGCGAACCCATGATCACGGTGAATACAAGTGCCCAGTCGATCTGGGATGGTGCTCGAACGCTGAAGCCTTTCGGCCGGTCCCCATGGGACGTGCAATGCACGGCGGACACGAATGGGGCGTAGGCCCACGTCTCGCTGACCTTCACGCTCGTCGGCGGTCGGAACTACGTGCGCGCGCTCCACAAAATTGCTCTTGACTCCTCGCGTTCCATCATGGAACAGAGATTGTGCACACGGATCGATACGATCCGATTCGGGCATTCGTCCTCGAAGATCGTGGAGCGCGGCAGGTTGTCTATGGCATGGCAGGAGACGATTATCTGAATCGCGACTTCCCACCGCTGCCGTATCCCGGCGATAGGTTTGCAATCGCCTTCCGTCTCGCCCACTTTTACTTCTGGGTGGATCTCTCGCCGGACCACTCCCTGATCGGCCCGGCCGTCGACCACGTCTGACGCGCCGTTGGGCAGAGTGGCTGGGTCGTGCATCCGTCAAAGATCTGAAAGCGCCCTTCCCCTTCGACCGGCGCGTCGGATGTCCATGCGATGTTCACACCGAGGGCTCAGAGAAGGATCCTCCACCACCCTCCACAACAGCGAGAACGAAGCCGAAGCTGAGGGAGATCCTAAGGTTCTGACTTCCCATCTCTTGCCCGGCTCGAACAGGGAAAGTTACCCTGTAAGCTTCCTATGCCCCGCTACGTCATCTACGCCCGCAAATCGACCGAATCGGAAGACCGCCAGGTCCTCTCGATCGACTCGCAGATCCGCGAGCTGCACGCGCTCGCGGCTCGGCAGGGTATTGGTATCGCCGAGGTCCTGACCGAATCGCACTCGGCCAAGGCCCCTGGCCGGCCAGTGTTCGGCAAGCTGATGCGCGAAGTGCACCACGGTCGCGTCAACGGCATCGTGGCCTGGAAGATGGACCGGCTCGCACGCAACCACCTGGACACCGGCACGGTGCTGCAGGCCCTCGCCGATGGGCTCCTTGAGCAAGTCGTCACCATCGACCGCACCTACACCCCGAACGGTAACGATCGCTTCATCGGCAACTTCGAGCTCGGTATGGCGACCAAGTACATCGATGACCTGCGGCAGAACGTCAAGCGTGGAATACGGGCGAAATTGCAGC
>Ga0075428_100005926_pt1 | contig 13582 bp, 12 predicted proteins | sample RhiMetdeltSRZDD2_FD_75291 | JGI IMG/M metagenome (GOLD analysis project Ga0075428, IMG submission 75291) | Populus rhizosphere microbial communities from Tennessee, USA - Rhizosphere MetaG P. deltoides SRZDD2 | ecosystem: Host-associated > Plants > Roots > Rhizosphere > Soil | place: USA...
GCTGCCACGCGGGGTACGTGTCTTGCTGCTCTACCGTTCAGATGGCTGCCCCGAAGGACGTCGTTCGCATCGCCGCGCTCGCGGATCTCCATTACAGCCGCACCAGCACACAGGGCGTGCTTCAGCCCCTGTTCGAGCAAATCGCCGCGGCCGCCGATATCTGCATACTCGCCGGAGATCTCACGGATTATGGATTGCCCGAAGAAGCCCGCTCCCTCGCGCGTGAGATCACGGGCGCGCTGAAGATCCCCGCGATCGGGGTGCTCGGCAACCACGACTGTGAATCAGGTCACCAGGACCAGATTCGAGCCATCCTCAAAGACGCCGGCGTCGTGACCCTGGATGGTGACACGACCGAGCTCTACGGGATCGGATTCGCAGGCGTCAAGGGATTCGCCGGCGGCTTCGGCAGACGCGCGCTGGGCCCTTGGGGTGAAGGCATCATCAAGACGTTCGTGCGCGAGGCCGTTGATGAGGCGCTGAAGCTCGAAACAGCTTTGGCGCGACTGCGAACCAATCGCCTCATCGCCATCCTCCATTACTCACCCATCGAAGACACCGTCGTTGGCGAACCGAAGGAGATCTATCCGTTCCTCGGCTGCAGCCGACTGGAAGAACCGTTGACCCGCTATCCCGTGACGGCCGTGTTTCACGGCCACGCACATCACGGTCAACCTGAGGGAAGGACTCGCAACGGCACGCCTGTGTACAACGTGTCGATTTCGCTGATGCGCGAGCACTTTCCAGATCGTCCGTTTCGTAAGGTCGAAGTCGACCTGCGACCAACGGCAGAACCCACGAGGGCACAATGAGTGGACTCTTCACGCTGGCACTCCTGGCGATCACCGCGCAAACGCCTGCACCACAGACGTCATCAGCCGCGTTGATGGACGGCATCGCGATGCAAGTCGGACTGGACCGCGCTGGCTTCTCTGCTGGTGTGATCGACGGACAGCTCGGCACCAATACGAAGCGTGCGGCCGAGGCGTATCGGCAGCAAAACGGACGCGATCCCGAGCCGGCGTCAGAACCGCTGACGAACTACCAAATCACCGAAGGCGATGTGGCCGGGCCGTTTGCGGACGCGATCCCGCGCGATCTCGTCGAACAGTCGAAGCTCCCCGCGCTGAGCTACACGTCGGTCGTCGAGGCGCTTGCGGAACGCTTCCACACGACGCCAAAGGTTTTACAGACGTTGAATCCAGACGCGGCGTTCAAGGCAGGGGATCAGATCCAGGTTCCCAACGTCGAACCGTTCGCGATTCCCACTGCGCAACCGAACAAAACGAAACCGGCGGCGGTCGGCACATCGGGCCATACGGCGTCAGACGTCGTTGTGCGCGTGAGCCGATCCGCCAGCTCGCTCACGGTCACGGGTGCGGACGGAAAGATCGTGATGTTCGCGCCGGTCACGACGGGAAGCGAGCACGACCCCCTGCCGATCGGCGAGTGGAAGGTGAACGTCGTGCAGTTCAATCCGACGTTCCGATACAACCCCGACCTCTTCTGGGATGCTGACCCGGCGCACACGAAGGCCACGATTCCTCCGGGGCCCAACGGTCCGGTCGGTTTGGTGTGGATCGATCTTTCGAAGGAACACTACGGCCTGCACGGGTCACCCGAGCCGACGCAAATCGGCAAGACGCAATCGCACGGATGTGTCCGGTTGACGAACTGGGATGCGGTGAAGCTGGCTGGATTGGTCCGGCCTGGCACGAAGGTGGTGTTCACGGAATGACTCGCCGTGCCAAGCGGATCGCGTGGAACGAGTGGTTGCGAGACCTGCGCGCGTTCGGCGCGGGTGCGGCATGCGGCTTCTTTGGCGGCGCCGTGCTGGTGCTCGTGTTGCTCTCGCAGTACCACTTGATCTCATGGCCGAGCCAGAATCCGAACGTGCCCGTGCGAGCCGTCGATGATCCGGGGGCGGCTGTCATCGAGCCTCGCGAGCAACCGTCCGGCACAACCGGCCGAGTCGCGAGCACGCCGGCGACCGTCATTGGACCGGAGCCGTCCAGCCCGTCTGAGCTCGCCGGGCGCGATCTGGTCATCCCCGTGGACGGCGTCAGGCCCGATCAGCTCACGCGGCAATTCGAGGACACACGCGGCGGCTCACGTCGTCACGAAGCCATCGACATCCTCGCACCCCGAGGTACGCCTATCCGGGCTGTGGAGGATGGAACCGTGGCCCGCCTCTTCTTCAGCAAGGCCGGCGGGACGACCATTTATCAGTTCGACCCCACCTCCACTTTCTGCTATTACTACGCCCACCTCGAACGGTATGCCGATGGGCTCCGCGAGGGTCAGCCGGTGAAAAAGGGGCAGATTCTCGGCTATGTGGGAACTTCGGGCAATGCCCCCAAGAATACCCCTCACCTGCACTTTGCGATTTTCAGGCTGACTGAGGCCAAACACTGGTGGGAAGGCACGGCGATCGATCCCTACGACGTTCTGCGGTAGTTCCCCCGGGCCTGTTCCAACCTTTCACGCTCCCCCGCCCGTCCAAGCTTGTGCAGGAGATGAGCTTGCGAGCGGTCACGGCAACGCAGGCGGCGGTGCTGCTGCCCGAAGTCGAGGCACCCACCGCCTGCAGGAGAGAAGATTCGCTGCGGTCTGAGCGCCCGGAACGCGCGTCCCCAGCGGGCGGCGCAGCACTGGACGACTACGTGGCACAAGCCGCGACGGGCGACGTCCGCGCATTCGAACACCTCTATCAAACCCACCTCCCACGCGTGCACAGCCTGGTTCGCCGCATGGCTGGTGGACGGGACGTCGATGAACTCACACAGGACGTCTTCGTTCGTGTCTGGCAGAAGCTTTCGAGCTTCCGCGGCGACTCGGCGTTTGGCACATGGCTCCACCGCCTCGCAGTCAACGTCGTCATCGAACGGTTCCGCCAGGACATGACGCGGCGCAGCCGGCTGCACGACGGTGAGGAGATCTTCGAAACGCTCTCCGCCCCGTCGCGGTCCGGCGATACGCGGATGGACTTCGAAGCGGCGTTGATGACGCTCCCCGACGGCGCGCGGCAGATTTTCGTACTGCACGACGTCGAGGGCTACAAGCACCACGAGATCGGCACGCTGCTCGACATCTCGAGCGGCACGTCGAAGGCGCAATTGCACCGGGCGCGGATGATGTTACGACGGTATCTCAAGTGAGCGCTGCGATGACGACCTCCATTTCCAGCGGTGATGCGTTCACCGATCGGTTGTCTGATTACCTCGATAACGAGGACATGAGCGTCGAGGAGCGCGCGACGATCGAGGCGCACGTTTCCGGATGCGCCGAATGCCGCGCGACGCTTGCCGAGCTGCGCGCGGTCGCGTCGATTGCGGCCTCCCTGCCGGATGCGCCTCCCGCGAACGATCTCTGGGCTGGAATTGCGAACCAGCTGCCGGCTACCAAGTCGACGGTCGTGTCGTTCCGATCGCCGCAACGGTTTTCGTTTACGCTGCCGCAGCTGGTCGCAGCGGGACTCGCGCTCATGGTGTTGTCCGGCGGTATGGCGTGGATGGCTCGCCGCGGCGATCCGCGCGTCACCCTGCCGCCGGTGGCCGGGAACGTCCAGCCTGTCGCAGAGGACGAGTCCCTCACTCGCGTCAGCTTTGCCGATCCACAATTCGACGCGGCGGTGGCCGATCTCGAGCGGGTGCTGGCCGAACATCGCAGCCGGCTGGATCCCGACACGGTGCGAATCCTCGAAGAGAATCTGCTGTCGATCGATCAGGCGATCGAGCAGTCGCGCAAGGCGCTGCGCGCCGATCCAGCGAACGTGTACCTGAACAACCACTTTGCGGCGTCGCGCAACCGGAAGCTGGCACTGCTCCGCCGTGCCAGCGCGCTGGCGATTGCAAACGATCCATCAGGAAGCTGAGACCTGCCAGGAGAGCGATGGGATACCGGACGAGGATGACACGAGCGTTGACACTGGCCGTGGCCGCGTGGCTGATCGCCCCGACAGTTGCCGCGGCGCAGGAGCGCGAGAGCCGCAAGCCGCAAACGGATCGTACCGTTCCGGTCACGCGGGGCTCGCGCCTCGCGATTAGCCATGACGCCGGCGAGGTCGTGGTTCGTACATGGAACAACGATTCGCTGCGGGTCCGTGCCTCGCACAGCGATCGCGTTTCCATCGACGTCCAGACGAACGCCAACATCGTGACGATCCGATCGAAATCAACGGGGCCAAGGGGCTCCGTCGACTATGACATCACCGCGCCAGCGTGGATGCCGGTGAAAGTCAGCGGACAGTTTCTCTATATCGGAATCGAAGGCGCACAGAACGAGGTCTCAGCAGAAACGGTTCGCGGCGACATCGTGATCAAAGGCGGCTCCGGCATCGTCACGGCCAAATCCATTCACGGCGAGATCATCGTGGAAGATGCCAAAGGCCGGATCAATCTGAGCTCCGTGAACGAGGCCATTCGCGTCACGGGTGCCACCGGCGAAATCGTGGCCGAGACCACGAACGGCGATATCTCGCTGTCGAAGGTGCAGGCAAAGCTGGTTGACGTCGCGACGGTGAATGGTGACGTTCTGTTCGAAGGTGGGTTTTCAACGGGCGGTCAGTATCGGTTCGTGACGCACAACGGTGACATCACCCTGGTCATGCCAGAAAACACCGGCGCCACTTTCGGGGTTCGCACATATAACGGCGACTTTCAGAGCAATCTCCCCACCAAACCCGTTGGCGAAATCCGCCGCGGTCGCCGGGTGACCTATACGCTCGGCAACGGCGAAGCCGAAGTCGAGCTCGAGAGCTTCGGTGGCACCATCCGCCTGCGACGTCCGGGAACAGCGCCGGTCCGCCGTCAAACGGACAAGGACAAAGACAAAGACAAACACAAGGATCCGGACAGCGACAAGCAGGCGTCTTACTCGGCCCGCAGCGCCACGATCGGATCGATGCGCGCGGCGCGCAGCGCCGGCGCCGCGGCCGCTATCGTCGCGCACGCGATCAACAGCACCGCAATCCCCACCAGGCTCCACGGATCCCACGGCTCGATGCGGAAGAGCATGTCGGACAAGAGCTGACTCGCGAACAGCGAGGCAAGTCCGCCGAGCAGTACGCCTCCGGCAGCGAGCGCCAGCGCACGCACAACGATCATCCGAACGACTTCCAGCCGTCGGGCTCCGAGCGCCACTCTGATCCCGATCTCTTTCGTTCGCTGACCCACCAGATAGGCCATCACGCCATACAAACCGATCACTGCAAGTAACAGCGCGAGAACCGCGAAGCCACCGACAAGCGTGATGGCAAACTTGCGGAACGCAATGCCGGACGACAGGATTTCGCGCATCGTCCGAATCGAGAACACGGGCAGGTCCGGATCCACGGCTCGCACCACCCGGCCGACCAGACCTTCGAGTTGCTTCGGATCGCCGCTCGTGCGAATGGCGAGGCCCATCGACAGGCTCGAGGCTTGCGACAACGGCCGATAGACCATCGGCGGCGGGCTGGACTCGAGGCTCTCGTTCAGCGTGTCGCCGACCACGCCGACGATCGTCAGCCACTGCGGATTCGGACGAGGACCGCCGAAATGTAGCCGGCGGCCGAGGGGACTCTGACCGGCGAAATAGCGTCGAGCCGTCTCGCTACTGATGATGACCGTGAACCCGCTTGACGCGTCACGAGCGTCGAATGCGCGGCCCTCCCGAATTGGAATCCGCATCACCGCGAAATAATCGTCGGACACGACGTTTCCCTGCACAGTGGGAATCTCACTGGTCGCCGTGGCATCGGCCGCCGAGCCTTCGACGGTGATCGATGAGAAGCCGCGCCTGCCATCGAGCGGGAGGGCTTGCACGACGGCCGCGGATTCGACCCCCGGCAGTTCCCGCAAGCGGCGCAGAATCTCTTCGAACACCGGCAAGCGCGCCTGGTGGCGGAAGTAGGGGCCGGTAGATGGCTCGTTCGGCTGCGCCAGCCACAGACGAGCGGTAAGGACCCCGTTCGGATCGATGCCGGGCTCGACCTTCATAATCTGCCAGAAGCTTCTGACGAGCAGCGCCGCACCAACCAGGAGCAGCATCGCCAGCGCACACTCTGCGACAACCAGCGCGGACCGCATTCTCTGCCTCGCCGGCGACGCAGCTGCTGGTGCATCCTTCAGCGCGCCGAGAATGTTCGGCTGCGAAAATTGCCATGCCGGCACGAGTCCAAACAGAAGGCCCGCGACGAACGTCAATCCGATCGCAAACAACAGAACCCGGACGTCGATGGCGACTTCGTCCGCGCGCGGCAAGTTGTAGGGAGCAAGTGTCAGGATCAGATCTTTTCCCCACGACGCGAGCACGAGGCCGACAAGGCCGCCACCACACGCGATCAGCATGCTCTCGACAATCAGGAGCCGCGCAAGCCGCGAGCGCCCGGCGCCAAGCGCGCGGCGAATCCCAAGCTCGCGTTGCCGATCCGCGCCGCGGGCCAGCAGGAGTCCCGCAATGTTGGCGCACGCGATCGCAAGAACCAACCCTACAGCCGCGAGTGTGACCGTCAGCACCACACCCGTTCGACCAACGAGATCTTCGTGAAGATCGATGATGCGCGGTACCCAACCGGTTCGCGCCGGATAGTCGTTCGGATGCTCGGTTTTCAGCCGTGCGCCAAACGCATCGAGCCGCTGGCGAGCCTCGTCCAGGCTGATGCCGGGCTTCAGCCTGGCGATCGCGCCGGCCAGCGCGTAGCTGGTGCGCGACTTCTCGAGCGGCGCGAACGGCGCAGCGCTGAATCCGGATGGCGCCCACATGTCGACTCCGGTCCGCAGCGCCCGTCCTGGATGACGGAAGCCGGGCGGCATCACGCCGACGACTTCGTACCAATCGCCATCGATCTTCAGCTTGTGCCCAATGACGTCAGGGCGACCGCCGAAGCGCCGCCGCCACATCGCATCGCTGATCACGACAATCTCCGCAATGCCCGGGTGATTGTCGTCCGCGTTGAACACGCGACCAAGCGCCGCCCTGGCGCCGAGCATCGAGAAATACGACGGGCTCACGAGGAGCACTTCGACCCGTTCCGGCTCGTCGACTTCGGTCACGTTCGCGTCGATCGGATACACGCCGGAAATGGACTCGAACAGGTCCGAGCGATCGCGATAGTCGTAGAGTTCGGGCGGTGAGATGCCGATGTCTCTGTTGCCCAGCGCGGTGAGATCGGCGGTTACTCGTACGAGCCGATGCGGCTCCGGAAAGGCCAGAGGTCGCAGGACGATGCTGTTGACGACGGCAAACATCGCCGCGTTGGCACCGATGCCGAGCGCGAACGTCGCAATCGCAATAGCCGCGAGGCCGTGATGCCGGCGGAGGGAGCGCCAACCGAAGACGACGTCCTGCCAGAAGGTCTGCATGAGCCGAGCGCTTCAATAAGCGGACCACAACGTATTCGCGATCCCGTGCAAAAAGACGCCTACGCGGGCTCAAGAACGCCGTGAATCCACCGGTTTCGGGAATCATCTGTTCGAATCCGGACATCTTGCCAGGGAGATGCGCCTAAAACCCTGCGTCGTTCGTCGTATAAGGCATGGCACATCGTTTGGACCGTCGGGGCCGGTCATGAGCTCCACATGCGCTGTTCCGTCGCGGCTTTTGATCGCCGACGATCAGCCTGATCTAATCGACGCGCTCCGCCTGCTGCTCAAGGATCAGAGCATCGAGGTGAGCGCCGTCTGTTCCCCCGAAGCGGCATTGGCGGCGATTGCCGCGAACTCGTTCGACCTGCTGCTGATGGACCTCAACTACACGGGGGACACCACCTCGGGCCGTGAAGGGTTCGATCTCCTCTCTCGCGTGCAGGCAGTCGACAGCATGCTGCCAGTCATCGTGATGACCGGCTGGGGATCGGTCGATCTCGCGGTCGAAGCCATGCGGCGCGGCGTGCGGGACTTCGTGCAGAAGCCGTGGGACAACCACCAGCTTCTAGCCACACTGCGCAACGAAATCGACGAAGGGCGGGCAAGGCGTCAACGGATCGCGCTGGAGCGGCGCGAGCTCGAAGAAGCGCGGCGTATTCAGCGCAAGCTGCTGCCCTCGGTCCTGCCCCAACTAAGCGGGTGCGAACTGGCGGCGTCGTGGCAACCAGCCTCGGGGGTTGGCGGCGACTGCTACGACGCGATTCCCTTCGGCCGCACGAGACTTGGCATCTCAATCGCCGATGTCGTCGGAAAAGGCATTCCTGCGGCATTACTCATGTCAAACCTGCAGGCGGCGGTCCGCGCGTTTGCGACCGGCGCCGCGCTGCCCGCTGAGATCTGTCATCAAGTGAACCGCATCCTGTGCGGGCACATCGCGGAAGGTCGATTCATCTCGTTCTTCTACTGCCTCTTCGACGAAGAAGTGTCGCTGCTTACCTACGCGAACGCGGGTCACTATCCGCCAGTCCTCGTCCACAAGGACGGGCAGGTCGAACGTCTCGGTGTAGGCGGTGCGGTTCTCGGCGTATTTCCTGACGGCGCGTACGAGCAAGGCCAGACAACTCTCTGCGAGGGCGACCGCCTCGTGCTGTACACCGACGGCATCACTGAGGTGACCAACGCAGCGGAAGAGGAATTCGGGGAAGCACGGCTCGTCGATCTCGTCGTCGAGAATCGCGCCTGCAGCGCGCCGGCGCTCCAGGCGCGGCTGGCCGAAACCGTGTCGCAATTCTCCAATGACCGGTTCGTGGACGACGCGACGCTAATTGTTTTGGCGATCGATTAATTTCATAAATCAGCCGATTGCGTGGTGGAACTGCAGTTCAGAGGGACGAAACCCGCGATTACAGGTACGAACGCCCAAAATGGGCTGCTTTTCACTCCTTGGTATGGTGCGTTATCCCACCACTCATCCCTTGACGAATGACGTCACAGCCATAAAGATTTGTTAACAATGCAAAAGGCTTGGACACCCCCGCTGCGATGGGTGTTTGCGGCGGCGACGCCGCTCGTCCTCTTCTCTACCCTCCAAGCCTATCGGCTCACGACTCTCAACTGGCGCGGTCCCCACGACATCGAAGTCACCAAGCTGCTGTTGCTCAACGGCGTGTATTGGTATGTGCCGGCGCTCCTGACGCCGATGATCTTCCGCCTCGCGCACCGCTTTCGCGTGGACGGGTCGCACTGGCTGCGCGCGCTTGCCGTGCACGTGCTCTGCGCCTTCAGCTTTTCCGTCGTTCATTGGGCGTGCATGATTACGTCGCGCGTCGTTCTCTACGAGAACGCCACCAAGGCCGCGACGGTCCCGTGGCCCGTGTTTCTCCAGCGGCAGTTCCTCACGAACCTCGACTGGACCCTGATGGTCTACTCCACCATCGTCGGTCTCAGTTACGCGCTGGCTTACAACCGCGAGTCGCAGGCCGGCGTCGTCCGGGCGGCGCAGCTCGAGACTCGGCTGGTCGAGGCACGCCTGCGAACGCTCGAGGCCGAACTGCATCCGCATTTTCTCTTCAACACGCTGCACGCGATCTCGACGCTCGTTCACACGAATCCTGACGCTGCCGATCGCATGATCAGCCGATTGAGCGATCTGCTCCGGCTCACGTTCGATCGATCGGGCGCGCCGCGAGTGTCGCTGCAAGAGGAATTGGAGTTCCTCCAGAAGTACCTGGAGATCGAGCAGACGCGCTTTCACGATCGGTTGTCGGTTCGCTTTGAGATCGATCCCGAGACGCTCGATGCCGAGGTGCCGCGGCTCATCCTGCAGCCGCTCGTCGAGAACGCCATCAAGCATGGCGTTTCGCCAAAACCCGGCAGCGGTCTGGTGCAGATCCTGGCGCGCCGCAACGACGACAACCTGCTGCTCGAAGTCAGCGACAACGGCGTGGGCCTGAGCTCGGGGGCGCGCGACCGCTTGCGCAAGGGCATCGGCCTCTCGAATACGCGCGATCGGCTCGAATGCCTCTACGGCTCGCGTCACAAGGTCGAGTTCTCTGAAGACGCCACCGGGCTCGCCGTCAGGTTGGAGATTCCCTTCAAACGCACGCCGGCGCCACCCGGCGAGGCGCGGTTTCAAGTCGCATGACGAACGGCCGGGTCCGGGTTCTAGTCGCCGACGACGAGCCGCTGGCCCGCGAGCGCTTGCGGCTGCTGTTGTCGCGCGAAGAAGGCATCGAGCTCGTCGCGGAATGCCCTAACGGTACGGACGCCATCGAAGCTATCGATCGCCTGCAGCCTGACCTGGTCTTCCTCGACATTCAGATGCCCGGCGCCACTGGCTTCGAGGTGATTGAAGCGGTCGGCGCCGAGCGCATGCCGCTCGTCGTGTTCGTCACCGCTTTCGATCAGTACGCGCTGCGGGCGTTCGACGTGCACGCGCTTGATTACCTGTTGAAGCCGTTCGATCGGGAACGCTTTCACGAAGCGCTGGTTCGCGCGCGGCAGCAACTCGATCGGCGGACCAATGGCGATCTCGAGCGCCGCCTGCTCGAGCTCGTCCAGGATCTCAAACCGTCGGCGCAACGGCTCGAGCGATTCGTGATTAAGTCGGGCGGGCGCGTCTTCTTCGTGCGGTCCGACGAGATCGATTGGATCGAGGCCGCCGGGAACTACGTCAAGCTGCACGTTGCCGGCGAGTCCCACCTCTTTCGCGAGACGATGAACACCCTCGAAGCGCAGCTCGATCCCGACACCTTCTTCCGCATTCATCGCTCTCACATCGTGAACATCGAGCGCGTCAAAGAACTGCAACCATGGTTCAACGGCGAGTACGTCGTGTTCCTGCGCAACGGGACGCGGCTGACGCTCAGTCGGGGGTATCGGGAGAAGTTGCAGGAGCGGATTGGGCGTTCGTTGTAACGTGTCAGGCAGGCTTCGGACACAACTGCTCGAACTCTTCCAGATGCGCCGCGCGGGCGTGCGCGTCTCGCCAGTCCGCTAATCCTTCCTTCACAACCCGCGCGAGCGATTCCTCCATCGTGAAGGAGCCGTACTTGCGCGTGATTGTGATCTCTTGATGCAGGTGCTGCATCGCGTTCTTGCGAATGTGCTGACGTGCGCCGTAACCGACCATCAGCAGCTCCGCGGCGGGCACGAGGCCGCCACCCTGGCGCGGGAGCAGCGTCTGGGTCATGAACGCCGCGGCCGCCATCGCCAGCTCTTGACGTATCGTGTTCTGACGCTCGGGCGGGAATGAGTCGGCAATTCGAGACACGCTGGAAGCGACGTCAGTCGTGTGCAGCGTCGTCAGCACTAAGTGACCGGTCTCGGCTGCGGCCAGCGCAATCCGCATCGTCTCGGGGTCGCGCATCTCGCCGACGACGATCACGTCGGGCGCCTGACGCACGGCCGCGCGTAGCGCCGTTGGGAAATCGGGAGCGTCGACGCCGATTTCCACCTGTTCGATCAGGCTGCCGAGATGCTGATGCTCGTACTCGATCGGATCTTCAATCGTGACGATGTGGCGTGCATCGCGACGATTGATCTCTTCGACCAGCGCTGCGAGCGTTGTCGTCTTGCCGGATCCGGTCGGGCCTCCGATGATCACCAGGCCGCGCGGCAGTTGTGCGAGCAGCTCCACCTGGGGGGGCAAGCCGAGCGTCGATAACCGAGGCACGCGGGTCGGCAACAGACGCACTGCCGCTGCGGCTCGGCCACGCTCTCGATGCAGGTTGATGCGGAAGCGCCCGACGCCGCTCAAGCGAAACGACGCATCGGCGATGCGTGCCTCTCGATAGAGTCGTCGCGCATGCGGCGCGAGCGCAGGCAGCACGGCCTCTTCGATATCCAGACCGTCCAACGGGCCCTCGGCCAGTGGAACGACCTTGCTGTCGACCCTGATGGCCGGCGGCGCTCCCGCGACGAGCAAAAGGTCGGTGCCATTGCGCTCCGCAAGCAGTCTCAGCCAACGCTCGAGGCGGACACTGTCGCCCAATGCCGGCGATGGCGCCGGTTGCACGGTCGAGTGCAGCTCGTGGATTAGGCGTTCAATATCGTCGGCATCCGACACGAGCGGAATCGTAACACGGCGGGTTCTACACGGCGGGTTCTACACGTCGGGTTCTACACGGCGGGTTCGCTCACGCTTTGGCAAGTTCGCCGCGGCGCAGGCGCCGATAGAGGTCGAGCGCCTCCCGGATGATTCGCACGGCGTCGGTCACGCCGAGGAGATCTTCGACCACGACCTGCTTGTGCTCGAGCACTTTGTAGTCCTCGAAGAAGCGACGAATCTGCAGGAGGAGGTGTGGCGGCAGCTGGCTTTTGTCGGTGTAATGCGCGAACGCCGGATCCCGCACGCTGACCGCGACGATCTTGTCGTCGATGCCCTTCTCGTCGCGCATCCGCATGACGCCGATCGCCCGAGCCTCGACAATGGTGAGGGGGTGGACGGGTTCCTGGCCGAGGACGAGCGCGTCGAGCGGATCGCCGTCATCACAGAACGTGCGTGGAATGAAGCCGTAGTCGGCCGGATAGTGGACGGCGCTGTAGAGCACGCGGTCGAGACGCAAGAGTCCGGTCTCTTTGTCGAGCTCGTACTTGTTGGTGCTTCCGTTGGGAACTTCGATGATGACCGGAAACGCTGCTTCAACTAGAGCGTCGTCTACGTAGCAATCGTGCCAGGGGTGCATAGTCCGTAATGATCCGCGGCACTTAAGGTAACACGAGAGGTCAGAGCCGCAGCGCGCGTACGCGCGGATCGGGCGATCCCTCCCAGCGGAACTCGTAGTGCCCGCCGCTGCGAACGTTGCGCACGTGCGCCGGACGAAAGCAGGCCAGGCACTCCCCGTCCGGATCGCGAACGCTCCGATACACGAGGCCCTGCGAGCCGGCGTCGAGCAACACGCGCGCGAGCGACTGCCCTGCGGAATAGTCGTCTGGATCGTAGAAAGGCCGCCAGATGCGCCGCTGTTCGCGAATGTCGTGAAACCGGGCGCGAAAGTCGGCGAGATACACCCGCATCTCGACGCGAGTTTCGAACGAGCCAATTTCGCGCAGCTCCTGGGTGCGCCGGAAGATGGATTCGGCAATGGCCGTCCCAATCGTGCGCGCCGCGTACCATGCGCCGCGTTCCTCGGACGAGAACCGGCTGCCGCCTGGCGCGGGATGGCAGAACGCCGCCATCACGACCGACGCCATGGGCCGGCCGAGGACCCATTCGTCTTTCGGGATCGAACGCAGCACGCCCAACTCGCCGTTGATGCGATCGTTGGTCCAGCCTTCGAGCTCGAAGAGGGCGTCGAGATCCGCGGCGTCCGCGACACGATCGAGCAAGCCGACCGTCGGATAGCGGCTGGGAATGAGCCGCGGTGCCGCCGTCCAACGAAGCAGCGATTGTGGTGGAATCGTCAGTTCCATCCGCCGCGCCGCGCGTCGATAAGCCGCCGGACCTTCAGAAGACCGTCGATGCCGCCATCGATCATGAGTCGCAGGGCCGGCTCGCCGCCGAACAGCGGATGGCTGTTCGGCGCTCTCACCCACGTGTCCGCAAACCGTGGCTCGGGATAGAGCACCTGCAGCCCGCTGTAGATGCCGAGAATCAGCGACACACGCGTCAGCGTATCGAAGCTCAGCGTGCCGTAGTCGCCGGCCTTGTATTTGTGAAAGGTCGACGCCGCGGGCCACCCGAGGAGGCCGCGCTGCTCGGTCACACTCAGTTGCCAGAGCGTCGCGATGTTGAA